>ERZ1370068.10711-contig-9386_pt1 | contig 58094 bp, 97 predicted proteins | sample MGYA00561227_ERZ1370068 | MGnify/ENA primary metagenome ERZ1370068 (study PRJEB38410, sample SAMEA6850437) | metagenome | study: Metagenomic assessment of the ecological functions of the soil: analysis of the soil microbiota associated with the... | reverse complement strand
AGTTACGTATTGCTGTGCAACGTCACAGAAGCTGCAGAACATCGCCGGACTTGAAATCGCGCGGGAATTCGATCTCTGCCTTGAAAATCTCGATTGGCACGGGGGAACCAGGGGCGAGCTCTGGGCGAGCTTGCGCGTAACGATGCTCGTCGCTGTTTGAAGGCGTCAGATTGCCCTGCCCAGACACGGGACCCGGAGAGTCCTCGCGAAAAAATGGCGCGGAAGCAAAGGCAAGCCGCAGAAACGTGATCGAGATGACAGTGTGTAATGAATATATCGATCGTCGCGTATTTTTTATCTTTGAGAAGCTCTGATGCCGAGTGACCTCAATCCCGGTGCCGGCGTCGTAGCCGAGAATGCGTTCGCCGCAAAGCGGACTTCTCGATGCACGGCGTATTGCCGCCATAGCGCAGTGGTTGCCGGGCCAGGCCAGGGGATACTTCCGCGGACCCCAAAACCGCACCCGGCATAGAAGTTCTTTAAACATTCAGTGTGCCTGAAAATTTACCCAGCAGTTTCTATTTGGAATAAAATGACAATGTCGAGCAGGTACGGCAAATCGCGGCATGCGCCAGGCAGAAGTTTCCCCACCGGTCTTTGCGCAGTGCAACCAAGCTAGCTGCTCGCCGAGCATTCGAAACGAATTGCGCCTCAGGAGGCGTCCCGATTTTGGAATCGAAGCGCCTCGGACACTTTCTGATTTGCCCGCGCCGAAAAGAAACAGATTACTTTGCAAAAACGACAGCTAATGGTCTACAAACGACAAAACGACTTTAACTCATATTTAAGATAGCTTGCTGTAATTGCACTTACCTGCCGCGAATTTTGCATTACCTTCGACGGTGTTCGTGCGGCGCAACGAGTCGAGCTCGCGTCTCTCCCGGAAAATGGTTTGGAGTACGACGACGGCGCAAAGTGTGCCTCGTGAAACTACCAACAGTAGTGGACAAAAAACAAACATCGAGATCTCACTTCATGACCGTTCAACTGGGCCTCATCAAGAGCGATCCGAGCGCCGTTCCAGCGCAAATGACGTGTGCGAAATTTGTCCGAGCATTGAGCTGAATATCTGCCAGGCAGTTCTGGCGCGACACCAATCCCGGTTCACCAGTCCGACCACTTCACCCCCTTGCCCGGCGGATTATCATGCCGCGACGAAGATAAAGATCTGCATGACGTGGTACCAGTCATTCGTGATGGATGGGCGGCGTCGATCGCCGCTCTGTCCGACAGCAGCCAGATCCTGTCGTTTCTTTGCCCGGCGACATCGTCTCGACGTGACCTTGTTATTCGAGCCGCGAGGGCGACATCTGGTGGAGGCGATCACCGATGTTCGCTATCGCGTTTTCAGGCGCAGCGAGCTGAAGACAGCAGTGTTCACGCACCCCGATCTTCTGGAAAGTTTTCGAAAGCGTGGATAGAAGAGAAGTATCGGGCCGATCAGCTGATTGTGGATCTGACGCAGAACCGCCGATGAGCGCATTGCCCGGCTTGTTCTAACTTTGTTGAGCGTCTTGTTAAATGGGGCATGGTGCGTGGCGACCGCCAGAATTGATTTCCGTTACGGCAACGCCACATTGCAGATGCTACCGGGCTCACGCCCGTTCACGTCAGCAAGTAATCACTCTCTCTGAATTTCGTCGGGCGCTGTGGTTGATCAGGACCCAGCGAGCGGTCGCTGACGATTCTCCCGATTTAACGGGTTTCCGACGCATCGCGAACATGCGCTGACTGTCATCGGTCGGTGGCTTAGCGACGTGGACGTGCGGCAATTGCCTGCTCGGCAGCGGCTACCCCCGTGATCCAGCCGCCATGGGCCGCTGAGGCAGTCGCCGGACGAGCAGCGCTTCCTCACCGGCAGTAGAGCAGGCGATTGCGTCAACGGGAGCGGCTAGTGCCTTGCGGCCGTCCGCCATACCCGGCCGCGCGTAGGGGAATACGAGCCGCGCGCAAATGGATCGCTGCCCCATCGATGCACATGAATGGGCTTTACCTTGGGCAAGCGCGTGCCGCTCAGCGAACCGCGTCAGTTCGGACAAGGCAAATCGAAAGCCCGGCTCGCCGGCTTCGCTTCGCGAGCTCGGCCGCCAGACTTCCACCGAAATACACTGATCTGCGGGCGGCCGAAGGGTCTCTCAAATGATACGTTGCGGTTGCGGTCCGGTCGGTTGCGCCGCAGAGGCGGGTCTTCTTTTTCGAACTCGTCCGCATTTTCGAGGGACAGGAAAAGCTTCGTCCGCCAGGCCCAGCGGCAGTCCTCGTGCGGCTTCGATCTTTCCCGGCAGTGCCGGCGTAAACAGCCGGCCACTCGGCGAGCACTGCGGTCGGCAGCGATTGATCGCCTGGTCGACGGTAATGACGCCTTCCGGCGTTTCAATCTTGAGCCTGCTTTGCGCCGTGGTCGATCCGCTGCACAGGGCACCCGAGCGCAAACGGAAGGCATTCCACGCAGGCGGCAATCGTGGCTCCGTAACCGTCGGCGATACGCCAGTTCCACGCCAGTATCGTCGAAGTTGTCGAAATCGCGATGCGCGAAACGCGATCGAGCTCGGCGCCGCTGATGTGATGGTGCCGACCGCGCTGATCAGATTGTTCCAACGTCCTCCGGGTTTGAGCAGCGTGGCGGCTGCGACATCCGGTTCTTTCTGGAAGCTCACCGCTCACGCGCGCATTGAATTCTTCCTGCGCTTTAAGGAATTCGCGCTAGATCACCCTCCGGAAATCCAGTCGGCAGCGGGCGCCGCTTCCAGGGTGGCGGTGTTTTGTCGATCGTGGCGGTGTTGCTCCTCAGCGACTGCCACCCAGGGATTGCGGTCGGCGGAATGCAGCCAGCCGCAGCCAAGATCAAGCTGAAGATCCCGAGGGTCCCGCGATGGTCCAGGCGCGACCGCCGAGAACGGGAACGCTTCGACGATCAGGCATTTGATCCCGGCGCGATCAAGGCGGCGGGCGGCCGCAATGCCGGCTGCGCCGCCGCCAACGATGACGGTTTCGACGTCGCTATTTGGGCATGCCTGAAATTCTGTGGGCAACCGTGACAATACATATAGTGTCAGCCTCTCGGAATGCGAACGTCCTGCAGCAAACTGCGTGCGCATCATCTGCACGCTAGCATAGCCTGCCAGACAGCCATTCTACCTTAGGAGCGTTCGATGCCGGATCTCGCCACAATGATACAAGCCGCGCTTTCTGAACGTTTTGGCGAACGGCTGGAAGTCGACGCCGGCCTGTCTGGACTTCGATGAAATTGCGCGGATCGCCGCGCACCGCGTGCATCGCCGGTACCTTGCGCGCGATATTGCACCCTGACCTGATGCGATTACTGTGCGCCTGCGCCCTGTCAGCCCCGTCGAAGAGCGATCTTCAACAGGCCGATATCCTTGTTGTTCGGGACAAGGTGAAAATTCGATGCCATTGCCGATCTCCTTCCCGGAAATGCCGTGGATCGAGCGAAACACCCGGTATTTCTTGTCTTTCTCGCCAATGGCCGCCGGCTTGCCGCAAATCTCAAAACTCCGCGGCAAACAATTTCCGAATGATCATCTCGATCTGTTCTTCAATGCAACCGTCGATGCCGCCATCGTCATGACGACGATCGCTGCGCGCGGCCGAAGCCGTCGGCCTCGGCTGTTGTCCCGATCAGCGTCATCCGCGATCATGCCGCGATGATCAGTGAAATGTTTGCTCTACCTGCAGAAGGTCATTCCCAGTTGCAGGTATGTGTGTCGGATGGCCTGCGGAGAAGGGCGGGCATCACGCCGCGATTGTCGCTCAATACGACAGTGCACGAAGAGCGCTTTGCTGAAACGGTCTTGCCGAGGATGGACGCCTACGACCAGCGGCGCGCGGCCACGCGTCCGTATCGCAACCAGCGCGAGCACCGAACGTTTCGGCCGCAGCGAATTTTACGGCTGGTCGGAAGACAAGGCACGGCAATATGCCGTGCCGCTGCGCGCCGACTTCGGCGCGTTCGTACCGCGCCAAAGAGCTTCAACCTCGATTGATTGTCAGACTTTTCGCGGATGCGGAAGGTGAGCACGCCGTCTCTCCTCGCTCTTGCTCTCCAGGCTGTCACCGGTCTGTCGCAACAGGTTCGGAATATCGATCGTGGTCAGTGGATCGGTGCACTCCGCCGACGATCACATCTCCGGATTTGAGTGCGGACAATTTTTGCGCACCCGCAAGCGCCGGCAGCGGGCATTTCAAACCGCGCAGGTTCAATCACGGTTTCGGTCATGCGCTCGAGTGGCACCATCGACAGCTGCTTTTCGGTCGCCGGGATATGTAGGCTTCCTCGATTCCCAGTTCCTTGCGCACGATATTGGTGCCCGCGCGTCAAGCGCCACCATCTTGTAGAACGCGTGCATGCGGCTCATCGACTGCCGGCCGAAACCGCAGTCGCTGGTGAGGATCAGCCGCTCCGGCTCGATATGTTTCAACGCCGTGCGGATGAGATCGGCGATCTCCTCCGGGCCGCTCCACCTGCAGCGTGCGGTGGCTGATGACGCCGAGTGCGATCTTCTTGTCCTTCGAGATCATCTTGCCGACGTGCTCGAGATCCATGCCGCTGATTGAACGCGCCTTCGACGGTGAGCACGTCGACGTCGAGCTGGTCGAGATAGGGCAGCGCGGCCTTGTAGGACTGGTCCTTGCTCGCCACCCGCTGCGCCGCCGGGCTGCCCCAGCAAGTGTGGCACCACACCTCACACTTGTTGCGCAAGCCTTTGACTTCGACGTTGAACGCTTCGACCCATTGCTCCGGCTTGATCGGCTGCTTCGGGGTCGGCAATGACCTGGTGGATTGCCGGTTCTTCGATCTGCACGAGCGGCGCGCCTGCGTCGGCGAGCGCGTGATATTCGTTGTTGAGCGCAGCCGACAGATCCATCAGCAAGTCGAGCCGGTTTTTGTAGTGCTCATTCGTCAGCATCAGCGCCAGGATCTGCGCCGAGATCGAGCCGATCTTTACCGGCTTGTCGGTCATCGGCGCGATCGCCTTATAGGCGCGGTCGAGCTGCAGTGTCGTGTCTCGCCGATCTTGCCGGTCACCGGCGGCGTCATGCGCGTCTCGATCACTTCCCACATCAGATCGCCTGGGCCCTTTGTCGGCCATGAAGCCGGCAGGCGGCACCTCGACGCGCGGCGTGCCGATGCCCGCGATGCGCTCGGTGACGTAACTCACCCAGCCCCGGCCGGCGACGTCATCGTCGAGCCGCGCGTCGCCGTCGACGAAGATGTCGATGCCAGCACGGTGCTGGGCCGCCACGTGGCAGGCGAGACAATCGAAATGCTGCTCGCGATAGGCGAGCGCGGAAAATCCGTGCGAGAGCGGAATGCCGCGCAGGTTCTCCGGTGTACCAGCCTGGACGGGGCAGCGCCCCGGTCGTCGTGGTGAGAAGCGCCCTGCCTTTTGTTGTTGTAAACACGCGTCCTTCTCCCGATTTCACCAATAGAAACCCGCGCTGCATCCGCAGCGCTGTTAGGCTAAACTCAAGTCTCTGGAGTGCAATAAGGTCAAGCACGGCAAATGGCGGCGTCTGAGGCAATCCAGAAAATTTCACGGCTCACGCCGCTTGCCGATGTTCAGTTGATGATCGATGCGGAGGTGAAGGCCGTCACCCAGCGCACAATCGATGTGTCTGCGGGTGCGGGTCGCACGCTTGCAGTCGACGCATTGGCACCGGCTCGTCCGGCCGCGGCGCTCGCACTGCAGGATGGCTGGGCGGTCAGCGCCGACGAAACGCTCGGAGCAGGCGGTTACGCGCCATCGCCGCTTGTGCGCACGCCATCGCGTATCGAGGCCGGACAAGCCGCTGCCGGCGGGAACCGACAGTGTTGCGCCGATCGACACAGTGAAAGTCGCCGACGGCGCTTGCGGAGGCGCTCATTCCGATCAACCCGGGTGACGGTGTGCTGCCGGCTGGCGGCGACAGCGACCCGGCGATTCCGTTCCGGCGCGCCGGCGAACGATTGCGTTTCACTGATCTTGCCGCATTTTCCGCAGCCGGCATTGCGCGCATAACGGTGCGCGAGCCGCGCATTCGCGTTATTCCCGTGCGTGGCAGCGGGATCATCAACGCCGCGGCGCGTCTGGTGACGGCTGACATCGACCGCCGAGGCGGCGTCGCACGATTGGACGACAGCGGCCGGGGGCTTGGTGTCGCCATGGCTGCCGAAAGCGCGGATGCAATTGTCGCAATCGGCGGGACCGGCAGCGGGCGTAACGACAACAGCGTGCAAACGCTCGCGCGGGAAGGGAGGCTCGCAGTGTACGGCATCGCGCTGGCGCCGGGTGAGACCGGTGCGTTTGGTTTTGTCGGCATCCGGCCCGTACTGCTTTTGCCTGGACGGCTCGACGCGGCGCTCAGCGTCTGGCTCGTGGTCGGGCGGCGCTTGCTTGATCGGCTCGCGGCGGCCAAGAGCAGTGAAAGCGAGCCGACGGAGACTATGCCGCTCGCGCGCAAGGTCAGTTCCACCGTCGGTCTGGCGGAAGTCGTGCCGGTACGGCGGAACGCCGGCGAAGCGGAGCCGCTGGCGACGAAATATCTGCCGCTTTCCTCGCTCGCGCGCTCGGACGGCTGGATATTGGTGCCGGCCAACAGTGAGGGTTATTCCGCGGGCACATCTGTTCAGGTAAGACCGTGGCCATGAGTGTTGCAACGTGAGCGAGATCGCGAAAACAACCATCGGAGTGGAGACAGCGATCTGATTGCGCGCGTGCGTGCGGCCGCGCGCCAGGAGCAATTCCTTGAAGTTGTGTCGGCAGAGGAAGCGCGCGCCCGTTTCGAGCGGCATCTCGACCTCTCGCCGCTTCCCGCCGAGTCAGTAGCGCTGGCCGATGTTCGTGCCCGCGTGCTTGCCGGTGACGTCGTTTCCGCGGTCGATGCGCCGCCATTCGACCGTTCCAATGTCGATGGCTTCGCCGTGCGCGCAGCCGATACCTGGGGCGCCAGTGACGGCAACCCAAAGATGCTCACCGCTTAACAAGGAGGTCATCGCCTGCGGTCACATGCTCCGGTCGTCACCGTCATGCCCGGCACGTGTACTGCGATCGCCACAGGCGGCGTCATTCCGCGTGGAGCCGACGCGGTGGTGATGATTGAGCAAACGGAGTTGGTCGAGGAAAGTCAGCCGCGCATTGAACTGCGGCGTGCGGCACATTCAGGACAGTTTGTTTCCTACGCGGGTTCGGACATTGCCCGCGGCGAGACCTTGCTGCGGCATGGTACGCGTATGGGCGCACGTGAAATCGGAATGCTTGCGGCCTGCGGTCTCGATCGCGTCGATGTCGTGAGGCGACCGAAGGTGGTGTGCTTTCGACCGGCGACGAGCTGGTCGAGCCATGGCAGACCGCTCCCGCCAGCAGGCGTTTACGACAGCAACGGGGCTATCATCGCGGCCGCCGTCGCGGAAGCTGGCGGTGAACCGCTGATGTTGGGCGCCTACCCAGACGATGCAGAGGTGCTGGAAAAGGCCGTCCGCAAAGCGCTCGACGCCAGCGATATGGTGGTGCTCTCCGGGGGAACATCGAAAGGCGCAGGCGATCTATCTCATCGCGTTGTATCGCAGTTGGGTAAGCCGGGTATTCTCGTGCACGGTGTTGCACTCAAGCCGGGTAAGCCTCTCTGCCTTGGCGTTGTCGGGAACAAGCCGATCGTCGTGCTCCCTGGGTTTCCAACGTCGGCGATCTTTACTTTCCACGCTTTCGTTGCGCCGGTGATCCGCGCGCGGGCGGGCTGCCGCCGGAGGCTGTGGATACCGTCAGCGCGCGCGTGCCGCTGCGTGTTGCATCCGAGCTCGGCCGCAAGGAATTCGTGCTGGTGTCGCTGGTCGAGGGTGAGGACGGCACGATTGCGTTTCCGACCGGCAAAGGGTTCGGGGCGGTGACCAGCTTCTCGCAAGCCGATGGCTTTTTCGAAATCGACGCGCTCGCGTCCGCGCTCGACGCCGAGAGCGAGGTAGAAGTGACGCTGATCGGCAGCGCCGCACATGCGCCCGATGTGGTGATCATGGGCAGTCACGACGTTGCGCTCGATGTTGTGGTTGGGCGCTTGGTTGACCGCGGTTTTTCGGCCCGGACCCTGGCCGTCGGCAGCCTCGGCGGCGTGGCAGCGGCAACCCGCGGCGAATGCGATATCGCCCCGGTTCACCTGATCGACCCCGCAAGCGGACAATATAATAAGCATCTGGCCGGGCCGGGCCTCTCGCTGGTGCCGGGCTGGCGGCGGATGCAGGGCGTATTGTTCCGGCCGGGTGATGCGCGCTTCGAGGGTCGCAGTGCGCAAGAGGCACTGAAAATCGTTTTGGCCGATAGCTCGGCTTTGATGGTCAACCGTAACGCCGGCGCCGGCACGCGCGTGCTGATTGACAGATTGCTCGACGGCGCGCGGCCTGCTGGCTACGCCAATCAGCCAAAATCACATAACGCGGTCGCAGCAGCGGTCGCACAGGGCCGTGCCGATTGGGGGCTCGCCATCGCGCCGGTAGCGAAGCTCTACGGCCTCGGGTTCCTGCCAGTGTCGCCCGAGCACTACGACTTTCTTGTTGTCGACAGCCGGCGCGAGCGCCCGGCGGTGCAGGCATTTCTCGCTGCATTACACGATGAAAGGACACGCGAACGCATCCGTGCGCTCGGCATGGAGCCAAGCGTGGAGCCAAGCGCGGCCTGAACCCGGGGCAGAATGAAATTGCCGTGAGGACCAATCACAATTCCAGTTGGGCGTGTTCTTTGCTGCTGCATTGCGCCCCGGTCGTTTTGGCAGCGATGCTCGCGCTCACGCCCGCGCAGGCTCAGTTGCGCGGCCACGGCGGACCGGTGAAGGCGCTGGCAATTTCTCCCGATGGCACAAATGCCATATCAGGAAGCTTCGACACGTCAGCAATCCGGTGGTCGCTCAGCCGCAATGCCGCCGAGCAGGTGCTGCGTTTCCACGACGGCGCGGTGAATGCCGTCGCCTATCTCAAAAACGGACGCATCGTTACTGCCAGCGCCGACGCGCATATCGCAATCTGGACGCCTGCACAGCAAGAGCCCGACAAGGTCTTTGACGGGCATGCCGGGCCGATCGCGAGCCTGGCGGTCTCGCCGGACGGCGCGACTCTCGCTTCGGCGTCATGGGATCGCACCGTCCGCCTGTGGCCGCTTAACGGTGGCGAACCACGCGTGCTCGAAGGCAATGCGCAGAACGTCAAGCAGAGTCGCCTTCTCGCCGGATGGAAAGAATGTGGTCAGCGCGGGCTATGATGCGACAATACGCATTTGGCCCATTAAAAATGGCGGAGAGATTGTCCGCAATCTGCCGACACCGCTTAACGCGGTGGCGGTTGCGCCCGACAGGGAAATCGTTGCCGCGGGCGCCAATGGAAAGGTCTATTTCCTGTTGCCGGGTGGGGAGACTGTTGCCGAAGTCGAGGCATCGCCTACGCCGGTTATCGCCATCGCCGTCTCGCCGGACGGTAATTTCGTTGCGGCCGCCAGCATTCGCGGCTCGGTGAGCAGTGGTTGAGCGAAAGACACGCAAGCTCGCGCACGCTGGTCGGGCCGGGGTTGCCAGTCTGGTCCGTCGCATTCTTTCCGGACAACCGCACGCTATTGACCGGCGGAGCCGACCGGATGATCCGCCGCTGGGATGCATCGAGCGGCGACCCGGTTGGCGCGGTCATGGTCGGCACGCCCGAGGATCCGCTTGCCGCTTTTGCCGGCGATCACGGCGCTGAAGTTTTCCGTGCCTGCGTCGCCTGCCACACCTTGTCTCCTGACGAGGGCAACAAGGCCGGGCCAACGCTTTCCGGAGTATTTGGACGCCGTATCGCGACGCTGCCGGGCTATAATTTTTCGCCGGCACTGAAGGAGCTGGACATCGTATGGACACCAGAGACGGTGTCGAAGTTGTTCGAAGTCGGACCCGCACACTACACGCCTGGCACCAAGATGCCGGAACAAACGATCGGATCGTCCGAAGACCGCAAGGCCCTTGTCGAGTTTCTCGCAAAGGCGACAGCGAGGAAATGATCAGGACATCCGTGGCAGCTTGTTTGCCGTGGGCCAATTGATGAGGGCAACACCTATTATTGCCGCCGCGATACCAGTTGCGACGGGAAGAGCAAGAGTCCCTCGCCCAGAATATGCCATGCCGAGGATCACGCCGACCGCGGCCCGCAAGTAACTTTGGCTGGCAACGCCCATTGAGCCGATCGTCTGGACAAGACGAAAATAGATCAGCAGCGCGACCCCTGTACAAAAGACAGAGAGCATGGCTGTCGCGCCAATGACTTTCGGAGACGGGTCTACCGCCGCAATGGCCGTTCGACAATGAAGGCGAGCGGAACGAGTATCACTGCCGCGCAAATCATTGTGCCGGTGGCTGTCGTTAGGGCGGACAGGTGACGGAAGTTCCTGCCCGTTGATTGCGGCGCAACCATAAAGTGCCGCGCCTAGCAAACAGGCCACTTGCCCCGCAACCTGCGTGCCGGCACCACGCAATGCGTCGATCCCCACGATAAGAACGACGCCAAAAAACCCACTGAGCGCTCCGGAGCAACTTTCGCCCTCCCAGAATCTCATGACGCGTTACCATCGCGGTGAAGAGAAATACGAAAATCGGAGAGGTTGAATTCAGGACGCCTCGCAAGTCCCGCACCTACGAACTGTTGGCCCCAGGCGAGCACCGTCCATGCACCGATACTGTTGAAGAAAGCTTGCAGGAGCAACATCCGCCACGTGCTCCCGTCTCGTGGCAACGTCTCCTTTTGCAACATCATGACGACCAGAAGAAAGGCCGCGGCGCTTGTGACCCGAATGGCAATCAGGGTGATTGGTGGAATCTCTGTCACTGCAATTTCGATGAGAAAGGTAAGACGATCCCCACAAAAGGGCCAATAGTGCCAGGAGAGGTAGTTCTGCCTTCAGATTGTGTTCGACATTCATTCGTGCAGACCTGTTTTGCTCGTAAAGAGCTACAGGATTGGCGGAGCGCGATGCTTCGTCTAAGATCGAACTATGAAAGAAGGTCCTGATATTGCCCGCATCGCCGCGCTGATCGGGGATCCTGCTCGCGCGAACATGCTGACGGCCCTCATGAGCGGGAAGGCGGTGACCGCCACCGAACTGGCGCAGGAGAGCCAATGTGACACTGCAGACGGCCAGCACGCACTTGTCCAAGCTTGATGAGGGCGGCTTGCTTCGTCCACGGAAGCAGGGTCGGCACAAGTATTTCTCGCTGGCCAACGACGATGTCGCTCGCGTTCTTGAAGGACTCATGGGGCTTGCAGCAGGCGTCAGGCCATTTGCGAAGCCGGACAGGGCCAAGGGATCCTGCGCTTCGCAAGGCGCGCGTTTGTTATAACCATCTCGCAGGCGACCTAGGGATTCGACTGTTCGACAGTCTTGTCAGTCGCGACTTTTTGCAGACGCGCCGCGGAGCTCTCCACCTGTCCAAAGCAGGTCACGTCTTCGCAAATGATTTTGGTATTGATGTTGGAAGTCTTCTATCCCGCAAAGTGCCTCTCTGCCGCGAGTGTTCTCGACTGGAGTGCGCGCCGGTCGCATCTGGCCGGAGCCTGGGGCGCGCATTCCTCAGCCGTTTTGAAGAGAAGGGCTGGGCAAAGCGAGAACGAGGAACAGCGGGTCGTGCGCTTCTCGCCATTGGGCGAGAAAGCGTTCGCGCGGACGTTTCCGATCTAATTCGTCGGCTCAGCTCTCGCCCTTTTTTCTCGCGTTCACGCAGATAGTCATCGGTCGTGCGTAGACGTGGGCGCGTGCGGTGCGCCAAACGGATCAAATTGCTCCTCCGCCATTACAACGACACGGCAATCTTCGCACATCCGGATGACATCAAGCCGCTTCTTCGAATCTTTGTACATCCAGTGCTTGCCTTCGAGTTTGGCAATGACTCGCTCAACCGAGCTCTTCACGCCAAACGGCTTGCCGCAGCGAATGCACTCAGGCCGGCTCCTCCTGCTTGACGATGCGGCTCATGCGCGGTGGCCGCGCGGAAATCGATTTGCGGCTTCAGGCTGATCACCTTCTCGGGACAGGTTGCCTTGCAAAGCCCGCATTGTACGCAGGCGTCCTCGGCAAAGCGGAGCATCGGCCGTTCGGGGTCGTCCGACAGCGCACCGGTCGGACACGCCGATACACACGAGAGACAGAGCGTGCAGCCTTCGACGTTGACCTCGACGGCACCGAACGGAGCCCCTTCCGGCAGCGGCACGACATCGACCGGCGCGGGCGCAGCCGCGTGCAGCTCGCGCAGGGCCAGCCGCATCACCTCGCGCTTGCCCCCGGTCGCGGAAAAAGTCGCCGTCCTGGCCGGACTCGGCCATCGGCGCAATCATGCGCAACTTTTCGCCGAGCGTAATCGGGGTCGTCCGTTTCGATGGTTGCTACGCGCGCTCCGTTGCAAACCAAGGCCCGTCAGGATAGGCTCGGCGAGTGCGACAGTCTTGTGAAGACCGGCGACATCGTGGCGCGGCTTGGCACGAATGAGAAACGCGTACGGCTGTCGCGCCATAGCGAAACAGCCGCCGCGATTGCTTCCAGCCCAACTTGCGTGACCTCGTTCACGTCGAGCAGGCAGCACGTTTGCTGGCAAGCCGTCGCCGTGCCTCGCAAGTGCATCGATGAGCGCCCCGCCGTGCTCGGCATCATGAAACATAACGATGGCCTGCTTGCCGCCGGCTTCGCGGTAGGCGGACAACAGCGTGCGCAGTTTGCGCAACAGCGCGTCGGACGGTGGCAGGGCATAGCGTGGCGGCGCCAGTCGGGCAGGCAGCCGCGCATTGCCCGCAACCGGCGCAGATATACGGGTCGATGACGACGTGATCCCCGGCTGGCGTGATCGCGGCGGTCGGGCAGAGATCGAGGCATCGATGGCAGCCGACGATCTTGGATCGTGAGTGCGCGCAAAGATCCTCGGCGAAGGCGATGTAGCGCGGCTTATCGAAGGTGCCCGTCAGATCTCGCGCCTTGAGTACCGCGCGCAGGACCGCGGCGGGATCATTGGATCGGCGCGCAGGTAGCCATCGCGCAAAATCGGCCGCGGCAAACGAGCGGTGGTCCACCCGACAGATCAACGAGAATGTCGCAGCGCGACGTCGCGCCGTCGCGGGAATGTGCCGAATTCCAGGGCGCCACGCGAGAGAGGCTGCTTGTGGCATAATCATCGATCGACGAGTCTCGAATGCGCCGAGATAGCCTTTGGCCGCGCGGATGGTGCCCTTCACCACGGGGAATTCTGTTACCCGGGGCGGTCGCGATCTCGGCATTCGGTTTGATCAGGACCGTTATGTCGAGGTGATCTTTCAGCAAATTGGCGGCTTCGATCGTCGCGCTCGTCTGCCCCATAAAGAAGCGTGACGCCATCGCTGGCCAGCGGCACGAATGGAGTTTCCGGAACGGGCTCGCGCTTGCGGCGATCAGCGCCGCCATTTTGGGCCCGGCATCCGCCGCATCTTTCGACCAGCCAGCCGTCTCACGAATATTGACGAATGTGAGTGCTCCGCTGCCTTCGATTTCGTCGGCAATTTCGTCGAAACGTGGCGCTTCCTGCGTACAAGCGACAGTAATCTGCTCGCCGGCGGCAGCGGCTTTGCGAAAGCGTTCAAGCTCGCTTCGGCAAAACTGGCGGCCCGCAATGACAACGGAGTCACGGCAGACACGGCGCACAGCCTCAGCATCGAGCGGGATCGTGTCTTCGCAAGAGCAGATCAGAATGCTGCGTGACCGTTCGGCCATCGGCTCATTAACCTTTTCGCCTTTCCCGCCAATTCAGGGCAAACGCCATTCAGCTTTGCCTGAATCCAATCCCCGACGACCTCGGGACTGGTCTCGGAGCCTACCAAGGCTATAATTATATGTATTCACATAGGAAAGGTAGAGTGAGGAACAATGCCGCTGGAGACGGCCTGATCACGAACGCTCCAGGCGCCCGAATTAGTCTTGCCGCCGCCTTTCTCCGCCGTGCGTTTGCGCGAGGTGGGCGATGCGTTTGCGCATGCAATCATCGCTTGCCGCTGAGCGAGGCGCCGGGACTCTGGTCTATGTCGGGCGCTTCGACCTCGCCGAATTCGCGGTGGTGCTGGAACCGGATGAGCCACTGCTGAAAGCACGGCGGGCGTTCTATGCCGGCATGGCTGGCGCTTGCCGATGCGCTGGCCGTCCATGCGCAGCCCGAAACGTCTATCGTCATCGACTGGCCGGATTCACTTCCGTCAATCAAGGCCTCGTCGGCGGCGGCCGGCTCGCTTGGCCACATCGATGCCGACGAAGACGAAACGCCGCCGTGGCTGGTATTCGGCGGAATGATCCGCACGGTGTCAATGACCGGAACGGAGCCCGGCCTGAATCCGCTCGTCACCGCGCTTGAGGAAGAGGGGTTCACCGACGTGATTTCGAGTCATGTCGTGGAGAGCTTCGCGCGCCACTTTATGGTCGCGATCGATTCCCGGCAGGAAAGCGGGTTCGGTGCGGTGGCGAAAAGTTACCTGGAGCGGCTGCCGCGCGAACAGGGCGTGCGTCGCGACATCGACGAGAATGGCGATCTGTTGGTGCGTCATACGGGCAAGACGGAGCGCTGCACGCCACAGGTTTTGCCGCGGCTCGGTCAGCCGGCGTGGTTCGATCCCGCAACAAAGGGGCCGCGGACGTGAAACTTCTTCGCACGATACAGCTCGACGCGTCTGATACCTTTGTTTTGCGAAGGCGGCCGAGCCGGGCGAGTGGGCGGTACCCGGTGCATTTGTGTTCTGGGACAGCGACCCGGCTGCCCTTGAAGGCAAGATGCGAACGGCGTTTCGCAGTGGCTTTCTTGGCATATCGACACTTGGCTGGTCGACGCTGGTGCAAATCGTCGAAGCAAGCCAGAGCGACAGACGTGTTGCGATCGAGGCGCTGGCGGGACAGCTGTTGTCGCAATTCGGTGCGCCCACGATCGACGCTGCGGCCGCGGCAGCAGAGGAGGAAATCACCTTCGCCGAATCGCTGTGCACCCAGCCGCACGACACACTCATCGCGGTCCATCGCACGTTTGAGGATGGCGCAGTGCGGGAATCATTCCGCACGTTGCGTCTGCGCACTGGGTCGAAGCCGGCGCGAGCGTTCTCGTTTCTCGATGTCGGATGGCGAGGACGAAACCCCGGTGAGCAGATCGATCTTATTGCGATGACTGGTCGAGAACGCAAATGAACGACTTCTGGATCTCAAGCGGACATCATTTGCTCGACCGCGGCGAGGACGGCGGGCTGCATGTCACCGATGAATTTCTCAAACTGTATTTGGCGCGGCCCGAACTGCTGCCGCCGCCCGAGGCCTGCGCGGTCGAGCGCACATTGCATGCTGCCTTGCTTGCCAACCCGCGATTACCGGTTTCCACATCGGATATTGATGCAATTGCGGATGCGGATGCGCGCGAGAGCACTGGAAACTATTGGTGAGCTTCGTGACCATTTGCTGCACCACAAGACGTTGGAAGCAGCATACATCGGGCTCGTGCGCAGTGGGTTCGGCGCTATTCCCCACTTTTCATCAACCAGCTTATGCACGTGATTTTACGCAACGCACTCGACGGCGTAGAGGATACGCGCGTACTGCGTGCCGCCGAAGTTTTCTTCCGCACGCAACGCGTCACCTTGCACGATGGGTCCTTGATTGTGGCCGACGAGGAAACAATCGGGGGGTCAGCACTGCGCCGGTGACTCCGCTCGTTTCCATGCTTGGCATTCCCCGGAAGCCGAGATTGACGTCATCAGCGGTGACAATGTCGACAGTTATTGGGATCGCAGCGACCAGTTCGATATGGCGCTCGATTTGACGGCCGGACGCGAAGGACTCGACGCACTTGCAAAAGCAATGCGGCGCTGGATCGCTCATCTGCTCGGCATCGATCGTTGACATCGAAGCGCTCACCGAGCTGCAAGACGTCAATCTCGCCTGGTATGTCGGCGCTCGATGTCGATGCCACCAAAATCGGTGACATGCTATGGAACGGTGAAGATATCGACGAGGCGATCATGGGTCGCGTGGTTGGGCTGTTCCGGCTGCGCTTCCGCGATCCCGCAGTCATGACCGACAAAGTCAGGGGTGAGCCGGTTCTACCTGATATTGGCGATGACCAAAGACAAGACCATCCGCATGAAGCCGCAGAACTTATTGACGGGCTTGCCCGTTCGGCACCTGGAGGTCGTGAGTTGAGCGCCGTAGTCCCCCTTGCGAGTATTTCTGTTGGCGTTCGTGGTCGAGCGCAGCAAGGGTGCAAGTCCCTGGGTCGATTTTCATTGGCGTCCTGTCGGAGTACTTGCTGGCGTTCCCGACACGCCGCCGTGGACGACACTTGCCGAGGATGCCGAGCGAACGACCTTTTACGCCGGCGCCGCTTCCATCGAGACTGTATCGGACTGAGACCGCGCACTATCGCGACAATTTGCAAACGGAAATACCTCTGCTGTGGGTGATCCTGCGGCCGGCCGAAGCCGATCCGCCCTACGAGCTTATGGCGGTTACTGCGGATCCTGCCGAAGGCGAAGGCATGACGGAAGCGGGCGCCAATATTGTGGAGACGGTGCCGATGCCGGACTCCGTGCAGGAGGCTATTGCGGCCTTCGTAACCGAGCACCATGGTGGAACGCGCATTCGTGAAGCGCGAACGTGATCGCGCAAATCCTGACGCGCTGGCGCGCCGGGACTCATCGACACGAGAGGATCGCAAATGAACGATCCTGATAATTTTCTCAGTCGCTGGTCGCGCCGCAAACGTCAGGCGGGTGCGCAGGTCTGGGAGAGCAGGCAGAGTGCGCCGCCGGAAAGAAATGACCGCGGCGAGGCGGCAACTCCGCCATGCGGCGACGAGAAGAGTCCGGGTACCCCGGGTTCAGAGCCTCCGGCGTCATCCGTGCCGGATTTTGACGTGAGCAGCTTGCCGCCAATCGAGGCAATTGGCGCGGATACCGAATATTTCCGCGTTTCTGCAGAAAGGCGTGCCCTCGGCGCTGCGTCATGCCGGCCCTTCGTCGCGTTTGGTCAGCGGATCCGGCGATTCGTGACTTCGTGGCTCAAACGAGAATTTCTGGGACGCAGCTGGTCCAGACGGGATACCGGGATTCGGCGATCTCGATCCCAACCTTGACGTGAAGCGGATGGTCTCGGAACTGTTCGGCGAAATCGAGCCTGCAAAAGCCAAGCCTGAAACGTCAGAGTTTCAGACGCTTCCGGCCCCTCTGCGGAAATTTCCAGAAACGCCTTCGCCGAGTGACGACAGGCCGTCGCAGCATATTGAGAATGCTGCACCGCAACAGCAGATGTCCGAGCCGGCGCCAGCCAAAAATAACGCGCCGGCATGGCGGCGCTATGCCGGAATGAAAGTCGCGGAAGATTGTTCCCACCTATAGCCTAGGGCTATTGACCCACGTTCAGGTGGGCCACTACGCTTTCATTGTCATAATTCGAAGAAGGGACGTCGGATGAGGAGCCGGGCCTTGCCGAAGCTATCCATGCCGCTGGCGGCATGAGCGAACTTGCGCGCCAGATCGGTATTTCCCAGCCGTCGGTATCAAACTGGATTCGGGTTCCCGCTGAACGCGTCGTTTCAGTGGAAGCCGTTACCGGCATTGACCGCACGGTGCTGCGGCCGACCTCTACGGCGGGAAAAAATTGGCCGACGACGTTGATGAGGCTGATGTCGCGCGCGCCCAGGAATATGCGCTCTTGGCCACGTTTCTGACGCGTGCGCCGGATGCGGCATTGTTGTCCAAACTTTCCCAACTTCGTGCCGGCGCCTCGCCGCTTCGGGTTGGCTTCATGCCGCGCTCGCCGTAGCCGCCGAGAAAGCCACATCCGGAAACAATCGAGCGCGAGTTCTTCGATCTCTTTATCGGGCTCGGCCGCGGCGAGCTGATGCCGTATGCCTCATACTATCTTACCGGCTTCCTGCACGAGCGTCCGCTGGCGAGGTTGCGCGAAGATTTAGGACGCATTGGGATCGCCCGCGCTGATGGCGTGGTGGAGCCCGAAGATCACGCCGGTATTCTCTGTGAGATCATGTCGGGTCTCGTGAGCCGCTGGCTGGCGGCGCCGCCCGATTCCGATCGTCTCATCTTCGACAAACACATTGGCGCCTGGATCGGACGCTTCTTTGTCGATCTGGAGCACGCCGAAGCGGCGGATTTCTACAGGCAAGGTCGGGACGCTCGGCCGCGTCTTCACGGATATCGAAATGGAAGCCTTCGCCGATGCCTGGCTTAAGGCAGACGAGGGGCCACGAGGAAGAATTCAAGGAGAGAACGGCGATGAAACAACAGGACAAGACACAAGCTAGGCCGTCGCGACTTCCTGCGCGCGATGGGCGCTGGTGCGGAGTCGCCGTGACCGCGGCGGCGCCGCTCGCCACCGAGGCCATTGCCACCGAGACGGATGCGGAAAAGAGGAAAGCCCGGTACCAGCCAAACTCCACCGACGTGCAAACCTTCTACAAAGTCAACCGTTATCCGAGCTGAGGGAGACCGAGCCGTGCTGATCAAGAGAACAGAGCGTCAGACACGTCGCAGCAATCTCGCAGCGACGGTCGGCAATCAGGCCGCTGGCGGGCTCGATCGCCGCAGCTTCCTGCGCAAGTCCGGTCTCGTGGCGAAAGTGGTCTTGCCACGATCGGCGCACTGCCGCTTACGACCGTGCGAAAGGCAGAGGCCGCTGGCCCCAATGCTGCGCGGCGCTACGATCCGCAAAAGTATCTGCACGCATTGTTCGGTCGGCTGCACCGTGACCGCGGAAGTTTCAAACGGCGTATGGGTCGGTCAGGAACCGAGCTGGGACTCGCCGATTAACCGGGGCTCGCATTGCGCCAAGGGCGCCTCGGTGCGCGAACTGGTGTCCGGCGAGCGGCGTCTTAAGTATCCGATGAAGCTCACGAACGGGGAGTGGAAGCGGGTTTCATGGGACAGTTGCGGTCAATGAGATCGGCGACCAGCTGGCCGCGATCCGCCAGAAGTCCGGCGGAGATTCGGTGTACTGGCTCGGTTCGGCCAAGATGACGGACGAGGGTGCCTACCTGTTCCGCAAGCTCGGGGCGTTCTGGGGCACCAACAACACTGACCATCAGGCGCGTATCTGCCATTCGACCACCGTCACCGGCGTGGCCAATACCTGGGGCTACGGCGCGATGACCAACAGCTACACCGACATTCGTAATTCCAAGACCCAGATCATCATGGGCGGCAATCCTGCCGAGGCCCATCCGGTGTCGTTGCAGCATCTGATCGAGGGCGCTGAGCTCAAAAAGCGAACGTCGTCGTCATTGATCCACGCCTGACGCGCACGGCCGCACATGCGACGGAATATGTTCGCATCCGGCCCGGCACCGACATTCCCGTGCTGTACGGGATCATGTGGCACATCATCAAGAATGGCTGGGAAGACAAGGAGTTCATCCGGCAGCGCGTCTACGGTTTCGAAGATGCGCGCAAGGAAATGGAGAAGTGGAATCCTGAAGAGGTCGAGCGCGTATCCGGCGTTCCTGGCGAACAGCTCGGACGCGTCGCCAAGATGTTCGCGACGGAGAAGCCAGCGACGCTGATCTGGTGCATGGGCCAGACCCAGCACACGGTCGGCACCGCCAACGTGCGCGCCAGCTGCATGTTGCTGCTGCTCACCGGCAATGTCGGCGGTCCCGGAAAGGGCGCCAACATCTTCCGTGGCCATGACAACGTGCAGGGTGCAAACCGACGTCGGTCTCGATATCGTGACACTGCCGTTCTACTACGGCCTCGCGGAAGGCGCCTGGAAGCACTGGTCGCGCGTCTGGGAGGTTGACTACAACTATCTGCTCGGACGTTTCCGACGACAAGAAGATCATGGAAACGGCCGGCATCCCGCTCACCCGCTGGTTCGATGCGGCGATCCTGCCGCAGGATCAGGTCGCGCAGAAAGATAATTTGCGGGCCATGTTCGTGCAGGGCCACGCCAGCAACAGCATCACGCGCATCCCGGAGTCGTTGAAGGGGTTGAAGGCGCTGGAGTCTGCTGGTCGTCGCCGACCCGCATCCGACGACCTGGGCTTCGCTCGCTGTGCAAGCGGGGCGCAAGGAGAACATGTATCTCCTGCCTGTCGCGACTCAGTTCGAGTGCAAGGGCTCGCGCGTCGCATCCAATCGCGCGATGCAATGGGGGCGAGCAGATCGTCAAGCCGATTTTCGAGATCGAAGGACGATCTTGAGGTCATATACCTCATCGCCAAGAAGTGCGGCTTTGCCGACCAGATGTTCAAGAACATCAAGGTCGAGAACAATCTGCCGGTGGCCGAGGATATCCTTCGGGAAATGAACCGCGGCAGCTGGTCGACCGGCTATTGCGGACAATCACCGAGCGCATCAAGTCGCATATGGCCAACCAGGCCGATTTCGACATGCTCACCCAGCGGGCTGCGAAAGGTCCGAACAAGGGCGACTTCACTACGGACTGCCCTGGCCATGTTGGGGTTCGCCGGAGGTCAAACATCCGGGTACGCCGCTGCTCTACAACACCAATCTCGCTGCTATGGAAGGCGGCGGCGTTTTCCGTGCCCGCTTCGGCGTCGAACGCGAGGAGAAACGGCCAGACGGCTCGACTGTGAAAGTCAGCCTGCTCGCCGACGGCTCCGCTTCCAAGGACCCTGAAATCAAGGACGGCTATCCGGAGTTCACCCTTGGCGTCCTGAAGAAGCTCGGCTGGGACAAGGACCTGACCGAGGCCGAAATGGCCGTCATCAACAAGGTCAATCCAACGACGCCGGACGCAGTGTCGTGGTCACTTGACCTCTCTGGCGGCATCCAGCGTGTTGCGCTGAAGCACGGCTGCATCCCTTACGGAAACGGCAAGGCGCGAATGAATGCCTTCGGTCTGCCCGACCCGATCCCGGTCCATCGCGAGCCGATCTATACGCCGCGCGTTGACCTTGTCTCGCAGTATCCGACTCTGCCTGACGCGAAACAGTTCCGGCTGCCGAATATCGGCTTCTCGGTTCAAAAGGCCGCGATCGAAAAGGGAATTGCCAAGCAGTTCCCGCTTATCCTCTCGTCCGGCCGTCTGGTCGAATACGAGGGTGGCGGCGAAGAAACGCGGTCCAACAAGTGGCTGGCCGAACTGCAACAGGACATGTTCATCGAGATCAATCCTGCCGATGCCGCCGATCGCGGCATCAGGGACGGCGGCTGGGTCTGGGTTACCGGGGCTGAAAACAGCTCCAAGGCCAAGATGAAGGCGCTGGTCACGGAGCGGGTTGGCAAGGGTGTCGCCTGGATGCCGTTCCACTTCGGCGGCTGGCTTGGCGGTGAGGATTTGCGGGCGAACTATCCGCAAGGCACCGACCCGGTCGTGCTCGGCGAAAGCGCCAACACGATCACATCATATGGATACGATCCGGCTACTGGCATGCAGGAGCCGAAAGTCACCCTCTGTCAGATCCGAGCGGCGTAAGGAGCAACGACCATGGCGCGAATGAAATTTCTCTGCGACGCCGACCGCTGCATCGAATGCAACGCTTGCGTCACGGCCTGCAAGAACGAACACGATGTCCCCTGGGGCATCAACCGACGGCGAGTCGTCACGCTAAATGACGGCAAGCCCGGAGAGCGTTCGGTCTCCATGGCCTGCATGCACTGCACCGACGCGCCTTGCGCGGCGGTTTGTCCGGTGAGTTGCTTCTACACCACGGCGGATGCGGTGGTGCTGCACTCAAAGGACCTTTGCATCGGCTGCGGCTATTGCTTCTACGCGTGTCCGTTCGGCGCCCCGCAGTACCCGAAGGTCGGCAATTTCGGTTCACGCGGCAAAATGGACAAGTGCACTTTTTGCGCCGGTGGCCCGGACGCCGACGGCAGCAAGGAAGAATTCGAGAAGTATGGCAACAACCGGCTGGCCGAGGGCAAGCTGCCGCTGTGCGCCGAGATGTGCTCGACCAAGTCGCTGCTCGCCGGCGACGGCGACGATCATTGCCCAAATCTACAAGGAACGGGTCTCGAAGCGCGGCTATGGCTCCGGGGCATGGGGCTGGCAGACTGCGTACAAAGAGTCGATTGCGACGTGATGCGTGCCGGGCTGTGCGGCGTCCGCTGCACAGCCGGTTCACTCAGAAGAACACTCGAGGGGGAGGAAAACGCATGGCGAAACTTGTTGCGCATATGCGCGTGATCGCCGGCGCCGTGGCGCTCGCATTTATGGTCGCGATGTCGGCTCCGGTTTTGGCGCAGCAGCCGGGCATGGTCAATCCGACCGCCGACGCGGTCAAAGAGCAACAGTTGCTCCAGCAGCTCAAAACGATTCAGGGACGTGGCACCATTCCGGACGTAAGGTCCTACGTGCTCGAGCACCCGGTAGGCCGTAACTGGCAGCAATTTCACAGTGTAACGCTACGCTGGATCGGTGGAATCGCCATCGTCGGCATGCTGGCGCTGCTCGTCGTTTTCTACCTCGCGCGCGGCATGGTAAGGCTCGAGAGCGGCCGTTCGGGACGCAAGATCGTTCGCTTCAATGGCTTCGAACGCCTCGTCCATTGGATGACGGCAACCTGCTTTATCATCCTGGCCATCACCGGCCTCAACGTCACTTTTGGCCGGCCGCTTTTCGCTTCGACAGTCGGCTCTGAGGCCTTCACCACATGGGCCGAATGGGCCAGAATATGCGCACAACTATCTCAGCTTCCCTTCACCATCGGCGTGGTGCTGATCTTCCTGATGTGGATCGGCGGGAACATCCCAAATGCCGTCGATGTCGAATGGTTCAAGCGGGGTGGCGGCATCGTTGGCCACGATCATCCGCCTGCCTATCGCTTCAACGGCGGACAGAAGGCGATTTACTGGATCGTCGTCCTGGGCGGCGGTGCGGTGGCGATCACCGGCTACATGCTGATGTTCCCGTTCTACGGCACCACGATCGATACCATGCAATATGCCCAGATGATCCACGCCGTGGTCGCGATGCTGTTTGTCGCCGCCATGCTCGGACACATCTACATCGGCACGATCGGCATGGAAGGCGCATTCGAGGCGATGGGCGAGGGCACGGTGGACGTCAATTGGGCGAAAGAACACCACCGCCTGTGGCTGGAAGATGAGGTGGCCCGCAGCCCGAAGGTGCGCGAACCCAGCCCGCCGAATAACCACGTTGAAACCTTTACGCAGGACGCCCGGCTTCAAGGCCGGGCGTTTTATATAAGGGGGCCATGCGAATTATCGGTCTCGCCGGTTGGAGCGGCTCTGGCAAAACCACGCTGATTACCAAGTTGATTCCGCGCCTGATCGCGCGCGGAGTCAAAGCGTCCACGCTCAAGCACGCCCATCACGGCTTCGATCTGGATCAGCCGGGCAAGGATTCTTTCGTCCACCGTGCGGCCGGCGCCACCGAAGTCATTATTTCGTCGGCCAAACGCTGGGCCATTCTGCACGAGCTGCGCGAGGAACCGGAATGGGATCTGCGCGCGCTGGTCGCCAAGATGTCGCCGGTCGATCTTGTGCTGGTCGAAGGCTTCAAGCGCGACGCCTTTCCCAAGCTGGAAATATATCGCGCCGCCAACAGCAAGCCGCTGATTCATCCTGACGACCCGCATATCGTCGCCGTCGCCTCTGACGTCCCGTTGCCGCAAGTGAAAATTCCGGTCATCGGTCTCGACGACATCGAGGCGATAGCCGATCTCTTGCTCAAATTCGCCGTGCCGGTCGAAACCATGACCCGGAGCAGTTAGGGCATGCTGATTGTATTTGGAACCGGCCAATTTTCCGTGGGGCGCGGCGAACAGGATCTCTTCTGATGGCGCAGCTTACTGACGACTGCTTTGCTTTCTCGGGTCCGCTCTTGCGGCTCGATGATATGGAGCGGCTGATTGCAGAACGGGTCGCACCGGTCGCCGAGACTGAGCGTGTGCCACTGCATGGCGCTCGCGGTCGCGTTGTGACGGGCGATGTGAAAGCTCCAGTCGATCTGCCGCCCTTCGACAATTCCGCCGTTGATGGATATGCGGTGCGACACGGGGATCTGCGTCCGGACGGCGATACGACATTGGCGATTTCGGGCAGACTTACGGCCGGCGCGCGTGCAAATCTCGCCCTGAAATCCGGCGAGGCCATTCGCATTTTCACCGGCGCGGCGATACCCGAGGGCGCCGACACGGTTTTCATGCAGGAAGATGTAACGGTCGAAGGCGGCCGTGTGACCGTGCCAAAGGGGCTGAAACTCGGCGCCAACCGTCGTCTTGCCGGTGAGGACGTGCCTGCCGGCGCGGTGGTGCTGCCGGCCGGGACCGTGCTGGAGGCGCAACATATCGCGCTCGCGGCTGCGCTTGAGCTGACCGCGATCTCCGTGCGGCGTCGGCTCAAAGTCGCGATCTTTTCCACCGGAGATGAAGTCGTGGAGCCTGGAGCAGCCCGCGGCGGTGCTTCAATTTATGATTCCAACCGCGTTCTCCTCACGGAACTGCTGGAGCGGCTCGGGATGGTTGTCACCGATCTCGGAATTCTCGCCGACGATCCGGAAAAGCTGTCATATGCCTTGCGGGAAGCAGCGACTGGGCACGATCTCATCGTCACTTCAGGCGGCGTTTCCACGGGTGAAGCCGACTATGTGCGCGATGCCGTCGAGCGGATCGGCAGCCTTGCGTTCTGGCGTGTCGCAATAAAGCCCGGACGGCCGGTCGCTATGGGCGTGATCCGAGGCGCCAAAGAGTGGAACGGCGCGGCTTTTTGTCGGCCTGCCGGGAATCCCGTCGCGGTTTTCGTTACGTTTGTACGCGTGGTGAAACCCTTGTTGCGCCGGATGTCCGGTGCGCGCCCAGACAGACCCGTGCCGCTTCCGGTGCGCGCCGCATTTGCGTACAGGAAAAGAAAGATCGTCGTGAGTACGTGCGCGTGGCGCTCAGGCGTGGCGCGGACGGCGAGATCGAGGCGGTCAAACACCCCCAGGACGGCGCAGGAATTCTTACATCTCTGACGGAGACCGATGGGTTACTGGAGTTCCCCGAAGATGTGACGGCGATTGAACCGGGCGCGCGCGTCGGCTTTCTCTCGTATGCAACTCTGATGAGTTGACGGCTGAACCTTGTGCCTACGCTCCGAGGCGGACGGAGCTCGCACTGCTGAAGGCATGTTCAGCAGAGTCGGGCACGCTGCCGAGCACCACGCCACCGATCACGGCAATGACGATGGCCAGCGCACAAGCCACGATGAAACTCTTCATGATCACTTGCTCCTCTCCCAGAACCCACGATCCAACTATAGCAGATATGGACCTGGTGACGCAGTGGTCAAAAGTGCCATGCAAGTCCTTCCAGATATGCTGCAACGCAATGCGCTCGGCCCGGGCTGCATCTTCCGGCGTATTGACGTTGAAGAAGGGGTCAACCGGCTGATCGGGCCACATCAGCAACAGCGACGCCATGTCGCGCGGTCCAAACCTCGATTTTGTGCAGGTGCTCCTCGACCAGTGCTTTGCGCAAATCCTCGCGCAACCCCAGCGGCCATACACCAGCTACCGGATGACGCCATTCGCCTGAGGCGCGCGCAGGCGAGCGGCACGCCAGCGCCCATGTTGCGGCGGGCTTGATGCAGGCGTTCGACGAGGTCGTCGGGCAAGAAAGGGCAATCCCCGGGACGCTGACAATCCACTCGATGCCGCTCTTCTGCTTCGCCAGCCAGTCGAGACCGGCCAGCGATCCCGGCCAGCGGGCCGGCGAAATCCGGCACGGTGTCGGCCACAACAGTCAGGCCGGTATCGGCGAAGCGCCTGGGATCGCCGTTAGCGTTGATGATGATCCGGTGCATTGCGCCGACAGCGTCGCCAGCACACGGTCGAGGATCGATACACCGCCGATCTCGATACGCGCCTTATCGCCGCCGCCCATTCGCCGGGCGAGTCCGCCGGCGAGCACCAGACCAAGGGTAGGAGGATAACTAGTCGTCATGCACCGCCGCCTTTCGCCGGTGTTTGGCGCTTTCATCTTCGACGAAGGCGAGGTCCTGATCGAAGACGATTCTGTCTTCACCGGCGAGCGCGACGAAGCGCTTGCCGCGGGCGCGTCCGATCAGCGTTAGATTTGCCTTGCGCGCCAGTTCAACGCCCCAGGCGGTGAAGCCCGAACGTGAAATGAGAATCGGAATTCCCATGCGCACGGTCTTGATCACCATTTCCGACGTGAGGCGCCCTGTGGTGTAAAAGATCTTGTCGTGTGCGGGCACCCGCTCCTGGAACATCCAGCCGGCGATCTTGTCGACCGCATTGTGACGGCCGACGTCCTCCATATAGACCAGCGGCCGGTCTTCCTGCGCCAAAACGCAGCCATGAATGGCGCCGGCTTCCAGATAGAGGGACGGCGTGGTGTTGATCTTGTTGGTCAGCGCGTAGAGCCAGGAGGTACGCAAGGTCGCCTGCGGGAGCGTCACGTTTTCCAGCGCTTCCATCAGGTCGCCGAACGCCGTGCCTTGTGCACAACCGGATGTCTGCACCTTCTTCTTCAGCTTCTTCTCATAGTTGGTCTTGCGCTTCGTGCGCACCACGACGACCGAGAGCTCTTCGTCGTAGTCGACGCCCGTGACGACGTCATCCGGAAGCAACATATGCTGGTTGAGCAGGTATCCGATGGCCAGATACTCCGGATAGTCGGCGATGGTCATGGCGGTGACGATTTCCTGGCTATTGAGGAAGATCGTCAGCGCACGCTCGACGGTAACCGACGTCTCGATCCGCGCTCCGGTTTGATCGACGCCGGTGACGCGCTCGGTCAGCCGCGTATCGAGCGGATTGGGGCGGATGATGTAGCTGTCTCGGTCTTTGCTCATTGTTCAACTATAGCAGAGCTATTGGCACAGCATGAAAACTGCCCAACTTAGGTGGGCAGCGGTGCTCATTTTGTCCATGCCTCGTGCGCTGAAATTGCGAAGAACGTTTCCAAGTGGCGTATCGTAGACATAGACTACGGCCAACGACAAAACGCTCCGAGGAGATGCCGACCATGCTTCGCGCTACCAAAGATGTCATGTTGCCGACCACGATCACCGGCTCCCTGCCACGGCCGAGTTGGTACACCCAAAATCTTGGCGCCCGCAGCTTTCTTGACGCAATGGTCAACAATCAATTCCGCGAGCAATATGTCGATGCGGTCTCGATCTATCTGCACGAACAGGAAATAGCCGGGCTCGATATCGTCACTGACGGCGATGCGCATTTCGACTCCGACGTTGGCGGCCAGAGCTGGACCAACTATCCGCCGCGACACATGGGAGGATTCGATCGCAACCCGCAGCCAATACCGGCCGGGCAGGGTGGCCTGGGCTTCCCGCCTGGCCACATCCTGCACGACTATCTCGAATCGCGCGTGATGCCCAGCATCGTTGGACCGGTCACGCGTGGCGATCTGCAATATGCCGCCATGTTTAAAGTGGCGCAGCGCATGACCAGGAAGCCGGTCAAGTTCGGCACCATTGGTCCCGAGCTGGTTGCGTTTGCGGTGCAGGACAGACACTACAAGTCGCTGAAGGATCGTATCCTTCGCTGTCACGGACGCCCTGAACGCGGAGCTGCACGATCTCGCCGATGCAGGCTGCCCGGTGATTCAGTTCGAGGAGCCGCAAATCCATCTGCTGGCGGTGCGCAACATTGTTAACGACGTGATCAATCCAGCGTTCAGCGTCGAGGTGTTCAATCGCACTGTCAAAGGCCTGCGCGCGAAAACCGAAGTATGGTGCCACACTTGTTGGGGCAATCCTTCGCAGCAGCGCATGTTCAAGGATGTGCAAAGTTACAAAAACGCGCTGGAAATGCTGAACAAGGTCGACGCCGACGTCATCACCTTTGAGTCCGCCAGCGCCGGCGGCATGGATCTCGAAGCTTTTGGCAAGATCATCACCGACAAGAAAATCTGCATCGGCGTGATCGACCACCATTCGCTGCAGGTCGAGCGTCCCGGAGGAGATCGCCGAGCACATCCGCCGTGCGCTCAAACACATTCCGGCCGAGCGTCTGGTGCTCTCATCCGACTGCGGCATGGGTCGCGAAGGGCATGAGCCGCCGCCACGCCTACTACAAGATCGTTTCGCTGGTGCTCGGCACCAACATGGTTCGTAAGGAACTCGGCTTGCCACAGGCCGAGTGTCTCGCAGCCGATAGCCGCTATTCTCTGGTATTATCGGCGAAATAGGGCATCGGAATTTGCTCTTACAAGGCAACGCTGGCTTCAGCGGCTGAGCCGCCAAAGGAGTGACATGGCAAGTGGTGGCATTGCAAATGCCCTGGAAACCAGGACGCCGCTTCGAGTTGTGATCGTGGAAGACGATCTTGCAGCACGAAACATGCTGGTTGCGACCTTGCAAGCCGACGCGGATTACACGGTCGTAGCGGAGTTTGCCGAGGGTCGCGCCGCCGTTTCTGCAATTCCTCATCTGGCGCCCGACATGGTTCTTGTCGATCTGGGCTTGCCCGATATTTCGGAATCGATGTCATCCGGCAGTTGAAAACCACGCATCCCGGATGCGATGTGCTGGTCGTCACGACATTTGGCGATGAAAGAACGATCACATCCGCGCTGGAGGCCGGAGCTGACGGGTTATCTGTTGAAGGGATCCCCTCTGGAGGAAATGCGTCGCGATATCCATTCTCTGCGGGCAGGCGGCTCACCGCTTCGCCTATGGTCGCGCGGCAGCTCCTTAACAGGCTGCAAGCCAAACCAGCCGATGATAGGGCAGTTGATGCTGACAACGGCAGCCTGACGCGGCGCGAACACGAGATCCTCGTGATGATCACGAAGGGCTTTTCCTACGCGGAAACATCGCAGATCTGCGGCATTGCAGCGGCTACGGTTCACAGTCACCTCAAAAGCATCTATCGCAAGCTCGAAGTGCATTCCAAAACCGAGGCCGTGTATGAAGCACGGCGCCGCAGTCTGATTTAGGCCGCATTTCGCGCGCGGGCGTCGAGGAGGCTTCGCTCTTCGGCACCCTCAGCTTGACGCGAACGATCGTTCCTTTTCCCGGCACAGATCTGATAGCAAGCTCACCGCCGGTTGAGATCATGCCTATGCGCCTGCGCATGTTGGATACCCGCGCCCGGTCCTGGCGATATCGGTGACATTGAATCCGCGGCCATCGTCCTGAACAGCGATCATCACGGCGCAATTGTCTTCATCGTATCTTTGCCATCAGGGTCGCTGATTTTGCGCCGGAATGATGCATGACGTTGCTGAGTGCCTCCATCAGTATGAGCTTGATGGAAAGTGTATCGCGAGCCGTCAGCTTCGATATCTTCGGGAGATCATCCGCGCGCCAACGCAGCTCGATCCCCGCCAATTCAATGCCTCGTCCCACGCGATGCCGAACGTTGCTCAGGACGAGATTGAGGTCGCCCTCGACAGGCTCGAGCTGTCGACGAGAAATCGCAATTCCATGAGAATTTCGCCAATGCGGCGTTTGACATCGGCCAGGCTGAAATTGTCAGACGTAAAATGGGCAAGCAGCGCTGCAAGGCTGGCGCCGATGCTGTCGTGCATATCGGCCGAAAGGTTTTGACGTCTCGCGATGGCAGATTTCACGACTTCAATCTGGGTTCGCTGGCGGATCTTCTCCAGGCTTCGAATAAATATGGCTGTTGCCACCATTGCCGCAGTCAGGACGATCCAGCAAAGCGCAAGCGCATAGGAAAATCCGATGTATTGCGAGCGAAGATAGGCCCTCGTCGTAGCCGACCGTCACGTAGAAAGGGATAGAGTCGGAAGCCAGGAAGGTTCCGATTCCTGATGACATCGTCGAGGCCGCCACGTCCAAAGAACCTGCCGCTTTTTTCGCCCGCCATAACCCCTGTCGTAGGCCACGGCCATTTTGGAAACGGCCGCGCCGTAGCCGATCGAGCCGCTGAGTGAACGAATTCTGATCATTACTCCGTCCTTTCCCGCCAGGGGCCGCAAGGCGGCGCGTGTCGCTGATTTTGAGTTTCTCACAGAGATCTATGAAATGTGACAGGCGATACGACGCGACGACGACTCTCCTGAAATGTACCGGCCTTGTTCCGCAAAGGGCGCGAAAACTGGATGGACCATTCCTTCGTCAGCCCGCCTTGTGTGGGCACGCTAATGAATAATCTCGACACGTCCGGGTTATCTGCATGGACCCGAAATATCTTGCGCTCCTTCAGCGACAGGCTTGGGGCGGGATCTGTGACCGCGCTGGCGATCAATATGCCGTTCCGGTCGATGATGCCGGGTCCAATGATTGATGCTTGCGCCGTATAATAAGTCAGCAACCGGTGCAGCTCTGTCGCGTTGGTGGGCGATATATCGAGGTCGCTGGTCAATGCGGCAATCTGTGTGAGGATCGCGTCGACTCGCTGCGCGTCTCCTTCGAAGCCCGCGAGCAGCATTTGCGCGATGTTTTCGTCTGCCGGTAGAAGACCCATTCTGTGTTGCGTTTGAACTGCGCACCGGCCAGCACACACAGCATGAGCACGAACGCGGGAAAATCCCGCACAGACAAGAAATAACGGAAACCGCGAAAAGCGGCTGAGCAGATATCCCAAGTTGCTCATTCTGGTCACGATTGTCGCCAAGACGACCTCATCATCCCTGACCGCAACGTCGCATGCCTCCGAACGAGATGTGCGACCGCATATCCGCCCCCGGCGCCGGCAGATGTGGCATCCCCAGAATTGGGGATAGCCCGCAATCTCAATCATTTTATGCCCATTTTCGGGCAATTGGCCGAAGGCAGCACACGGGGGAACATCCGCCGGCAATTTCAGGCTTGTGCCCAGGATCACGCGTCCGTCGGATCGCCCGGCCTCCCGACAGTTGAGCTGGGTGGAGGCGCGCCGCAATGTCGTCGCGTCCGATGCCCCGGCATCTCGTTGGCCATTTTTGTCCGTCGGGATGCCGGGGCATGACTTTCAACGAGACTGAACAGGCGGGTCTTCAGCGTTAACAAAATCTGAAGTGACTACCCGGGGATTCACGGTCTCGACTTGGGACGGTTTAAATCGATTTTGATTTAATGTGATTTCTGGGGGAGGGGCAGGCGATGAGGCTTGCCGATGCGAATACGTCTTATTGCGATTACCCTTGCCGCTTGTGCGGCTTCGTACTGACTTTCCGCAGTCGTCCGCGCCTGCCGAGCCGCAGCACGCGCAAGCAATCGATTTTGACGCGTTGCGCGCGCAGGCCGCGGACGCTCTTAACGCGCTGCAGCAGGCGCACGAAGGCCGTGTCGCTTCGGTTGCAAGCGCGAATTCTGATTCAACCCTGGTCGCGGCCCCTTCAACCCGGCAGAAACGCGACCGCGCCGCTGGTGCGATCAGTGAGGCGCTCGACTGTCGCGCGGTAAAGCGCTTCCAGCTGCTCCCGATTCAAGACGGTCGCAACCGGCCCATCGGCGATGCGAGCCCCTCACGCAATAAATAAGCGCGGTCGGCCGCGCGCAGCGCGTGGTTTGGATCATGGGTGGTGAACAGAACTCCGTGCCCTGATTTTGCCAAGGCGCGGATCTCTCTCATAACCTTGCCTTGATTGCCGAAATCAAGGCTGGCGGTCGGCTCATCGAGCACGATGAATTGCGGCTCCTGTGCCAGCGCGCGTGCCAGCAGGACCAGTTGCCGTTCGCCGCCGGAGATCATGGTGTAGGGACGGTTGGCGAGAGTCGCGATACCGAAGCGCTCGAGCGCGGCCTGCGCCACAGCGCGGTCCTGTCCGCTCGGTCGACTGAACAGGCTGCCGTGTGCGGTGCGGCCCATCAGCACGACCGGTTTCCACCGTGAACGCAAACGTGCTGATGTGCACCTGTGGCACGTAGGCGACGACACGCGCGCGTTCGCGGATCGAATAATTGTCGAGCGGCTTTCCACCGAGCAGCACCTCGCCAGCTTTCGGCTTAAGCAGCCCAAGCAGAGTTTTGAGCAACGTCGTCTTGCCGCCGCCGTTCGGTCCGAGCAGCGCCAGCACCTCGCCGGTCGAGAGTGCGACGTCGAGACCGCGTCCAACCGTACGATCCGGATATCCGATGGTGAGGTCGCGGCCTTCTATATTCACGACCAAGTTCCTCTGCATGCTCGCCAGCAGCCAGATGAAGAAGGGGGTGCCGACCACCGCCGTCAGAATTCCAAGCGGGATTTCCACCTCCGCTGCCGTGCGGGCGAGCGTGTCGATGACGAGCAAATAGCCGCCACCAAGAATTGCCGCTGTCGGCAACAGCCGGGCGAAATCAGGGCCAACCAGCGAGCGTGCGAGATGAGGGACCACAAGGCCGACCCAGCCGATGATACCGGCGGTGGCGACGCTGGCCGACGTGGTGAGCGTTGCGGCGGCCACGATGGCAATCGCGCAGCGGTCCTGTCGGTACACCGAGCGAACGCGCCTCCTCCTCCGGCAGCGACATGACATTCATCCGCCAGCGCAAGGCGATCAACACGGCGGTGCCAAACGCGACGGGCCCGAACAGTGGCAGCAGGTCGGACACGTTCGCCGCAGCCAGACTGCCGAGCAGCCAAAACGTCATGGCAGGCAACTGGTTATAGGGATCGGCGAGATATTTCACCAGGCCGACACCGGCGCCGAGCAACGCGCCTACAACCACCGCCGGTCAAAACGAGGACGAGGATTGGATCACGCGCGCGTACTGCTGAACCGATCATGTACACGGCGGCAACTGCGACCAGGCCACCAACGAAGGCCAAAGCCTGGATCGCCAGCACGCCGAGCGAGAAGAATATGCCGGTCACCGCGCCAAGCGCCGCCCCCGAAGAGGCACCGAGAATGTCGGGCGACACCAGCGGGTTTCGAAAAAGTCCCTGAAATGCGGTGCCCGCAACCGCCAGCGCCGCGCCGACCAATGCCGCCGCCAGGACACGGGGCCCTCGCACCTGCAGGACCACGCTTTGGACGGCCGTTGGGACGTCGGCGGTTTGGCCGGTCACTTTCGCCAGCAACACGGTGAGAAGATCGCCCAGCGACACCGGGTAGCGGCCGACAGTAAAGGCGAGAAGCAGGCCCGCGATCAGCACGGCGGTGGCGATCGCGAGACCGGGCAGGGCAGAGCGGGTCACTAATCTCTCCCCGCCAGCACGTGGTCGATCTGCGCGTCGCTTGGCGTACGATGATAATACATGCTGTAGAAATCGCGGGTCAGCGCGCGTATGTCTTCGGGAAATTTGTCCGGGTACAGGATTTTTGCCAGCCACCAAAGGCCGATCAACCGGTTTACCGATGGTGGAAAATCAACCCAGCCGAACGGCATTTTCGGCGACAGGTGTACGCGGCCGTCACGAACGGCTTTCACTGCGCTCCATGCCGGATCGCCACGCACGCTCGCGGCGAATTCCTGGTCGATGGTGACGATCACGTCCGGATTCCACAGCAGGACCTGCTCGATCGAGACGTTGGCGAGCCCGCCCTGATTGCCGCCGGCGACATTCCGCGCCAGCATTTCAATCGTCTCCACGTTGATCGAGCCGCCGAGCCCGGTCGCCAGCCCGCGGGGCCCGCGTGCGTAGTAGACGCGAGGGCGAGCCGAAGCTTCGATTGCCGCGATCCGGCCGGTGGTGGTCTTGATCGTGTCGTCGGCGTAGCGCGCAAGCTTTTCGGAGTCATTCTGCCGACCGGTAAGTTCGCCCAGCTTCCGGTAGGTCGCGGCGATCGCATCGAAACGGCCGTCGAGCAGCGCATAGGGAATACCGGTTTGCTGCTGTACCCGTTCGGCAAGAGACACGAATGTGGCGCTGGTCGAACCCACGTCGAGAATGAAGATCGGGCTTGAGCGCGATCACGCTTTCGAGATTGGCAGTGTTACCCCGCCCGGTGATGCGGCCGACTTCCGGCCGAGTGCAAACATCCGGCAGCATGTAGGCGCATTCCTCCGGACGGTTGGCACGTGGCCAGCCGAGCAACAAATCCGGCGCGAGCGTGTAGAGCAGAATTGCAGCCGGCGGGCCCGGCGGGAAACACGCGCGCGACTTTCCCGGGTATCGGCAATTCGCGGCCGGTCGCATCGGTCACCTGTCGCCGCACGCGCCACGCGCGGCAAAAGCATTGCCGCGCCGGCGCTCACGACAAAGGCTCTGCGATTGATGGGCATGCTCATCCTTGTCAGTGACCGGGGCAAGGCCGGACATGGCACCTTCAGCCTATGGCGTGACTCTAGTCCACCCCCACCATCACGCTGGTGGCCTTGATGATGGCGTAAGCGGCCTTGCCCTTTTCGAGCTTCAGCTCGTCCGCCGACTCATTGGTAATCGAAGCCGTAATTGTTTGCCCGCCGATATCGATGCGGACATGGGCGGTTGTTGCTCCCTTCTGACCTCGACAATCGTGCCTTTGAGCTGATTGCGTGCGCTGAGTTTCATACGATGCACTCCCTGGTTTAAATTCATTTTTCTGCTGTGAAGCCGTGGCTCGTCAAAATCTGTTGTCCCTGTGACGACATGATGAATTCCACGAATTGCTGCGCCGAGGATGAAGCCCCGGCAATCACGGTCAACCCGTAGTCGGCGCCGACAGCGAGATTGTCCGGTAGCGGCACGATCTGCTGTCCGGAACCCTCTTTCTGGGCCGTCTGCGCATTGGTGCAATACGTCAGGAAGATATCGGCGCGGCTCTTCGGCCACATGCCAGCCATAGACGGTGCGGCCCGGCGGCGGCGACGCGCCGCCTGCGCCGCCGGTGAGCTGTAGCGCTTTCTTTCAAGTATGGCTTGTGCGCCCGGCCTGATGGTCTCGGCTTTTCGGAAAACTTCAAAAGCATAGTCGCCGGACGGATCGGCCTTCGGTGTCGAGGTGCCCAGCTTCACGTTCGGATCGAGCATGCGCTCGAGCAGGTTGGCGCTGTCGACCGTCAACCCCGGCCTTACCAGCGCGCACAGTTTATTGCGCGCGAAACGGAGCACCGGGCCGCCCTTCTTTCGTCATGCAAAGCTTGCGGATGCTCCATGTTTGCGGAAGCAAACACATCCGCCTTCGCGCCTGCGGAAATCTCGGTCTTCAGAAGGCCGGAAGGTCCGTATTTGGCCTCGACCTTGTTGCCGGTGGACGATTCATAGGCCTTGGCAATTTCCGGTCAATGCGCTCGGCTGCCGGCGGCATAGAGTTGAACCGTCTCCGCTGCCGCCGGTCCGGTCATGGCAAGCATTGCCAGCACCATCATACGGAAGCGCATCAAGCGCTTGGGTCGCTGGCGTTCGGATAGAACAGCTGTTCCCCATTGATCTTGTAGTTGGCGATGGCCTTCTGGCCTTCCGGCGAGATCAGCCAATCAATGAAGGCCTGGCCAAGCTCCTTCTTCACGTTCGGATGCTTGGCCGGATTCACCAGCATGACGCCGTACTGGTTGAACAGGCGTTTGTCGCCTTCCACGAGGATCTGCGAGATCACCCTTGTTCTTGAACGACAGCCAGGTGCCACGGTCGGACAGCACATAGCCATTGCTGGCGCCGTGCGGTGTTGAGCGCGGCGCCCATGCCCTGGCCGATCGATTTGTACCAGGCGCCCTTTTCCTTCTCGATATCGATGCCGGCGTCTTTGTTCCAGAGCGCGAGCTCGGCGATATGCGTGCCTGAACGGTCTCCGCGCGAGATGAAGGTCCGCCTGTTTGTCCTTGATCGTCGTCAAGTGCCTTGGCAACGTCCTTCATGCCCTTGATGCCGGCTGGATCGCTCTTCGGCCCGATCGAGTACGAAATCGTTGTACATCACCGGGTAGCCGCTTCACGCCTTCACCTTCCGCGAGGAATTTTTCTTCCGCCGATTTTGCGTGCACGAATACGACGTCGGAATCGCCGCGTCGGCCGGTATCGAGCGCCTGGCCAGTGCCCTGCGCGATGACCTTCACGTCGATCCCGGTCTTTTCCTTGAACAACGGCAAGATGTAGCCAAACAGACCGGAATCCTGGGTCGACGTGGTCGATGACACCACAATCGATTTGTCCTGGGCGCAGACAGGTGCGGTGCAGGATGGCGGCGGCAAGCAGCGGCAGCGACCATCACCGTGCGACGATTGATCATGTGATCCTCCATTTGCCTTTCTTCAGACGAGCAATTCGCCTGCCTATGAACTTCCGCGCTTCTTCGGTGCTGCGGTGTTGCGAAAAATTCCGGAGCTCGGGTGCTTTCAATCAATACGGCCACGGTGCAGCAGCACCGACGTCGCCGGCCAGCCGTTCGGCCTGGCCGATGATCGTGCGTGGACATGACGACCTTGACGCCGCCGCGCGCTCACGGCGCGAACGATGTCCTCGATTGCCTGGTCGCGTGCGGGTCAAGGCTCGCAGTCGGCTCATCGAGGAACAGCACGGCAGGGTCGCGCGCCAGCGCGCGCGCCAGCGCAAGCTCGCTGCTGCTCGCCACCCGAAAGACGCCGGCTGCCGGCCGCCGAGCTTCGCCAAGCCCGACCAACGCAAGTAGCTCGGCGGTCTCGCTCCATCGCGTTGCGCGCGCGGGACATCCGGCGGCGGCAAGCGCGTAGCGCGATATTTGCCGCGCCGTACTGCGCCGGAGCATCGACCGGACGCTGAAACATGATTGCTCGCTTTCGACGGCGTCTCCGTATTCGCGGTCACCCCACGTGATGCGCCCGTGGTCGACAGCAGGATGAGACCCATGGCGGCGCGCAGCAGCGTGGTCTTGCCGGCGCCGTTCGGTCCGATCAGGACCGTCGGGCGCCCAGACGTGACCGTCAGTGCGATGCGGTCGAGAATCGTCACCGCGCCAGCGCGACGATGCTGACGTCGACGAACATCGATCGGCAGGTCGAGGCGGCTGCGCGCACGGCTCATCCCGCGGCAGCGTTCGCCCGCGTGGCGCATTGCCCACGCCAGCGCGTTGATCAGAATGACGATACTGAAGAATCAGACTCGCCGAGCCCGACGCGCCGAGCGGCAGGTCACCCTTTGACGTTTCCAGCGCGATGGCAGTGGTCATCGTGCGTGTGAAGCCATCGATATTGCCGCCGACGATGATGATGGCGCCGACCTCTGCCGCCGCCCGGCCGAATCCTGCAAGCAATGCAGTCACGAGGCTGAAGCGTGCGTCCCAGAGGAGTGTCGTCATGCGGCGAGCGGACCGACATCCATGGCCGCAAGTTCGTCGCGATACTCGACCCACAGGTCCTCGATCGTCTGGCGCGTAAGCGCGGCAATGATCGGCGCGACCAGAATGGTCTGCGCGATCACCATGGCCTGTGGCGTGAACAGCAATGCCCCATCGTCCGAGGGGACCCTGAGCGCGACAGCAAAGGAATATTGCCAGCCCCACGACCACTGGCGGCAAACCCATTAGCGCATTGAGGATAACGATCGGCACTTCGCGGCCGCGAAAGCGCGTAAGGGCGAGAAGGGCACCAACGGGCATCCCACCAGCGCCGCAAGCAGCAGCCGGCGCTCAGGTTTATCTGGAGCGACAGCCGCGACGATGGCGAACAGGCCGTGGATCGCCCGTCAGCACCAATTGAAGCGCGGTCATATCGCCGGTCATTTCGGTCCCGAGGCAGCGCGCTGATGGAAGCTTGAATTGAGCCAATTTAGTTGCTCGCTCCCATAGGGGTCAATTTTCGAAATTGGAACACAAATTTGCTCTACGAACTCATAGGGATTTCATATGTACGGGTCTGAGCCAGCGGGTTGTTTCTGTCGTCGGCCCGTCGTTATAGTTCTCCGCGCGCCTCGCGGCGCTTTGCGTTGCAGCGTCTGTCGCCAGCACAATTGACGATTGAGGGTGGCCGAGTGGCTGAAGGCGCACGCTTGAAAGCGTAAGCTTACGGAAACCGTAACGTGGGTTCGAATCCCACTCCCCTCCGCCAACATTCCGGAGTGCTGCATTTTTGCAGCAAAAATAGCGGTGTTCTTGGCGGATACGTCTTTCGGCATTAGTTGGCAGGTCAAGCAGTTGCAGCCAGCCAGCCAGCCTCTAAAACGCAATCCTGGCTTATGCCCCCGCGACGGAGTTTCCCTTTCGAAGTTCAAAGAGACGCGGTAATTGTTCTTAGAGGCTGGCTCCGGAAGGGTGAAGAGGCGGGTCACAAGTGGCAAAAGCAAAGAATGGAACCAAAGCAATGCAGCGCCGAAAAGCCAAAAGCGACGCACTAAAAGAATTCGAAAACAAATCTCTGACCTTTCAGCAATGGCGTTGTCTCAACGGCGCTGCGGTCTCACAAGCTAGCACCGATCTGCAGGCAAAGCGTTGCAGAAGGTGCTTAAGAAAGAGACACCGCGTGTCTCGGGCGGCATTTCTTTGACTTACGACGAGGCCAGCGTAACGCCTGTCGCAATATCGGCAAAGTCCCTCTTATGTAGGTCTGTTCAATGCCGAGGCCGACCACCGACATAGCCGAGTGGCTGGCGTGGACACGGTCTGGGCCAGTACGCCCAGACGTTTGCAGAACAACAATATCGATTATTCCGTCCTTCCGGATCTGACCGAAGACGACCTTCGAAAACTCGGGATCTCGCTTAGGCCACCGCAAGAAATTGCTCAGGGCCATCGACGCAGTTGGGGGACGGGCAAGCGCGCGACACAACCGAAGTGTTGCGCGAACTGGCGCGGAGGCAACCTCTCCTGTGCAACATCGCGATGCCGAATTTCGTCAGATCACGGTGATGTTCTGTGACCTGGTGGGATCTACGCAGCTCGTCGGAGAAGCTAGACCCCGAGGATCTCCACAAACTCATTGACGCGTATCGCCGGGAGTGCAGCACGGCGATCAGGCGTTATGGCGGCGAGGTCGCCCGCTATCTCGGCGATGGCGTGATGGCATTTTTCGGTTGGCCCCATCGCGCACGAGGACGACGCCCTTCGTGCTGTTCACGCGGCGTCTAGAGATTGTCTCCGTAGTTACGAAGATTTCAGAGTCCAGTGACCCTGAGCCTGTCGAGTGGGCGTCTGCTCCGGGCCCGGTTGTTGTTGGTGAAATTGGAAACAGCACCGCCTCCTGGTCGATGGATGCGGTGGGAGAAACGCCCAACATTGCCGCGCGTCTACAGACCCTCGCCGAGCCAACAACACGGTGCTCATCTCGGAATCGACACGAACGTCTCGTATCGGCGGCTTTCGATTTACAGGACCTTGGCCTCCAGGAGCTCAAGGGCATAACTGAACCTCTTCGCGTGTACCGCGTGCTTGCGGCCAAAAGTGTCGGCTAGCCGCTTCGAGGCTGCACATGCCGGCAACTCTTACGCCGCTCGTTGGACGCTCAAGCGAACTGCAGCTTGCTGCTCGATAGGTGGCAGAAAGTCAAAGAGGGCGACGGTCAAGTCATCCTGCTTTCGGGTATTCCCGGAGTTGGAAAATCACGGCTTCTCCACGAATTGAAATCGCATATTCGAGCAGGAACCACACGTCTTGCTGCACCATCAGTGCTCGCCTTATCACAGTCAGAGCGCATTCTTTCCGGTGATCGAGCAGATCGAACAAGCGGCGCAACTAATCAGCTCGCGAGGCCGACGCAGACAAGATTGCCAAGCTTACAGGCTTACCTTCCGCGCTCGACTGATAGTTCCATAGAGCCGGTCCTGCTGATTGCCAAACTGTTATCAATCCCTGCAGAAAATCAGCCCCGAATTATCTGGAGCTTACGCCGCAGCAAATAAAGAACAGGACGATAAGCACGCTTGTCGACATGCTCTTGGCGTTTTCTGTCCAACACCCCACGCTCTGCATCTTCGAGGATGCACACTGGCTGGACGCCATCGACGCTCGAGCTGCTGGAACAGATCATCAGCCGGATCGACCACGCCCGCGTGCTGCTTATTGTGTCGTGCCGACCCGAGTTCCGCCCCACGTGGATGACGCACGCGAACACCACCATACACTCGCTCACTCGATTGTCGCAGACCGAAGTGAAGACGATGATCCGAGATCTCTTGAGGGGCGGGAGCATGCCGCAACCGCTGCTCGACCAGATTATCGAAAAGGCCGATGGCGTCCCGCTATTCATAGAGGAACTGACAAGCAGTACGTTGAGTGCGCCTTTGCGCACTCGAGGCGACTTTCGGGCACACAGAACAACCAGCATCGCTCAGGGTTCCGGAGACGCTGAGTGACGCATTGATGGAGCGGCTCGACCGCGTTGCGCCGAGCCGCAGACTTGCGCAGATTGCGGCTGTGATTGGGCGCGAGTTCTCCTATGATCTCTTGTCGGCTGCATCGCGAATTGACGAAGACGATATGCAGTCGGCCCTCTCGCTACTCGAACAGGCTGACATCATCTATCGAGTCGGCGTTTCGCCTTTCGTCCGTTTCGCCTTCAAACATGTGTTGTTGCGTGATGCAATCTACGACTCTTTGCTTAGGAGTAAGAGGCAGCAGATCCATGCCGACATCGCGGCAATCTTAGAGCATGACTTTCCAGAGCTCGCCGAAAATCAACCCGAAGTCCTGGCGCTATCACTATCAAGAAGCGAGGCAATCACCAAATGGCCATTCGTTGCTGGTTCGAGTCCGGGCAACGCGCGCTCGCGCATTCCGCCAACGTCGAAGCGATTGCCAATTTTCGAAAGGCCCTTCAGCTTCTCAACGCTTTGCCGGAAACGCCTGAGCGGATCAAACAAGAGATCGACATTCAATTGGCGTTGGGAATACCGCTTATCGCCGTTCGAGGGTATGCCTCCGCGGAAACCCGCGAAGCGTTTTCGCGGGCTCGTACCTTGTGCCTGCGACTCGGCGACATCCCCGAATATTTCCAAGCCCTGTTTGGGTCTTGGGGCCACTGCTGGATGTGTGGAAAGAATGATGAAGCGCTCCGCTATGGCCGATGAATTTCTGTCACGGTCACGAGCATTGTCCGACCCCGTGCTGCTAATGGTGGCTCATAGAGTGATGGGCAGTACGTTATTGACTGTCGGAGACTTCCAATCGTCAGCGAGCCATTTCGAGGAGACAATCAGGCTTTCGACTAGCAAGGAAAGCAGCCGCTATACAACCTTTACATGGTGGAGCCCCAAGCGGCTTCACTGCTGCTCCTATCTTGGGACTTGTGGTTCCTAGGCTATCCGGATCAATCCCTTTCGCGCGTTTCGGAAGCGCTTGCCTTGGCTCAAGATCTTGGCCACCCATACACCGTAGCGTTCGCTCATTACATGACTTCTGTCGTGCACCTCCTGCGCGGGGATGCCGCTCGCGCCTTCGAAAGCGCCGAAAAAAGCTTCGAGATGTCACAAGAACAGCGGTTTTCGCTGTACGCGATTTTGTCGAGAATTTCGCGAGGCCGAGCAGTCGGCGACCTGGGCCGACTTGGAGAGGCTCGGGCCGAAATAGCACTAGGGAATCGACGAAGCGCGACGTAATGGCGTCGGCTTCATGCTTCCAATGATGGATAGCTGGTTGGCAGACATTCACGCCAAGGCTGGCGAAAATGAATACGCGCTATCGATTGTCGAGCGGGCCCTGACCAATATTGGTGACGTGACGGGCCGATCATGGGAAGCGGAATTGCATCGGCAAAGAGCGCAAATTCTTCTAGCACTCAACCCATCGAAGGTCAGGGAAGCTGAGTCTCATCTTAAGAAGTCTATTGAAGTGGCGCGTGGTCAAAGCGCCAAGTCCTTGGAATTACGCGCCGCCACAAGCCTTGCAGAACTCTGGCGGACGCAAGGAAGGCCTGATGAGGCGCGCGCGCTGCTAGAACCAATCTGCCGTTGGTTTGACGAAGGAGCCGAAACGGCTGACCTCAGGCGGGCGCGCGACGCTCAAAGCGCCCTGCACTGACGGCGAGGCTTTCTTCATGTTCTCGCGGAACGTCAGGACTTCACCAATCTTGCAGCACCATGTCGTGGAACCAGAAAGGCAAACCAAGAATACCGCCGTACCGCTTGTGCGCGCGGATCTCCCCCGTCCGCACAATCGATTTATGACCCAATCTATTCTAGTTCCAGGGTGGCATCACAATGCTACACTAAAATACGAAGTAGCGCAGGACGGCAAAGATGCCGGATCTGTTTCATCGGGGAGGGCTGACCGTGACCATCTACAGGGACAAGGAAAAAAACAGCCGAAGGTTGAGTTTTTCGTATCCGCCCAGTGAACCCCTCGCACAAATGATCGTCGAAGCGTGGGTCGATGAAAATTCAGGCGCAGCTATTGGATCGGAAAAACGCCAAAGAGCTGCTCGCAGCACGGGGCTTCTTTCTGCCAGAACCCCGTCGTAATCACGGACGAAACGTACTACGACGACTATGTCATGGAAAACAAAAATGAAGTCGTCTTTGTGCTACCGCAGAAACCGGGCGAATGTCCCAAGGGCCAGACTTCTTCTCGAGACGGCCAAATTGCTGATGGCCATTACGCCGAACCGGAATCTAGCGCGGTTGCGACTCGGTTAGCCAACTGGAAGAGCGCTTCGGGACTGCTAATTGGTTGGCCCCAGTGGAGGGAGTCCACCGGCGCGACGCAGGACGCACAATTTCGACGGCGGACCTCAAGTGATACTCGTTCCATGTCGTTGTGCCGAAGTCGAAATGGCGGGATTCGAACCTGCGACCCCACGTCACGAAAAAAAAGTTAGCCTGGAGGCCGGCTGCTAAAACCACACTTCAAATGCTCGACCGCCCTTTAGGCGCACATTATTGCTCTTCTTTATTTCAGCTGGTTTAGATCGCGTCGTTGTGCTCATATCGATCCCGTCGCAGCAAACGTCGCAACAAAGCATAGCTCCGCTTTACCCCCGAAAGCGGATAGAACGCCGGTCACACTTCATGTCCTCTACTGTTCCCGAACCGGTCCGCATTGTAGTCAGCGACGACGTTCGCGTTTCCGGCTTGCTGCAGACGCCGCCAGGGGCACGAGCTTGTTGCGCATGTTCGCACGGCGCAGGTGCGGAAATGACCATCCTTTCATGGTCGGTGGCGCGGAGAACTCGCCCTGCGCGGCGTCGCCACTTTGCGCTACCAGATTCCCGTATATGGAGCGTGGCGCCAGGCGGCCCGATCCGCCACAACTGGCGCAAGCAACGGTACGCGCCGCCGTGGCCGCACGCGCTGGACCTGCTTCCCGGGACTTCCGCTCGTTGCCGGCGGCAAATCGTTCGGCGGCCGGATGACATCGCAGAGCCCAGGCGAAAGCTCCGCTACACGGCGTATGTGGACTGGCATTCCTCGGCTTTCCGCTTCATCCGGCCGGTCGGCCATCGCAGGACCGCGCCGTACATCTGTTTGAAGTCCAGATCCCGATGCTGTTTTTGCAGCAGGTACCCGCGATACACTAGCGGCGCTCTGATCAACTTGAACCGCTCTGCAAAAAACTCGGCACGCGCGCAACGCTGAAGCTGTTTGCGGATGCCGATCACTCCTTTACATGTGCCCGCGCGGACGGGCAGGAAAGATGCGCAGGTTCTTGGAGACGTTGCTGGATGCATTGGCTGCGTGGCTCGATACGCGTGATGGCTCCGCCTGGAAAGAGTCCTTCGGCACCGGTCAAAAGCGTTGAGCAAGACGGCGCGGACGCATCTCCCTAAAGGTGGTCAGATCTGTCGAGCTGCTCGCCGCCATCAATCGGCGCCGAACCGAGAACAACCGGATCACCGACGCTAGGGGGCAGCCGCCCTACCTTGGACCAAAGGCGGACATCGCCTGGGCTTCTTTGGGTCCGCCAGCTTAACTCCCTCTCAAGAGCTCATCTATAGGGGCTGTTCACTGCGCACGTTTATCAAATTCAATCGCTGTTGGGGCCGCGTGCGCGTTGGCCCCAAAGCACGCCACGCCTACACTCATTACGCCCGGCCCATATGATTGAAGCGGCCCACGACTCCAAAATATTCGACGACGATTGTTATTGTGTGGGCGGCTCCCGCAGCGCCAATATTGCAAGCAGGATCGCGGCAAGGCCAAACTGAGCTGTGAGTGCCATCAACACGTGCTTCCGACCAACTTCCCGGAAGAGATCGGATCCGCGGCGAATACGGCGTGCGGTAACCTCGATCGATCGACCGCTGGTTAATGCAAACCCAAGCGCAACCAGAAGACATCCCCACGGTAGAAGTCGTGTGGTTGACGGCCAAGAGTTCTCGGTAATCTGTGCGGTCAACAACAAAACAAATGTGAAAACCACCAATGCCGCTAGTTGGCGGCGTGGCGGCAACAATTCCCATGCAGCAATTGCGACATTGGGTTATAAACACTTTTAGCGATTCACCGTCATCCCGCTTGCATCCTCGAAGCAGCGCCAACAGCCGCTCAAAAGCTTGACTGGAGACGGTGGACACCCGTGGAATATGCAAATCGACCGGTATCACGTCTTTGACGCCGCCCGTCGACCGCATAGCTGCCGGCAAATATTCCAGCCATCCGCCGCACAAGAGCCGACCGCAACGACCCATTTCGGATCGGGCGTCGCGTTGTAGGTGCGCATGCAGCGCCTCGCGCATGTTCTTGGTCACCGGCCCGGTGACCATCAGGACGTCGGCATGGCGTGGCGAGGCGACAAAGCGCAAACCAAAGCGTTCGAGATCGTAGAACGCGTTGTTCAGCGCATGGATTTCCAGCTCGCAACCATTGCAGGAGCCGGCATCGACCTGGCGGATGGATAGCGAACGCCCGAGCTTGACGCGGGCCGCGCGGTCGACGCTTTGCGCGAGCTCGGCGAGCGCCGCTTCGTCGGGTGCGGGCGCTGGCTCGGTGAGCGGCCCGTGGGTAAGGCTTTCGAACAGCGTCTTGCGCATCGCTAGAGGTCGTGTCCCGAATAAGAGCAGTTGAACGATTTGTTGCAGAGCGGAAAGTCGGCGACGATATTGCCCTCGATCGCTGCTTCCAGCAGCGGCCACTGGAACCAGGAGGCGTCGCGCAGATGGCAGCGCGCGACGCGGCCCTTACCGTCGAGCTTGAGCCACACCAGAACGTCGCCGCGGAAGGCTTCGGCAAGCTCCTAAGCCCTTCGCAAGACTCGCAGTCTTGCCGTGATCGGTGCTTTGATCGCGCCACTGGGGCAGCGGCAAGAATCTGCTCGATCAGCGACAGGCTCTGCTCGACCTCGCGGATGCGGATCCAGACGCGCGCATTGACGTCGCCGGCATCGAGCACTGGCACCTCGAATGACGAGCTGTCGTAAGGGCGCGTAACGCGAGCACGCGGCGCGCATCGAAGGCGCGGCCGGAAGCGCGGCCGACATAGCCGCCAGCGCCGAACTGCCGCGCCAGTTCAGGTCTCACGATGCCGGTGGTGACGGTGCGGTCCTGCAGCGAGGCCGTGTTGTCGTAAAGTTCAATCAGGTCGCGGAAAGATGCTGCCGCACCTCGCCAGCAAGTCGCTTTGACCTGCGCAGTGCCTTCCGGCGCGATATCGCGCGCGACGCCGCCCGGAACGATCACGATCCATCATCAGCCGGTGGCCGAAGCAGGCTTCGGCTGCGCGCAATGTGCGCTCGCGCAGGATTCCGCATTGCGCATGCATGATGCGAGAACGAGGCGTCGTTGCAGATCGCGCCGATGTCGCCGAAATGATTGGCCAGCCGCTCGAGCTCGGCCATCAGCGCGCGCAGATAGGTCGCGCGCGACGGCACCTTGACCTGCATCGCAGCTTCGGCCGCCTGCGCGAACGCGAACGCATAGGCGACCGTGCTGTCGCCGGAGGTGCGCGCCGGCAAGCCTCGCCGCCTTCTCAAGCGTCGGCGCCCGCCATCAGCGACTCGATGCCCTTGTGCACGTAGCCGAGGCGCTGCTCCAGCCGCACCACGTGTCTCGCCATTGGCGGTGAAGCGGAAATGTCCCGGCTCGATGATGCCGGCATGCACCGGTCCGACCGGAATCTGGTGCAGGCCCTCGCCTTCGGCCGGCAGGAACTCGTACGGCGCGCGGCTTGCGACGCGGGCCGCGCTTGCCGAGCGGATGCCGCACGTCCCAGAAGCCGAGATCGAGCCAGGGCCGCGCGATCGGGCAGCACCGACCGGCTTCAAGACCGAATAGATCGCGGATCGCGCGTTCGAGCCGGATTGCCGGCGGATGGCAGCGCGGCGACACTCGGGATACGTTGTCCGGATTTGCAGCGTGATAGCTGACGACGGCGATCTCGCTGCACGCGCTTCGTCGAGCAGCGCCATGTGCACGTGCCGGCGCATCGCCCCACAGGCCGAGCAGCGAGCAGCGGCCTGCCGCGAGCTGGTCGATTGCCATGCGCCAGCCGTCCTCGCGCCACGACCGCGCGCGGCCACGGCCGATGCCGCTCGACCATTCGCGATGTGCGATGCTGTCGAGCAGGGCCATGGGCTATCCCAACAGCCTCGCGACGTTCTCGGAAGCCGTTGACCAGCGCCGGCGGCATATAGATGCCGGCCATGAACACGAGTGCCAGATGCGCGAACATCGGCACGTAGGACGCTTCGGCCTTGGCGGTTGGCCCGCGCGGGCTCGCCGAACGCAATGCGTGTTGAGCCGCAGGAACAGGCCGCCGAGCGCCGACCAGGATGCCGAACGCCAGGATCAGCAGCCAGCCACGGCTCGCGCGCGAAGGTCGAACTCACCACCAGGAATTCGCTCATGAAAATGCCGAGCGGCGGCAGGCCGGCGATGGCGACGACGCCGAGCACCAGGCCCCAGCCGAGCACCGGGTTGGTCACGGTCAGCCCGCCCATGTCGGCGATCTTCTGCGTGCCCTTGACCTGCGCGATGTGGCCGACCGCGAAGAAGATCGCCGACTTGGTCAGCGAATGCATGGTCATGTGCAGCAGGCCGGCGAAATTGGCGAGCGCGCCGCCCATGCCGAAGGCGAACGCGATGATGCCCATGTGCTCGATCGACGAATAGGCGAACATGCGTTTGATGTCGCGCCGCCGGTACAGCATGAAGGCGGCGAACACGCAGGAGATCAGGCCCATCGTCACCATCAGCGGGCCCGGCGCGATGCGCCGCCGGATTGAGCGCGAGCAGCATCTTGAAGCGCAGCAGCGCGTAGAGCGCGACGTTGAGCAGCAGGCCCGACAGCACCGCCGAGATCGGGGTCGGGCCTTCGGCGTGCGCATCGGGCAGCCAGGCGTGCAGCGGCGCCAGCCCCACCTTGGTGCCGTAGCCGAGCAGCAGGAACACGAAGGCGACGTTGAGCAACGCCGGATCGAATTTTGCGGCGCGCTGCACCAGCACGGTCCACACCATGGCGTCGAGGCCCTTCGCCGATCACCGGCCGCGCCGCCATGTAGACCAGGATGGTGCCGAACAGCGCCAGCGCGATGCCGACGCTGCCGAGGATGAAATATTTCCAGGCCGCCTCCAGCGCCTCGTGCGTGCGGTAGATGCCGACCATCAGCACGGTGGTCAGCGTCGCCAGTCTCGATCGCGACCCACATCAAGCCGATATTGTTGGCGACCAGCGCGAGGTTCATCGCGAACATCAGCGCCTGGTACATGGCGTGATAGAAGCGCACGAAGGTCGGCGTCAGCCGGCCGATCTCGATCTCGTGGCCGATATAGCTCGCGCTGAACACGCTGGTGGTGAAGCCGACAAAAGTGGTCAGCACGATGAAGACCTTGTTGAGGTCGTCCACCAGCAGATAGGGCCGGACTGCGGCTCGACCGACGAACAGCGACACCGCGGCCAGGAACGTGAGCAACGTCGCCAGCACGTTGAGCGCGCGGTCGAGCCGATAGCCGGGCAGCGACCGCGAGCAGCGCCGGCCGCCAGCAGCCGGAATCAATGCAGAACCGCCGGTGAGCGCGTCGAACCTCATCGCCGTTCTCCGCGGAAGCGGTCGAGCGCCTGCATGTCGACGGTGTCGAAGCGCTCGCGGATGCGGAACAGGAAGATGCCGATGACGATGAAGGCGATCAGCACCGAGAAGGCGACGCTGATCTCGACCACCAGCGGCATGCCCTTGGCGCCGGTCGCCGCCAGCACCAGGCCGTTCTCCAGCGACATGAAGCCGACCACCTGGCTCACCGCGTTGCGCCGCGTCACCATCATCAAGCAGGCCGAGCAGCACCACCGACGAGCGCAAACGCGAGATCCTCGCGCGCCAGCGGAGTCGGCTTCGGCGGTCACCCGCAGCATCACCACCATCGAGAGCGCGACCAGGCCCATGCCGAGCAGCATGGCCGGGCCGACGCCGACCACCGTCTCGATCTCGCGGTGGATGCCGAGCCGCACGATGATCCGGTGCAGCGCCACCGGAATGACGATGGCCTTGAACACCAGCGCGATCACCGCCGTCAGATAGAGGTGCGGCGCGTCCTGCACGATAGGCCTGCCAGGCGACCGACAGCCGCCAGCACCAGGGCATGCAGCGCGAACATGTTGAGCAGCGCGTAGAGCCGGTCCTGATAGAGCTGCAGGAAGCTCACCAGCACCAGCGAGCCGGCCAGCATGTGAGCGATGTCGAAGGTGATGCCGCGCATCATCAGAGGCTCCGCGAGACGAACAGCAGCAAGCGTGGCCAAGCAGGCCGAGCATCAGCGCGGCGCCGAGGAATTCGGGCACCCGGAACACGCGCATCTTGGCGATCGACGGTCTCGAACACGGCCAGCAAGAAGCCGCCGACGGCGAGCTTGCCGAGATAGGCGACAACGCCGATCGCGAGCGCAGCGGGCTCGGCGTCCGGGCGTGGCCATGCCCCAGGGCGCGAACAGGCAGGCGATCACCGAGACGTAGAGCAGCAGCTTGAGTTCGGACGACGAGAGTCGATCAGCGCCAGATGGCGGCCGGAATATTCCAGCACCATCGCCTCGTGCACCATGGTGAGCTCGAGATGAGTGCGCCGGATTGTCGATCGGGATGCGCGCGTTCTCGGCGATCGCCACCATGATCAAGGCGAGCAGCGCGAGGCCGAGCGAAACCCGCAAGCCCACTTCGCCCGACACCATGATAGCCGGCCATGGTGGAGAGCTGCGTCGAGCCGGCGACCAGCGCCAGCGTGAACACGATCATCAGCATCGCCGGCTCGGCGAGCGAGGCGATCATCACCTCGCGGCTCGAGCCGATGCCGCCGAAGCTGGTGCCGACGTCGAGCCCGGCGAGCGCCAGGAAGAAGCGCGCGCTGCCGAGCAGCGCAATGATGGCGATGCAGGTCGGCCGACCAGGAGAACAGCAAGCCCGCTGCGGAAGGTCGGCACCAGCGATGCCGCCACCCAGGTGCCGGCGAAGATGACGATAGGGAATGACACGGAACAGCCAGGAGGCGTTCTCTGCCAGCACCACCTCCTTGCGCATCAGCCGGACCAGATCGCGATAGGGCTGCATCAGCGGCGGTCCCTGCCGGCGCAGCAAGCGCGCCTTCACCTTGCGCACGAAGCCGGTGAGCAGCGGCGCTAGCAGCAGCACCAGCAGCATCTGCGCGCCTTGGACAGCGAAATCGCGGATCACGGCCATATCGCGAGCACCAGCAGCAGCAGCACGAGCGCGGCGAACACCAGCGCGAGATAGCTGGCGGATGGTGAGGAACTGCAGGACGATTGAGCCGGTCGGCGGCGAAGCCGACGCCGCCGGCGATCGGCGCATAGAGCGCAGTCCCCAGATCAGATCGCGCAGCTCGACCGTGAGCCGCGCCGGCGCAGTCGTCGCCGGGCGGTGGCATCTCGCCGTGCTCGCGGGCGCGGAACACGGTGGTGCCGAACACGCGGCGGATCGGCTGGGCGAAGCTCGACGCCGTGTATTGCGTCGCCGGGCTCGGATCGGGATAGCCGCAATCCCAGGCCGGGCCGCGGCGCAGCTTGTCGGAGGCCAGTCGATGAATCGCGAAGGCCGCGATCGAGCCGGACATCACCATGAACATGAACACCAGCAGTCCGTTATAGGAGCTGCGGCTTTCGGCGATCGGCACGATCGAGCAGCCAATCGACGCCGGCCTGATGCGGCATGCTGCGCGCCGACCAGGCGCACTGGTCACCGGCGCCAGCGCGTCGATGAAAAAGCCGGGCAGGATGCCGGCGACGAGGCAGAGCGCGGCGAGAAAGAACATCGCGGCGAGCGAGTTGCTGGTCGGTTTCCTGCGCGTGCGCGGCGGCCGGCGTGCGGGCGCGGCCGAGGAAGCTCACGCCGAACGCCTTGACGAAGCAGGCGGCCGCCAGCGCCGCCGATAGCGCCAACAGAGCGCCGACCGCCGGCACCAGGAATTTCAAGCCCCAGGACGGCAGTTGCGGGCTGAGCAGGATGGCCTGGAACGTCAGCCATTCGGAGACGAAGCCGTTGAGCGGCGGCAGCGCCGAGATCGCGACGCAGCCGACCAGAAACACGAACGCGGTCTGCGGCATGCGATGGATGAGCCCGCCGAGATGCTCCATGTCGCGTTCGCCGGTCGAATTGAGCACGGCGCCGGCGCCGAAGAACAACAGGCTCTTGAAGACCGAATGGTTGAACACGTGCAACAGGCCCGCGGTGAGCGCCAGCGCCGCCGCCAACGGCCATGCCGTGCGCTTTGAAGGCGAGCGCGAGGCCAAGCCCGATGAAGATGATGCCGATGTTCTCCACCGTGTGATAGGCGAGCAGCCGCTTGAGATCGTGCTGCATCAGCGCGTAGAGCACGCCCATCACCGCGGTGATGCCGCCGAGCGCGAGCACCAGCATGCTCCACCACCAGTCGGGCGTCGCCGAGCAGGTCGAACACGATGCGCACGAAGCCGTAGACCGCGACCTTGGTCATCACGCCGCTCATCAGCGCGGAGACGTGGCTCGGCGCGGCCGGATGCGCGAGCGGCAGCCAGGCATGCGAGCGGCACCACGCCCGCCTTGGAGCCGGCGCCGACGAGCGCGAGGATCAGCACCAGCGCGCGCGAGCCCGGCCGACGGATGCGACGGCGCGGATCGTCCTCGAACGCGTAGTCGCCGTCTGGCGCCGGCGAGCAGGCCGAAGCCGAGCAGCAGCGCCAGCGTGCCGAAGCTCGCCATCACCAGAGTAGACGTAGCCCGCCTGCGCAGGTTTTCGCGCTCCTGTGATGCGCCATCACCAGCGCCCAGGACGACAGCGACATGAATTCCCAGGAGACCAGAAAGCTGAAGGCGTCGTCAGCGCAGCACGACCAGGTTCATGCCGGCGAGGATAAGCCGGATAGAACGGCAGCACGCGCTGCGGCGCTTGCTTCGTGGCGGCCATAGCCGAGCGCGAACAGGCTCGCGGCCGCGCCGCCGAGATTGACCACGACCAGAGAAGAAGGCCGCGAGCGCGTCGATGCGGAAATGCGCGCCGAGCCACGGCAGACCGAGCGGCAATGTCACGGACGAAGCTTGTCCGTCCCAACAGACTATGACGACCGACCACACAGAGCACCAGCGCGACTACCAGACATGCGCCGTAGATGCATTGCTCGCGCGCGGTGCCGCCAGAACGACCGCGATAGGTGGCGCTCAGCAGCACGCCACGCCATAAAGCGCGTAGATCGTCATCAGCATCTCCGCTTCGCGCGGGGTGTCGATCGCCACCCTGCGGGTGCTCATTTGAGTCGACACCCCCGCGGCCACTCCGCGGCTGAAGGGCGCCCTCGCCGATCAATTCGATGCCATTGGCTGCAAGCGCGTCGACCAATCTCATGAGTGCGAGTCCACGTTGCCACGGATCACGCCGTTGCCGGCTTCCATCCGCTGAATGGTTGGCAGCGACAGGCCCGAGCGCTCGGCCAGCTCGCGCTGATCAATACCGAGCAACGCGAGGCGGCGCGCATCTGCGCGGCGGTAATCATGCGACTTGTATCTCGTCGAGCGTAAATGTGCTTTGTAATAATTGATACGGTTATTATAATATGTCAAGCATCACATCAGATATAAAAAACATCACCAGCGGACCATTGGCACTGAGCCGGCTCCTCGAAAATTCGCGGCGATCGAAGGCGGTTATGGCCCTCCAGTGCCCAGTCCCGTTCATCACTTCGCCTTAGTGCCAGATCTACGAGCAGCCGCTGCCGCTATTGGCACCGAGCGGACGTTCACTTGGCGACCAATCATTGCCCTCCGGTAGCCCAGGCGTTCAGGGCTAGCGCAGCCTGGCATCCGACTGCTTTTTGGCCGGGCGTTCAGGGCATTAAGCTCAATAGCACCTGTCGTTCGCTGGATGTCGCAACATGATCGCAACAGGGGTTGAACAGCATCACATTCTCAATGCTCAGGCGGCCGTTCCCCTGGTGGCACGCGCATTAGCTGGTGCAGATCTGCTGGATGTGAGGATCAGCCTCCATCAGCTCGCCCAGCTCGCGGATTATGTCGCGCTGCCGCATGGCACCGACCTCGCCATAGCTCGAAAGGTCGTAAGCACTTTCTGTGGCCGGAATTACGACTCAGGCCAACGAACTGCTCCGGTGTACGACAAAGCTTCTCACCGAATTGAACGAGCGTTTTCGAAAACTGTGTGGATTAGTAGGGCAGCCCAGCACCCATAAACGCATCCTTGAAAACCTTTCGGATGGGACCGGCACCGCTCCAGTACTTTCGATCCCGAACCGCAAGCCTCCGAAATGACGATTAAAGCTATGTCGTCCACACCCAAAGCCCTGCGCAAAATAATTAAACCGGTCGGCGACGATCTTGAGGATATCGTCGTCAATGGGGAAAAAAACCACGTCATCAAAGTCTTAGAAAACTTGAAGACATCGACCTGCCGAGCGTCCTGAACGATTCGTCCCTGATCAAGATCAATATGTTTGAGCTTGATCGACGCCTGCTCGGTCTCGGGCGCCGGATTCGCGTGAAGCCAGTTAGAGCGCATTCGGCGCTCCGTCTCGTGTTTGCCGGCATCGTACTGATTGTATGCCGAATTTGCTCCAGCGTGGGCACTCGCTCATGCCTCGCTTTGGCGACTCTCACTTCGCCGACAGATTTGAAATATTCAGCATCGCGGTAAGAATCCGCGATTTGTACCCCGGTTGTCCCGCTAGCCAGATGAAGAAGCGCTTCAGGGCATTTAGTGTGGCGTAAAGGGTGGCTTTGCTGAGACTGACCCCATAGTACAGAAGGCTCTTTTGCTCCCTTAAGGCTCGCCTTGAACGCCTTGGCCTGCCTTCGATGTGAAAGTTTTGGGAGATCGCGGAACTTTTGTGTAGCTTTCAAACCGGTTAATAGCCTTTGCAACGCTGTCGAGCGTTGACTCGCTAAAGCCTTGAGCTTCGGCCAGATGGTGAAATTTTTGCGCGTTTTATTTTCGCTCGTTATGCAGGGGTTGTGGTCTTCATAGGTGTCACCCTTATTGCTGGAGTCACAATTCAGGGGGACGGCGCCGCCCGTGCGATGAAGCGCCTTCCGGAAACACGATCTCTAAATTCGCGCCCGCGATAACAATTTCAATGCGACCCGGCGTCATCAGCGTTCCACATGTCGGACATCAAACGGGCGTATAGTGGCGGAGACAGCCTCCGCCATAAGCGGCACTAAAGTGATTGTTGGTTGCTATGCTTTTCGAAAGCGCGCGCAGCTCGCCCTTAAATCTACCCCGCAGATATCCGACGTCAGCCACGAGCCTTTTCCCTGTCGACTTCCGCCTGGTGCGGCGGCCTGGCTGGCCTTGGTTCCGATAAGCTGCGATTGTCGCGTCGCGATCGACCGGACCAAAAGTCCAGACATTGGGACATCCGCTTTCGCGATAAAGACGAACCTATGCAACAATTGTCACGATAGACCAGCGACACGTCCTAAGCCGGCATTTCAGTTTGCATCTATGTCTCAGATGGACCCCAGTCCCGCCGTGTTCGACGAGTCGCGGGTGTGACCCATGGCTGATGGTTACCATGCCATTCGCCTCGAACGCGCCGGAGCGGTCGCGACGCTGACACTTGATCGCCCGCAGCGACTAAATGCGATCAACAAACAGATGCTTTTGAACTGCAGCACGCCCTCGATACGGTCGAAGGCGATCCGGAGTTGCGCGCGCTCGTAGTCAACGGTGCTGGAGGGAATTTCTCGTCTGGCTTCGATCTCAGTGAACAAATGGAAGCACGCCCAACGGGCGTTGAGATCTGGCGCGAAATCCTGAGCGCGACTTCGGTCACCATCACGCGCGTTCTGGCATTTCAGCAAGCCAACCATCGCGGCCGTCAGCGGTTATTGCCTGGCTGGAGGCTGCGAACTGGCGCTTTGCTGTGACATCACGCTCGCGAGTGAAGACGCTATATTTGGCGAGCCCGAATTGAAATTCGGGCTGGAATCGTCGTCATGATCCTGCCGTGGCTGGTCGGGCCCAAACACGCCAAGGAAATCATCTTGCGCGGGATGGACCGCATTCCCGCGCAAGAGGCTCTGCGGATTGGCTTGATCAATCGCGTCGTGTCGGTCGGTGAACTCGACTCCGCAGCGTTGGCGCTCGCCCGTGACATCGCTGTGATTGATCCTCACCTCGTCCAGCAGACTAAGCGCGCGATCAACCGGACTTTCGAGATCATGGGTTTGGTCGATGCGCTGGAGGCCGCGCTCGACATTGATCTCGCAATCGAAGGGGCGGGTAGCTCGGATAAAATCGAGCTTATGAAGATCGCCCGCAAGGATGGATTGCGGGCGGCGATCGCGTGGCGTGATGGCCGCTTCGGGAAGGGCGGCAATGGCTGACAACCTCGGAACCCTGCTGGCGGACGCTTCGCCGCAAGCTTGCCGCGCAGCCCGCGCTCGAGGAAAAGAACGACACGCTTAGTTACAGCCAGCTTTCGGCCTTGTCCGACACGGTGGCGAAGCGTTTTGCGAGGCCACGGCCTGATGCGGGACGAGCCGGTGCTGGTTCCGGTGGCCAACGAGGCGCGCGACCTTGCGGCATTTATCGGCGTTTGCTGGCCGGCGGCGTGGTTGTGCCGGTCGCTCTGAATTCACCCGGCGATAGTAGTCGAGGCGACTTCCGCGCGGTGTGCGGCGCACGATTTTTTGCAAGGGGCTCGGATGAGATCGTGCGGCATAGCGGTCATGATGCGCCACGACATCGCTCCATGCTCACTGGTGCCGCCATTGTCGTTTTCACCTCGGGTTCAACCGGCCGTCCCAAAGGCGTTGTGCTGAGCCACCGCGCATTTGCCCGCAAGCTCGGGGCAATCGACAGCAAGCTCGGCTTCTCGACCAAAACCCGGGCGCTGCTGGTATTGCAGATCACTTTCGTTTTCGGGGTCTGGGTCACGCTACTTAGCTTGTTGAAGGGCGGCCGCGTGCTGATGCAGCCGCGCTTTTGAAGCGCTGCCCGTCCTTGAAATGCTCGCCGAGCGGGGCATCACAGACGCGGCCTTCGTGCCAACAATGCTGCGCAAATTTCTGTCGCTCGATCGCGCTGTTTCCGAGCCGCTGGCCGCCTGCATCAAGCTCGACCGGATCCTGACCGGCGGCGAGCCCCTCGGTCGTGCATTGAGTCGGCAAATGCGCGACTTCTGCCAAAGACCGGCCTCGCCGACACTCTACGGCCTGACCGAGACCTGCAGTTCGATTTTTTTGATGCCGGACGAGCAGGACAGGTTCGCCGGGGCCATTGGCCGCTGTTCCCCGGAGTGAGGTTCCGCATCGCCGACGATGAAGGCAACGAGCTGCCGATCGGTGAAGTGGGCGAACTGCAGATCAAAACGCCTTTCATCATGAACGGTTACCTCGACGACCGCCCGGATCTCACCCGCGCCGCCTTTGCAGACGATTTCTTCCGTACCGGTGATCTCCGCACGTATCCGCGACGACGGGTTAATGGAGCTGACCGGCCGAGCGAAGGAAGCTGATCATGCGCGGCGGTGCGAAGATCGCGCCGCTCGAACTCGACGGCCTGCTGGCACAGCATCCGGCGGTGGCAGCGGCGCTGACCGTTGGGTGCCCGACCGGGTGATGGGCGAGTGTATCCACGTGCTCGCAGTGCCGCGTGGCGGCGAACAAATCGATGAGGCCGAGTTACGTGCCGGGTCGCCAGCCGGATCGACCGGTTCAAGCAGCCGGACACCTATCATTCGGACCGGAACTTCCGACAGGCCGTACCGGCAAGGTTGATCCGGTGCCACTGCGCAACGAAAATCTGCAATGGCAGCCTGCTAACATTCAGCGCAAGCCTGGCTCCTGGAACCAAAAGCCGACATTCTTGGCGGGCGCCTATATTACCTGGCTGATGGGCTATCTAGATGAATGGCAGCGAACAGCTGCACTCAGTCCTCCCTTCACATCAAGCGGCGTACAAGAAGTCGCATGATCGTGACGGCCGGTCCCAATTAACCAATGCCCCGAAGGAAGTACGACTATGAACAGGAAAATCGCGGCCGTTCTGCTCGCGGCCACCATGCTGACCACGCCCGCATTCGCAGCCAGCGTTGCCAGCTCTCGCCAATACGCCAACAGCGCAGACGGTGAATCCCGACAAAGGTCACCACAACGTCGGACAAGGGCGTAAAGAAACACCGCGTTCATGCGCGCTCGTCGCATGGGCATGGGTCCATCACGCTAAGCATGCGAAACCGAATCAGGTCAAACACGCCCATAAGATTTCAAAAAAGAGTGTGACGTCTGCTGGCACGAAGAGCCACACGAAGGCGGTCGCAGCTGCCCCGGCCAAAGCTCGGGTTAAGAATTGAACTTGGTCAAGAGCCGCAGCTGGGGATCGACGCGCTGGTGGCTACGCGCGGCAACACCACCAGTCAGCATCAAACGCTGCGAACTAAACCCGAGGAGAAGACAATATGAAAGTGGTTGTTCTAATGGCGGCACTTCTGCTTGCCTGCGGCGAGTGCCTATGCGGATCTGTGCAAGGTAGAAGCTGGGCCAGCAAGCTTGCTGGCGCTGCGATGACCAGCTTTGTGGCAAAGTGCCAGCACCGATGCCACATCTGCTTGCGATAAATCGGCTGCCGAGAAGAAAGTATCTGGTGCGGCGAAAACCAGCTTCACAAAGAAGTGCGTTAGTGACGCAGTCGGAAGCTAGTCTTCAGCACACTCGGCCCGGGCGTTGTTAAACAACGCCCGGGCCAATTAAGGGTAGGGCGGCCGTGCTGGGCCTCGAATGACGAACGCTTAGAATAAGTCTCTCGTGGCGAAAGACCCGTCTCCGTCGAACTCTGGAGCCAGGTTATTGATCCGACGTGGTTGGCTTTAATGAATTTAGGGTACCCCCGCATCTACCCACAAACATAGGCGAAAACCTGGCTGTGCGCTTGTCCGTACGATGTCCGCTTTTGTGCCAATAGCGGACATGCGATTCCACCGAGGCTTCTTAGGTGCAGACCTTTTCACCAAGTGCGCGGTTGCGACCCACACCGGCGCATGATCCCTTTGCATTGCGCTTCCCACGCCCGCAACGCGAGTCGGCACCACGCGTCCGCTCAACCTCGCGGCTGGGGTGGGACTTAAGAGGATGTGGTCAGGGCGCAAGCCGGCGTCACTGGGGCCATGTCGTTGATTGCGCATGTGTAATGCCAGAAGGTAAACATGAGCTCGCTCGGGTTGCACAACACGCGGATGGCGTCGAGTCCAGCCCCTGCTTCAAAGCAATTTTCCGGTATGCAGCACGACTCTCAGGCTGCACCTGAGGCGTCGTTGTCCCAGGAATGAAGGTTTGATGAGATGTCCTGTTCAGTCAGGTGCGACGTTGTGCGCTGGCGTGCCCGGCGAGAATAGCGGGAACGCCGCTTCGGATAAGAGCCGCTTCAGCGAGTTTCGCCAGCCTCTCCAGACCACGCCGGTTTGTAATCAAACTTGGGGTCCTGGTTGGGGGTTGCCGCGTTGGAAGATAGACGCAACCAAATAAGCATGCCGACCGCCACCGGCCTCTCAATCGCGACCTTTGCCAATCGTCCAGAATCGCCCGGTAGGGCCCTACGCGTTACGATCGGCTCGCCGTCCCGGGACAGAATAGCGACGCCGTTCCATGTTTTCTCACCCTGCCGAAACCGCGCGATAACCGGCTTTTTCTATAGCGCGTGGATCGGAAAATTCGCGTCGGTTGATTTCAGCTCCTGCAGGCAAGCGATGTTCAGGCCGCGCAGATTTCAGCCACTGCAACAAGTTGGGCAGACGGCGATTGATGTTATTGACATTGAAAGTGGCAATTTTCATCGCGCGCGCTCCCGCCAAACAACGTGTTGAGAGCACTTTCGACGGTTCTAAGTTACCCGAACAATTGAGCTGTATTAAAGCTCCGGGAAACGGCTCGCATAGCACGGCTAATCACCCAACCGCGGAGAGGAACACCGATGGCGAAAATGATGAAGACTGCCGAACGGGCTAACCTGCACAAACGAACAAACAAAATGCTTGCCGGTGCCACCGAAGCGCTACAAGAAATTCATGCGGCAGGCGGCCAAGGCGGCCAGC
>ERZ1370068.7864-contig-6757_pt1 | contig 58100 bp, 78 predicted proteins | sample MGYA00561227_ERZ1370068 | MGnify/ENA primary metagenome ERZ1370068 (study PRJEB38410, sample SAMEA6850437) | metagenome | study: Metagenomic assessment of the ecological functions of the soil: analysis of the soil microbiota associated with the... | reverse complement strand
TGCGATCGCCGTCTGCCTCGCTCTTCTCGTTCCTCAACGACACGCACGAGCGGGCGGCTCGGCGCGACGGCTGCGGCGGCGTTGCCCGGCGTGCCGGTCTATCCTGTCGTGCGAGGTGCTGCCGGAGATCCAGCGAGTTCGAGCGCACCAGCACCACCGCGGTGTGCGCCTATGTCGGGCCGATCCTCGCCTCCTATCTCGAGCGCCTGGAGCGGCGTCACGCGCAGACGGGCGCTGCCGCCGCTCGTACGTGATGGGCTCGAGCGGCGGCGTCTTCGAAGCGCGGCGAAGGCGCTGCGCCATGCCGGCGATGGCGGTGGAGTCGGGCCCGGCGGCCGGCGTGGTCGCGGCCGCGCTGGTCGGCGCGCCAGACCGGCGCCGCGAACCTCCTCTCGTTCGACATGGGCGGCACCACCGCCAAGGCCAGCCTGATCCGCGACGGCCAGATACGAGACCACGCCGGAGTACGAGGTCGGCGGCGGCGCCAGCGGCGACGCGCTGGATGCACGGCACCGGCCATCCGATCCGCGTGCCGGTGATCGACCTCGCCGAGGTGTCCGCCGGCGGCGGCTCGATCGCCTGGGTGGACCGCGCGCGGCGCGCTGCGCGTCGGCCCCAAGAGCGCGGGCGCCGAGCCCGGGCCCGGTCTGCTACGGCCGCGGCGGCACCGAGCCGACGGTCACCGACTGCAACCTCGCTGCTCGGCTACCTCGACAAGCGGCTCGCTGCTCGCCGGCGACCTGCCCATCGATCACGCGGCGGCGCGAAGCCGCCATCGAGGCGCAGCTCGCCGAGCCGCTGGGCGTCGATGCGCGCACGGCCGCCGCCGCCGTCATCGACGTCGTCAATCACGCCATGGCGGAGGCGCCTGCAAGATCGTCTCCGTGCAGCGCGGCCACGATCCGCGCGAGTTCGTGCTGGCCGCCTTCGGCGGCGCCGGGCCGCTGCACGCCGCCGCGCTGCGCCGACGAGCTCGGCATCGCCGAGGTGATCTGCCCGCCGATCCCCGGCGCGTTCTCCGCGCTCGGCCTCGTCGGCACCGACCTGCGAGCGCGACTACGTGCGCACCGTTCTACACCACGACGGCGACCGCCGATCCGGCGGCGCTGGAGGCCGCCTTCGCCGCGCTCGAGGCGCAGGGCGGCGCGCATGCTCGACCGAGCCGGCGTCGCGCCGGAGCGGCGGCGGTTCGAGCGCTCCGTCGACGCGCGCTATCGAGCGCCAGTCCTACGAGCTGTCCGTGCCCGTTCCCGCGCGCGCGCTCGATCGCCGCGCGCGCTGCGCCGAGATCGCCGCGGCCTTCCACGACCGTCACCGCGCCGACCTACGGCCACGACAACCGCGGCGAGCCGGTGCAGCTCGTCAGCGTGCGCGTCTCGGCCGGCCATCGGCGCGCCGCTCGATCCTGGTCGCGCGACAGGCCGGCGCCGGCGGCACCGATGCGTCAAAGCCACGCAGCGCCAGGTGTGGTTCCGCGAGCACCGGCACTGGCGCCGGCCGACGGTCTACGACGCGCGGCGCATGCCGGCCGGGGCTCGCGGCGCCAGGGCCGGCTGATGATCGAGTCGCTCCGGAGTCCACCATCCTCGTCGCCGCCGGGCTGGCAGGCTCGCGATGGACGACGACGGCTTCGTGCTGCTGACGCGTGCGCCGAAGTAACCACGTAGCACGGGTGAAATGACGCAAGCGCGCGCTGCGAGAGCCGATCCCGCCACCTTCGAGATCGTCAAGAACAGCGTCTACTACAAGATCGCCGAGGAGATGCGGGTCGTCCTGCGCCAAGACCGCCTACTCGCCGATCCTCGAAATCGGCCGGCGACTACTCCTGCGGCGTGTTCGACGCCAAGGGCGAGATGGTGGCGCAGGGGCCAGACCTGCCGATCCACCTCGGCTCCATGCCGCGTGCGCGGTCACGGCCGTGATCGCGGCGTCGATGCCGACGTTCGAGCCCGGCGACGTGTTCATCCACAACGACCCCTACTTCGGCGGCAGCCATCTGCCCGACGTCAACGTGGTCCGCCCGGCCTTCCACGAGGGGCGGCTGCTCGGCTTCGCCTGCCTGCGCGCGCACTGGCCCGACGTCGGCTCGGCCACGCCCGGCAGCTACGGCGCCGTCACCGAGATCTACGGCGAGGGCCTGCGCCTGCCGCCGCTGCGGCTCTACGCCGCCGGCGTCGCTCAATCGTCGACCTCGAGCAGATCATCCTCGCCAACGTCCGCACGCCCGACGAGCGCAAGCGGCGACCTCGGCGCCCAGCTGGCGGCCAACCATCGCGGCGTGACCAGCGCCTGTCAGAGCTGGCGCGCGCGCTACGGCGCGCGAGCGCCTGCTGGCCATCATGGCGGAGGTGATGGACTATTCCGAGCGGCTGATGCGGCGTCGCCGCGCGACTCTGCCCGACGGCGAGGGCACGTTCCGACTTCTGCGACGGCGACGGCATCGCTCGACGAACGGCGACAAGGACGACCAGCCGTTCTGGATCCGATGCGCGTCGACAGAAGACGCGGCGACCGGCTCATCGGTCGACTTCGCGGGCACCGACGCCCAGGTCAGCGGGCCCGATGAACGCGCGCCGCTGATCGGTCACCGCCTCCGGCATCTTACTGCGGCCTCAAGATGGTCGGCCGACCCGAGCGACCTGATCCCGCCCAACTCCGGCTGCTGGCGCGCCATCGAGGTCTAGCGCGCCGAACCGGGCACCGTGGTCAACGCGCGTGTCGCCCGCGCCGGTGGTCTACGCCAACCACGAGATCTCGTCACCGCGTGTGCCGACATGGTGATCGGCGCGCTGGCCGCGTCTGGCCCGAGCGCGTGATGGCGTGCACGCCAGGGCACCTCGGCCATCCTCACGCTCGGCGGCGTGGACGATCCGCGCTCGGCGCGCCGCTACGTCTCCTACGAGACGATCAAGGGCGGCTTCGGCGCGCGCCCCACCAAGGACGGCATCAACGGCGTCGCCAGCGGCATCTCCGAACACCATGAACACGCCGATCGAGATCCTGGAGATGGCGTTCCCGGTCCGCGTCGAGCGCTACGCGATCATCCCCGACACCGGCGGCGCCGGTCGCTACCGCGGCGGTGCTGCGGCGTCGAGCGCGTGTGGCGCATCCTCGGCCTGCCCTCGCCAGATGAGCGTGCCTGGAGCGGACGAAGTCGGCGCCTGCTCGGGCTTGCCGGCGGTCGCGCCGGCGCGCCCGGCCGCATCGCCCTGGCCTCGGTGGACGGCGCCGAGCGAGAGCTCTGAGCAAGGGATCGCTCACCGCTCCGGCCGGCGCCGAGATCCGCCTGCGCGCCGGCGCCGGCGGCTACGGTGATCCCGCCGCGCGTGACGCGCGCTCGTCGCCGCCGACGTCGTCGACGGCTACGTGCGCCGCGCGGCGGCGCGTGCGCGGAGTACGGGCAGCGCGGACCGCTCGGCTGTCCTGACTGCGCGGGTCACTCCCTAGCGTGCGGCTCGCCGGCAAGGTCGCGCTCGGGCGTCACGGGCGGCGCCGCCGGACTCGGTCTGAGCCTCAGCGCGGCGCGCCGCTGGCCGAGGGCGTGCGCGTGGTCATCGCCGACGTGGCCGACGGCGCTGCCGCGCTGAAGCGGCCTTCGACGCCGGCGCCGCGGTCCACGCGGTGCGGGCCGACGCCGCGGTATTCGCCGACTGCCAGCGGATGGTCGAGGAGACGCGGCAACGATTCGGCGCGCTCCACGTGCTGGTGAACAACGCCAGGCGGTGTTCGCCACGCCCGCCCGCAGGCCTCGACGCCATCGCGCCGAAGCCGAGCGGGACCGGGTCATGGCCGTGAACGTCAAGGGCATCTGGAATTGCGTGCGCGGCGGCCGTGCCGGTGATGCGCGCGCAGGGCGGCGGGCGGATCGTCAACGTCGCCTCGGCCATCGCGCACAAGGGCACGGCCGGCCTGCTGCACTACGTGACGTCCATGGGCGCCGTCATCGCGCTGACCCGCAGCGCTGCGCGCGCGCGAGCCGGGCCCGACGGGATCACCGGTCAACGCGATCGCCCCGGGCTTGACCCTGAGCTGACACGGTCCTGGCCAATCCCGACATCGCTGCGTTCCAGCGGCAGGCCGTGCTCGCCTCCCGATCGCTCAAGCGCGAGGCGGTGGCCGAGGATCCGGAAGGCACGGTGGTATTCCTAGCTTCCGACGACAGCGCGTTCATGACCGGCCAGACGCTCGTGGTCGACGGCGGCTCGGTGTTCGTGTGATGGACGGCGAGACCCGGCACTCCACGGTCCCGGTGATCGACCTGACGCCGCTGCTCGCCGGGCAGGCGCTCGGAGCGCGTCTCGGTCGCGCGCGCCATCGGCCAGGCCTGCGAGGACATCGGGTTCTTCACGGTCACCGGCCACGGCGTGGATCCCCTCCTCGTCGAGCGGATGGACCGCGTGTCGCGCGCGTTTTTCGACCTGCCGCTGGCCGACAGAAGCAGCGGGTCGCGCGCCCGCGAAGCCGGAGCAGAGCCGCGGGTACATCGGCCTGGGTGAGGAGAACCTCGCCTACGGCGTCGGGACGGCCACGACCGATCTCAAGGAGTTCTTCGCCATCGGACCGGTCGACGTGCCGGCCGAGCCCTACTCACGGCGGCGGCCGCCTATCCCTCGTTCGCGCCGAACGTGTGGCCGGAGCAGCCCGCGGAGCTCGGCGCCGTCTACGTCGCGTACTACCGCGCGATGGAGGGACTGGCCACCGCTCTCATGCGGGCGTTCGCGCTCGCGCTCGACCTGCGCGAGCGGCTTCTTCGCCGACAAGACCGATCGACACATCAGCGGGATCCGCGTCATCAACTATCCGGATCAGCCCGTGGCGCCACCGGCCGGGCAGCTGCAGGGCCGGCGCCCACTCGGACTACGGCGGCGCTCACCATCCTCAAGGCCGAGAACGTGCCCGGCGGGCTGCAGGTGTTGAACTGGGCCGGCGACTGGGTCGACGTCCAGCCGCCGGCCGGCGCCTTCGTGGTCAACATCGGCGACCTCGATGATGCACTGGACCAACGACCGCTGGATCTCGACGCTGCACCGGGTCGTCAACCCGCCGCGCGATGCGGCGCTGGGCAGCCGCCGCCAGTCGATCGCCTTCTTCTATCAACCCCAACTACGACGCGCTGATCGAGATGCCTCGCCCTCGTGCACCGGCCCCGGCAATCCGCCCCGCTACGAGCCGGTGACCTCGGGGAGCACCGCCTGCGCAAGTTCCTCCGGACCGTCTCGGCCCCGCCGGAGCCCGCCGTCGGCGGCGCCACTCCCGCCCAAGATTTCACAGCCCGGTAACAACTGAACGCCCATCCCGGACGTACTGTCGGCGTGGTGGCGCGAGATCGCCGCGTCCCCCGACGTGTCAGAGGAGCCTAGATCGCCAATACGAAAGGAGCATTCCATGAAGAAGCAGATCTTCGTCGCCTCCGCCATGGCCGCCGCGCTGTCGTTCGCGCTGCAGGCCTCCCGCCCAGCCGGCGCCCAAGCCCAAGTACGAGGCCGAGAAGTGCTTCGGCATCGCCAAGGCCGGCAAGAACGACTGCCAGACGGCCAACTCGTCCTGCGCCGGCACCTCCAGGCGTGACGCTCAGGGCGACGCCTGGGTGTACATGCCGAAGGGGTCCTGCGCTCGCTGTGGTCAACGGCAGCCTCATGCCGAAGGCCTGAGGCTTCTCCCAGAGCGGATGGTGATGATCGTCGAGCGACGCGACGGCGCTAGGCCGGCATCGGCCTGCGATCGCCCCACGTCGACGAGATCATCGCCACGCTGGCCGGAGGTCCGGCTGGCTCGAGATCCACGCCGAGAACTACCTGGGCGGCGGCCCGGCGCGCCGTGCGCTGGAGACGGATCCGCCGCGACTATCCGATCTCCGCTGCACGGCGTCGGGCTCTCGCTCCGGCAGCGCCGACGGGTCTCGACGAACGCCACCTCGCGCGCGTGGGCGCGCTCGTCGAGCGGCTGCAGCCGGCGCTCGTCTCCGAGCATCTGTCGTGGAGCATCGCCGGCGGCGCTCTATCTCAACCATCTCTTGCCGCTGCCGTACACGAGGAGGCGCTGGCGCTGGTGGCCGGCCAGTCGCCCGCCTGCAGGACGCGCTGGGGCGGACGGTCCTCGTCGAGAACCCCTCGTCCTATCTGCGCTTCTCCGGACTCGCCCATTCCCGAGCCCGTGTTTCTCGGCGAGCTGGCGCGGCGCACCGGCTGTCGCCTGCTGTGCGACGTCAACAACATCTACGTCTCCTTGCCGGAACTTCCGGACTCGATCCGGCCACGTGGGTGGATGCCATGCCGGCGGGCGTCGTGGCGGAGATCCACCTGGCCGGGCACAGCGTCAACGACGCCGACGGCCAGCCGATCTTGATCGACGACCACGGCTCGCGAGTCGCGGAGCCGGTGTGGGATCTCTACGAGCGACCGCTGGCGCGGATCGGGGCGACGCCGACGCTGGTGGAGTGGGATACGGACATCCCGGCGCTGCCGGTACTGCTGGCCGAGGCGCAGAGCGCCGCGCGCCGGCTGGCCGTCGCCACCGCGCGGCACGCTGGAGGACGCGATGCCCACGCTGCGTGACCTCCAGCACGCCTTCCGCTCAGCACTCCTCGACGACGACGAGCCGGCCGCCGCGACGTTCGTCCGGGGCGACGGGCTGGCGCCCTCGGCGCGGCTGGCCGGTGCTATCGCCACCACGTCCTGACCACGCTGACGGCGGCACTCGAGTCCGCCTATCCGGTCGTGTACCGGCTGGTGGACCGCGCGTTCTTCGGCTGGGTGGCCGACCGGTACATCCCGCCGCCACCCGCCCACCGGGCCGGTGCTCGGCGAGTTCGGGGATTCCTTCCCCGAGTTCCTGGCCGGCTTCCCGGCGTGCCGCGAGCTGCCCTATCTCCGGGACGTCTCGCACGCCTGGAGTGGGCGCTCGCACGCCGCGCAGCACGCCGAGGGATGCCGTGCCCCTCGACCTGCGGCAGCTCGCGGAGATCCCGGCGGAGACGGTGCCACGCCTCGCTTCACGCTCGATCCTCGCTGATCCTGCTGGCCTCATCCTGGCCGATCGACCGGATCTGGGACGCAGACCAGCCCGACGCGGCGCCCGACACGATCGTGGATCTCGCCGCCGGCGGCGCGTGTCTACAGATACGGCGGGACGGTGACGACGTGCGCGTCGACGGGCTCGATCCGGCGACGCACGCGTTCCGCGCCGCGCTGGCCGCCGGCGACACGCTGGGTGCCGCGGTCGTCGCCGCGGCGGCGGTGGCCGGCGACTTCGATCTCGCCACGGCACTGCAGGTCTTGTTCGCCGAGTGCCTGGTGACCGGCTTCACGACGACCGAGACCGCTGCCCCACCACCGATGGAGGAAGAGCGATGATCGCGACGACCGCCGAGATGCCAGCGGCGTCCACGGGTGCGCGCACGTGTGGCCGCGGCGGGGACCTGCTCGACCGCTTCCCGCTGTCGATCTTGCAGCCGCTGTTCCGTCTGGCCATCGTCGGCGTGTTCCTGCGCGCCGGGTTGCAGAAGCTCTCGTCGTGGAGTCGACGGTGGCGCTGTTCCGCGACGAGTACAAGGTGCCGGTCTTCCCGCCGGAGATCGCCGCCGCCATGGGCAGCACGTTCGAGATCGGCCGCTCGCTGCTGTTGCTGGCCGGTCTGGCGACGCGCGTGGCCACGCTGCCGCTGCTCGCACGCTGACCGTCATCCAGCTCTTCGTCTATCCCCAGGCGTGGCACGAGCACCTCACCTGGGGCGCTATCTCGATGTTCCTGCTATTTCGCGGCGCCGGCGTGATCTCCCTCGACCACGTCCTCGCCAAGCGCACGAGCTGATCACCGGACAAGCCGAGCGTGACGCGACGCGATTCAGCGCTGGGGGACATCGGGGAGCGGCGCGCTCCCCGATGTGCGCTATCAAAAGCTGCGGGCGTCCAGACCCGACACGTAGGTCGGCTGCCGCTGGGCCGGGTTGCGGTTGATCAGCGGGCGGCGGTACATGGGGTGCCGTCACGCAGCGCACCTCGTGCTCGATCTCGAAGAGCACCTTGCCGTTGTCGGGATCGACGATGTCGACGAAGCGGTACTGGTACGGGTTGCTCTCCTCGCTGACGACCCCGCGCTCCAGCATCTTCTTGTGCGGGCCGGAGAAATCCGCGATGCAGACGGCGATGTGGTGGCCGTCGTAGGGGTCAGGCGGCTCGTTGGTCTCGCGGAAGATCAGCTTCTGCGACGTGCCGACGCCGACCTCGGCCGCCACCGTGCCGTTGCTGACCACGCACGACGGCGCGCCGATGATCTCCTTGTAGAAGCGCGCGATGCCGTCGGCCGTGCCCTGGCGCACCGGGAACTCGACGTACGGCATGCCGAGCGTCAGCCGCGGGAACTTCTCCTGCGGCGGATGCAGCCGGAACCGGTTCCCCCACGGGCAGGTGACGTCCGCGTAGCTCGCCTCGACGTGATAGGAGAACTTCGTGCCCTTCAACCGCTCGGCCGCGGTGGCCAGGCGGGCCGGCAGCTCGTCGAAGTCGGGGATCACCAGGCCGGTGAACCCACGGAGCACCTGCGCCGCCGCCGTCGGCAGGTGGAACTGCGAGTTGCCGACGTTGATCCACATGTTCTCGAGGCCGACCATCAGGTACGGGTCGCGCGTCAGCCCCAGCGCGACCACGTAGAACTGCGTGGCGAGCTGCTGGTCGGGGACCCGCACGTTGACGTGCTCGAGGTGGATCATGTTGCCGAGGTCTTCCAGCGTCCGATCGAAGGTCTTTTCCCGCCATGGCCATGGAGCGCCTCCCGTGGAGATTGTAGTGCAACTCCATGCCCGACGGTAGTCGGCGCCCCCGCGACGGGGCTCTCGTCGGCGACGACTACGAGGGACGGGGTGGCAGGTAGCCGAGCAGCAGCGCGGCGAGATGCACGAGCAGGAGCTTATTCCACGCCACGCTGGCCTCCAGGGCGGCGGCCGGCTCCAGCTCGCCCCTGAACGCCTCGGCCAGCGCCGACTGGGCCAGGCTCATCGCCCCGATCATGAAGTGAACCGGGATCACCCGCCCGGACCCTGCGCACGATGACTGTGCGATAGCCCGATCGTCAACAGGTAGTAGGCGTGCTCGTGGGTGAGCGCGGCCTGTGCGGTCTCGCGCAGCCAGCGGGCCAGGCTGTGCCGCCGGCGCTCGATACGCGTCTGGTCGGGCGTACCGTCCGCGCCCAGGAAGAAGCGGGCGGTGGCGGGGAACTTCATGAAGTGCTCGTAGAGCGCCGCGGTCAGGGCGGCCTCGCCGGCCAGCACCTGCGGCGCGCTCCGGCGGATGGCGGCGACGTCGGCGTCGGTCAGCCCCACGAACTCCGCCAGCTCGCGCAGGAAGCGCGGCATGTCGGTGGAGGGCAGGTAGGGCTGGTACGCGCCGGGGGCCACGCTACACCAGGGGCCAGGGATAGCCCTCACCCGTGCCGTCGCCGGGGAAGCATCCCTTGCGGAGCAGCGCGCGCGCGGGAGCGCAGCGCGCGGCACTCGTCGGGATCGAGAAGCTCGGCCAGCGCCTCCGGAAGCGGGCCCCCACGAACCGCCGCAGATCGGCCAGGGCCGGCTCCGGTACCGGCTGGCCGGCGAAGTCCCAGATGACCGTGCGCAGCTTGGGCTCGACGTGAAAGCAGAGGCCGTTGTCGATGGCGTAGACCGTGTTGTCCGGCCAGCAGGCAGTGGCCGCTCTTGCGGTCGGCGTTGTTGGCGATGAGATCGAACGCGCACATTGCGCTTGAGGCGTCTCGACGCGCTCGGGCATCTCGCGCAGCGTGAAGTAGTGCTGCTCGAAGTCGGCGTTGACGAATTGCTGGAGCGATCCCTCGCCGTGCGGCCCGTCGCGCGGAATGGTCAGCGGGACCAGGCCCCAGCCGAGCGCCTGGGAGAGTGCCAGGCGGCGATCTCACGACGGAACAGTCCGCGCGGGAAATCCACAGCGGCCGCTCGCCGCGCATGCGGCTTGTACACCGCCAGCATCGTCACGTCCTCCAGCGCGGCCTCGACCAGGAGCGTGGCGTTGCTGCTCCACGGCAACCGGCCCTTCACGGTGAGGGCGCCGCGCGCGAGGACGTCGAGCGCCTCGGTCGCGGCCATCACTCGCGGTGGACCACGTGGCCGTTGCTGCGCGGGCAGACGTGGGTCGGGTCCTTGGGCTCGCCGCACATCGGGCAGGTGGGGCGGCCGGCGCGCTGCAGCGTGTGGGTGTGCGCCACGAAGGTGGCCGCCTGCGCCCGTGTGATGGCGAAGCGGGCGGAGGCCGGCTCGCCCGGCGTCTCCTGCTCCTCGTCCACCGCCTCGTTGGCCACCACGATGATGCGATCGCTCGCCTCGTCGTAGCCGACGCCGAGCGAGCCGACCGGCCAGGCCGCCTCGATCGGCTGGAGCAGGGCCTGGGCGGTGCCGGCGGCGGGCGCGCCACCAGCCGTGCGCGCGAGCAGGCCGGCCAGGTAGTCGCCGAGCGCGGCCACCTGCGTCTTCTCGCACTTGAGCGTCACCAGGGAATCGGCCTCGCGGCCCTGGATGTAAAGACGCGCTGACCGGGCGGCCCCACGGTGCCGACCGTGAAATGATCCGGGGCATCGAGCCGATACGATTCGCTCACGCGGGCTTCGCTCCGTCGGCGGGCACGTTCACACCGACCACCACCGGCCCGGTCGCCCCGTAGGCGATCGTGGTGATCGAGGCCGGCGCGATGACCAGCCGCTGAAAGTGGTCGAGGTGCATCCCCAGCGCGTGCGCCAGCGCCGCCTTGATCGGATCGGCGTGCGAGACGCGCCACGATGGTGTCGCCACGGTGGCGTGTGACCAGCTCGGCCAGCGTGCCGGTGATCCGCGTCTGCATCTCGGTGAACGACTCACCGTCGGGAAAGCGAAAGCCGCTCGGATAGCGCTGGACCTTCTGCCACTCCGGCTTGCGGCTCACCCGCGCGAGGCTGCTGCCGGTCCACGCGCCGATGTCGAGCTCGAGCAGCCCGCGCTCGATGCGCACCGCCAGGCCGCGGGCCTTGGCGATGGCCAGGGCCGTCTCGCGCGCCCGCTCGAGCGGTGAGGAATAGATGGCGGCCACGCGCTCCAGCTTGGCGATGCGGCGGGCGGCGGCCTCGGCCTGACGCTGCCCCTCGTCCGACAGATGCAGGCCGAGGGAGCGGCCGGGCAAGACGCGTCCGGTCGTCGGCGTCAGCCCGTGACGGACGAGGAGGACGGTCGTGGGCGCGGTACGCGAGGCGGGCGCCATGTGTGATCGCTCGACGCCCGAAGACTAGCACTGCTCCCGTCATGCGGGGCGGGGGTTCGCGGCGCCGGGGCTCGCGTTGAAGCGCGCGGGCCCGAACATGGCCGGGACGTCGGTGACTGACCGCCTGGCGAGCATCACCTCGCTGGAGCAGGGTGGCCGACCGCGGTGCCAGCGCGAGGCCATGGCCGTTCCAGCCGGCGCAGACCCACTGCCGGTCGCTGCCCGGCACGGCGCCGACCAGCGGCAGACCATCCGGCGTGAAGGCCATGATGCCCGTCCAGCGCGCAGTCGGCGCCAGCCCGGCGAACGCGGGAAGGTGGCGGCTGACGAAGGCGCGTTGCGCCGCGTGCACGGTCTCGGAGACGCGCGCGTCGTCGAGCACGCCGCGCTCGGCGGCGGGCTCCGCCCAGCGGCAGCCGCCGAAGAGCAGCTCGCCGGTCGGCTCCTGGCGCCAGTACTCGTAGCCGTGATGCGCGTACACGGGCCAGGGCAGCGACGCACCCCGCGGATCGGGCGCCGTCACGTGCATCTGGGCGCGGACGGGCGTGATGACGCTCGGTGAAGCGAGGGGCCAGGCGTGGGAGCGCGGCGTTCACCGCCAGCAGCGCGCGCTCGGCTCGCAGGATTCCGTGCTCGGTGCGGATGCGCAGCGGCTCGCGCGGGCGTCATCCACCCCGAGCACGGGCACCCCGGTCACGATGCAGGCGCCCGCGCGCTCGGCGGCGCTGGCCAGCGCGCGCACAGGCGAGCCGGGTCGAGCAGGGCGTCGGCGGACCGGAACCAGCCCGCGGTGAAGCCGGCAAAGCCGGTCCGATGCTCGACGTCGGTCGCCGACCAGATCTCGCCGGCCGGCCCGACGCGGCTGACCAGGTGCGCGGAGGCTTCGAGATCGCGCGCCTCGTCCGAGTCGAGCGCCAGCACTAGGCCGCCGGGACGGCGAAGACTACAGGACAGCGGCTCGCCCTCCACCAGCGCGATGAGCGCATCGAGGCTCGCCGCCGTGTACTGCCACAGCTCGAGCGTGCGCTCCTCGCCGAGGCTCGCCGCGACTCGCACCGGATGATCGGCGGTGCCGCGAATGAGAAACCCGGCGCTGCGACCGGTGGCGCCCTCGCCCGGAGCGCCGCGCGTCGAGCACGACCACCCGCACCCCCGCGCGCGCGAGCACGAGCGCGGCGACGCATCCGGCGACGCCGGCGCCGAGCACCGCGACCTCCGCGTGCGCGGGCCACGTCGCGTCGGCGGCGCGAGCGCCCGACGCCGCGAGCCAGAACGGACGGACGGGCGGCCCGGTGGCCACCGGGCGGCGTCGCTCAGCGCACGGTGCCGGCCGGGGCACGATCCAGTAGTAGACCGGTGTGGGTGTCCTCGGGGAGGTTGACGACGATCGTCTTGAGCGGCGCCCAGTCGCCCATGTCGTAGTTGTGCGAGACCACGCGGGTGCCGGGCTTCAGGTCCTTCAGCAGCGTGGGCCGCAGGCGCATGTTGACCGCGGGCAGCAGGTAGAGCGTGACGACCGTCGCCTCACGGATGTCGGTCTGGAAGAGGTCCTGCTGCACGAAGCGCACGCGATCGGAGACGCCGGCCTTCGCCGCGTTCTCGTTGGCTTCCTTGACCCGCTCGGGGTCGATGTCCACTCCGACGCCGCGCGTCCCGAATTTCAGCGCCGCGGTGATGACGATCCGCCCGTCGCCGGATCCGAGGTCGTAGAGCACGTCGTCCTTGCCGACGTTGGCGACCGCGAGCATCTCCGCGACGACCTGATCGTCGGTCGGCACGTAGAGAACCTCCGGCCGCTGCTGCGCGATGGACGAGCTGACGAACGCGAGCGGCAGGATCAACAGGAGCGCCGGGACTCGGCGAAGCCACATGGTCAGGATCCTCCTTCGGGATGAGACAGCGCGACCGGACGGACCGGCCGGTCGCCGGTGACGAGCAACAGGACGACACCGAGGGCGAGGACGCTGGCTCCCACCAGCGCCCCGGGTCCGGCGTAGGCCAGGTCTCGCGTAGACAGATAACCGCTGCTGGCGCAGAAGACGAGCGGCGTCAGCGGATAGAGCGGAACGCGGAACGGGCGCGGCTGGCCGGATCGCGCCAGCGCAACACGATGAGGCCGACGCCGGTGGAGAACAGGAACAGCCAGAACACGGGCGCAGTGTATTCCACCATCGTCTCGAAGCCCCGGCGCGTGACGCCGCCGATGGCGACCAGCGCCAGCGCGATCGCGCCCTGCGCCAGCAGCGCGTTGGCCGGCGTGCCGGAGGCCGCGCGCCAGCGACCGACGACGGAGAAAGCCCTGAAGTCCCGGCCGAGCGCGTAGCACGTGCGCGCCCCGGTGAAGATGGCGGCGTTGGCCGAGGTCAGGCTGGAGACGACCACGAGCAGGCCGATCAGACGGGCGCCGTGCGCGCCGAGCCCTCGATGCACCACGTCGGTGGCCACCGCCTTGGAGCTGGCCACCCCGCTGACCCGAGCGCGGCCAGGAACGTCCAGTTGACCAGCAGGTAGAGGCCCGTGACGAAGACGAGGCTCGTCACGAGCGCGCGCACCATCGTGCGTCCGGGGTCGCGGACCTCACCCGACAGATAGGCCGCCTCGCTCCAGCCGCCGTAGGTCAGGAGCACGAAGACCATGACGAAACCGAGCGCGGTGGTCGGGGGGTACGGCAGCCGCCAGCGGCGCGTCGGCCGGCGCGGCCAGCAGACCGGCGACGACCACCAGCAGGATGCCGCACACTCGATGCTCGTGAGGACGTTCTGGGTGGCCGCGCCAGTGCTGGACGCCGGCGACGTTCGTCGCCGTCAGCACCACCACGGTGAGCGCAGCGTACAGCGGTGAGGCCAGCGCGCCGAGCGGCCCGGACGCGCCGCCGAGCGGCAGCGAGCTGGGCGGCGTAGTCGCCGAGGACGAAGGCCAGCAGCGCGATGGCGCCGGTCTGCACGACGCTGAGGCGCGCCCACGCGAAGAGGAAGCCCACGCGCCGGCCGAAGGCCCGCGTCAGGTACTGATAGTCTCCGCCGGCGCCGGGGTAGGCCGAGGCCATCTCGGCGTAGCACAGCGCGCCGATGAGCGAGATGAGCCCGCCGGCCAGCCAGGCGAGGAGCACCAGCCACGTGCTGCCGGCGTGCTCGGCCACGAGGGAGGGCGTGCGGAAGATTCCCACACCCACCACCGTGCCCACGGTGAGCCCGACGACGTCGCGAAAGCGCAGCGCCGCCCGGGGCGCCGGCTCGTGCGCGGGGCCGGGCCTCGCCAGTGTCGTGCGCGGGAGTGAGACACTCATCGCGGAAGTTGGGGCGCCATCGAGCGAGCGGAGCACATCCTGACATAGCGGCCGCAGCGCGGCAACCGGACCCGGCGAGGCGGGGAACCCCTTCAAATCGGGCGCACGTTCTGCGAAGCTCGGGCCGAGGCTGATCGACATGAACGAGACGGCGGCCGTCCCCGATGTGGCGCTCCACGTCGCCGAGCGCCTGCGGAGCCTGAGCGGCGTGGCGGCGGTCGTGCTCGGTGGCTCGGTGGCGCGCGGCGACGCCGACGCGCGGTCCGACGTCGACCTCGGTCTCTATTACGACCCCGCGCGGCCGTTCGCCAGTCCCGCGCGCTGCGCGGGGTGCGCGCGAGCTCGACGATCGTCATCAGGCACGGATCTGGTGACCGACTTCGGCGGCTGGGGGCCGTGGATCAACGGCGGGGCTGGCTGGTGATCGGCGGCACCCGCGTGGACTGGCTGTACCGCGATCTCACCAAGGTCGGTGGCGTGATCGCCGACTGCCTGGACGGACGTTACGCCTCGTACTACCAGCCGGGGCACCCGCATCGCGTTTCACACGCATTATGTACATGGGCGAGGTCCACCACGGGCGCGTGCTGGTCGATCGCCAGGGCGGCTTCGCCGCGCTGCGAGACCTGGACGGTGCCGTATCCGCCCCGGCTACGTGAGACGGTGACCCAGCGCAACGTGTGGAAGCGCAGTTCGCGCTGGAGAACGCTGCCAAGGCCGCCGAGCGCGGCGACACCTTCTACGTCAGTCGGCTGTCTATCTCCGCAGCGCCGCGTGCGTGGTACCAGGCCGTCTTCGCGATGAACGGACGCTACTTCCTCAACGAGAAGCGCTCACTGCGATCGCCGCGGGCCTGCGCATCCGTCCCGAGCGACTCGCCGACACAATCACCGACGTCCTGGCCGCAACGGGCCGAACCCCGGACGCGCTAGAGCAGAATCTCACGCGCATGAGCGCGCTCGTCCGATCCACGCGCACCATCTGCGGCCTGCGCAGCTGATCGGCGGCAAACTGCGAGAAAGCCGCGGGCTGCTCACAGGTCCAGATGGGCCTTTTTCAGCAGCCCGCCCGCTAAAGCCGATGTACTGGCGGAAGAACTCGATGGTGCGCTGGCGAGCCTGGCGTGAGCTCGGCTCGTGGAAGGAGCCCCGCTCGTCGCAGCTGAAGCCGTGGCCGGCCGGGTAGATGTGCATCGGGATCTTCGGATGCTGCGCCTTTGATGCGGTCCCAGTGATCCGTGGGGATCGACTGGTCCGTCTCGCCGAAGTGGAACATCACGGGCACTTCTGGCTGCTCGCCGGCCGCACATCGGCCACGCCACCGCCGTAGAACGACGACGCGGCCACGACGCCGTCGATGCGGGTGGCGCGCCAGCCACGCGATGGTCCCGCCGAAGCAGTACCCGACCACGCCGACCTTGAGCCCGGCCTTCTGCAGCTCCTTCACCGCCGCCTGCGTGTGTCCCGCACCGCGTCCTCGATCTGCAGCTTGCCGCGCACCATGCGGCCGCGCTCGATGTCGGCGGGCTGGTAGCCGGTCTCGAAGTCGCGCTCGACGCGATCGAAGAGCGCCGGCGCCAGCGCCACGTAGCCGTCGGCCGCGAAGCCGTCGGTGACCTTCTTGATGTGCGAGTTCACGCCGAAGATCTCCTGCACCACGACGACCCGCCGCGCGGCTTGCCGGCGGGCATCGCACGATAGGCCGCGAGGCGGTGGCCGTCGTCGGCCGTCAACGTCAGCATCTCACCCATGGAATCCTCCTGAGGTGGCTTGGAACCCGCCCCATGCAATCACGCTCGGCTGCGCTCGGCGAAGCGGCCGCACGGGACGATCAGCCGCCCCAGAAGACGGGCTCGGGGTGAGCCGGACGCCGAACCGCGCGTCGACGGCATCCTGCACGCCACGCGCGAAGGCGATCACGTCGGCGGCCCGCGCGCCCTCGTGGGCCACGATCGCCAGCGTGTGCTGGGTGGAGAGGCCGACCGCGCCGGCTCGCGCGCCGCGCGCGAAGCCGGCCCGCTCGATGAGCCACGCGGCCGACAGCTTCACGCGCCCGTCGGGCTGCGGCCAGCGGGGCATGGCCGGATCGCCGGCGCGCGCCGTCACGCCGTCGGCGTCGACCGCGCGGATGATCGGATTGAGGAAGAACGAGCCGCAGCGAGTGACGGTTGGGATCGTCGGGGTCGTCGAGGACCATCGACTTGGTTCGGCGGATGGCCAGCACCGTGTCGCGCACGTCGGCCAGCGTCGATCGCCCACCTGCGCGCGTGGTGAGCTGGCGCTGCACGTCGGCGTAGGCCGTCGTCGGCGCGCCGCCCGGCCGTAGCCGATAGGTGACCGCCAGCACGACCCATCGCCCCGGCTGCCCGCTCTTGAACGACGCTGTCGCGATAGGTGAAGCCGCACGCGGTCGCGGGCACCGTGACGATCGCGCCGCGCTGCGTGTCGAGCGCGCGCACCGCCGTGATCGTGTCACTCACTTCCTGGCCGTAGGCGCCGACGTTCTGGATGGGCGTGGCGCCCACCAGCCCGGGGATACCGCTCAGGCATTCGAGCCCCGCCCAGCCGCGCTCGACGGCGGTGCGCACCACGCCGTCCCAGGGCTCGCCGGCCGCGGCGGTCAGCTCCAGCGCGCCGTCGACCTCCTGGGTCCGTACGCCGCGCAGCGCGATCTGCACGACGACCGCGTCCACGCCCTCGTCGGCGACGACCAGGTTGGAGCCGCCACCCAGCACGCGGAGCTCGACCCGGTGCTCGCGCGCCCACGCGAGCGCGGCCTGACCGTGGTCTCGTCCGGCGCGTGCACGAACCAGCGCGCGGCCGCCGACGCCGAGGGTGGTCAACGGGCCGAGCCGAACGCGCTCCTGGATCGGCAGGGTCGTCGTCATGGCATCAGGCGCGTGGCCCGCCACGGGCTCCCGCGTGTAGCGGCGCCGTCCGTCGGCGCCAGCGTGCGCGTCCAGCGGGCGCGATCGTGCACGCGGGCCGGCTGCCCGACCCACAGCTCGACCCGCTCGGCCCACACCCGATAGCCGCCCCAGCGCGGTGGCCGCGGAACATCGTCGCCGGTGCGGTCCGCCTCGGCCACGCGCGCCAGCAGCTCGGCGCGCGAGGCGATCGGCCGGCTCTGCTGGACTCGCCACGGCGGCGACGCGCGCGTCACGCGGGCGGGTGGCCCAGTAGCGGTCCGAGTCGGCGTCGGGCGCCAGCGTGACCGGTCCGTCGACGCGCACCTGGCGCTCGAGCTCGGCCCAGTGAAAGACCAGGGCGGCGCGCGGATGGGCGGTCAGCTCGTGGCCCTTCTCGCTCTCGCGGTCGGTGTAGAAGACCAGCCAGCCCGCGCGCGCGTCGACGCCGCGGCAGATCACCATGCGGGCCGCCGGCCGGCCGTCAGGCGTGACGGTCGCCAGCGTCATCGCGGCGGCGTTGCGTGAGGCGGCGGACGCCTCGGCCAGCCAGGCCTGGATGAGCGGAAGCGGGTCGTCGGGCAGCGGCTCGGGGAGGGACTCTTTCATGGGTTGGCGGTACCAGTTTATGCGGGTGGGCCTACCCGTTTAAAGTAACGCCACCATGACCACAGGCGAGCACGACCTCGAAACGCTGATCCGGCGCGTCCGCGGGTGGATCGATGACGCGCGCAGTGTGGTGGCGCTGACCGCGCCGGGATCTCCACCGACTCCGGCATCCCCGACTTTCGCGGTCCCCAGGGTGTCTGGACCAAGAACCCGGAAGCGGAGAAGCAGGCGACGATCCAGCACTACGTCGCCGACCGCGAGGTCGCAAGCGCGCCTGGCGCAGCCAGTCTCGAGTCGCGCTCGTGGGAGGCGCAGCCCAACGCCGGCCACCGCGCCCTCGTCGCGCTCGAGCGCCGCGGCAAGCTCGACATGCTCATCACCCAGAACGTAGACGGCCTGCACCTGGCCGCCGGCTCGGCGCCCGAGCGGGTGGTCGAGGTGCACGGCACCACGCGGGAGGTCGTCTGCCTGGCGTGCGGGGAGCGGGCGGCCATGGAGCGGGCGCTGGCCCGTGTGCGCGCCGGCGAGGAGGATCCGCCATGCCGCACGTGCGGCGGCATCCTCAAGTCGGCGACGATCTCGTTCGGGCAGTCGCTCGTCCCGGACGATCTGCGGCGTGCCGAGCGTGCGTCCGCGGCTGCGACCTGATGCTGGCGATCGGGACCAAGCTCTCGGTCTTTCCCGTCGCCGGCTGCGTGCCGGTCGCCAGGCGAATCGGGTGCGCGCGTCGTGATCGTCAACGCCGAGCCGACCGACATGGACGGGCTGGCCGACGTCATCCTGCGCGGCTCGATCAGCGAGATCGTGCCGCGACTGCGGATCGCGGAGGGATAGCCAAGAGCGGCTGCCCTCGGAACGGTCAGTCCAGGCCGTGCTGCTGCTCCAGGCGGCAGTTGCAGCGTCGGCAGTCCCACCGTTACTGGATGTCCAAGTAGCTGAACTCATTCCTAATTCATGACGTATAGCCTTCGATGACGCAGTGTGGCATCACTGCTGCAACCGAAACGTCTCGACGTCGTCGTCGGCCGGCAAGGGCGCCGGGGTCAGATGACCGTGGCCCCGGCGCCTTCGTGTGTGTGAGCCTCCGGGTGAACGGCGACGCGGGAGGAGGAACGGGATGCAAGAGGATGAGGGCTGGGCAGGCGCGCGGTCGTGGATCTGGCTGGGACTCGGCGGACTCGTCGCCGCGGCCATGCTGTCCGCGGCGGCGTTCGGGCCCGTGTCGGTCGCCTGGCTCACCACGCGAGACGCGGCGCCGGTCGGGACCGGGCTGACGTGGAAGGACTACCTCGGCGTCGTGGACGAAGCGCTGGCACGCGGTGACGTCAGCGACGCGGTGCGCTCGTGGCAGGACGCCTATGGCGTGGCGGTGGCCAGCCGCCGCTGGGAAGCGCTGCTCGCCGCCGGCGACACGTTCGTGAGGATCGGCGAGGTCAGCGGCCATCCGAGGGCGCGCGGCCGAATGCGCGGCACGCCTACATGGCCGCGCTGATGCAGGCCGAGCAGCAACGCTCGGTGCCGGGCGTGCGCGCGGTCGCTCGCGCGTTCGAGTCGCTCGGCGATCACGAGGTGGCCGCCTACTGCGACCGCATCGCCGCGGCGCTGTCGGCCCAAGCGGTGGCGCGTTGAGCGCGCCCACGCGGCGCGCTGCGCACGCTGCCCGCGCCGGCCGGCTGATCCCTTTCCGGCGCGCCCGGGGGTGACGTACAATCCTCGTGGCGATGTCCGGATTCGAAGAGGTCAACTACTACTTCCGCAAGGCCGCGCGCGTGATGGATCTCTCCGCGCACGTCGAGCGGATGCTCGTCACGCCGTTTCGCGAGGTCAAGGTCGACGTCTCGATCACCCTCGACAACGGCGAGCTGGGGACGTTCATCGGCTACCGGGTGCAGCACGACAACAGCCGGGGCCCGATGAAGGGTGGCCTGCGCTACCACCCCACGGTGGACATGGACGAGGCGCAGGGCCTCGCCTCGCTGATGACCTGGAAGACGGCGGTGGTCAACCTGCCCTTCGGCGGCGCCAAGGGCGGCATCGCGGTCGATCCCAAGACGCTGACGCCGCGCGAGCTCGAGCGGCTCACCCGGCGCTTCGTCCACCAGATCCACGACATCATCGGGCCGCAGCGCGACATTCCCGCGCCCGACGTCAACACCAACGCGCAGGTCATGGCGTGGATCATGGACGAGTACTCGCGCATGCACGGCTTCTCGCCGGCGGTGGTGACCGGCAAGCCGGTGGACCTCTTCGGCTCCAGGGGTCGCGAGGAGGCGACGGGCCGCGGCGCGGTGATGGCGCTCGAGGAGTACCTGCGCGATGCCGGGCAGGGTGACGTGCGCGGCAAGACGTTCGCGGTGCAGGGCTTCGGCAACGTCGGCTCGTGGACGTCGCGCTTCCTGCACGAGAAGGGCGGCAAGGTCCTCGCCGTCTCCGACGTGAGCGGCGGCGTGCTCGATCGCGCCGGCCTCGACGTCCCGCGGCTGCTGGAGCACGCGCGGGCCACGCGTCCGTGGCCGGCTTCGCCGGGACCGAGCCGATCACGAACGAGGATCTGCTGCTGCTCGACGTGGACGTGCTCGTGCCGGCTGCGCTCGGCGGCGTCATCACCGAGGACAACGTCAGGACGTGCGGAGCGCGCCTGGTGCTGGAGGCGGCCAACGCGCCCACCACCCCGAAGGCCGACGAGATTCTCCATCAGCGCGGCGTGGTCGTGCTCCCGGACATCTTCGTCAACGCCGGTGGCGTGACCGTGTCGTACTCGAGTGGGCGCAGAACATCCAGCAGTTCACCTGGGAAGAGGAGCGCATCACCGCCGAGCTGGGCCGGCACATGCGGGAGGCGTACGCGACGCTGTCGCGCCTGGTGCGCGAGCGCAAGGTGTCGTTCCGCACCGCGGCGTTCATCGTGGCCATCGGCCGGGTGGGCCGGGCGACCGTCCTGAGAGGAGTCTGAGGTGACCAACTCCGAGGCGGCGAAGATCGTGCGCACGATCCTGTGCCGCGGTCTCACCAACCAGCAGACGGAGCAGATCGTCAACGCGATGGTGCCGACGACGGTGCCGGCCGGGAACGCCGTGTTCCGCGAGGGAAGAGCGCGCCCAGGGGCCTGTTCGTGCTGCTGGAGGGCACGGTCGAAGTGGTCAAGGAGGGCGGGCCGGGCGGCGTCGTCGTGATCGCCACGGTCGAGGCGCCCAGCGTGCTGGGCGAGATGAGCCTGATCACGGATCGGCCGCACTCGGCCACCGTTCGGGCCCGCTCCAACTGTGACTTCCGGCTCCTGACCCGCGTCCAGTTCGATCGACTCCTGCAGGGCGAGAGCCTCGCCGCCTACAAGGTCGTCGCCACGCTGGCCGACGTGATCGCCTGGCGCCTCAACCGGATGGACGAGAAGTTCGTCGAGCTCACGCCGGGGCGAGTACACGCAGCCCGTCGAGGAGCTCGCGACGTTCAAGCACAAGCTCTTCAACGAGTGGAATTATTAGGAGCTCGGATGTGCGGGCGACTTCGTCCGACCCTGCTCCGGACGATCGTCGCACCGCGCTCGGACGCGCGGGCTCAGTCGTGCCGCGCCGTACGCCGCGAGGCCGCCGCTCTCTGGCCGCGCGGCCGCTCTCGGCAGCGCGAGCTGGTGTCTTGTGCAGTACGGCGCGCTGTGTGACTCAGTAGGCGGCGCTGGTGATGGGGGCAGCGGGCTGCCGCGGTGGAGGAATTGGCCGTAGCCGGGTTTTTGGCGGAGCTGGCCGTCTTCGAGTAGGCGTCTGGCCGCGGAGGAGGGTCATCCAGGGGCGGCCGGTGGTCTTCCAGTCCTCGTAGAGGGGTCCAGCCGGCGATGCCGCGGTGGTCGGCGACGTGGATCTCGCCCTTGGCGGTCGGGTCCCAGATCAGCAGGTCGGCGTCGGCGCCCACGCGGATCGAGCCCTTGCGCGGGTGCAAGCCGAACATGCGCGCGGGGTTCTCGCCGAGCACGCGCGCCATCCAGGTCAGCGGGAGGCCGCGCTTCACCACGCCTTCGGAGTAGACCAGCGGCACCAGCGTCTCCAGCGCCGGGACTGCCGAACGGAATCACGTTGCCCTTTCATCCTGGAAGATGTTCTTCCAGCCTGGCTTCCTTCATCGCCTTCGGTCGCGGCGAGTGGTCGCTGGCCACCGCGGCGATCGGAGCCCTGCGCCAGCCCCGCCCACAGCGCTTCACGGTCACCACCGGCGGCGGGCCGCAGCGGCGGACCGATCTTGGCCAGCGGGCCCCACTGCTGCATCGCGTCCTCGGTCAGCAGCAGATACTGCGGGCACGTCTCCGTGTAGACGCGCTGGCCGAGCGCCTGGGCCTGCTTGATACGCTCGAGCCCGAGCCGGGTCGAGAGATGCACCACGTACACGGGGCAGTTGGTCATGCGGCCGATGAGGATGGCGCGGTTGATCGCCTCTTCTTCCGTCCAGTCGGGACACGTGGCCGGGAAGTCGGTCGGCTTGACGCGTCCCTCGGCCAGCGCGCGGTCTTCCAGCCACGAGATGACGTCGCCGTTCTCGCAGTGCAGCTGGCAGAGCGCCGCCGTGGGCGGCGATCAGCTGCATGGCGCCGGCGATCATCTCGTCGGAGCACATGCGCGTCTTGCGCTTCTTGTACGTCATGAACAGCTTGAACGAGCTGACGCCGAGCCCGATCGCCTCCGGGATGCCTTCCAGAATCCACGGCTGGTTGCCGAGGATGAAGTGGAAGCCGAAGTCGAGGACCGGACTGCGCGCTGATCTCCTCGCGCAGGCGATGGATGGCCTTGCGGCAGCGTCTCGCGGTCGGCCTCGTCGGCCACGACGAACGAGAGGATCGTGCCGAGCCCGGCCTGGGCGGCGGCCAGCGGCCCGCCTCGCCAGTCGTCGTACTCGGGGCCGAGGTGCACGTGGCAGTCGATGGCGCCGGGGAAGACGATCTTGCCGGTGGCGTCGATGGTCCGCTCGGCCGGCGGCAGATCCTCGACCGGCGCCAGCGCCACGATGCGTCCGTCGCGGATGCCCACCGCGGTGTCGAGGACTTCGACGGACGTGACGACGCGCCCGCCGGCGACGACGAGGTCCAGCGCGCGGGCGGTCATGACGTCTTCCCGACCGGCTGCGGTGATCTGGCCGTAGTACTGCGGGTGGCGGCGGCTGAAGAAGTCCCAGCGCTTGCGCGCCGGCGTCATCCAGTCGAGATCGATGCGCGCCGCGATCAGCTCGTCGCCGGTCGTCGGCCGCGCGCGCCAGCACCTGGCCGAGCGGGCCCACGATGCACGAGCCGCCGATCAGCTCCAGGCCGTCCTCCACGCCGGCCTTGGCGATGCCCACCACGAACAGGCTGTTCTCGTAGGCGCCGGCCGCGCAGGACGAGCTCGTTCTGGTCGAGCGCCAGCGGCGGAGAGCGGCGTGTTGTAGCCGATGAGGACGATGTCCGCGCCCTGCAGCCCGAGGCAGCGATAGGACTCCGGGTAGCGGCGGTCCTGGCAGATCGCGATGCCGACGCGGGCCTTGGCGCGTGGAGAACACGCGGTAGCCCGTGTCACCGGTCTCGAAGTAGCGCACCTCGTAGACCTGCGCGAAGCCGTCGGGCGACGGGCGGCCGGGCAGGTGGATCTTCCGGTAGGTGCCGACCAGCGTGCCGGTCTCGTCGGTCAGGAGCGCGGTGTTGAAGTGGTGCCCTCGGCCTTCTCGCAGAAGCCGACGTGGACGGCGACACCCTTCTCGCGCGCGCGCGCAGCACCGGCTCCAGCGCCTTGGGCGGCACCTCGTTCTCGAAGAACTGATCGTAGTCGTCGCGGATGCGCTTGGGGAAGTACGTCGTCAGCGCCATCTCCGGATAGGCGATCAGGCTCGACCTGCTCGGTGATCGCCTGCTCGAGGAGCACGAGCATCCGATCGACGACCTCGTCCCGACTGGTGCCCTCGTTGATCGGCCCCATCTGGGCCGCCGCGACTTTCACCTGGCGCGCCATGGTCGTCCTCCTCCGGAGCCCGTACGTTACCACCGCCACCGGCGTCCGGTCACGCCACCGCGAAGCGCGATAGACTGGGGCCGCGGTCCGCGCGCGACCACCGTCGGCGCCGGCCTTCACTCACGATGCACACGCTGGTGTTCCTCGACCCCGGGCATTTCCACGCCGCGCTCGACGCTGCGCGAGCGCCATCCGCTCGTGCGCGACCAGATCGTCGGTGTACGCGAGGCCTCTGACGGGCCGGTGGCGGCCGAGAGCTCGCCGAGTTCTTGGCGCTGATCGAGTCCTTCAATCGCCGGACCGAGCGTCCAACGGCGTGGCAGACGGTCGTCCGCACGAGCGACGATCCGCTCAGCCAGCTCCTGCACGATAGGCCCGGCGACGTCGTGATCCTGGCCGGCAGGAACGACCGCAAGATGGCCCTCGCGCGCCGGCTTCACGACGCCGCGTTCCACGTGCTGGCCGACAAGCCCTGGCTCACGAGCGCCGCCGGCTCTGCCCGACGTCCGCCACGTGCTGAGCGGCGGCGCGCGGGTCATGGAGATGATGACCGGACGCCACGCGAGCACGTGCGAGCATCGCCAACCGCCTGGTGGGCGAGCGGAGCATCTTCGGCGAGTTCGCGACGGGCGACGACGGCCCGCCATCAGGCTCGCCAGCGTGCACCATCTGGAGAAGGTGGTGAACGGCGTGCCGCTGCGACGGCCAGCCGTGGTACTTCGACGTCCGCGTCCAGGGTGACGGCCTCGCCGACATTCCCACGCACCTCGTGGACCAGGCCCAGCGATTCGTCGCGACGCACGGCGTGACCGTCGATCGCGAGACCTCGAGCTCGTCGCCGCGCGTCGATGGTCCACCCCGGTGCCGCGCGCGCTCTTCGCCCGCGTCACCGGGCTGGCCGACTTTCCCGCCGACCTGCGCGCCCTCGTCGACGACGACGTGCTGGCGTACGCCGCGAAACGCCGAGCTGTCCTTCCGGCTCCGGCGGAATCGATGCCCACCTCGCCACGCGGTGGGATCTCACCGAGCCTCCCGGCGGCGGCGATGCCCACAGCGCGACGATCGCCGGCACCGAAGCCCGCGTGCGGGATCGAGCAGGGTCCACAGACCGGCTTCCGGCGGCGGCTCTGGGTCGAGCCGCGCGGCGGGGCGCACGCCTCGCGGCGGCGCTGCGAGCAGGCCGTCGGCCGCGTGGCAGCCCGGTATCCCGGGATCGAGATCGTCGCCGTCGCGGATGGATTCGAGGTTCGGGTTCCCGCCGGTCCCGGTACGGCGCACGAGGCGCAGTTCCCTGGTGCTCGACGAGTTCCTCCGCGCGATCGATCGCGGCCGCTGGCCGGACGCACGCGCCGCCGAGACGCTGGCGAAGTACGAGCTGCTGGCGCGCGCCTTGACCGCGGCGGCCTGATCGCCGCGAGGCGTTGCTCGCCGAACAGGCAGCGCGCGAGGCGCTTGCCTCACAAGAGCGGCACCGACCGTCGTCCCCACCGAGAAGTAACTCAGCGAGACCATTGAGGGTCGCGGTCGTCGGTCACGATCGTCGGCCAAGGCACGACGCTTGCTCGTCGACGGTGCGAACCGCGACAGTGACGTCGCAGCCCGCGATCAACGGCGATCAGACGATGCCGGAGTTCGATGAGGAGGCGACGAGCTTGCACGACCGCCCAGCCAGCAGCCGGTCTCGAACGCGTGCGAAGCCGGCACGCCCGCCTCTGCACGCAGAGCCGACTCGACGAGCCTGAGGTACCCCGGCGGTCCTCGCCAAGGAGAACGAGATGGGCACGATCGACGTGATGTTCCGCCACGGCAAGGAGCGCTAGCGATGGCGATGGTGTTTGCCGTCGACGATGAGGTCACCGCGCCCGCTGGCTCGCGTGGTCGCCGGCGTGGTGCCCTCCCTCATCGAGCGCCTGAGGTCCGCGCAGCCGCGGCGAGTCTATCGCGGCGCGATGGCGCTGATGGAGCGACCGCTGCTGCACCACGCGCTGGCGCTGACCGGAGGCAACCAGCTCCAGGCCGCCCGCCTGCTCGGCGTGAATCGCAACACGCTGCGCAAGCGGTGCCTCGAGCTGGGCCTGGCGCCCTCGGCCGCTCGCGTCGCGCAACGGCCGGCGGCGAGCTACCGACGCCGCTGCCTCGCCGCGCCGCCACGCTGAGCCAGAGCGTGACCGTCGGGCTGTCAGGCCGTGCATGCGGCGGAAGGCTGACTCGGCCCTCAGTCCGGCCGGGTCCCCTGACCCGAGCCGTCCCTGGGGGAGATTGTCGTGCGACTACGCAAGATCTGGGGGTCGTGACGGGGAGCGGCCGGTCTCTAGTGCAACATCTTCACAAGCCCAGAACGGTACATGAGCAAGAGGCCGTTTTGCTAGACTGAATGAGTGGCCGTCCAAGAATCGGTTCTCGCACTGCAAGAGAGGCTGGCGAACGAGCAGCGGCTCGTCCATGTAATCGACCGCGTGCACGCCGCCAAGTCCCTGGACTCGATCTTCATCGAGGTCCAGGGCGAGATCCTCACCTTCTTCGACGCCGACCGGATGACCCTCTACGCGGTGGACCAGGAGCGCAAGGAGCTCTACTCCAAGTTCCTGGCCCTCGACACGGTCAAGGAGATCCGGCTCCCCATCAGCTCCAAGTCGGTGGCCGGCTTCGTCGCCGTGAGCAAGCAGACCGTCGAACATCGCGGACGCCTACAACGGCAGCGAGCTCAAGCGCGTGTCGCCCGAGCTGAACTTCGACGCCTCCTGGGACAAGCGGACGGGCTTCCGCACCACCCAGATCCTGGCCATGCCGATTCTCCACGAGGGCAAGGTGCTCGGCGTCGTGCAGCTGCTGAACAAGAAGCACGGCATCCGGTTCACCAAGGACGACGAGGCCAGCGTCGCCCGCATCGCCAAGACGCTCGGCATCGCGTTCAACAACCAGGCCCAGCTCGGCGCCCAGCGGCGCGGCGACGAAGTTCGACTACCTGATCTCGCAGGGCCTGCTGAGCCAGGACGAGATCAACCAGGCCATCGCTCGGGCGCGCCAGAAGCAACCTCGACGTGGAGACGGTGCTGGTCGAGCAGTTCCGGGTGCCCAAGGCCGAGCTGGGCGACGTCGCTCAGCCAGTTCTACCGCACGCCGTTCGTGGAGTTCGACGCCAGGATCATTCCGCCGCCGGACCTCATGAAGGACCTCAAGCTGGAGTTCCTGAAGCGGAACCTGTGGCTGCCGATCCGGCGCGAGGACAACGCGATCGTCGTGCTGATCGACAATCCTCAAGATCTGCAGCGGGTGGACGCCATCCACCAGCTGCTCCGCGGCCAGTACGTCGTGCTGGCGGTGGGCCTGCGCAAGGACATCAACATGTACTCTGGCGCTGGCCGGCGGCGAGCTGCGTCCAAGGACAACATCGGCAACATCCTCAGCGACCTCGGCGCCGAGACCCAGCTCGAGAAGGGAAGACAGTCAGCGGCGGGGACATCGACGAGAACGACAGCGCCGTCATCCGCCTGGCCAACCAGGTCATCATCGACGCGTTCAAGGCCCGGGCCTCGGACATCCACGTCGAGCCGTACGGCACGCAGAAGGACACGATGATCCGGCTGCGCATCGACGGCCAGTGCCGCGAGTACCAGCGCGATCCCGGCGCGTATCGGCGAGCCTTCGCCGCGCGGCTCAAGATCATGGCGCAGCTCGACATCGCCGAGCGCCGCAAGCCGCAGGACGGCAAGATCAAGTTCCGGCTTGCCCGACGGCCGCGATCTCGAGCTTCGCGTGGCGACCATGCCGACCCAGGGCGGCAACGAGGACGTCGTCATGCGCCTCCTCGCCGCCAACGAGCCGCATGCCGATGGACAAGCTGGGCATTACGTCGAGCGCAATCTGCGCGAGGTCCGGACGGCGGCCGAGAAGCCGTACGGGCTGATCCTGCGTGGTGGGACCGACCGGCTCCGGCAAGACGACCACGCTCCACTCGGTGCTCGCGCACATCAACCGGCCCGGAGCGGAAGATCTGGACCGCCGAGGATCCGGTCGAGATCACGCAGTACGGCCTGCGGCAGGTGCAGGTGCAGCCCAAGATCGGCTTCACCTTCGCGTCGGCCATGCGCTCGTTCCTGCGCGCCGACCCCGACGTGATCATGGTCGGTGAGATGCGCGACGAGGAGACGGCCTCCGACCGGCATCGAGGCCTCGCTCACCGGTCACCTCGTGCTTCTCCACGCTGCACACCAACAGCGCCGTCGAGACCGTCGTCCGTCTGCTCGACATGGGGCTGGATCCGTTCAACTTCGCCGATGCGCTGCTGGTGGTCGTCGCCCAGCGACTGGTGCGCCGCCTCTGCGCGGACTGTCTGGAGGAGTACCACCCCGAGCAGGAGGAGTTCGACGAGCTGGTCCAGGCCTACGGGGCCGACGAGTTCCAGAAGCTCGACCTCAACTACGACGCCGACCTCGTCTTCCATCGCGGCAAGGGCTGCGCCGCCTGCAGCAACACCGGCTACCGCGGGCGCGCGGCCATCCACGAGCTGCTGGTGGCCACCGATCCGATGAAGAAGCTCATCCAGTCCAAGGCCCGCGTGGCCGAGATGGTCAAGGTCGCCAAGGACGAGGGGATGACGACGCTCGTGCAGGACGGCGTGCTCAAGTCGCTCGACGGGCTCACCGACCTCAAGCAAGTGAAAGCCGTCGCCCTCAAGTAGGCTCCCCCGGTCGGACATCCTTGAAGGTGCGGTACAGGAGCAGCACGTCGTAGACGATCTTCAGACTCCCACCCAGCAGGAACGGCGTGGACAGCGTGAGCGCTTGCATGACCCAGCCGGTGATCAGCGGAGTGATGGCTTGCGCGCTGGTGCGCCAGAGCGTGGTGGTCGTCGCGGCGGCCTCGCGCTCGCGGTCGGGGACGACGGCCATGACGTAGGCCTGACGGGTCGGCACGTCGATCTGCGATAGCGAGCCGGTTGGCGAGCAGCAGCGCGATCGCCAGCCAGGCCACCGGCGCGAAGGCGATGGCGATCAGGAACACGTTGGACACCAGGTGGGTGACCACCATCGTCGGGAGCAGCCCCAGGTCCGGCGCCAGGCGGGGGGCCAGCAGCAGTGAGGCGGCGGTGAGGATGCTGGGCGACGAAGAACACGCGGCCCAGCGTCGGCAGATCGAGGTCGAAGCGCGTGTGCAGGAAGTAGGCGACGAGGGACTGCAGGACGAACCCGCCCGCGAAGGAGTCGAGGGCGAAGAGTCCGGCCAGCCGGCCGGATCAGCGGGCGTCGATCGCGGGGCTTCGCGCGGCCCGGCCGGGCCGAGCGTCACGCGCCCGAGCAGCGCGTACGCGGCCCCTGCACGATTGCCGCGGCCAGAAACCCGGCGAACAGCGGTGCGGGGATGCCGGACTCACGGCCGCCGCCCCCAGCGCGGCCGCACCGTAGCCCACCAGGTTGTACGACGCTGAGCACGGTCGTGCGTCGGCCGCGCCTGGACCGCGCGCGCGATCGCCACCTGCTCGATCGACAGGAATGGCCCGTCTCGCCGGCCCCGACCGCGATGTTGCCGAGCATCGCGGCGAGGACGACGACGCACGGATTGCGGGTGGCCAGCAGCATCGCGGCGGCGATCGACCGTGAGGCCGGCAAGCCCAAGGAGCGCTGTGCGGACGCCCAGGCGCTCGGCCGGGCGCGCACCGCCCACGTGAGTAGTGCACTTCCGACCAGGGTCATGGTCACGGATGCACCGATGCCCGAGGCGGATAGCCCGAGATCGGCGAGGTACAGCGGGAGCAGGATTCCCAAGTAGCCGTAACAAAACGTGCGCACGAGCTTGGCCGTGAAAATCGTCAGGATCTCACGATTGGCACGGAACCCGCTCATGTTGTGGTGCGTCTCACTAGTAGGGGCCACATGTTGGGGCTTGACTAATGACTCAACTGATGTTGAGTATATTGATCGGGGAGGCCGACAAGGCCGGAGGTGTCTCATGAATTCTGTCGAGCACGTGCTGTACGAGGAGCTGACGCACCTGGTGGATCGGTTGGCCACGTCCGTCCCGACGGGAGCCTGGCGGAAGCCGCCGCGGCCAATCCCTCACTGCGCAAGCGCCTGGACGAGGCTGATGCCCAGCTGGCCTCCGCGCGAGCGTCGCTGCTGGAAGACTATGGCCGCTGGCGCCGCGCGCTGGAGGACGTCGAGAACCTCTGGGCGCTGGCGGCCTGGCGTCGGTCAGCCGCGGCCGAAGAGACGGGCGAGCAGTCCGCGGCCCTGGCGGCCTGATTCGTCGACCTCGGCAGCCGCGCGCGCCGCGCTCGGGGTTGGACGCCGCATCGCCAAGGTAGTTCGCGCGTACGGCGTCGAAGCGCTGCCAGTAGTCGGGGAGTAGCCGCGCGAGTGCCGACCTGCGCGGTGACGGCATCGTCGTCTGGTCGTCGCTCGCCCGCCGTCGTGGCTCCGAGGCGGTTGCGCTGGTCGGCGCGTCAGGTCCGTGGTCAGCTCGCGCTGCAGCAAGGTGAGGAAGGCGGCTCACGTTGGCGAGGTAGTCGCGCCGGTCGGTGGTGTTGTCGGCGGCCGGCGGTGGCAGGCCCCGTGTGGCGCCGGCGCCTGGACCAGGGCCTCGAGGCAGACGAAGTCCACGGCCTCTTCGAGCCGCTCGCGCACTTCCATGTCGATGCGGGTGCCGAGGTCGTGTGCGCGGTCGGGATGGCGGAAGGGCATGCGGCGCGCCGTCAGCTCAGCATCGCGCGCAGCCCGGCGACGAGCTGGGACGGGGACAAGCCCGAAGGTCGCGAAGAACGGCTCGGGGTCGCCAGACGTTGTCCTCCTCGAGCATGAGGAGCTGATCGGGCGTCAGCGGGAAGCCGGGCAGGCGATGAAACGCCCGGGCCAGAGGGCGGACGAAGCCGATCGGCACGTGGATCTTGCGCACCCGCGGCCGTCCGACCGCCGTCGCCGATCACATCGAGCAGGCGCACCATCGTGACGACGTCGGGCCCCCGACCGGATAGACGTGCTTGGCGGTGCCGTCGAGCGCCACCGCACGCGCGAAGCCCTCGGCCACGTGCTCGACCGGGATCGGCTGCAGGCGCTGCAGCCCGTCGCCGATGACGGGCGTCACCGGGTAGCGCCGGATCATCGCCGCCAGCATATTCACGAATTCGTCGCCGCGGCCGTAGATGATCGAGGGCCGGAAGATCGTCCACGGGATCGGGCTGGAGCGCACCGCCTCTTCCGCGGCCCACTTGGTGCGGTGGTAGCGCGAGCGGGCCTCGGCCCGCGTGCCGAGCGCGCTCATGTGCAGGTAGCGGCGAACCCCCGTCGCGGCCGCGGACTCCAGGACGTTGACGGTGCCCTGGACGTGGACGCGCTCGAAGGTGGCGTGCGTGGCAGGCTGCTCGCGGATAATACCGACCAGGTGGATGACGGTGTCGCAACCGGCCATGCCACGCTCCAACGTCTCGCGGGCGAGCACATCGCCCTCGACGCGCTCGATTGCTTCCTGGCCTCGCAGGTAGACCTTCGGAGCCGCGGCGCACCAGGCAGCGCACGCCGTAGCCCTCGGCGCGGAGCGCAGTGAATCACCGCCCGGCCGACGAACCCCGTGGCGCCGGTCACGAAGATCCGACGCATGCCTACCATCGGCCTCTAGGATATCAATCTTTCGCCGGGCCGCCCCGGCCTGCTAAGATCGATTGGTGGTTCGACCGTTTGTATCCCGCCGGCTCCTCACGGCGCTCATTGTCCTGGCCCTGGCCGTGACCTTCGCCGGTGCCCCACCCCAGCCATGGGCCAAGCCCCTGATTTCACTGGCGTGGACGACGCCGCGCGCGAAGCGGTGCAGTCGGGCGAGGTCCCCGGCATCGTGGTCCTGGTCGGCCGGGGCAACGAGATCCTGCTGCATCCGCTCGTACGGCTCGCGCCGGCTCGTTCCCGACATGGCCCCGATGACCGTCGATACGATCTTCGACATCGCCTCGCTCACCAAGCCGCTGGGAACGACGCTGGCGGTGATGTCGCTGGTCGAGCGCGGCTCGCTGAAGCTCGACGCGCCGGTCGGCCGGTACCTGCAGGAGTTTCGCACGCAAGCCGTTCGCGCAGGTCACGATCCAGCGCCTGCTGACCCACACCGCCGGGTTCCCGGCGATCCCGCCGACCGGCGCGGTGACGGCCTCGCATCCGGCGACGATGCGGGCGCTGGCCAAGCTGCCATTCGACTATTCGCCCGGCTCGGGCACCCAGTACAGCGACGTCGGCTTCATCATTCTCGGTGAGGTCGTCGCGCGCGTCAGTGGCCTGCCGCTCGATCGCTACCTCGAGCGGGCGGTCTTCAAGCCGCTGGGCCTGAAGGACACGACCTTCAATCCCGGGCCGGCTCTGCGCGCCCGCATCGCCCCGACCGAGTGGGCCAACGGGCACATGCTCCTCGGCGAGGTCCACGACCCGCGGGCTCGGGCGCTGGGCGGCGTCGCCGGCCATGCCGGCATGTTCTCGACGGCGGGGGACGTCGGGCGGCTCTGCCGGATGCTCGTCGATGGCGGCACGCTGGACGGACGCCAGGTGTTCAAGCCGGCCACGGTGAAGATGATGGGAGCGCGGACCACGGACGGCAGCGGCAGTCGCGCGCTCGGCTGGGACGTGTCGTCGGTCTTCGCGCGATCCATGATGCCCTTCTTCCCGACCGGAGTCGATGATCCACACGGGGTTCACCGGCACCTCCGTGATGATCGACCCTGCCTCGGGAGCGTACCTCGTGCTGCTGACCAATCGCGTGCATCCCAACGGCGGCGGCGCCGCGAAGATCCGTGACCTGCGCGTGCGCGTGGCGGCCGCGGTCGGGGCGACGCTCTTCACCTCCGGGGACCGCCGCTCGCGCAGGGCGAGTCCGTCTCACCGGCCGCCGACGGGCCGGCGGAGCCGCCCGTGGTGACGGTCGAGCCGTCGGTCGGTGCGCCCCTCGGGCCGGCCGTCGCGGCGCCCGCCACGGCGTCGGCGGCGGCGGCGCGGTCCGGTCCTCACCGGGCTCGACGTCCTCGTCCGCCAGAACTTCGCGCCGTTCGCCGGGTACTCGGTCGGGCTGGTGACCAATCACACCGGTGTCGATGCGCGCGGGCTGCGCAACATCGACCTGCTCTACAACGCGCCCGGCGTCCGGCTGGCGGCGATCTTCACGCCGGAGCACGGGCTCAGGGGCACGCCGACACCGACGTTCCGAACAGTCGCGACGTCGCCACCGGCGTGCCGATCTGGAGCCTGTACGGCACGGCCAAGCGGCCGAGCGCCGAGAGTGCTGCGCGGCATCACGCTGCTCGTCTTCGACGTTCAGGACGTCGGGCGTACGGTACTACACCTACCTGACCACGCTGATGTACGTCATGGAGGAGGCGGCCCGGACCCGGATTCCCGTGGTGGTGCTGGACCGGCCGAACCCGATCACCGGGCGCGTACGTCGAGGGGCCGCTGATGGATCTCGACCTCGCCTCGTTCACCGCGCCGCACCCGATCCCGGTGCGAACCGGGATGACCATCGGCGAGTTCGGCAAGATGGTGGCCGCCGAGCGGAAGATCAACGTCTCGCTCACCGTGGTGCCGCTCGAGGGCTGGGACCGCGGCCGCTGGTTCGACGAGACCTGGCTGCCCTGGGTGAATCCCGTCGCCCAACATCCGCTCGGTCACCCAGGCGCTGCTCTACTCCGGCGTCGGCTTGCTGGAAGCCACCAACCTGTCGGTCGGGCGGGGGACCGACACGCCGTTCGAGGTGGTGGGCGCGCCGTGGATCGAGCCCTATGGTCTGGTGGCCGACGCGCTGAACGATCAGCAGCTGCCGGGCGTGCGGTTCGAGCCCGTGGCCTTCACGCCGACCGAGCGATCGCTACGCGCGACATCGCAGTGCGGCGGGGTGCGGCTCGTCGTCACCGATCGCGAGGCGCATCCGGCCGGTCACGGTCGGGCTGGCCGCTGGGCCGAGCGCTACGCGAGCGCTCACCGCGAGCAGTTCAGGGCCGAGGCCATCCAGCACCTCCTGGTGAACCGGTCCACGATCTGGGCGCTTCCTGCGGGGAGCCGCTGCCACGAGTGATGGCCTGGGCAGAGATGGCCGCGCACGAGCTTCCTGAATCGCCGCGCGTCATACCTCATCTACTGATCTGACCTCGAAGGCGCCCAGGGAGGCCTTCGGCGGGCAATCAGCTAGCGCTCCACCACCTTGAGGGTCTTGGGCAGGTCGGTGCGGAGCTTTCGCGGCGGGCGGCGGGGACCGTGACCGTGGCGGGTTCGCCGTCGCTCACGAAGCGCTCGCCGGGATTCTTGTCGAAGTAAGTCAGCCAGTAGTTGAGGTCGCGCTCCACGCGCCTGGATGCGGGGCAGCCGGGCGGGATCGAAGCGCCTTCGCGAACGGGGACGGCGCGGCGCCGCCGGCGACCATCAGGATCCCGTCGTGGCTGGTAGCTCATGCCCTTCGCGCTGCCCGACATGGCCCAGCCGACCTCACTGCGGGTAGACGCCGTGCGGGAGCGCCAGGGTGCGGAACTGATAGCCCGGCACGTGGCGCTGCACCCACGCCTGGGCGTCCGCGCAGCTGGGTCGCGGACCACGGTCTCGTCGTACTTGCCCAGGTTGGCGTGCCAGAGCGTGTGGTTGCCCAGCTCGTAGCCGTGCTCGACGAGCCAGCTGGAGCTTGCGCTCGCCACGTACTCGGGCTGGTTGAACAGACGGTTCGGCGGATTGGCGCGCCGGCAGCACGAAGAACGTGGCCGCGCGGCCGAAGTCCGGCTGCTCGCGGATGAACGCTCTCGAGGACTGCCCACCGCGCACTTGGGATCGATCTCCAGCGTGCCGTTGCGCTCGACGTAGCGGAACTGGCCGGGCGAGGAGTCGTCGAAGGTCAGGACGACCGGAGTCGTGCCGCCGGGACGCGTGATGCGGCCGTCGAGCAGCGTCGTTCAGGCTCTGCAGGCGATAGCCGCGCGCGTAGAGGCGTCTCGAGGTCGCGCCGGAAGTTCTCGGGCGTCCGCGTCCAGCGCTCCTCGGGGTAGTCGATCTTGTGGTACTCGAGGATCATCATCCGGCCCAGCTCGTTGCTCGCGGTCGGCGCCTGCGCCACCGCGAAGGAGGCGAGGATGAGGGCGGCCGCCAGGAGCAGGACGACGACGAGGGCGACTCTCATCGCAGGGCCAGGGCCGGCTTGATCCGCAGCGCGGCCGCCGTGTAGTCGTTGCGCGGGTTCCACAGCATCCAGCCGGCAGCGCGCCGACTCCTCGGCTCCCGGATCTGCGCCGTGACCTCGGTCACGCCGAAGATCCGCCGGTCGAAGGCGTAGTCACGGAAGTCCTGCAGCCAGGGCCGGACCCGCACCACGTTGAGGCCCGAGCGCTTGCGGATCAGCCGCACGCTCTCGAAGACGACCTTGCTCGGCACCAGCACCGGGTTGGGATACCCGGGGATGCCCTTGTGGTAGCCGGACGGGTAGACCATCGGGCAGATGAAGTCGAGGTGCGGCGCGAGCTCTTCGATGCGCTGGCCGATGTCGGTGTCGTTCTCGTTGAACGCGGTGTAGCCGAACAGGTCGGCGGCCACGAAGGCCCCGGAGGCGCCGAGCTCCGCGCGCGCCTTGCCCAGGAAGGCGGCGATCGTGGGCAGGCGCGTCTCCCGGGTGTTGGCCTGGCGTAGCGGGTGGCGCTCAGCTTGCCGTCGGTCGGGAAGCGGACGTAGTCGAACTGGACCTCGTCGAAGCCCGCGACGGATCGCCTCCTGGCCGAGCGCGATGTTGTAGGCCCACACCTCTTCGCTGGAAGGGATCGACCCACGCGAGCTTCTCGTTGTCGATCCAGGGCTTGCCGGTCCGGGTGTCGGTGATCGCCAGGTCCGGCCGCGCCGTGGCCAGGATGTTGTCCTTGAACGTCACGATGCGCGCGATCGTGTAGATGCCCCGGGCCTTGAGATCGGCCATGAGGCCGTCGAAGTCCTTGAGGGTGGCCGGTCCCTGCGCGCCGACGGCCAGCGGCCTGGGGCACCTCCGTCCGATAGAGGATCCAGCCCGCGGTCGCCCTTGACGTCGATCACGACCGCGTTGATCTCGGTGCGGGCGGCGAGGTCCAGCACGCGACCGCGAATCCCGCGATCGCCGATGCCGTAGTAGGTGAGGTAGGCCGCCTTGATCATCTGCGGCTTGAGCACGACCTCCACCGGGCCCCGGGTCGGCGCCACGTACGTCTTCTCGAACCCCGGCAGCTTCACGAGCAGTGCGGCGTCGGGCGGCACGCGCTCGGCCTTGAAGGCGCCCTCGGCATCGGTCCGGATCTCCACCCCACGGACGACGATCGAGGCGCCCGGCAGCGGCTTGTGCTCGCTATCGACGACGCGGCCCGTGACGATGGGCGAGGGCCACGGCGTGTCCGACGTCGGCTCGACCGGCCGCCAGGGCTTGGACGGAGCGATCGGCAGGCGCGCGTCCGGCACGGTTCTCACGCGCTCGATCGGCGGCGTGACCACGGCCTTCGGCGGGCGCCGGCGATTCCACCACCTTTGGCGCCTCGGCTGGCTTTGATCCGTTCGGAATCGCGACGACGGGCGCAGCGGGCGCGACCGACTCGGCGGGCGCCGGCGCGCCAGCACTGTCCGGGACGGGTGAACGAACCTCGACCACCGACCCGACGAGGGCAGCTTGCAGTGCCGATTTGGACCCGGGTGACAGAATGACGTAGCCGGAGGCAATCGCGACACTCAGCAGCAGGACAATAAAGCCGCCGTCGAGGAGATTGCGACGGGCTGACGAGTCCCGAGGTTCGAACATGTGGTGTTTCGACAATAGCGGCTCGTCGAAGAGCACTCCAAGAAATTTCTGCAACGCGCCCTCGGCGTGATAGCAACCGCAAAGTACAATCCCGACCATGATCACTCCGCTCGGTTGTGAGCACGCGCGCTCACGCGTCGTCGAGGTGAACGGACTGCGGTTGCATTTCCTGGAATCCGGCACGCCCGGTGCGCCGGCGCTCTGCTTCCGCACGGCGGCGCGGCGCACGCCCACTGGTTCGACGCCGTCACGCCCGCGCTCGCCGACCGCTTCCACGTCATCTCGCTCGACCAGCGCGGTCACGGCGAGAGCGCCTGGGCCGACCCGCCCGCCTACGGCACGGAGGACTTCACGGCAGACCCTCGCCGGATTGATGGATGCGCTGGGCTGGGCGCGCATGGTCGTCGTCGGCCACTCGATGGGCGGTCACAACGCGATGACCTTCGCGGCGTGGTACCCCGAGCGCGTTGCCGCCCTGGTCATCATCGACTCGCGCCCGGCCATCCCGGCCGAGCGCTCGACCGTGATGCACGCGCGTGGGCGCCGCCTGCCGCGCCTGCACCCGAGCGAGGAGGCGGCCGTGCAGTCGTTCCGGCTGCTGCCGCGCGAGACGGTCGCCGACCGGGCCTGCTGGCTCACGTCGCACGCGCCGGGCTGGCGCGACGGGACGGCGGATGGGCGTGGCGCTTCGATCCCGCGACCCACGGGGCCCGCCAGCCGGTGGATGCCTGGCCCCTGCTGTCACGGATCACCGCCCCGACCCTGATCACTCGTGCCGCCCTCTCGCCTGTCCTAACCCAGGACATGGCCGAACGGCTCCGGGCCTCCGTGCCTCGCGCCTCGCTCGTCACGATTCCTGGCGCCTACCATCACCTCACGCTCGATCGCCCTGCCGAGTTCAGCGCCGCGCTCTCGAGCTTCCTCGCGACTCTCTAGTCGCCGAGTCGGCAGTTCCTCCCTGCGTGGCGTCGCCGTGAGTGGGGCGCGGCCGAGGGGAGGGTCCCTGAAACCACGAGGCGGCAGGTCGATCTCGGACCCGCCGTGGCTGGGCTCCACCTCACGGGCGGCGCACGGTGATGGGCGGCGGGAACGAGTTTCAGGGGACCCTCCCTTCCTCGGCCGCGCCCACTCACGGCGGCAACGCGCGTGGCCAACCACGGACTCAGGAGACTAGATGGCTCGCGATCACGCTCGCGCGTGTTCGAGCGCGGGCTTCGCCCGCGCAATCCTGCTGTTGGTCCAGGGGAGGCAGGAGGAGCGCGCCGGGCAGGCGCGCGACGACCGTCGGAAGGGGACGGAAGTCCCCCTCCGAGCTACGGATAGATCTGGCGGTAGGCGAAGCGGGCGCGGGTGCCGGTGTTGGCGAAGCGGGTGTCGTAGTCCTTGGTCATTGCGCGCAGGGTGTCGGACTGGACGAAGGCTTGGAGGGCGGCTTCGGAGTCGAACTCGTAGCAGACCATGTATTGCCAGGGCTCGGCGCCGGCGTGGGCGCTGTCCAGGGGGAGCGCGGCGTAGCGGCGCATGCCGAGGCAGCCGGGCACGCGGGCTGCCTCGACCGAGCGGACGTTGTCGTACCACGCGTTGAAGGCGGGCTCCTGCTCGGGGGCGATCGTGGCCTTGACCACGAAGATGGCCGGACGCGGGGTGCTCATGTCGGCTATCCGCTCGATCCGGACCGCGCAGACCTTGTACTCGGGGATCTTGGAGACGGGGTCGTGGGCCGCATTGGTCAGGAAGTTGGCGGCCGAGTCGGCCGAGCTTGACGAACGGGACGAAGATCGCGCCCGGCCGCACCGCCTCCGTCACGCGCGCGTAGCCGGTGAGCTCGCCCCGGCCGTGAGACGACCCGCAGGGCGTCCGCCGTCGTCCACGCCGAGCCGGCGCGCGTCGCTCGGGTGGATCGCGACCTCGAGACGCGGCGCCAGCTCGAGCAGCCCCTGCACCCGGCGCGTGAGCGTGCCGCCGTGCCAGTGGTAGAGCAGGCGGCCGGTGTTGAGCAGGAACGGATAGTCGGCATCCGGCAGCTCCGGCGGCCGTCGACGCGTCTGCGGCGACCGGCACGAAGCGCGCCTTGCCGAGCGGAAAGCTCTCGCCGTAGAGAAAGCGCGTGCCGGGGTGATCCGCCGTCGGGCAGCGGCCACTGCAGCCCGCCTCGCGATCGAGCCGCGCGTAGGACATGCCGCCGAGGAACGGGCGTGAGCGCGCGCCATCTCGTCGAAGATCTCCGGACGCGGTGCCGATAGTCGAACTGGCCCGTCGCGCCGACGCCCGAGGCGGCGCGCGACGCGCTTGGCCAGCTCGCGCGGTGATCCACCAGTCGGGGCCGCGCCTGGCCCGGCGGATCGATGGCCTGCGCACGCGCTGCACGCGCCGCTCGGAGTTGGTGAACGTCCCGTCCTTCTCGGCGAAGGCGCGCCGCGGGCAGGAACACGTGGGCGTGCTCCGGCCGTCTCGTGCATGAAGAGGTCCTGCACGACGAGGAAGTCGAGCTGCCGCGAGCGCCTTCTCGGCGTGGTGGAGGTCGGGCTCCGAGAGCAGCGGGTTCTCGCCGACCACGTACATCGCCCGCACGTCGCCCGTCGAGGCAGCCCTCCACCATCTCCGTCACGACGAGCCCCGGCTCGGCGGGCGGTCGCACGCCCCACGCGCGCTCGAAGCGGTCGAGCGTCGCCGGCGACGTAGCGGCCGGTAGCCGGGCAGGTTCGTCGGGATGCAGCCGCGCGTCGCCGCAGCCCTGCACGTTGTTCTGGCCGCGCAGCGGCGAGATGCCGGAGCCCGGAAGCCCATCTGCCCGGCGACCAGCGAGAGGTTCAGGAGCGCGTGCGCGTTGTGCGGTGCCGTTGATGTGCTGGGTGATGCCCATGCCCCAGATGAGGCAGGAGCCCGAGAACGGCGGCTGCGCGTACCAGCGCGCGGCCTGCGCGATGTCGCTCGGCGGGCACGCCGGTCGACCGCTCGGCGTGCTCGAGCGTGTAGCGGCGCGAGCGAGGCGCGCCCAGGCGCTCGAACCCTCGGTGCGGCGCGGATGAAGTCGACGGTCGGCGAGCCCTTCGTCGAGGATGACCGCGCGCCATCGCGTTGAAGAGCGCCACGTCGGTGCCCGGCCGCTGGCCGGATCCAGAGGTCGGCCTGGTCGCAGAGCTCGATCGCGCTTCGGGTTGATCACGATGAGCGCGCGCCCGCGGCTCACCGCGCGGCGGAAGCGGATGCGCGATGACCGGGTGGTTGGCGGAGGCGTCCGCGCCCACCACCATCAGGCAGCCCGCCTCCTCGTAGTCCTGGTACGAGTTCGAGGTGGCGCCCGAGCCCATCGAGACCAGCATCGCCTCGACCGACGGCGAGTGGCAGAGCCGCGTGCAGTGATCGACGTTGTTGGTGCCCATCGACCACGCGGCAGAGCTTCTGGATCATGTAGCCGTCCTCGTTGGTCGCCTTGGCGCTGGCGCGAGCGCGCCGAAGCGGCCGCGGTGTGCGGGCGAGCCCGTCGGCGGCGGCGTCGAGCGCCTCGTCCCACGCGACCTCGCTGCCAGCGGCCGTCGCGCTTGATCATCGGCGTCGGTGACGCGATCGGGCGAGTGCACGAAGCCGGTGCCGAAGCGGCCCTTCACGCAGAGCATGCCGCAGGCTCGAGCGGTTGGCCGGCGCGTCGTCGGCCATCACGGCGAGCCGGCCGTCCGTCGCACCGGCGAGCGTGATGCCGCAGCCCACGCCGCAGTAGCGGGCACGTCGTCTCGACCTGCGCGCGACGATCGGCGCCGGCCTCTTCCTTCGGGCGCAGCGCGCCGGTCGGGCAGGTGGCCACGCACTGGCCGCACGACGTGCAGACGGAGGACGCCATCGAGCCGTCGCCGGCGACGCCGACCCGCATCGTCGTGGCCGCGGCCGACGAGCAGAGATGGCGCCGATCTGCTGGACGTCGTCGCAGGCGATCGTGCAGCGGCCGCAGAGGATGCAGGCCTCGCGGTCGAGGACGAAGAACGACTTGCGACGCGTCGGCCTCGAAGCGATGCAGCTGCGCCGCTGGGCTCGAGGCGCGGCGTGCCAGGCTGGTGCGCCGGCCGCCGCCGAGCTGGCCGAAGCCGTCGCGCGTCCGCCGACCGGCGTCAGCATCGACAGCGTGAGATCGAGCACGGCCGCGCCGCACGCGCACGGCCTCGGGATGCTGGGTGTCTGACGACCATGCCGTCGCGCGCGGGCAGGTGACAGGCGGCCGGCGCGCCGCGCTGACCCTCGACGTGGCACGAGGCAGGTGCGGCAGGCGCCGAGCGGCGCCGATCGGGATCCTTGCAGAGCTGCGGCAGCGGCGATGCCCGAGGTGGTTGACGGCGTCGAGCACCGTCGCGCCCGCCGGCAGCTCGACGGCGCGTCCATCGATCGTCAGCCTCATGGCCGGCTCGTGATACGCCGAACTCCGCGGGGAACCTCGGCCAGGCCGGAGAGCAGGGTACAGCGGCGCGGCCTGGCCGAGGCCGCAGAGCGAAGCGAGCTGCACCGTCTCGGCCAGGGTCTGCGACCTGCGCGTCGCGTCGAGAGGCCCGGCGAGCATGGCCAGCAGGCGCATCGTGCCCTCGCGGACAGGGCGTGCACTTGCCGCACGACTCGCGCGCGTTGAAGGCGAGCAGCGTCCGCACCGCACTCGCGCACCGTGAGGCTGTCGTCGAGGCGACGACGCCGCCGGTGCCTGGATTCACCACGGCCCGCGGGACGAGCGGCTCGTCGAACTGTCGCGGGTGCACCACGACGGCCCGACGGACCGCCGACGACCGCGGCGCTGGACGTCGCGACCTGGTGACCGAGCCGCCCCCGAGGCCGTCGAGGAGCGTCGCGCAGCGTGCAGCCGATCTCCATCTCGACGATCCCGGGTCGCCGGATGTGACCGGAGAGGCCGAAGATCTTGGTGCCGTGGCCGCCGCCCAGCGATGCGAACCAGGCGCCGCCGCGCGCTCGACGATGGAGGGCACGGCGAAGAGCGTCTCGACGTTGTTGATGACGGTCGGCCGGCCGAAGAGTCCGGACTCCACCGGAAAGGGCGGGCAGGTGCGCGGCATCGCGCGCTCGCCCTCGATCGACTCGAGCAGGGCGGTCTCCTCGCCGAGCACGAAGCCGCCGGCGCCGCGCCGGATGCTCACCTCGAGCGACATCTCTGAGCCCAGGATGTTCGGCCCGACGAGACCCCACGCGCGCGCCTCGGCCAGCGCCACGGCCACGCGCTCGGCGGACAGCTCCGCCTCGCCGTGGATATAGATGATGGCCTCGGGGTCCCGGCCGCGAAGGCCGCCAGGAGCACAGCCTCCAGCAGCCGGTGGGGGTCGCCCTCCATGGTGGCGGTCGCCCGAAGATGCCGGGCTCGCCCTCCTCGCCGTTGACGATGAGGTACTTCGGCGACCCAGTGGCCGTGCGGCAGGCTGCCCACTTCACCGCGGTCACGAAAGTACGCCCCTCCGCGCCCGGTCAGAGCCCGGCCGCAGCGCACCTCCTCGGATCACCCGCTCGGGCCGCCCGGTCGTCCAGCGCGCGCCGCGAGGCGGCGTACGCCCCGTGCCGCAGTCCGTCCGCGACGTCCGTGGGGATCGGCCATGCCACAGCGCTCGATGAGGACCCGGTGCTGCAGGTCAGGTAGTCGTGGCGATGGCGATCGTGGGATCCGGCGCGGCGCCGGCGAGCGCGTTGAGGAAGCGGGGGACGGCGTCGACGGTGACGGGCCCCGCGGTGAGGCGCGGCCGGCCGTCGCGCAGCACCTCGACGACCGGCTGCGCCCAGCTCCATGCCGTTGCAGCCGGCGGCGACCACGTTGAAGGGCAGCCGCTTCCGCTCGACCTCGTCACGCATCGCCGCGAATGTTTCCCCGGCGCCGACCGCGAGCCCGCACGTGCCGAGACCGACCGCCAGGCGCGCGCCGTGCGACGACGCTCCGCCTCGCGCCGGAGCGTGGCAAAGCGCGCGCCCGGCAGAGCCGGCGCTCGGCAGCGCCGCCGGCGGCGCCCAAGCAGGACCGGCGGCGCGGGCAGAGTGCGGCGTCGGCCCGGCGACGAGCGACTCGATCTGCGCTCCGCGCCGACCCGTCCACGGAAGTCGTGGTCGACGGCGACGACAGGGGCGCTGGCGCAGGCGAACGCACAGTCCAGGCTCCTCGAGCGTGACGCCGCCGTCGGCGGTCGTCTGTCCCGCGCGCACGCCGGGCGTCGTTCGCACGCCACGAGGATGTCGCGTCCGCCGCGCGCCAGGCAGGCCAGCCCGGTGCAGACGCGCACGACGCGGCGGCCGGGTCTCGCTCAGGCGGACCCGGGATAGTGGCTGGCGATCCTAGACCTCGCTCCTGGGAACGCGCAAGTGGGCCGCGACCGCGTCGCAGCGCCGCCGGGCGAGCCAGCGCTCGGCGCGCTGCACACCTGCAGCGCCGGCAAGAGCCACGTCCGCTCACGGGAAGCTGCGCCAGCGACTCGAAAGCGCTGCCATTTCGGCGCATCGTACCACGCGGGTTTGCACGCGCTCGCGCTGGTGGGGTAGATCTTAGTGCGGGAGAGCTTCCATGAACGTGCGGAGCGTCGGACCCCACTTGGCCCACTCCGGACCGCTGGCCACGTGGCCGAGCTCCGTGTCGATCTCGAAGTACGTCGCCTGGACGCCGGCCCTGGCGAGCTCATCCATCACGGCAGGCGCCAGCGAGGGCGGGAAGAGCTTGTCCGTGCGCGAGAGCACGTAGAGCACCCGGGCGCGGATCTTCGCGAAGTCGCGCTCGGCGTCGAGGACTGACCGACGCCTTGCGCAGCGCGAGCAGCGAGTTGGGATCGAACTCCCGGGCCCACGCCGCGGCCTGACGGCGGAGCGCCGCGTCGCGCGCGGCGGGATCGCGCGATCGTTCGCGCCAGGACCTCGCTGCGTGCCGTAGCGCTGGAGCGTCTCGACGCGCTGGGCCGTCATCGTCTCGACGATCCCGCCGTGATCGTAGTGCCAGCCGCCGTTCCACGCCGGATCGGCCGCCAGGCGATCGCGGAGCGCGTCGACCGCCTCCTGACCGCCGGTGCCTCTCGGCGCGGTGACCACGCGCCACGACGCCGTCCATCGCATCGGGATACGTGACCGCCCACTGGAAGGCCTGGTAGCCGCCGAACGACGGGCCCGCGACCGCGACCAGGTGCGTGACGCCGAGCCCGTCGAGCATGGCCTTCTGCGCCGTCACGATGTCGCGCAGCGTGATGTCGGGAAGTCCGGCCCGTAGCGTCGACCCGTCTTGGGATTGAGGCTGGCCGGCGCGGTGGAGCCGTAGGACGAGCCGAGCATGTTGGACGGCGATCACGAAGTAGCGGTTCGTGTCGATGGCCTTGCCCGGCCCGATCAGTCCATCCCACCAGCCGGCTGCCTCGTCGGACGGGTCGTACTTGCCGGCGGCGTGCTGGCTGGAGGTGAAGCCGTGGGTGACGAGGACCGCGTTGCGGCCGTCCGGGGCCAGCTGTCCCGTAGCTCTCGTAGGCGAGCGTGAGCTCGGGCAGGGCGTCGCCGCTCTGCAGCCGGAAGTCGCGCGTGGTCCAGGTCTGCTTCACGGTATTCTCCTCAGGCGGTGCCGACGTGGATGGCGATCGTGCCCAGGCCGAGTCGCCGATAGCGCACGTGCTGCAGCCCGGCCCGCTCCATCATGCTGCGCGAGCTGGGGCGGCGTCGACGAAGCGTTCGACCGACTGCGGCAGGTAGCGTGTAGGCGGCGCGGTCGCGCGCCACGGCGGCGCCGATCAGCGGCACGACGCGGTTGAAGTACAGCGCCGAACATCGCGTCCCAGCCGCGCAGCACGCGGCCGCGTGATCTCGAGCGCGGCCACCAGCCCGCCCGGCCGCGTCACCCGTCGCATCTCCGCCAGCCCGGCGGCGAGGTCGGCGAGGTTGCGCAGCAGGAAGGCCGAGACCACGCAGGCGAAGGTGCGGTCCGCGAAGGGCAGCGCCAGCGCATCGGCGGCCAGCAGCGCGATGCCGCGCTCGCCGCCGCGCGGCGCGCTTGGCGTCGGCGTGACGCAGCATCGCCTCCGAGAAGTCGGCGCCCACCACGAAGCGTCGCGGATCGGCGGCGCGCAGGGCGAAGGCGAGGTCGCCGGTGCCGGTGGCCAGGTCGAGCGCGGCGGCCGGCGGGCGCCGGCGCGACGGCGGCGGTGGCGATCCGGCGCCAGGCGTGATGGCGGCCGCCGGTCATCGACGCCGTTCATGAGGTCGTAGCGGCCGGCGATCCGCGTGAACATCGCGCGCACGGCTTCCGCCTTGCGTCACCGACGCCATAGCCCCGTCACCACGGCCACGAGCACGATCACCGCGATGTAGCCGTTGACGTTGAAGAACGCGACGTCGAGGCGCGAGAGGTCGCCGGCCGCACCAGCGAGTGCTCGTAGATCAGCAGCGCCACGACCGCCAGCCAGCCGCACCCAGTAGAAGACGCCCAGGCCCATCATCAAGCCGAGCGCGGCCAGCGCCACCGCGGTCAGCGCGTGGTTCACGCGCGCCATGGTCAGCGCGGCGGGCATGCCGAAGCGGGCGGGGACGGAGTGCAGGCCCTGCGCGCGATCGACGTCGACGTCCTGGCAGGCGTAGATCAGATCGAACCCGGCGATCCACACGGTGAGCGCGAACCACAGCACGAAGGCCGGCGGATCGAACGCGCCGCGTGATCGCGATCCAGCCGCCGGCGGCCGGCGATGCCGTCGGTGAAGCCGAGGATCCAGTGCGAGGCCCAGGTGAAGCGCTTGGTGTAGGAGTAGCCGACGAGGAAGACGAGCGCGAGCGGCGAGAGCGCCAGGCACAGCGGGTTCAGCCGCGCGCGCGGCGACGAACATCAGCGCCGCGCCGGCGGCGGCCAGCAGCGCGCAGCTGCCACACGCCGCAGCACGCCGCGCGGGCAGATGGCGGCCGGCCGTGCGCGGATTGCGGGCGTCGATCCAGCGGTCGCACCACGCGGTTGGTCGCCATGGCGCACGTGCGCGCGCCCACCATCGCGGCGGTCACCCAGCCGGCGGCGTACCAGCCCGGCCAGCCGCCGGCGGCCAGCACCATGGCGATGTAGGCGAAGGGCAGCGCGAAGACCGTGTGCTCGAACTTGATCGCGTCGAGCAGGTGCCGCGTGGTGCTCAGAGCCCGTATTCCTTCCAGCGCCGCGTCACGCGCTCGCGCACCGCCGTCGCTCATGCGGATCTCCTCGGGCCAGGCCTGCGCTGACGTCGTCGAGCGGCCCCTTCTCCGTGGCGTCGACGCCCAGCTTGCCGCCGAAGCGATGGCGGAGCGCGGCGTGGTCGAGATCGTCCATCGGGCCCTCGACGACGACCAGGTCGCGCCGCGGGATCGATGTTGCCGGTCGCCCGCCAGGCGACCTCCGGAGAGGTCGTGGACGTTGACGTGCTCGCTGACGACGACGATGGTCTTGGCCAGCATCATGAGCCCCATGCCCCACAGCGCCTGCATCACCTTGCGCGCCTGGCCGGGATAGCGCTTGCGGATGGAGACGATGACCAGGTTGTGGAACACGCCCTCGGCCGGCATGTTCACGTCGACGATCTCCGGCAGCATCAGCCGCATGATCGGCAGGAAGATCCGCTCGGTCGCCTTGCCGAGCCAGTAGTCCTCCTGGGGCGGGCGTCCCACGATGGTGGTCGGGTAGATCGGGCCGCGCGCGCCGCGTGACCGCGGTGAGGTGAAAGACCGGATAGTCGCGGGCCAGCGAGTAGTAGCCGGTGTGGTCGCCGAACGGCCCTTCGAGCTGCCGCTCGCTCGGATCGACCCAGCCCTCCAGCACGATCTCGGCGCTGGCCGGCACCTCGAGATCGATCGTGCGGCACACGCACCATCTCGACGCCGCGGCCGCGCAGCCAGCCGGCGAAGACCATCTCGTCGAGCCGGGCGGCAGCGGCGCGGATGCCGCGTAGATCATCGCGGGATCGCCGCCGAGCGCGATGGCCACCGGCATCCGTCCGGTGCGCGCCGGCGCTCGTGCTCGGCGCCGCCCTTGTGCGTCTGCCAGTGCATGCCGAGGGTGCGATCGTCGAACACCTGCAGGCGGTACATGCCGACGTTGCGCGCGCCGGTGACGGGATCGCGCGTGAACACCAGCGGGCAGCGTGATGTAGCGGCCGCCGTCGCCGGGCCAGCACTGCAGAGATCGGCAGGCCGGCCAGCGAGGGCGACGCCGTCTCGACGATCTCCTGGCAGGGCGCCTGATCGACCGTGCGAGGCGCCGCGCGCACGACGTCCATCAGCGTGCCGAGCTTGCGCAGGCGCTCGCCGAACGTGCCGGGCATGCGCGCGGTCGAGCAGCTTGGCCACGCGCTCGCCGAGCTCGTCCAGGCGCTCGACCTCGAGGGCCGCCGCCATCCGCGCCTCGGAGCCGAAGGCGTTGACCAGCACCGGCATGCTCGAAGCCGTCCACGTGCTCGAACAGCAGGGCGACGCTTGCCCTCGCCCGGCGTCTTGGACACGCGGTCGACGATCTCGGTGATCTCGAGGTCGCGCGAGACCGGGCGCCGTCACGCGCGCGCAGCCGTCCGCTCCTTCCAGGCGCGCGAGAAGTCGCGCAGGTCGGTAAACGCCATCGACCTACTCCTGGTAGAAGACCTTGACGAGCCAGCCGGCGAGGCACGGGGAAGGCGAGGCTGGGGACGACGCGCACGGCGACGAAGCGCCAGCCCATCAGCGGCGCCTCCCAGGCGATGATCCGCTGCAGGCCGAAGAGCGACCACGCCGTCATGTAGGCGACGAGCGGCGCCGTGCGCCACGCCGGAGTTGGCGAGCACCACCATGAAGCGGCACGCTCACCATCGGCCCGCCGGGCGTGAACACGCCGGCCGCCGAGGCGACGACGATGCCCGCGAGCCCGCTCTGCTGGCCGAAGTACCACGAGACCGTCTCCTGGGGGATGAGCACCTGCATCAGGCCGGCGATCAGAGATGGCCGGCACCATCCGGGGGCAGGATGAAGAGACCAGCATCGACACGCCATGCCGCGCCCCGACGGCGGGGAGCCCCGGGTCCTTCAGGTACGCGATGACGCCGAGCACGACGGCCACGAGCACCAACACGAGCGTGGAGAGGTGGGCCCGCATCGCGCGATTATGGCACATTGCTCGGGGGTCGAGCGGGCGCCAGACGCGCTATACTCATCGAGTACGTGGATCACTTTGGACCGAGCGTCATCGACAGCCTCGACGACGCGGTAGTCGTCACCGACACGCGCCTTGCCGTGATCGCGTGGAACCCCGCGATGGAGCGTCTCACTGGCATCACGCCGGCCGGCGCGCTGGGCCGGCCCGCCGAGCGCCTGCTGGAGTTCCTCCGCGAGGCCCGTCAGGAAGGCCTGCTCAAGCGTGCGCTGGACGGCGAGTCCGCGACCGCCGAGCTGCGCTGCGCGGTGCCAGGCCGGCCCGGCCACGTCTGGCTGCAGGCGCGTTACTTCCCTGGCACGGCCGTACCGGCGAGCTGGCCGGCGTGGTCGGCGGTGCACACCGATGTCAGCGAGGGGCGCCGCCGCGACGTTCGTCCGCGCGGTGGAAGCCGTCGGCCAGTCGCTGGCCTCGTCGCTCGACCTCAACCGCGTGCTCGACACGATCGTGGGCAAGGCGCTCGAGGTCATGGCGGCCGAGTCGGCGATGGTCGTCTCATGGGACGGCCAGGCCGCGACGCTCACCGTGATGCGTGCGGCCGGCCGGCTGAGCCAGGAATACGCCGCGGCCGGCCCGATTCCGGTCGGCGGGGGACCGATCAGCCGGGCGGTCATGCAGGGTGCGCCGGTGGCCTGCACGAACGTGCTGACGGATCCCGAGACGTGGCTGGACCCAGCCCGGCGCGCGCAGATCGAGCGTGAGGGCTTCAAGGCGGTGGCGGCGGCGCCGCTCGCCTCAAGGGCGGCGCCCACGGTGCGCTCGTCGTGCACTACTGGTCGGAGCGCTCGTTCGACGAGGAGGAGCTCGGCGCGCTGCGCTGGCTGGCCGAGCAGGCTGCGCTGGCCATCGACAACGCGCGCGTCTACGCGGATGCGACCCGTCGCGCCGAGAACTTGCGTGAGCTGGCCGAGGTCGAGCAGCTGGTCACCCAATCGCTCGTGGTCGACGACGTGCTGCGCGGCATCGCCCAGGCGGCGGCCCGGCTGCTCGACGCGCCGGTCGTGCAGCTGTGGACGGCCAATCCCGGCCAGCGCACGCTGCACCTGCAGGCCTCGTATCTCGCACCCGGCACGGCGGAGGTGTCGCTGCCGACGGCCATCGCGTTCAGCGAGGGTGTGGCCGGGTTGGTCGCCGATACCAAGCAGCCGATCTACGTGAACGACGTCAGTCAGGACAGTCGCACGCTGTCCGCGGACTGGGCGCGCCGGACGGGTATCTCGCGGATGCTCTCGGTGCCGATCCTGGCCGGCGACGAGGTGCTGGGCGTGCTGAGTGTGCGCTCGTCCACCGACGAGCTGGCCACCGACGAGCACCGGGCGCTGGCCATCTCGCTGGCCGGCCGAGCGGTGGTCGCGCTCCAGAACGCACGCGCCTATGACGACGCCGTGCGGCGTGCCGGCCGCCTGCGCGATCTGGTCGCAGTGAGCCGCTCGATCACCGCCTCGCTCGATGCCGGTGACGTCATGACCCGCATCGCGCAGGCCGCGGGCGGCATGCGGCCCGGCGCGCTCGCCGCCGTGCACGTCTTCGACGAGGACCGCACCCGTCTCCGCGCCGCCGCGGTGTCGGGCCCCGAGTGGGAGGACTTGCCGCTCGAGCGTCCGGCCGCCGCCGGCTTGCCCGGTCTCGTCGTCGAGCGGCACGAGCCCGTGCTGGTGCTCGACCCGCCCCAGCACCCGCGCACGCTGGCCCCCGAGTGGTGGCAGCGCCGTCCACGCGCGACCTACTACGGGCTGCCGATCGACGTCGGCGAGACGTTCGTCGGCGTGCTCGACTACGTGCTGCCCGAGGGCGCGCCCGACGCCGAGGAGCAGGAAGCGCTCCGGCTCCTGGCCGCCCAGGCCGGCATCGCCATCCGCAACGCGCGCCTCTACCAGGCCGAGCGCGTGCAGGCCGAGCGGGTGCGCGTGCTGGCCACGGTCAACCAGCGTATATCGAGCGCGCTCGAGCTGGACGATCTGCTGCGGACGATCTCGGAATCGGCTGCCCAGCTGAGCGGCGTCCGCTTTGGCTCGTTCTGGCTGGCCGACGAGGCCTCCCGCACGCTCTGGTTCACGGGCGGCTCCGCGGCTGACATCGTGGCCGACTTCCCGCAGCGCCTGCAGTCCTACGACGGCGGCGGCGTCGGCTGGGTGGCGCGCACGCGCCAGCGCCTGGTGGTGGAGGATGTGTTCGCCGACCCGCGCATCGTCAACCGCGAGTGGTGGGAGCGCTGGGGCCTGCGCACGCTCATCGCTTATCCGGTCATGGCGGGCGATCAGCTCCTCGCCGTGCTCGCGCTGAGCCACACCGAGCCGGTGCGCCTGGGCGACGACACCGCCGAGGTCATCGAGATGTTCGTGGCCCAGGCCTCGGTCGCCATCCAGAACGCGCGCCTCTACCGCGAGGCCCAGCGCCGCCGCGACGTGGCCGAGGTGCTGGCCGACGTGGGCCGCGAGCTGGTTGGCACGATGGAGGTGGAGCGCATCGCCTCCCACGTCGCGCAAGGGATCGTCGATCTGCTCCACGTGCAGGGCGCGGCCGTCTGCCGCCACGAGGACGACGGCTCGTTGCACGAGATCGCCGCGTCCGGCCCCGTCGCCGCGATCGCGCAGGGCATGGTGCTCCAGCCCGGCGAGGGTGTGGCGGGCCGCGCCGTCGCGGTGCGCAAGATCGTGATGACCGCCGACATCCTGGCCGAGACCGAGATCGTGCTGCCGCCTACAATGCGCCAGCGCCTCACCGAGCATCGTCTGGGCGCCGTCGTCGCGATCCCGCTGCTGGCCCACGAGCGCGTCATCGGCGCCCTCGTCCTGACCGATCACAAGGGACGCGAGTTCACGCCCGACGAGCTGCAGTCGCTGCAGGCCTTCGCCGACCAGGCCGCGCTCGCGCTGGAGAACGCGCGCCTCTACGCCACCGCCCAGGACAGCCTCACGCGTCTGCGCGACACGCAGGCCCAGCTGGTGCAGGCGGCGAAGATGTCCGCGCTCGGCCAGCTCGTCTCCGGCGTGGCGCACGAGCTGAACAACCCGCTCAGCGTGATCATCGGCTACGGGCAGCTCCTGCTGTCCCGCGAGGTGCCGCAACCCATGCGCCGCCCGTCGAGCTGATGGTGGCCCAGGGCGACCGCATGGCGAAGATCGTCCGCAATCTGCTGTTTTTCGCCCGCCAGCGCCCACCCGAGCGCGGCGCCGTCCGCCTGCAGGTGGTCATCGAACAGACGCTGGCGCTGCGTATCAACCAGCTCTCGCTCTCGGGCATCACGGTCGAGACGGAGTTTGCTCCCGACCTGCCGGAGATCACCGGTGACGCCCAGCAGCTCGAGCAGGTGTTCCTGAACCTCCTGCTCAACGCCGAGCAAGCCATCCTGGAAGCGCGGTCGCAGGGCCGCATCACGATCCGCACGCGCATGCGTGAGGATCACGCCGCCATCTGCGCCGAGATCGTCGACGACGGCCCCGGCATCGCCCCCGGATCCCAGTCGCGCATCTTCGAGCCGTTCTTCACGACCAAAAGCCCGGGCAGTGGCACCGGTCTCGGCCTCAGCGTCTCGTACGGCATCATCGAGGAGCACGGCGGCCGGCTGAGCGTGCAGAGCCGCCCCGGCGAGACGATCTTCACGATCGAGCTGCCCATCACGCGCCCGCCCGCAACCACCGACCGCGTCGCCAGCCCACCAGCGGCGGCCAGCGGCACCGGGCGCCTGGCCCTGGTGGTGGAGGACGAGCCGCACGTGCTCGACCTGATCGTCACGCTGCTGAAGGAGCAGGGGTGGAAGGTGGACGTCGCCCCGGGCGGCCGGACCGGCCTGGTGGCCGCCAAGCAGCGCCGCTACGATCTGATCATCTCGGACATCAAGATGCCGGACGGCGATGGCCAGACGTTCTTCCGCGACGTCAAGGCGCACGACGCCGCGCTCGCCCGGCGCTTCATCTTCATCACCGGCGATACGGCCAATCCCGAGGCGTGGGCGTTTCTCGAGGATTCGCACGTGCCGGTGATCGAGGAAGCCGTTCCCGCCGGCGGTGTTCGAGGAAGCGGTGGCTCGCGTGATGTCCGCGGCGGCGTCGTGAACAAGGCGGACCTGGTCGAGATTCTTGCGGGCACCGCCAAGGGCTCGAAGCGTGACGCCTCGCGCGCTCGGCCGCCTTCCTCGAGGGGATTCGCGACGGGCTCTGCAGCGGCGGGTCGGTGACGATCAGCGGCTTCGGGACGTTCGTCGTCGCCCAGCGCGCGTCGCGGGCCGGCCGGAATCCTCGCACAGGACGGCGCGATCACCATCCCGTCATCGCGCGTGCCGCGGTTTCGCGCCAGCCGCGCGCTGAAGGCGGCGGTGCGCTGGAGCCTTCTTGCGCTGGGGCTTTCCCCGGCGCGGCGCGTCAGGTATGCTGTGTCCGCTGTCTGCGACGAGTCGGCGATGGGGGATCGTCTAGGGGTAGGACACCAGGTTCTGGCCCTGGTAGCGGGGGTTCGAATCCTCCTCCCCCAGCCAGCTCACTCCGGGTAGACTCACGGTCGGCACGGCCCCATCGTCTAGAGGCCCAGGACACGGCCCTCTCAAGGCTGAAACACGGGTTCGAATCCCGTTGGGGCCACCAGTTCGATTTCGTTGAGCGTTTTTCGCTCCGTGTTTTAGGAACATTCGAATGTTCCTCAAACACGGAATCGAGTGCACATCCTCACTCGCTCAACATCTGCGGCGCTTTCTCCTCGTAGAACGACGACCGCGCGCTGCAGCTGGGGCGGCCTGATGCTCAGTGTAGATCTGCGTGGTGTCGATGCGTGCGGTTGTCCTTCGCCAAAATCTCATCCCACTCGATTGACGACGGCCGTGCGCTCGCGACAGGCCAAGGCGCGTTCGGTGGAGTCTCGATAACTGGTTAGAGGTAAGCACACAGCCAGGCCCTTGGGCCGCGACGCCAGGGCCTACCACGGAGGAAAGGAGCGCAACGTTGGGGCGAGCGGCCTGACCCGCGGGTCCCCAGCGTGGTGAACGGGTTTGGCTGCGTCAGGCCGCGCGTCGGATGTAGCGATGGTGGAGGCCACCGACTTCGCGAACCGCGATGACCCTGCCGAGTTCTGGCTGCTCAATTGGCCGGCCCTGGGGCGCATCCTTGTCGAGCGACAGGTGCGTGCGGGCCCCGTGGTAGTACGCGAAGTAGCGAGCCAGGGTACGGCGGAGGTGCTGTTCGCCGAGGACGACGACGTGATTCAGACACTCGCGCCGGATGGAGCCGATGAGGCGCTCCGCGAAGGGGTTCTGCCACGGGCAGTGAGGCGCCGTCAGGACTTCACCGACGCCCATGCCCTTGAGGCGCTGCCGGAACACGTGACCGTAGACCGAGTCGCGGTCGCGGAGGAGGTAGGACGGGGCAGAGTCGTCCGGGAAGGCGTCCACGATCTGCTGGGTCGTCCAGGCCGCGGTGGGATGCTCGGTGACATTGAAGTGGAGGACGCGGCGCCGGTCGTGGGCGAGCACGACGAAGACGAACAGGACGCGCAGGCGCGCGGTGGGGACGGTGAAGAAATCGACGGAGACGAGGTCCCGGACGTGATTGGTCAGGAACGTGCGCCACGTCTGCGACGGCGGTGAGCGCCGTTTGGGAGCAGGCGGGAGACGGTGCGCTCAGCGACGTCGATGCCGAGCTTGAGAAGTTCGCCGTGGATTCTGGGAGCACCCCACCGGGGATTGGCCGCCGCCATACTTCTGACCAGAGCTTTGATCGCGGCGTCGACGGGCGGGCGGCCCGCCGGAGGGCGTCCGGAGAGCATGGCCCAGTGGCGGCGAAAGCGGCGGCGCTGCCAGCTCAGCACGGTCGCAGGAGCGACGATGACGAGGGCCTGCCTCCAGGCGGGCCACACCCTGGACAGCCAGACCCACAGGAGGCGGTCGCTCCGTCGAAGTCTCGGCCGATTCGTCGTTCGCTTGTAGATGGCCAGTTGCTGCCGCAAGGCGAGGTTCTCGAGGGCGAGCTGGCGGTGGCCGCCGCACAGGAACGGGAGGAGCCGGAGCACGTGGAGCAAGAGGGTGATCATCGGGCGGGATTCTCTCCGGATCAGAGCCGACTGATCAACCACTTGACTGCGGATAGAGTTTTGGCGAAGGACAGGGCGCACCAGGTCATCGGGGCGGCGCAGACCGCCGACACCCTAGCCGCTGCGTACGCCGAGGTCGACGGGTGGGACGACGCGATCGCCATGCAGGAGCGCGCGATACGGCGACCTCCCGCGGACTGGCCGCCGCCAGCGCCCTTCGCCGAGCGCCGCGCGCGCTACACGCAGCATGAGAAGGTGAGGCCGCAGTGAGCTGAGATCCACTGGACCTCGTGCGGGAAACGGCACGAGACGAGTCACGATCCCGCGCCGCCCGGGGTCACCGCTGGCTGGATTCGTGGACGGGCGTCGGGCTGATCGCCGTGGGACTGCACCGCCAGGGGTGGGATCTTCAGCTCACGCAGTACGGCGACGGGAACTGGCGCGCGACGTTCTACGTGACCGGCCAGGCGCACTCGATCGTCGGCGGCTCGGCGTGGGAGCCGACGCCGTGGCGGGCGGTGCAGCGGGCGGCGTTGGGAGGCGGTGCGACGATGCCCGGGCAACTGCCCAAGTCAGGTGGGTGGACCTACGTCGGGCGGTAGAGACCGCGTCGGACCAGTTCACCGAGCCACAGACCGTACGCACCCGATGTGGAAGGCGAATGTGAGGTCGGCGAGGCTGAAGACGTAGATCCTCTGGGCACCCAAGATCTGGTCACCGCAGCCGCTGCAGCCCTGCTCATAGAGCGCCGGGCCGGACCAGACCTTCTCGGGGCACTCCCGGGGCAGCGTCCCATCGTCAAGACGACCACGGACCCGTTGGACCAGAGGGACGTCTCCGACGCCCCACTCGCTCATGACGCCCTCCGGTCCGTAGCCGTGTCGACCAAGATCCGCATCACGGCGGCCAAGATCGCCCACAGCGCATCGCGCTCGGCCTCCAGGTCCTTCACTTGGCGCTCTAGCTCGGCGCTCATAGCAGGCCCAGCCAGCGGGCGACGGCAACGCCCACCACGACCATCAAGATGCCCGCCGTCACTCGGCACCGCCGCCGCCGCCCGCGATCAGGCCGGTGATTAGGCCCAGCGTCGGCAGGATAGCGACGACACCGGCCAGCCAGACGATGGTGGCGGCGAGGTAAGCCGGGCCCCTCGCCCACTCCGGGAGACGTTCGATCATCTGCTCCAACATCACGCCCTTCACGCAGATGAAGATGCCGACGACGACGATGGCCAAGGTGAGCAGCTCGTGGCGCATCTCCTAGTCCTTCTGGAACACCCGGGCGCGCCGCCCGCCGGCAGCGCCCGCAGATCGCGCTCCGTGGCGCCCTTCGCCATCGTCACGTTGCATTAGCACTTGAACCGGCCCTGCGCGTCGGCATCCGCCGCCGTCGCCAGTGCGGCGCAGGCCCGGGAGGGTAGTCCTCGCAGCGGCTCACTTCGACACCTGGGTCAGCAGCGGGATTCGCCACATCACGCAACCTCGTCGCGCCACCACGCGTCGTCGGCGCGATCAGCTTCGGACAGCCGCTGGGGGAACGACCCCGCGGTGGATGAGGTCGCAGATGATGCGGTTCGCCACGGCCCAGTCCTGGCCATAGACGACTGCGTGGTGACGGCAGAGCGCGGCCGTGCCCGACAACGCCAAGCCGCAGGACGCACACCAGCTCACTGCAGCGTCTCGCCGGCCGCCCGACGGTAGATCGCGTTGAGCTTCAGCATCGTCTCGACGCACTGCGAGCTGAGGTTGGCCACTTCGGCCTGGTGCTGGGCCAGGTCGATCGTGGCTCTCTCCGGCATAGGCGACGCGCAGCCGGCGGCGCGCGCCGGCGGCGGCCAGGGGCGAAGACCGCGGCCAGCGAGAACCAGAACGCGACGACGATGATCCTCGACCACATGGTCTCCGTTCCGTCCCCCAGTGGGTGTCGCGGCGATTCGCCGCGTAGACAGGCATCACGAACACGACTTGGGCGCGGTTGCCTCAGACGTCGGGCGCGACACCGCGCGCTCATGTGGCGAGGCCGGGCAAGTTCTGTTCCACACCAGCTGTGGTGGCGACTGCTCCTGGGCACGGCAGTCCCCTGGCCTGCGGGGCTACTCTGACGAAGTTATTGCGTGGCGAAGTTCAGCGCAACGCGCAACGCTCAACGCGGCCGGGCAGCCGGCCTGATGATCGCGATGGCGTTCGGCCTCGTTGGCAAGGGCTCCCAGACGTTCTTGTCCGCTCAAGGCCGTCCGCTCGTACGCCAGGCGGGAGCTTCTACGCGCATCCCACCTGGGTCGCCCAGGATCGTGCGCCACCATGTCGGTGGAGGTCAGGTTGTTGTCGAAGAGGTCCGCTGATGGCTCTGAACCGTGTGCGAGGTCGCCCCGGCTGCGGCCGGTTCCGGTTGTTCGGTTGCCCGACGTGCCCACGCCCGCTACGGCCGGCTGGGCGCCTGGATCGCTGCGGCTGTGGTGGCGGTCATGAGCGCCGTGTTGTTCTTCCTGCTGGGCGCCGCGATCTTTCAGCCTGGGCGAGTCCAAGCAGACCGCCGTGTTCTTCCTCGTCCTCGCCCTCGTGGCCGCCGCTGGGGTGATCTACCTGCGCTGGAGGGCCAGTGATGATAACCGTCCGCAAGGGCCCGCTCCCGGCGCCGTGTGCTGATTGTGGTGTCGTGATCGAGTGGCCGTCGCCGTTCGCCTCCTCGTGGCGTTCGGTGTTGCGCACCTCGCTTGTGTCGAGGCCCGCGAGGCCAAGCTCTGCGACAACCGCCACATGCCCTCCGGCGCCGCCCTGCTACACCAGAGATAGCGGCGCGCTGGGCGCCGTTCACCCACCAGAGAGGAGGCTGGTCGCCATGACGACCGCCCACGTGGTCACGCGCCCCCAAGGCGGCCGACACCAGGACCTGCGGCTGATGACCGACGTCGAGCTGCTCCCGGCGGATACCATCGCCAGCGTGCGCATGGGCCAGCGCGGTGCTGGTTCACGAGCCGCCGTCGACGCTGGCGGCGTGCGCGCGCCTGCGAGGAGGCCTACCTCTCGGCCAGGAAGGTGATCGAGGACGCGGGCGGCCTGGCGCGCTGGATGGCGAGGTTCACGCCGTGAAGAAGAAGACCCCTTCGAGGAGGCCATGCAGAACGTGACGCTGAAGGTCGAGGGCAACAAGCTGATCATCGACGTCGACCTGTCGAAGGAGATCCGGCCGTCGTCGAGCGGGAAGACCACGCTGATCGCCTCGACCGAGGGAACGCGAACGTCCCGGGCCACGACGGCGTGAAGCTGGGCCTGAACATCTTCAAGGCCCGCCGATGATCCTACTGGCGGCGAGCCGACCAGCGGTGATCGCGTTCCTTCTGGCCGCGTTCTGGAGCTACTACGGCGACTCGTTGCACTGGAGGAACTGAGCCATGCCGCACGCGCACGACTACCCTTCGACCGGCGCTGCGGGGCCTCACGCCTGCATCCACTGCGACGACCACCGTGGCCTGGCCCGCTGCTACTGCGGCTGGTCACACACGCCCGGGGCGTTCGTGCGCCACAACATCCTCACCAACGCGCTCCGGCGATCAGGAGGTTCTCTGAGCAACGGATCGCTGAGTCGCCGTTGTTCAGCCGTTGCTCAAGAACTACAGGTTGGGACGCATCTCGTGGCGGCCCCGTGGCACTTCGTCGCATCGCTCGCTGTTCTGGAAGCCCTCGCACCTGAAGGAGATCTCGCGCAACTGCGCGATCTTCGTCGACGCGCAGAATCGTAGAGCCAGCGATTCGTAATCAGTAGGTCGCGGGTTCAACTCCCGCCCCCGGCTCCAGCACTTCTTCACCGGAGCACGGGGCGCTGGGGCGATCGGACGGCGGCGTCGAATGGGCCGATGGTCGGGTTCGACTGCGAGTGCGGAGCGCCTGGATCGCCCGGACGATGCTGACGACGGCGCCGTGCCAGCACGGCGTCGACAGCGCTGAGCGGCCCCGCCGTCCACGGGCATGGACCGCCGCCTTCGGCGCCGAGGCCGGGATAATTCCGATTCGGCAACCGACGACCATCCGAGCCTGGGATGCGGACGAGAGGAGAGGCGAGGATGAGAACGCATCGGCGGTGTACGCCCGGACTGGGGCATTACGGTGGCCCGTTTCATGACTGGACTCATCTTCGCGATTCACGGCTATCAGAAGTTCGCAGGTGGGCTCGGTGGTGTGACGGCCTAGCAATACGTAACTGAACGAAGCGGCTACC
>ERZ1370068.6671-contig-5641_pt1 | contig 58102 bp, 84 predicted proteins | sample MGYA00561227_ERZ1370068 | MGnify/ENA primary metagenome ERZ1370068 (study PRJEB38410, sample SAMEA6850437) | metagenome | study: Metagenomic assessment of the ecological functions of the soil: analysis of the soil microbiota associated with the... | reverse complement strand
TTGCCGCGCTTCGGGTTTCAGACTACGCTGTACTATCTGGATTCAGGTGGGGCGAAGTCTTCAACCCGGACTCCACCCCGATTTGTGTTTTCTGGGCGAACGGTGCGGCGCACGATGATGGCCAAACGCCCGGAGCAGGAAACGCACTGAATTGGTAGCGGTGATGACCAGCGAAGTCAGAATTACAAAATCGCGGGCTCGATCTGGCGGAACAGTTTCGAAGGCGATCCGCGCCTTCGTTATCGCCTCAGCACCTGGCTGCAACTTGCTGGTTTCAAGACGAAGCACGCCGGCGGTAGCCGGTCGCGCTCGTTTATCGGCTGCCGCGTTTTGATGGCAGGAAGATCCAGAATTAGACAGATTGTCACCAGATGGTGCAGGTGACCGGTTCTGGGCGATCCGGCAGATTGCGCGTTTACGGACGATTGAGGTGTTAATCGCCCCTACCGTCTTCGACAACGGCGGGCTGTCTCAATTTAGCATCGGTCCACAGCCGGTTTGCTCAGAGCGGTCGTTCTTATCTCGGAACGTGAATTGCTAGTAACGACCTGGTGCTCTGATTTATGGGACCATCTACGGAACGAGATAGTCTGGCCTGTGGTTGAAGCAAGTTTAATTAAGCGGCCGCCAATCTTTCGAGATGGAGATGCTACTTCTTCGCGTCAGAGTTTCTTGCTTAGAACTACATGCAACACCGACTTTGTAGATATATCGCGTTTTCCAAAGGTCGGAGTTGGAGATAAGACTTACGATTGGAAAGCAGGTCGACTACCGGCGACTAGGTGACCTGTGGCGCAGCCGAGATTTACCAGCGGAAGCGACCTTCGGCCCAGTAGGAATTTCATTGGCCATCTGGAAGATAACATCTGACATTCCACCTGCGACGACGTCAATGTTGCGCTTTGACGCCCTGGCCGAAAGTTCAAGGCATCGACCTGAACTTCGTTATCAAAGTGGCAATGTCGTTTAACGAACTAGCGGCACGGTCTTTCATCATCTGATATCGACGCTGCTCCGACCAATACCAGGCGTCAGCGCGAGTGGCGGCGATGTGTGAATAAGCCCGCGACCAACGTCTCCTCTGATCGTCGTTGCGCTGCGTAACCTGCTTCCATCTTCGCTGGCGCGATATGATCGGATCGATCACCTCCCAGTGATGATGACGCGCGCGCCAGCCACACACGGAGCGATTGCGCGCAGCCTTTGCGCCGACATCGCCGTAACCGCAGGCAACCGCCACCTTCCGGCGATCGCGACATCGACCGCGCGGTTCAACCCGTCGACCAGCGAATGCCGGCAGCCGCAAAGGTTGTCAGGAATTTCGATTTGGTGACCGAATCATTGACGTTGATCGCAGCGACCAGGAGGCCGGTTTCCCTGATGCATCTTACGTAAAGGCGATGCGCCCCGGTGGTCGTTTCCTCGAAACGCCCCGCCGATCACTTCGACCATCTCGTGCCGCAGCGGAAACGGATTCCATCGCGCTGACCCTCGAGCAACAAATCCTTCCGATCACCTGCTCTTCGCGCGATGTTGGCCGATTTCGTTTCGGCCCACTCACTGCCTTCGCTCCGAGCTTTCATGCCAGCCTTTGTGAATGAGGGCAGGGTCGCGACGCCGCACATCGTCGACCACACACAAGCAGCGGGCCTTTGCCGTCCGGATGCGAGAGCGCGCGGTGGGTTGCACCACCAGTAATCTTCCAGTGATTCGCCTTTCCACGCGAAAACCGAAACGCCGGACTTTGCGATCGCGGCAGCGGCGTGATCCTGCGTCGAAAAATGTTACACGAACGCCCAGCGCACGCTCGCGCGCCCAGGTCGCCGAGTGTTTCAATCAGCACGGCGGTTTGCACCGTCATGTGCAGGGAGCCGGTGATTCGCACGCCGGCGGCGGTTTGCCCACCGCCATATTTTCGCGGATCGCCATCAGACCAGGCATTTCCCTTTCCGCGATGCAAATCTCCTTTCGCCCCAAAATCCGCCAGATTTATGTCTGCGACTTTGTAATGCTTGTGTTCAGTTCGGTAGCCGTTTTGTTCGCATACAAAAGAGTTCAGGGTTCTGTTTCGCTCTATACCCCTCAGCCACGTTACAAGGAATCGACAGGCCAGAGGCGCTGCACCCGGTCCACTGCATCGTGAAGTTGCGAAGCGAATCCGCAAATGTCTTAAAGAAAATCGACGCGCCCAGTCTGCACCCGCGCTTTGCCATGCCTGCCTAAATCTTCGAATGATTGGAACGCCATATTCTGAAATCTTATTTTGTAAAATTTAAACTAAGACTTATGCTGCTGCCGCCCAGGTAAACTTCCCGCCTTATCCGTCCTTTCCCAAGTAATGGCATCGAGATCATCAACCCGACCAGAAGTGTCCGTAGTTAGTTGTTTTGCGGTACGATGGGGCGCAGTAGGTTAAGCTGCTTGATAATCTCAGCCGGTTTGAAATTGAAGACTTCACAAACCGCGCGTTCCAGCTTTCGTCATCCACTTTGCCAGTGCAGAATGTGTCGATGCTGACACTAACGGGTTCTGGATGACCAATAGCGTAGGCGAACTGCACTTCGCAGCGGTCACGCTAACCCTGAGGCGACAACATTTTTGCGACCCATCGGCCCATGTAAGCCGCGCTGCGATCTACCTTGCTCGGATCCTTTCCCGAAAACGCGCCGCCGCCGTGCCGACCCATCCCACCATAGCTATCAACAATGATCTTGCGACCGGTTATTCCTGCATCGCCTTCCGGGCCGCCTACCACAAAACGGCCGGTCGGATTAATCAGGTACGTCGTCTTTTCATCGAGCCACTCCGCCGGAATTACTTTTTGATCAGTAGCTCGATTAGGGTTTCTCGAATTTCCTTTTGCTTAACGTCCGCGGCGTGCTGTGTGGAAACGACTATGGCCGAAGCACGCACCGGCTTGTGGCCGTGGTATTCAATCGAGACCTGTGTCTTGGCGTCGGGCCGAAGCCAGGGGATCTCAGCCTTTCTTACGCAATCGTGTCAGCTCACGCGCCGAGCTTGTGAGCGAAGGAAATAGGGGCCGGCATCAGCTCGGGCGTTTCGTTGCAGGCAAATCCGAACATCAATCCTGATCGCCCGCGCCTTGTTCTGGCCGTGCCTTTGCCTTCAGCCGCAGCTTCATCGACGCCCTGCTTGATGTCGCGCGATTGCTCGGTCATCTCGCAAATCACGCGGCAGGTATCGGCGTGGAAAATACAATCGCCGTTTACGTAGCCGATGCTGCGCACGGCATTGCAGCACTGTTCAGTGAAATCGAACCGGGCGTTGCTGGTGATCTCGCCCGCCAACACTACCAGATTGCCTTTGGCCAGCGTTTCGCAGGCTACTCGACTCAGTGGGTCCTGTTCGAGACAGGCGTCGAGAATGTAATCGCTGATGCGTGTCGCAGACCTTATCGGGGTGGCCTTCAGTAACGGACTCGGAGGAAAAAAATGTAACGGCGAGACATGGTGGTAAACGTAATTCGTTAAAGCGATGAAGCGTTAAAGCGGTCAGAATCTCGGCCAATCGCTGGAACGATTCAACGCTTTAACGCTTCAACGTTTCGGAACATATTGACCAATCATGATACGTAGATGTATCGTTCTTTCTGCCCGATGCCGTCAACGATTAATTTCCTGCGTCTGATCGCCGATCCCACCCGCCTGCGCGTGCTTCTCCGTCCTCGAGCAGGAAGAGCTTTCCGTGGCGGAGTTACAGGAAATTCTCGGGATGGGTCAGTCGCGCATTTCCAGTCACCTCGCACAGCTAAAACAAGCCGGAGCGGTCGTCGATCGGCGAGCTGGCAAGAATGTGTATTACGGTTTGAAAAGTTTTTCGCGCAACGGCGCACGCGGCCAGGTGCAGGAGCTGGTCCAAACTTTGGCCCGCGAGATTCCGGAAACGGCGCGCGACCGCACTGCGCTGAAGCTCGCTCTGCGCAAGCGCCAGGACAAGGCGCGCGAATATTTCGATGAGCTGGCGGGTAAGTTTGGCCGAAGTTATGTCCCGGGACGTTCCTGGGAGGCCCTGGCGCACGTCTTGATCACGTTGTTGCCGCCGCTAACCGTGGCGGATCTGGGCGCAGGCGAAGGCACTCTGGCGCAGTTGCTTGCCAAAAACGCGCGCAAAGTCATCGCGGTCGATAATTCGCCGAAGATGGTCGAGTTCGCGTCGCAGCTGGCGAAGAAACATGGCTTTCGCAACATCGAGTATCGACTCGGCGACATGCAGGAACCGCCCATTGCCAAGAACAGCGTCGATCTGGCGATTTTCAGTCAGGCTTTGCACCATGCTCCGCGGCCGGAACGCGCGATCAAGAGCGCGCATTCCATTCTGAGAAAGAATGGGCGCATTGTGATTCTCGATTTGTTGAACCATTCCTTCGAGCGGGCGCGCGAAGCTTTACGCTGATCACTGGCTCGGTTTCAGCGAAGTGCAATTGCACCAATTTCTGGAAGACTCCGGCTTCAAGAACATCGATGTTCGCGTGGTCGCGCGGGAAAACAGAGCCCGAATTTTCAGACCGTATTCGCGACTGGGACGAAGTGATTCGTGAGCTGAGAATAGCAGCATCGCCGCCTCCTTTCTGTCATCGAGCGCAGTCTAGGGATCTCTACCAGCCTGACATTGGCAGATCGTCATGCCTTCCGCTTGTCGCTGACATGACAAGAACGGCGGAAATGCGGCGAGGGCGCGGCATTTACCAGCAAAAATCATCGTCGGTTTTTGGCGTTTCGAGTGTTTAACTCGGCAACATGAAAAGAATTGCTGCATTCATTCCGCGGCCAGGCGACCGCGGCTACAATGCGCTGGTCTGCATCGCGCTCACGCCTTTGCTTTTCGCCAGCCAACCTGCTCTCACGATTTACAATCAAAATTTCGCGGTGGTGCGCGACACCGTTCCGATCGATCTGAAGCAGGGCGATAAACAATGTCCGTTTCACCGAAACGACCGCACATCTCGAGCCGATTCGGTGATTTTGCGCGATTCGACCGGCAAAGACGAACCTGCAAATTCTCGAGCAAAATTATCGCAACGATCCGGTTTCGCAGGAGTTACTGCTGTCGCTTTTTGAAGGCAAGACAATCGACTTTCTTGTGGTCGAGACCAAACAAACCGAACACGATTGTGCAGGGAAAAATCGTGCGCAGTGGTTACGCGCGGCACAGCCAGGAAGCGATGCAGCGCTACGGACAGCGCTACGCCATGGCGCAATCGGCGATGGCTTATCAAAGCGGCGGCATGTCGCAGCCGATCATCGAGGTCGACGGCAAACTGCGGTTTGCGCTCCCGGGTCAGCCCCTGTTTCCGCCGCTCGGAGACGACACAATTTTGAAGCCCACAATTGAGTGGCAATTGCAGGCCGATAAGGCGGGCAAGCTGGACGCGGAGCTTGCCTACGTCACCGGCGGGATGAGCTGGGAGGCCGATTACAACATCGTCGCGCCGGAGAAAAGCGACCTGCTCGATTTTGTCGGCTGGGTAACGATGGACAACCAAAGCGGCAAGACTTTTGAGAATGCGAAAATCAAATTGATGGCCGGGGACGTCAGTAAGATTCAGCAGGCCGAAGGGGTCGCTTTTGATCGAAATGAAGAATTGGGGCGCTGCGCTCTGCCACGATGGCGCCTCCTGTAAGTGAGAAGGCATTTGAAGATTATCACCTCTATACCCTGGCGCGACCGGCGACGTTGCGCGATCGCGAGACGAAACAGGTCGAGTTTATTCGCGCCAGCGGCGTGAAATCAGAGCGCATTTACGTTTACGACGGACTGAAGATCGATTGGAACCAGTGGCGCGGTTATCGAATGGAAAATATCCGCAACAACCAGGACCTCGGCACGGAAATGGAAACGAAAGTCGCGGTCATGCGCGAATTCAAAAATTCGGAAGCGAATCATCTCGGCATGCCGCTGCCGAAAGGGCGCGTCGCGTTTCTACAAACAGGACGATGACAAACAGCTGGAATTCACCGGCGAAAATCTGATCGATCACACCCCGAAAGACGAAACGCTGCGAGTCTTTACCGGCAACGCTTTCGATCTGGTGGGCGAACGCCGGCGCACCAACGTGAAAGTAGATTCATCCAATCACTGGCTCGACGAGATCGATTCGAAATCAAGCTGCGCAATCACAAGAAAGAACCGGTGGAGATTCGCGTGGTTGAGCATCTCTTTCGCTGGACCAACTGGGACATCACGGAAAAATCGGATCCGTTCACGAAAACGAACGCGCAAACGATGGAGTTCCGCATTCCGGTGAAAGCCGACGAAGAAAAAGACTGATTCACTACACCGTGCATTATTCGTGGTAATTGGGCCTCTAGTCAGCGGGCCTCCGCAGTCGAAGCCGAAATCGTTTAGCTTCAACACGACGCGAGCATAGTTGTCTATCGCTGAGGGGAGACGACTGGCCGCGCAATGGATCAACCTGTTTTTATGAGCGGCTTTTCGAGGAGGTGAAGCGGCGGAAAGTTTACCGCGTCGCCGTTGCCTACATCGTCGCGGTTGGGCGCATTATTCAGATTGCATCGCGTCGGTCTTCCCGGCGTGGGACGTTGCCGAACTCGGGTCCCAGCGCCTGGTCATTGTGCTGTTGCTCAGCTGGATTTCCGATCGCCCTCATCCTGGCCTGGGCTTTCGACGTTACTCCGGAAGCGGGTCGAGTCACGCACTTCAACAGCACAGCCGGTCAAGCGCCGGCACGGCGCGGCGACGCAACGTCATCTCTGGCTCGGCAATTGCCGGCGATGGTCGATTTCGACTGCGGCCGGCTTCTCTGGTTCTGCCACGGGCAGGTGCGCGCAAGCTGGACAAATCGATCGCGGTATTGCCATTCTGAAAATCTGAGCGACGACAAGGAGAACGCCTTCTTCGCCGATGGAATTCAGGACGACATTCTGACCAACCTTTCGAAAATCGGCGAGCTCAAAGTGATCTCGCGCACTTCCGTCATGCCGCTATCGCGGTAAGACTCGCGAATGTTCGCGAAATCGGTAAGCAGCTCGGGGTGTCGAAGCATTCTGGAAGGCAGCGTTCGCCGCTCCGGCAATCAAGGTGCGGGTGAACGTGCAATTGATCGATGCCAGCAATGACGAGCACCTGTGGGCCAGCGATTACGATCGCGATTAACCGATGTCTTCGCGATTCAAACCGATCTCGCCCAGAAAATCAGCGATGCGCTCCAGGCCAGAAGCTTTCGCCCGCGGAAAAATCGCGAATGGAGCGCAAGCCCACGGAAAACGGGGAGGCCTATCTGGCCTTTGTCGAGGCGCATAATCTTTCGTGACGCTTTGGAGGACCTCGAGAAACTCAAACAGAGCGAGCAGCTTTATCGAGCGAGCTATCGGACTGGATCCAAGCTTCGCTCTCGCCATCGCGCGCTACTCGGAATTGGAAAGTTGGATCGTGCACACGTTCGATCCAACGGCTGCGCGTCGCGAAAAAGGCGCGCACTCTCGACGAGCGGGCTCTGCAACTGCAGCCGGACCTGCCGGAAGCGCATTTGGCGCGCGGCGTCTCCTATTATTATGGCGACAACAACTATGATGCGGCGCTGAAAGAATTCGAGATCGCACAGCGCGGATTGCCTAACGAGATCGAAGGTCTATCTGCGCGCTTGGCGCAATCCAACGTCGGCTAGGGCAAATGGGCGGAATCCACCGCGAATCTGGAGAAAGCGAGTCAGTTTAAATCCGAAGGACAGCGTGGCCGCTGCACAGAATCTCAGTTTGAATTACCAGATGCTGCGAAACTTCGCTAAAGCCAACGAGGCTATCGATCAGCGCGATAGCATTGAACTCGGCAACCTTCGAGCCTTGGGAAGTCAAATCAGAAATTGGCGCTGTTCGAGAAAGGCGATTTTAGCGTGGCCAGAAAGCATTCTGAAGCGTCGAAGTCGCCCCGATGACCAACGAGCAAAGGCTCAATGCCGCCAACGCGCGGGCGAACGTCTTCCTCTTGGGAGCGCAAATGCGAGGATTGCGGGAAGCCGAAAACCTGCCGGACGATCAGGTCGCCGCTTTTCCAGGGCACTTGTGGAGCAAGTATTATTACATCGGCTTTGCACGCAAGGCGCTCAGGACGAGGCCGGAGCGCGAGCGTAGCTTTCCTGAAAGGCGAAGAGTGTCATTGAGGAACAACTTAAAGGGAGGCCCGGTTCCGAGGATTTTGCATATTCAGCTGGCAGAGTTCTCGCGTATCTCGGCGAAAAGGCTTCCCGCGCAGGCGGAGGCGCAACGCGCGACTGAACTGCTTCCTGAAAGCAAGGATGCATTTGGTGGTCCCGAAATTACGACTGGGGTGGCTGAAGTTTACGCGGTTCTCGGCAGAACGATCGCGCGATTGCAATTCTGGATGGATTGCTTAGCCGGCTAAGCTCCGTCACTGCGGAAGTTCTGAAAGTTAATCCGGTTTGGGACCCATTTGCGAAGCGATCCACGCTTTCAAGCTTTGATCGACAAATACGCATGGTGCCAGAAACCTAGCGGGGAAGAGATTAGCCGTCTCAAAGGCCCTGTCTGAAACATCCGTATCATGTGACAATGCGTTTTAGATGGGCGTTTTTCTTCCTTGCCACTGCGGCCACAACGCACGCTGAATGGACAGTCGTTTCCGCGGAATCAGAACCAGGAAGCGCCAGCGTCGTGCATCGACGCGTTGCTTTGGAAAACTCTGCTGCCGGTGAGCACGCTAATTTCGAGCTCGCAATTCTTTCGCCAAATCGTGCGCGTTGCGAATCATCATCGATAATCCTGAGGGCGAAAGACTCGCCAGCGTGATGAAGCGAAGAAAAATATGTATGCGCAGTGAATGGCGGCTATTTCGATGAAAGAGTTCAAGCCGATTGGCTTGCGGATTGTAAATGGCCAAATGCTTACGCCCTTTAAAACGTGCGCGGCTTACTACCGGCGTACGCACTCGCGTCGCCGCACGGTGTGCAAATCGTCTATGCGCGTGAGTTTTCGCAGCGTCAGAAAATTGAGGCCGCCAATTCAGTGCGGGCCGTTCCTGGTTGATCGCTCGCAGCGCGTTGGTGGCTGAACAATTCGCAGCACGCGCGGCGAGACTTTTGCCGCGACAGCAGCGAACGAGCGCGCGTTGCTCGGTGTTTGCTCTGAAGTTTCGCTCGCGGATTTGGCAGCGATCCTTGCTGCAACACCAATCGCCGCAAGATTTAAAAATCCAACGCGCACTAAACCTCGATGGCGGTTCCTCGAGCGCATTCTGGTTTTGCGCGGGAGAATGGTAGCGCATTCTCGATTCCAGAACAAAAATCTGTGCGCGATTTTGTGGGCGTGCTACCAAAATAATTGTAGCGGCGCTTGTGCCAAGCGCCGTCGTTAAAAGTTCGGCTGCTGACACAGTCGCCGCTACAAGGTTTATGAGAACATTTGGCGGATTCAGATCAGGCGACCACTTTTTCTACGGCGAAGTGCGCGGCGACGACGTGCGCATGCTGTGGCAAAACACGTATTGGCTCGAGATTCAACCCACCGGCGAAGTATTGCCGTTCGCGATCTTGCAGATCGACCTTCCCGTTGCTCCATCGAAACTAATCGCCGTCGGGTTGAATTATGCCGATCACATCGCGGAGATGAAGCGCACACCGCTCGGCACACCGCTGATCTGGTTCAAGGCGCCGACTTCTCTGCTTGCGCACAAACAGGCACAATCGAGATCGCGTTTCCAGAGCATCAGACGGATTTTGAAGCCGAGCTGGCCGTCGTCATTGGCGCGCGCGCGAAAAATGTCAGCGTCGAGCAGGCGCGTGATTTTATTTTTGGCTACACCGTCGGCGAAGACATCAGCGACCGCGATTTGCAGAAATCCGAGAAACAATTTGGCCGCTGCAAATCGTTCGACACCTACACCCCGATCGGACCATTCGTCTATTCTGAATGTCGATGTGGCCGATCTTGAAATCACTCTCCGGCAAAATGGCGAAGTGAAACAGCGTGCCCGCACCAGCCAGATGATTTATTCCGTCGCCGACATCGTCTCCTTTGCCAGCCAAAATTTAACGCTTTTGCCCGGCGACGTCATTCTGACCGGCACACCATCGGGAGTTGGCCCAATTCGCGCCGGCGATGAACTGGAAGCGCGTATCGGCGACTGGCCGCCATTGCTCAATCGCGTGCGCAATGCTGGCCAGCTGAACGGGAAAATCTGTGTAGAAAAAGAATTTTTGCGCGCTTGCACTACATCCTGCACGCCTGGATAATTCGATAGTTAAGACGCAGGTAATTTGCGTCCCAACGTGTTATGAAAAGTTTTGCTGGACTCCTGGCAACTTCGTTTGGGATAAATAGAACCCTTCATCGCAAAGGCCGGTCTCAATCTCTAAAGCTTATGAAAACATTCCTGACTGTTTCTGTGTTCGCCGCTATCGCCGCTATTACATTTCATGCGGCTGCTCAAACTCCGCCGCCGCCGCCCCCACCGCCACCAGCCGCGGCAACGACCCCGGCCCCTGCCGCCACCTCCAGGCGTGGCCACATCACCGGGCGCTCCTGGCGCCGTGGCGTCACCGGCGTCCCGGTGCGTCACCGGCTGCTCCGGCGCATGCCATCGCCCGCTGGCGCCCTGGCATGTCCCTGGCGTCGCCAGGCAACCTCACCGGCCGCGCCCGGCGCAATGCCAAGTCCGGTCGTCTCCGCAACTTTGAGCGCGGCCGCTTCGCCCGCGGCCAGTCGCCGCCGCGTCCGTTGCCCCGCCACCCAAAACGGGTTGGACAAATTTCCTGATCGATAACTTCCACAAAGGCGGCCCGATCATGTGGCCGATCTTGATTGTGTCGATCATCGGCGGTCGCGGTCGTGCTCGAGCGCGTTTTTGGTGGATCGGCCGCTGGATGCGCCGCGATCCAAAACGGATCGAGAAAGTTTTTACTGCGATTGAAACGGGCGACGTCACGGAAGCCTCGCGCTTGTCCCGCGGTTCACGCGATCCGGTATTGCGAATGATGTGGAACGGGCTGAATCACCAGCACGCGTCGCTGCAAGGCGCGTTGCAGGTCGCCGCCGGTATCGAAATCAAACGTGCGGGCCGCTTCCTCGTGGTCATGGACACGCTGGTCACCCTGGCGCCTTTGCTCGGTTTGTTGGGCACCATCACCGGGCTGATTCGTTCTTTCAGCTTCCTGGGGAACGAAGAGCTGGCCGTGCAAGCAGTCACCGGCGGTATTGCCGAAGCGCTCATCGCCACTGCCTGCGGTCTCGGGCATCGCGATCTTCGCGCTGATTCCCTTTAACTTTTTCACTTCGCGCGTGTCTAACTTAGAGTTCGAATTGCAGACTGCTGCGACGAACCTGGAAGTTATGCTCGAAGCCCAAACCAAAGCGCGCGGAGGGGTAGGGATCGAGACGACTACGCCGTCGTTCCGCGACCCGGTCGTCAATCTAGGAATTGCCAATGCGCGTCAGCTCACCCATCCCGCACAAAAAAGCGCGCATTGAGATCATTCCTTTGATCGACATCATGTTCTTTCTCCTGGCCAGCTTCATGATGGTGAGCTTGAGCCAGGTGCACATGAAGGGGATCAAGGTGACTTTGCCCACCGGAGCCTCGGGGCAGACGCAATCAAAGCGCGATTACATTAGTGTCTCGGTGCGACGTCAATGGCACGCCATATTTCGACAAGAAGCCGGTCAGCTACGAAGAGCTAACTGCGATATTGGCAAAAGTTCATCAGGAAAACCCGGAGGCGAAGGTATTCGTGCGGGGGATCGCGATACCGTGCACGGCAATATCATCCGCGTGCTCGATATCTTGCGCTCGGCAAGGTTTTTACAAAATCGCATTTGAAATCAAGAGCCAGGCAGCGGCGGGAGTGCCGTCGGCCGGCACAGGGCAGCCATAGTTAACCATGAAAGACAAAGGCCCAGGCCCACTCTTATTCAAACCCGCTCCGAAGTGGCAGGTGCTCTCGCTTTAGGCGGCGCTTTGCTCGTGCATGGAATCGCGGTGGCGCTAGCCTTCCACAAAGAACCGCCGCCAATCGATACCTCCGATATCCCGACGGCCACAATCGAGGCTACGCTCGATCAACCGCCCGCTGATGAGCCAACGCCGCCACCGGAAGACGTTCCAGTTCCGGAAGTGCCGCCGCCGCCGGAAATCCAGCCCGAATTCCACGAAGAACAAACGCCGCCACCACAAAAGAATAAGCAAAAGGCTCAACCGATTAAGGCTCCTCAGGTGGCCGGCCCGCCTAAACCGCCAGGGATGATGACGCGCCTCACAGGCGAAAGCCAGCGCCATCAGCGCACCACGACCGGATTATCCCTACGAAGCGCGTAGTCGGAAAATTACCGGCAGCGGCGTCTGCGTGGTTACGGTTGATACGGGAAGCGGAAGTGTCACCGACGCTACCATGGCCCAGAGCATAGGGAATCCGATTCTGGATAACGCGGCCGTGAGCGCGTTCAGGCGCTGGCGATTTAAACCGGGCACGGTTTCCAAGGTTAAAATACCAATCACGTTCACCATGACTGGCGCGTCCTATTAGCCAGGCGAAAGATGTTTTAATTATGCGTGTCGCTTCACCGATTCCAAAAAGCGGGCGCGTATTGAAATCATTCCGCTCATCGACATCATGTTCTTTCTTCTTGCCAGTTTCATGATGGTGAGCCTGAGCCAGACCCACATGAAAGGGATCAAGGTAAATCTGCCCGCCCAAGGCGCGCCTCCTACTACGGTCACGAAGGATTACGTCGCCATCCGCGTCTCGCCAGGCAACGCGATTTTCTTCGATGGGCAGTTTGTCCAGGACGATCAGGTTTTGCCGCGGCTGTTATCAACTGCACGCCGCCAATCCGAATATCAAGGTCTCGATCAGCGCCGAAATGATGTCGACCCATGGCGACGTCATTTCGCTGCTGGACAAGGTGCGCCTGGCTCAAATCGAAAAAGTCGGGTATCAGATCCGCGCCGCGCCGCCGACAAGTCGTTAGACACGTCGATTGTGGCATCGGCCATCTTGCCGATGCGATCTGAACCGCACTGGCAGCTTATGGGCTGGCGAGCCCATGCTGCGTTTTCCTCCTAAGATTTCTGCCGGCTCGCGTGTTTGATCTCACAAGGAGGTGTGATGACAAACAATGCACTCATATACCGAAGGCCGTCGAAATGGCCGATCGCGGCAGCGCTCGACCGCGGCAGTGTCTGATTCACTTGTCCGCGGTGGCAATCGCGCTTCACCGCGAATCAGCGATGACCAACTGACGGCACCAGACTGCGACAGATCTTCGACCAGTCGGATGTTGACCGCTGACGATCCGCCGATCCTCCAGATCCCGACATTTCTGTTCCGCCGCCCGCGACCGGTTCCAGCAGCCGATTTTATCGAGCCCGAGGAAACTCGTGGCGCGATCAACACGCACCGGAACTCCGTCCCATTCGGCCATCCGGGCAAACACGCGTAGCGGCAGTGGAAACGCGAAGTCGTTCGTGCCTCAGCGCGCCGCGGCCGGATTACCCATACGAAGCGCGCAGCCGCCACACTACCGGGAGCGGTATCGCCGTCATTAGCGTGGATCCCATCAGCGGGCTTCGCCGTCGGATGTCACGATGGAGCAAAGCATCGGTAATCCCATTTTGGATAACTCCACCGTTTCCGCTTTCCGCCGCTGGCGTTTCAAACCAGGAACACCACCGCGGGTTCGCATCCCGATCACTTTCGTGCTGACCGGGCGCGCAGTATTAAAATACCGAACCAGCTCGGCCACCGCTTTGCGCGCGATGACTGATCGCGTTTTTCGTCTCGGACGGTAATTCGGCGAACGTCTCGTTCAAATCCTTCTGGAATGAAGATCGGATCGTAACCGAATCCATTTTCGCCGCGCGGAGATTTCGTGATCGTGCCGGCTACTTCGCCCGCGACCGTTGCCATCAATTTCCCATTTTTTGCCAGTGCGATGACGCAGCGGAACCGCGCCGATCGTTTCGTCGCGCCTTGCACTTCGCGCAACAGTTTCTCCACATTGCGCCGATCGCTCGCGTTTTCTCCAGCCATAGCGGGCCGAGAAAATCCCTGGCGCGCCATTCAGCGCGTCCACTTCGAGGCCGGAATCGTCCGCGATCACCATTTCATGCGGAAAAATCTTTGGAGATGGCGATCGCTTTGATCACTGCGTTATCTTCAAAGGCGCGCCCGGTCTCGACGGATCTTCGGGCAGATGGCGCGCGCGCGTCAGGTCGCGGAGTGTAAAATTTCGAGCCGAGCAGTTGCGCAAATTCGCGCGTCTTGTGTTGGTTGCGCGTTGCCAGGAGCAAATTCATCGCGCTCAGTTATGTCGCGGTCATCCGCTCGACTTCGCTCGAGGATGACAATAATCTCAATCTCACATGAGCGCGCGCCGCAAACCCTATCCCTTCGACCGGTTCGAGCCGAAGTGGCAGCGCCTTTGGGATGAACGCCGGACATTTCACACCCCCAATCCGGGCGAGAAAAACTTCGATGGCTCCAAAGCCAAAGTTCTACGTCCTCGACATGTTCCCTTATCCGAGCGGCGCGGGGCTGCACGTCGGGCATCCCGAAGGTTACACCGCGACTGACATTGTGGCGCGCTACAAACGCATGCGCGGCTGCAACGTCCTTCATCCGATGGGCTGGGACGCATTCGGCCTGCCGGCGGAACAATATGCGATCAAGTCGGGTCAACATCCCGCCATCACCACGCGCGAGAACATCGCCAAGTTTAAGACACAGCTAAAGCGCATCGGTTTCTCCTACGATTGGTCAGCGCGAAATCAGCACAGCCGATCCGAAATTCTATCGCTGGACGCAGTGGATTTTTCTCCAGATTTACAATTCCTGGTTCAACCCCGAGACGAAAAAGGCCGAGCCAATTTCGACGTTTCGCGGCGACGATCCGGATAGCGTTCGACTGGCGTACGTCGCGGAAGTTCCAGTGAACTGGTGTCCCGATCTCGGCACCGTCCTTGCGAATGAAGAAGTGATTGATGGCAAGAGCGAGGTCGGCGGTTTTCCGGTCGTTAGGCGACCGATGCGGCAATGGATGTTGCGCATCACCGCCTTCGCCGATCGATTACTCCACGAACTCGAAGGACTCGACTGGCCGGCGGGAATTAAATTGCTGCAGCGAAATTGGATCGGAAAAGCGAAGGCGCGGAAATCGATTTCAAGATCGACAAGCACGAACAAAAATACGCGTGTTTACAACACGGCCGGACACGCTTTATGGCGGAACGTTCCTGGTGCTCGCGCCGGAACATTCACTTATCGATCTCATCGTGACCGAGGAGCAGTGGCCGGCGATCCGCGAATATCGCGAGAAGACCGCGCGCAAAAGCGATCTTGAACGAGCGGAACTTACGAAGGAAAAGACCGGCGTTTTTACCGGCGCCCATGCCATTAATCCAGCGAACGAACAGAAGATCCCGATCTGGATCGCTGATTATGTGCTGCTCGGCTATGGCACCGGCGCGATTGGAGGGTGCCGGCATCACGACGAACGTGATCTGGAATTCGCGAAGAAATTCGATCTACCGATTGTCGAGGTTGTTCAGCCACTGGGCAACGAGCCGGCGTTTGGATTTGTCGGCGAAGGAATCGCCATTAATTCGCCGATCATCAATGGCCTGACGACGGCGGAAGCGAAAAAGAAAATCACGAAGTGGCTGGAGGAACAGGGTCAGGGCAAGGGCGCGGTCAATTACAAATTGCGGGACTGGCTTTTTCGCGCCAGCGTTACTGGGGCGAACCGTTTCCGATCTTCTGGGAAAATGGCAGGCATCACTCGTTAAACGAAAGCGAATTGCCGCTCGTTCCGCCGGAACTTGAAGATTACAAACCGACCGGCACCGGTGAACCGCCACTGGCGAAAGCGAAAGATTGGATTCGCTACTCCGACAAAGCGACGCGCGAGACCAACACCATGCCGCAATGGGCCGGTTCCTGTTGGTATTACCTGCGTTTCTGCGATCCGGCTAATGAGTCGCGGTTCGTCGGAGAAGAGGCCGAACGCTACTGGATGGGCGGAAAACAGGCGGGCGGGGTCGATCTTTACGTTGGCGGGACGGAGCACGCCGTGCTGCACCTTTTATATGCGCGGTTCTGGCACAAGGTGCTTTTCGATCTCGGCCACGTTTCGAAACCGGAGCCGTTCCAGCGTCTGGTGAACCAGGGAATAATCCTGGGCGAAGACAACCGCAAAATGTCGAAGCGCTGGGGCAATGTCATCGATCCACTCGATGTCATCGCCGAAGCACGGCGCGGACGCCTTTCGCTGCTACGAAATGTTCATGGGCCCGCTCGAGCAGATGAAGCCGTGGAGCATGAAAGGCGTGGAAGGCCTCTCGCGTTTTCTCGCCCGCGTCTGGCGTTTGCTCATGGACGAAAATCAGGCCGGCGAATGGCAGTTATCACCGCGGGTGCAGGATGTGGCGCCCGAGAAATCGCAGCGAAAAATCCTGCACGCCACGATTAAGAAAGTGACCGAAGACATCGAGTCTCTCTCTTTCAACACTGCCATTTCGCAAATGATGGTTTTTGTCAACGCCTTCATCAACGCGCCGTCCGTTCCGGTTTCTGCAATACGAACGTTCCTGGTTTTGCTCAGCCCATTCGCGCCGCACATCGCGTCAGAGCTGTGGGAAAAATGCGCGAGAAATTCGCCGTTACGCCCGCTGACCTGACCGATCAATCTTGGCCGGAGCATGACGAAAGACTGCTCGTGGAAGACGAGGTCGAGATCATCGTGCAGGTAAACGGCAAAGGTGCGCGATAGGTTTCGCGCCCCGCTTGGGGCAAATGAAGAGGAATTGAAGGCGACCGCGCTGGGGTTGCCGAAAATGCGGGAACTGCTCGCCGGCAAACAAATCGCGAAGGTCGTGGTTGTGCCGAACAAGCTTGTCAACCTCGTCACGAATTAGCTACTTGAATATTCCATGTGGAAGGAATTCAAAGAATTTGCAGTCAAAGGTAACGCCATCGACCTGGCGATAGGCGTCATCATCGGCGCAGCGTTCGGAAAAATCGTCACCTCCATCGTGGAGGATCTTCTCATGCCGCCGTTGGGCAGAGTTCTCGGTAACCTTAACTTCGCCGATTACTATATCCCGCTCTCGGACAAGATCACACCAGGGATGTCGCTGGATGCGGCGAAGAAAGCCGGCTTCCCCGTATTTGCCTACGGCAATTTCATCACCGTCTTGATCAATTTCCTAATCGTCGCCTTCTGCATTTTTCTGGTGGTGAAAGCGATCAACAAATTGAAGCGCCCCAGCCCGTCGGCCGCGCCTGTAGCGAAAGATTGCCCGGCCTGCGCCATGTCAATCCCGATCAAGGCAACGCGTTGTCCGCATTGCACGAGTGATCTCGAGCGGCCGCCCGCGCGTAGGTGGATCGAGCCAGGATCCTCGACTCGATGGCAAGATAGGCGGCAATGCCGCAATTAGTTCGCCATCGACCCGCTGAGCGTGTCGATCCACCTCCGCAATCCTTCTCGATCGACCAACAAGATCTCGGTTCGGCGCACAGCCAGATCCGACCCTGTTCGACGCTCTATCCCACTCGGTTCCTGGCGCCCACGGCGAAAACGCCGGCAAAATCCAGCAACCCGATTCCTGCACGAGTGCGGGAAATTTTAATCGCAATCCCGCGCCATCGTGCAACGTCGCCGCCGGATGGAAATGCCCGATGATCTGGATGCGCCCATTTTGTTCCCGTTCGCAATCGCCGTGATGGAATTCGAACCGATCCGTAGTGAAGGAATCGCGCAGGTCCGCTCCCAGGCGTTTGATTTGAGCGTCGTGATTGCCGGCGAGAAGAACTACCTCGCACTGTTCTCGCAGACGCGTGACTAACGAGAAGAATTCGCGGGCGCCGTTTTTATCGTGAACGAGATCGCCCAGCAGAATCAGGGTGGCGGGATGATAATCGCGCAGCAATTGGCTCAATCGGGCTTTCGATCGATTCCATTCCCCAAAGCGGGACGAGACGCCCGGCCAGACGCTGGCTTAGCTCGAAGCCAAAGTGCAAATCGGCAATGGCGAGCCACTTTTCCTGCTCGTGGAAAAGGGCCAGGCGCGAATCCAGGAGCACACTTTCTGCTATTAAAGCTTGCGACTGTGAAAACGCGCGCATGGGAAGAGGGGCGGAAATTAGGGCTTGCCAGCTACGGCTTCAACGCGTATTCAGCGCGGATCCGATTACAAGCGACATCGTTGCGACTTGCGCTCGCATGTCTCATCGGTGCATTTCTCGCAAGTTGCGCAACCCAACCCACGGCGAACCGCAACAGCGTGAAATCGCATCGCATGAACGTGCGCACGACGGCGTATTGTGTCCACGAGCGGGGCGGCGGCGGACGACGCAACGCGGTCGGCGAATATCTTTCGGGCCGGATTGTTCGGAGCGCCGCTTCTGACTGGTCGCGCTTCCCGCTCGGGACCCGCTTCAAAATCGTGGAGACCGCCGAGGAATACGTGATTGATGACTACGGCACCGCTTTGGTCGGCACCAATACGATTGATCTGTACAAACCGTCGCGATTGGAAATGAAACGCTGGGGCGTGCGTCACGTGGATATCGATATTTTGCAATGGGGCTCGGAGGAACAGAGTATCAAAGTGTTGAAACCGCGGGCGAAGCACACCACCCCACGCCGGATGCTGATCGCGCTGGCGAGCAAGAAAAATCATCGCAACTCGCGGATCGCGAACTTTAATTCTGCCGGCGAGAATGGCAGAATCGCGCCGCGATGAAAATTCTCGTTGTCGGCGGCGCCGGTTACATCGGTAGCATTTGCGCGGAGGTTTTGCTCGATCAAAAGCACGACGTCGCCATTTTCGATAACCTGAGTGAGGGACATCGTCACGCAGTAGATCCACGGGCAGAATTTATCGAGGGCGATCTGGCCGATAGAGAGGCGACGGCCGATGCTCTGGCGCGGTTGCGACCAGAGGCGGTGATGCATTTCGCCGCCAATGCGCTGGTGGCCGAGTCGATGCAGAATCCATCGAAGTATTTTCGCAATAACATCGCAAACGGCCTCAACCTTCTCGATGCCATGATCGCAGCGGAGGTGAGATCGCTCGTTTTTCCTCCACCTGCGCGACCTTCGGTCCGCCGGAACGTCTGCCGATCGATGAAGAAACGCCGCAGCGCCCGATCAATCCCTATGGCGAGTCTAAACTGGCGTTCGAGAAAATTCTCCGCTGGTGCATGATGCCATTCACGGGCTCCGGTTTGTGTCGCTTCGTTACTTCAATGCCGCCGGTGCATCAGAAAAGTTCGGGGAAGATCACCGCTTCGAAACGCATTTGATTCCAAACGTGCTCAAGGTCGCGTTAGGACAAAAAACCGCATGTCGAAATTTTCGGGACGGATTACGAAACGCCCGACGGCACCTGCATTCGCGATTACATTCACATTATCGATCTGGCCCACGCTCACATCCTCGCGCTCGAGGCTCCGGCCAGCGCTTCTTACAATCTCGGCACCGGCGGTGGCTCCAGCGTGCGCGAAGTGATCGAGAGTTGTCGCAAAATCACCGGGCAGCCCATTCCAGTTATGGAAAAACCGCGGCGCCCGGGCGATCCGCCGCGCCTGATCGCGTCATCCGAAAAAATCAAACGTGAGCTCGGCTGGCGCCCGCAATTCCAGACTCTCGATGCCATTGTCGATAGCGCGTGGAAATGGCATCAAAACTTTCCGCGCGGTTACGAAGATTGACGCGCTGATCTGGGAGCGCAGGCTGCCAGCCTGCTCTTTCGGCCGCTGGCCGAAAGCTTCTGCGAAAATCGATTGTTCAAGTCGACCTTTGTCGCCGGCAAGCTGCCGACGACTGCAGGCTAGCAGCCTGCGCTCCCAGAATCTAACGCGCAGCGACGTAAACAAAGGCGCCCGCTGGCGAACCAGCGGGCGCGCAATTCTAATTTTGTTTGTCGCTGATTAAGGCCTTGTTGTTGTCGTGGTCGTAGTTTCTTTTTCTCAATCACCTCGCTGACCGGCCTCGTCAGCACGACCTTGCGAACGATCATGCGGTCGCCTTCCCTCGCGTAATAGACGGTCGCGGGCATATCCGGACGAACTGCCGACCATTCCACCGTTCTGCCCGTCGGGTCGACAACGGTGGTGCTCTTGGTGTAATAATATTTCACCGGCTCCGCGGTCGTGGAGGTGCGGAAACTGATGTAGTCTGAGGCCGGCGCGGCCGCGATTGTTCCAACGCTCGTTGTCGTAGCCGATTCCGTCGTCGTCGTGCCAGTCACCGGGTCGGTGGATCTTGTTACGGTGGTCGTCTCTTGCGCCACCGCCGTGGTCAAAGCCACCGCGCTGATTGCTCCGACCGCCAACATTTTGCTTAATCTGTTTTCTTTCATGTTTGTCCTTTGCTTTGTTAAACGGATGCTCCCCGTCGTGACTAACTTTGACTGCTTCCGGACGGGTCTTATTCAACCGCAAAGAAGGTTCGTAGATTCAGAGGTCAGCGGACGCATCTCCACGCCCTACGGCCCCAATGATTTCCCTTCGTTTCTGAACCTGTATGCAACCGCTTACCGGATTCCGCGATTTTCTTCCCGCTTCCTGCGCGGAACGAAACTACATCTTTGCGAAATGGCGCGAGGTCGCAGGCCGCTACGGCTTCGTGGAATTCGACGGACCAGTGCTGGAAGAGCTCGATCTCTACAAAAGGAAATCAGGCGAGGAAATCGTCCGGCAATCTGTACGAATTCGTTGACAAAGGAGAGCGCGCGGTGGCGCTGCGGCCTGAAATGACCCCGACGCTGGCGCGGATCGTCGCGGCGGAACACCGGCAATTCCGCAAGCCGTTGAAATGGTTCTCGATTCCGCAGGTGTTTCGTTATGAGCGCCCGCAACGGGGACGTTTGCGCGAGCATTTCCAGCTCAACTGCGACATCGTCGGCGAAGAATCCGCCGGAAGCAGACGCGGAATTGATCGCGCTGGCCATCGATGTCGTGCGCGTCTTTGGTTTTACCTCGCAGGATTTTGTCGTGCGCATCAGCGACCGGGAGTTTTGGACGGAATTACTCGAAGCTCGAGAAAGTGCCGCCTGATCGCTGGGAAGAAATGTTGCAGACGATCGATAAATCGGAGCGCGAGCCGCGCGAGAAAACCGAGGAACGACTCGGGAAATTGGCGGGACCGGTCTTCGAGATTTTCGAGAAAGGCGGCGAAAGCGTGAAGCTCAACAACATAATGGAAAACCTGCGGCTGCGCGGTCTCGCCGATTTCGCCAAGATTGATGTCCGCATCGTCCGCGGTCTCGCCTATTACACTGGAATCGTTTTCGAAGTCTTTGATCGCGCAGGCAAGTTTCGTGCAATTGCCGGCGGCGGGCGATACGACCAACTGATTGGCACAACTAAGCGACAACGCCGTTTCCATGCCCGCGCTGGGCTTCGCCATTGGCGACGTCGTTCTCGGTGAAATGATTCGCGGCCACGCCGCTGCTCGCGCGCAAATGGAAAAAACGATCGAGACCGAACGCGCGATCGAGATTTATGTGGTCATTGCGAAAGAAGAACAGCGTGGAAATGCCATTGCCATGATGCAGCAACTGCGTGATCGCGGATATCGGGTCGATTACTCCTTGGCGGCGGCGAAAGTGGCGCGCCAATTCCGATTGGCCGAGCAAAGCGGCGCGCGCCTGGCCGTCGTTTTCGGCGACGAATGGCCGCAGGTGGGAGTGAAAGATCTCGTCAGCGGCAAGCAGCGGTCGGTCGCACACGAAGAATTGCTTGCGCGACTCGCTACCTTCCCGACTTTGTCATCCCGAGCGTAAGTCGAGGGATCCCGCGAGTGATTCATAAAGGCTGCATAACGGAGATTCCTCGACTTCGCTCGGAATGACAGAACACATGTACCGCACCCATCACTGTAACGAACTGCGCAAAACCGATATCGGCCGTGAGGTGAAACTGGCCGGCTGGGTGGCGGTGCGGCGCGATCACGGCGGCGTCATTTTCATCGATCTGCGCGATCGCGAAGGATTAACTCAGGTCGTTTTTCGCCCGGAAGAAAACGCTGAGGTAGCAAAGCAATCCCACAGCTTGCGCACGGAAGACGTCATTCAGGTTTGCGGGAAAGTCGCGCCGCGTCTGCCTGGAACCGAAAATCCAAAGCTCGCGACCGGCGACATCGAAGTGCTCCCGCAATCGCTCACGGTTTTGAATCGCGCCGAGAATCTCCCGTTTCAGCTCGATGCCGAATTGAGCAATGAAGATCTCGAGCTGACCTATCGCTATTTCGATCTGCGCCGGCCGCGCCTCTCCCGCAATCTGCAAACCCGGCATCGCGTCACCCAGGCAACGCGGCAATTTCTCGATTCGCAGGGATTCCTCGAAATCGAGACGCCGATTTTGAGCAAAAGCACACCGGAAGGCGCGCGCGATTTTCTCGTCCCCAGCCGGTTGCTGCCGGGAAAATTTTACGCCCTGCCGCAGGCGCCGCAGCAATACAAACAATTGCTGATGGTTGCCGGAATGGAGAAATATTTCCAGATCGCGAAAGCATTTCGCGATGAAGATTTGCGGGCCGATCGCCAGCCGGAGTTCACGCAGATCGACATCGAAGCGTCCTTCGTCACACCTAACGATATTTATGCACTGACCGAGGGAATGCTGGCGGCAATTTTCAAGGCTGCGCGCGGGATCGAAATCCCCACGCCATTTCCGCGGCTGACCTATCGCGAGGCCATCGATACCTTCGGCAGCGACAAACCGGATCGCCGTTTCGACATGAAACTCGATCGATCTCGGAGACGTCTTTCGCAGCAGTCAGTTCAAGGTTTTCCAAAGCGCACTGGCTGAGGGCGGCGTGGTCAAGGCGATCAACGCCAAGCATTTCGCCGGTATCACCATCGGCCAGGTCGATGAACTGACCGCGATCGCGAAAACGTTTGGCGCGAAAGGTCTGGCCTTCATCAAGGTGGAGAACGGCGAATGGAAATCGCCGATCGTGAAATTCTTTTCCGAGGCGGAGAAGGAATCGCTGCGCACGAGATTACAAATCGAAGAAGGCGATTGTATTTTCTTCGCCGCCGGAAAATGGGAGATCGCCTGCGAAGTGCTTGGCCGGATTCGATTGCGGATTGCCGAAATTCAAAAATTGACCGCCGGCTCAGACACCGCCCGTCCGGCTCGGACTTGGACTTTCTGTGGGTCACCGATTTTCCGCTCATGCAATGGAGCGCGGAAGAAAATAAATGGAACGCGGTGCATCATCCATTCACTCGACCGAAAGCGGAAGATCTTTCGTTGCTTGAGCAGAAGAAATTCGCCGAAATGCGCGCCGACGCCTACGACGTTGTCTTAAACGGCGTCGAGATCGGCGGCGGCAGCATCCGCATTCACGAGCCGGAGTTACAGGCAAAAATGTTCGAAGCACTGGGAGTGAGCGCGGAAGATCAGCAGGCAAAGTTTGGTCATTTGCTGCGCGCATTTCGCCTCGGCGCGCCGCCGCACGGAGGCATCGCGCTCGGTCTCGATCGCCTCGTCATGCTGATCTGCGGCGAAGAATCCATCCGCGATGTGATGGCGTTCCCGAAAAATAATCGCGGCCAGGAACTGATGACACAGTCGCCCGCCGAGGTCGATCCCAAGCAACTACGCGAGTTGGGAATTCAATTAGCAACCGAAAAGAAGTAGCGATCGAGCTCGCTTAGAAGCGGCACACGTCGTTCAATATCCCAAGGCCTTTTGCGCTCCGCGGCCGTCGGCAGCGGGTCCTTGCGGATTGTGATTGCCTCCGCGCCCGAGTCCTTCAGCTGCCTGGACTGAACCGCGTTGAACTCCACATCTTTGGTGAATTCCGGCGGAAGGTCCGCCTCCGCATAGATGGCGTGCACCGGGCATACGTCCACACACGCCATGCAATCAATGCAATCCTCCGGGTGAATAACCACCTGGTTCTCCAGTTCATAGAAGCAGGCGACGGGACACACCTCTACACAGTCGGTGAACTTGCATCCGCTACATTTGTCAGTCACGACGTGAGGCATGGGATAGTGTGGTTCAGGGTTGCGTCGAAAGGAGTGGTGTTAACCCTCAACTAATTCAGTGGTGCCCGCTTGGTCAATTCCTGTCTCAATATCAGACTAAGCTCCTGCCGGGTGATGTTCGCGGTCGGTGCGGAACAAAATCGCCACGAAAAAGGTGACGATGGTGCCGAAGCAGATCCACCACGGAAATTCCATGACCGGCAACCATTCCGGTTGGGAATAGAGCTGACTCCCGAATATTTTGGCCAGATTGTTGGGAAGTCCGCTCAAAATCGTGACCACGATAAAGCCGGCAATCATGGCAATGAAATTGCCGTGATCGTTCCCGCGCGTTTTCGTCAGCATGCCGGCGAGAAAAATTCCGAGAACGGAGCCGTAGGTGTAACCATAAATCCCGAGCACAATCGGAATGATGCGCACATTCGGCTGGACGATGACAAAATAAGATGTGGTCGAGGCGACGACGATCATCAGAATCGAAAACCCGACCGTAGCCCAACGGACCGCGCGCAAACTATCTACACCGTTGGCGCCCGGGCGAATGTAGGTGACATACCAATCGCGGGTAAAACTAGTAGCCAGCGCGTTGAGCGCAGTGCTAAGCGAACCCATGGCGGTCGCGAAAATCCCGGCGAGCAACAGTCCGCGCAGGCCCACCGGCATTTCATAAAGGATGTAGTGACAAAAAGTTTCGTTCGGCGTTTTCGGCAACATGGTCCTGGTGGGTTTGATAAAAACCCAGAGCAGGACGCCGATGCTGAGAAAGGTGAATGCGATCGGAATATCGGCCAGCCCCGACATGATGAGCGAACGCCGGCTCCGGCGCACATCGGGCGCGGTCAACATCCGTTGCACCATGTCCTGGTCCGTGCCGTGCGTTGACATGGTCATAAAAGTGGAGCCGATCAATCCGGCAAAAATGGTGTACTCGATGGCAAACATTCCTTTCCATTTGTCCCAGCCATGTTTCGCCGGGTCGAGGCCGGTGGTGATGAAATCGGATAAATGAAACGGGCCACGGTGTTCCACGATTGAGTGCCAGCCGCCGGGAATGGCTGAGTAAAGCAGTCCGAGCGCGACCAGGGCGCTGCCGATCATGATTGAAGCCTGGATGAGATCCGTCCAGATGACGGCCTTGATTCCGCCAAGGGTGGTGTAAATCGCAGTTAGGAGAACGATGGCGACGGTGGCTCCGACATAAATCCACAACGTTTCCGTTTGGGTCGGCCGGACCCCGCGAATCATTTCGTAAGCAAGAGCGAGTGCGATAGCAGCGACATACAAACGCGCGCCTGATGCGAGCAATCGCGTAAAAGAAATATGGCGGAGGCTGCGTTCTTGGTCCCGACTCCAAACCGCGCGGTTAGATATTCGTAGATCGAGAAAACTTTGTAATCGTAATACGGCTTGATGAAAATGAAGCTAACGAGAATGCGAGCAATGATGGTGCCGAGCGCGAGCTGCAGGTAAGTGTAGTTGCGCTGAGTGTAGCCCTCGCCCGGCGTGCCAAAAATGTCCCGGCGCTGGTTTCAGCCGCGATCAGCGAAGCCAACACCGCCCACCACGGGATTTGCCGCCGGCCAAGAGCGAAATCTTCCAAATCACGCTCCTTCCGGCCCATGCGCAGGCCGATGGCAATGATGATAAAGAAATAGAGGAAAAGAACGAGGCAATCGATCGCGAGCTTCGCGTTCATCCAGTCGTTAGGTGACAGAATTTCCGGAACGCGCAAGGTGGATCGCGCGTTCCGTCGCGCGATGTTAAAGAATAGCATCGAGGTCCGAGCCGGACTGGCTCGACTGCTCGATCCACCAATGGACCTGACAAGAATCGAAGCGCCAGACTTCGACCTGGCCATGACCTTAAATTCCGGCCAGGTATTTCACTGGGACAAAATCGGCGACGGTTTTTACGGAATGATTGGCGATCGCGCGGTTTACGTGGAGCAGCGCGGGGACATTTTGAAAGTTCGTTTTGGCGAGACGCGCGCGCTACCGAAGTCGTCGCGCGTTATTTCGCGCTCGATCATCCACTAGAAGAAATCTGCGCGTCGTTCCCGCGCGACCCGGTCATGGATGCGGCGCGCGATTTTTGTCGCGGCCTTCGGATTATTCGACAGCCACAATGGGAATGCCTGGCCACCTTTATCTGTTCTTCGATGAAACAGGTGGCGCACATCCGGCAAATCTCACGGGCGTTACGCCAGCGATTTGGGCAAAGGAAACAAATCTGCGGAGGAAGTGTTTTCATTTCCGTCGCCCGACGCGCTGGCCCGGACGACGGAGAGAGAGTTGCGAAAATGCGGGTTGGGTTATCGCGCGAAGAATCTGTTGGCAACAGCGAAGCACGTCGCGTCCGGAGAGGCGGATCTCGACTCTTGGAGAGCGCTCTCCGAGCGCCAATTGCGGGAGCATCTGTGCGAGCTTCCCGGCGTAGGGATGAAAGTGGCGAATTGCGTTATGCTATTCGCCTACGAGCGAACCGCCGCATTCCCCGTTGATGTTTGGATCGAACGAGTCTTGCGCGAAAGCTATTTTATCCGGGGGCGAAAAGCCACGAGCAAGGCAATGGCGGAATTCGTTGCGAATTATTTCGGCGCGCACGGTGGCTACGCGCAGCAATATCTGTTTCATCATGCGAGAATGACCGGGAAGCGGAAATCGCGAACTCGCTCGATTGACTAGTGTCATCAAACATAATGATGAAGCCCAAATAATGAATCCCTGAGGTGCCGGAACCCTGGGACTCCCCGAGGATGACACCGAGTAGGGACTGCCTTATTTTACCTTGGAGCGAACTGAACGGGCGCAGGCGATGCTAGTTCTAATGTAAGCCCGAAACGAGGGCCTTTAATTAATGCAGCCTAGAAGCGAACGACAGAAAATCCTGTGGGCGGTATTCCTTTCGCTCCTGCTGCATCTGGTAGTGGGCGTTTCCATCGCTTCTTTCGGGGATAAACTTCAACCCTCGCTTCCCGAGGATGAGAAACCGGTGGAGTTGACCATTGTCGATGTCGCTCCGATGCCGACTCCACCGACCGGGCCAAAGAACACGCCATTTATCGATACGACAGAGCAGACAGAGACAAAGGAAGAGCCTAAGGAAAAAGCGTTCGAATCAAATGCGAATTCGATCGCGGCCAGTGAATTGCCAGCATTAGGAATCGCGCCCATACCGACGCAGGAGGGAAAAGAACTGCCGACGATGGATTTGAAAAATCGCCAGCACTCATTGGACGTGGAGGGCGCGCAAGCGCAGCCCGTTTCGCGCCCGGCGCCGGCGCCAAGCATAACGCCGCAGGCAACGCCACAACCGACACAACCGACCGCCACGCCATCGCCCAGCGCCACGCCTCCTTCTACGCCCCAGCCGACACCAACCCCGACGCCGACACCGACACCGACGCGATTTACTGGCAATGTTCCGCGCCAGTCCGCCGCCGACGGCGCGCACGCCCGAGCCAGAGAAAGAGGTCAGTTCTCCTTCCCCAAAGGCAGCACCAGCACCAGTGTCGCGCCCGCCTGCATCGTCGGCGTATCGACGCGAGCAAATGCAAGAGCGAATGGCTGGGAACATTTCGAAGCGGGGAGTTTCATCGGTAAACGCCGTCGGCACACCGCTTGGCCGCTATGAGAAGAAGGTCTACGACTCAATTGAAAGCGCTGAGTACGCTCTTTGTGATGCAAATCGCGACCGTGTTGATATTGGGACAGTGCATGTACAGTTTGTGGTCGCGCCAAATGGGAAGATCAACGATATCAAAGTAACGAGCGGTGGGACGTCCGCATCGTTCACGAACCTTGCCTGCAATCGATTCAAGAAGCGAAACCCGAAGCTATTCCCGAAGACGTTATGGCCGTACTACCACCGGATGGATTACCGGGTGAGATTAGCTTCACCGGTTTTCAAAATCCTTAATCTTACATGAGCGAAGCCCTGAGTAACCTCATTGGTTTTTCCAACGCGGCGGCCTTTTCATGTGGCCACTGCTCATTTGCTCGATCGTTGCGCTAACGACAATTATTTTGCGCGGTTTCGCGCTGCGGGAAAAGAATGTCATGCCACTGGTGATCGAGAGCGAGATCGAGCGACTACTGCCGGGCGGGAGTGCCGATCGGTTGATGCGAATTGTCGAGAACGACCAATCTTCCCTTGCGCGAATCGTGCGAGTCGCGCTGCAGCATTTACGCTCGCCCCGCTCCGAGAATGTTGAGGCGGTGCAAACGCGCGCGCGTCACGAGATGGTAATCCTGGAAAAGGGCCTGATCGTGCTGGAAGTGATCGTCGGTATCGCGCCGTTATTAGGTCTAATCGGCGCCGTTTCAGGGTTGGTGCACGTTTTCTCACACCTCGGATTAAGCTCGGGCGCGTCCGACACGCGCCAAATTGCACTTGGCATCGCGGAGGCGTTGAATGCGACCGTCTTCGGCCTTTCCATTGCCGTGCCAACGCTGGTCGCCTTCAGTTATTTTTCAAAAAGGTCGAGGTAATGTCGGTGGAAATGGAAACGCTGGTGGTGGAGCTGATCGCTAAATGTTATTTCGGGCGGGGCGCGCAGGAAGCGATCGCCGCCGGTGCGGATGACGGCGCGAACACAAGTGTTAACAAGCTAGTCGGGATTAAGATGAATTTCGCTGTTCGGAAGCGGCGGGCGCCCTCGATCATTATCGTTTCGCTGGTCGATATCCTCACCATCCTCCTCATCTTTTTCGTGGTCTCGACTACATTCAAAAAGACCAGCCGGAGGTGCAGATCAATTTACCGGAATCGAAAACAGCGACGAAAGCGCCGGCCGAGCTGGAGCACGCCATCGTCACGGTAGATGAAACCGACGCGGTGAAACTGGATGGCCAGTCTATCGAGGTGAACGAACTCGAGAGCGCGGTCCGGAACCTTTCGCCGACAAAAAAGCATCACTTGCCCTGCAAGCGGACAAGAAGGCGTCATTTGGAACAATCGTCAAAGTAATGGACGCCTTGAAACTGGCGGGTGTGCGAAATCTTCCGGCGTTCACTCGCGAGTAAAAATGAAACTGGCCATTCGGAAGTACGGCGATCCGGCGCTGCGCGCAAAGGGAAACGGGTAGCGGAGATCGACGACGCGATTCGTGAACTCGCTGACAACATGCTGGAAACGATGCGTGGAGCGAACGGGATTGGTTTGGCGGCGCAACAAGTAGGCCACGCGCTTCAACTCACTGTTGTCGATATTTCAGCGGTGGAAGATCGGCCGAGCGCAATGGCGTGGAACGGCAAGGAAGTAGATCCGAAGGAGCAGATGCCACTGGTGTTGCTCAATCCACAAATTCAGACCGGGCCGGAAAAAGAGATCGCTTCGGAAGGTTGCCTCAGTTTTCCCGAAATTTCAGCTGAGATCGAACGTGCGGACTGGGTTACAAGTACAGGCCCAGACCCTGATGGGCGAGACGGTCGAAATTGAGGCGACCGGATTATTAGCGCGCGCGCTGCAGCACGAGATCGATCACCTCAACGGTATCCTCTTCATCGACCGAATGAGCTCGGCGGCGAAAGCGAGTGTGTCGAGCCGGCTGAAACGTCTGCAAAAGAGACCCAACGTGGCCTAACGACAAGTAGACAGCCGCGCGCGGTAGAACCAGCGCTCTGAATATAGCCCCGCGAGAATGCCCTCATCCTAACCTTCTCCCGCCGGGAGAAGGAACCGCCTCGCCCTTTGGGAGATTATGTGTTTAGCGTCGAGCGACCTTCTCATTAACACCCTGCTTTAGCTGGGTGTTAAGCGACGCCTGAGAAGGCCCAACCGCTTCAGCGGTTTTTGTTAGTGAACGAGTAAACCGCTAAAGCGGTTGCGGTAGTAGGCTCGGCCATGCACCTCGCTGAAGCGAGGTGTTAATGAAATCGCATATAGCAAGCTAAGCACCTAACTGGGAGAGAGTTGCCGTGAGCGTTCGCGACTTTTGCAAACCGCTTATCAGATTCCCTATCTAGGACCGGCTATCTTTCTTAATCTTCTCCCAAATGGCGTCCAGCTCTTCCAGGGTTGCTTCTCCCAGTTTTCCACCGCGCGCGCGCAATCGATCTTCCATCTCGTTAAACCGCGCGACGAATTTGTCGGTGGCCGCTTGCAGCAAACTCTCGGCCTCGAGCTGACATTTGCGGGCTAGATTCACCACCGCAAACAACAAATCGCCGATTTCATCGGCGATCATTCGCGCTTCCGCAGACGCCACCGCACTTTTCGTTTCGTCCAGCTCTTCCTCGACTTTTGCGATCACGTCGCGCAGTTCCCGCCAGTCAAAATTTACCCGGGCTGCTTTCTTCTGTGCTTTCTCTGCCCGCATCAACGCGGGCAATGCTATCGGCAGACTGGCGAGGTAATGCGCATCGCCTTTCTTCTCTTCCCGCTTTGATCGCTTCCCATTGCCGGACGACTGCTTCGCTTCCCCGCGCCTCACTTTTCCCAAAAACATGGGGGTGCCGGCGGATTAATTTCTCGCTAACTTCTCGCGCGATTTCGTCGACGTCGAAGCGTTTCTCTTCCGAAGCGATCTGGGCGTGCATGACAATTAGCAAGAGCAAATCGCCCAGCTCCTCGCGCAGATTGGCGTCGTCTTGCGCATAAACGGCCCCGGCGACTTCGTAAGCCTCCTCCAGCAGCGCCGGAACCAGAGAGGCGTTGGTTTGTTCGCGATCCCACGGGCAGCCCTCGGGAGAGCGCAACTTGGCGACTATGTCGCGAAGCCTTTCAAATTCAGTCATTCTGAGCAAAGTCGAAGAATCCCGTTGCGTTACCTACAAGCTTTCACAGCGGGATTCCGTGAAGTTACCTTAACGCTTTCGCGACGGGATCCCTCGGCTTCCGCTCGGGATGACATATTAAATCCGCCAGAGCGGACCGGTGCGCACCGAACTCCGTGATTTCGCCGGAGGATTTCTTGCTGACATAAATGGTGATGCCGATGACAAAGGCAAAGGTCCCGATAAAAGTGCCCGCCACCAGCCAGGAGGGAACGTGACCGACCCGCAGAGCGTGATAAAGCGCTCGGCCGCTTGTGATCGGTTCGGAGCGTGCAGGAAAATTTTCGTCACCCACGCCACCATGATGAGAATGAAAATGAAAACGTAATTCCGTTTCAGCCGGCGTCCGATGGCTTCGAGTTTCGAAATCTTGAAGGACGGCAAAATGAGATCTTCGCAAACCAGTTTTTTCCATTCGCCCTGGAGCATCTGGCGATTCTCCATCACCATTGGCACGAGAAAATGCGCTTCCAACATCCGCACCCGCGCGCGGAATGCGTCGTAAAAGCGGTAACGCCGGCTCTCGATCCAGAGCATTACCCAAACGATGGCGAGATTGAAAAAGAAAATGATGTGCGGACCTCGCGATTAGCAAAGGCAATGGTGATGATGGCGGTGCTGCTGGTGATGGCCCAGTTGGTCGTGATGTCGAGGCGCTGCCGCCAGACCATGATGCGCCCGAGCTCGCCGCGATAGAAATGCGACATGGCATTGACGTAGCCCGGGTCGTACAGGCTGCGTTGCAACGAAATGGTTGCTTCGTCGGTGGAGGCGGAATCGGTCTTTTCTGTTGCCACGGTTCTTCGATTAACTGGATAACTCGCTTCGCCCCAATAATCCAACTCTTCTCTATGGCCATCGCGCTAGCGGATATTCTCGATGAACGGCACATTGCATTGCAGTTAAAATCGCGCCGGCAGGCGAATACCTTACGCGAGATCATTGGTCTTCTTGAAAAAAACCGGGAGCGTGCTACAGCCGGCAGAATTTCTCGCGCAGGTCCTGGCACGCGAAAGGGTAAACTCCACCCTGATCGAAAACGGCGTCGCTTTTCCTCACGCCCGCACGGCTCTGGTCGACCAAATCGCCCTCGCGGCTGGCCGCAGCCGCGCTGGAATTCCATGGAACGATAAGGGCGAGCGCGCTCGTTTGATTTTGTCGTAGCCGTTCCGCAACGATTGGTGGAACGACTATCTTGTCCTGGTCGGCACGTTGGCGCGGATCACCCAGACCGAGCAACAGCGCGAGGCCTTGCTCGCGGCAGCGACCCCGGCGGAATTCATCGAGACCTTGCGCAGCGCAGCCTCATTTTGATCCTTTCAACAAACGATCACGCGCACGATCGAGCGTTCGGCGCTCGCTCGGCGTCAGGCTGCCAATACCGGACTTCGCAATTTTGTCGAGAATGGGATCGACCGACTCGGAGATGTCATCTTCTTCGCGACGTGTCGGAACGGGTTTAGGGACGACTTTGAATTTTGGTTTCGGCTGTAACCGCGCCTTAAAATTCTCCCACCAGATTAACTCCGGTCCGACCCCACGGAGGCGAACAAAACAGAAGCTGGCAGCGATACTCGTCCAGACGACGGCAAGGTCCGTCCAGGAATGGTAGGCCAGCAATTGCAAGGTGTAGATCGCGCCCAGAATCACTGCCGTCCATTTCGCTGTGATCCGCAAAAGCAGTCTCGGCCGATGGATAAATGGTGGCGAAGGCGACAAAAACTCCGAAATGCAATGCGAGCGAGCCGGCCAGTCCAGTCCGTTGGCTGAATCCCCAAAGTGTCAGCAGAAGCGAAGGCGTGAAAAGTAAAACCGCATAAAGAGACGATATAAGCACGTTGGCCGATGAATTTTTCCACTTCGCGGCCGAAGACGAAAAGCATGTACATCTCGATCGCGAACCAAAGCAGCTGCATGGGCGAATGAATGAAGGCATAAGTCGCGAGGCGCCAGACCTGGCCGCTTCCCAGGACACGAGCACTGTCGAACATCATGAGATCGAGCAGCCCGCCGCCGCCAGCTGCGACGAGGAGACAGGCCACGATGGCAAGGGCGACGTGGATGCCGACGAGAATTGTCGTCACGTCTACCGGAAAACGACCCATCCACGCGACTGGCCGATAATCGTCGGAAGTGGTCACCCCGAACATGCTTAAATAATCGGCCACGCTTTTCGGAGCGCAAGCGTACGTCAGAATCTTGAGCGTTGACCTTCGAGGCTGCGGTAGGCTCGACGCCGGAATGCTCAAGCCATCGAAAAATTCTTGGAGAAGCGGCAGAAGCGAGGGAAATTCGTCCTCCGCGCGATTGATGATATCAATCATCCCAGATCGCCCTGCGTTTATGAACAATCCTGCGACCGCCATTTCACCGCCAGCCGGAATCGGCGATCACAAACCAGCAAATCAGGCCGTGCTTGATTGGGTGCATGAAGTCGAGCTGCTGACCCAGCCTGAGAATATTTTTGGTGCGACGGCTCGGAGCGCGAAAACGACTTCCTGATTTCGGAGTCATTGAAACAGGAGGTATTGATCAAGCTGAACCAGAAAAAGGCTCCACGCTCGTATTTGCATCGCTCGAACTCGAACGACGTCGCCCGGGTTGAGCAATTTACCTTTATCTGCACGCCGACGAAGGCAGAAGCGGGACCAACGAACAATTGGTCGGAGCCGGGAGAGACATATTCGAAATTACATGGCCTGCTCAAAGGCGCGATGCGCGGACGCACCATGTTTGTCGTGCCTTACATTATGGGGCCGCCCGATTCGCCGCTAACGAAGATTGGATTCGAGATCACGGATTCCAAATATGTCGTGCTCAGCATGCGAATAATGACTCGAATGGGGAGATCGCGGTCAAACGGCTTGGCAGCGATCCGAAGGCGGAATGGAACCGCGGGGTGCATTCGCTGCTCGATGTCAATCCGGAGCGGCGCTTCATTTGTCATTTTCCGCAGGATAACGCGATCATCTCGGTTGGCTCCGGTTACGGCGGAAACGTCCTGCTTTCGAAAAAATGCCTGGCGCTGCGCATCGGTTCTTACCTTGCGCGCAAACAAGGCTGGCTCGCCGAACACATGCTGATTCTTGGCGTCGAATCGCCGGAAGGGCAAAAACATTACGTCGCGGCTGCCTTCCCCAGCGCGTGCGGCAAAACGAATTTCGCGATGTTGATTCCGCCGAAGCATTTCGCCGGCTGGAAAGTCACGACCGTTGGCGACGACATTGCCTGGATGCAGATTCGCGACGGCCGTTTGTGGGCGGTCAATCCGGAGAACGGTTACTTCGGGCGTAGTGCCGGGGACGAGCTACAAATCGAACCCCAACGCGATGAAATCGATCGAGCGCGACACGCTTTACACCAACGTCGCGCTGACGGACGACGGCGATGTGTGGTGGGAGGGGAAGGATGGCCCGCCGCCCAAGCACGCGATTGATTGGCGAGGCAATGATTGGACCCCGGACTCGAAGGAAAAAGCGGCGCATCCAAATAGCCGCTTCGCCACTCCGATGCGCAATAATCCTGTGCTCGACCCGCATGTCGAGGACGGCGACGGCGTTCCCATCAGTGCGATTATTTTCGGTGGCCGCCGCAGCGATACCATGCCGCTCGTTTTCCAGGCGTTCGATTGGGAACACGGCACCTACGCTCGGCTCGACCATGGCATCGGAAACGACCGCGGCCGCGGCCGGCGCGGTTGGGAAAGTCCGGCGCGATCCGATGGCGATGTTGCCGTTCTGCGGCTACAACATCGGCGATTATTTCCGGCACTGGCTCGAAACGGGCAAACGGCTGACCAATCCGCCATTGATTTTTCACGTGAACTGGTTCCGCAAATCTGCGGATGGAAAATTTCTGTGGCCCGGGTTCGGCGACAACATGCGGGTATTGAAATGGATCATCGATCGCTGCGAAGGGCGCGTCGGCGCCACTGAATCTCCGATTGGTCACATTCCGCGGATGCAGGATCTGGATCTCGATGAACTCGGCGGCGTCACGCCCAATCAAATGCGCGAGCTTCTGAATGTAAGTGCTGAGGAATGGCAAAAGAGGTTTCCGATCACGCTAAATTCTTCGAGTCATTAGGCGGCGTCGTGCCGGACGAATTGGAGAAGCAGCGCAAGAACCTCGCCGGGCGATTCAAGTCCTGACGCGGGCCGAACGATTCGTTCTGACGCGCTGTGGGAGGAGCGCGCAGGTTCCGATCTCCGGGCCCTCAGCGGCGGGTGATCGCCCGTATTTTCCCGAAAATTTGCAGAGCCCGCATCGCGTGAAACGATTGTCTCCGGTGGGTTCGAGGAACGGGGCAAAAAACAGCGTCAGACGCGCCGGCTGAGCACGGCTGCGTTGAAATCCGCGGTGCGCGCCAGAATAACCTCAAAGGCATCGATCTCGATCTTCCGCTTGGAAAGCTGACCGTTGTCACCGGCCCGAGTGGAAGCGGAAAATCTTCGCTCGCTTTCGACACAATCTACGCCGAAGGGCAGCGCCGTTACGTCGAAACCTTCAGTCCTTACATGCGACAATTCCTCGAGCGCATGGACAAACCGCGGGTCGAGGACATTCGCGGAATTCCGCCAGCGATCGCGATCGAGCAATCGAACCTGGTAAAAACGTCGCGCTCGAGCGTTGGCACCATTACGGAGATCAACGATTTCCTGAAACTATTTTGGGCCCGCACGGCGCGCGCGTTCTGTCCCAGCTGCGGTCGCGAAATTCGCCCGGAAAACGCGAAGTCGATCGCGGATCAAGTCCTCGCGCTGTTCGATGCACCGAAGAACCCTCACCTCAATCCCTCTCCCTCAGGGAGAGGAGGACGCGCAGTGCCAGGTGAGGGAAGCTCCGGGGAGACGATCACGGAAGAAGGATTCCGAAGCGCAGGCTTAAAGATAACGAAACGGGATCCTCGACTCGCTGCGCTCGGCTCAGGATGACGGGTGCGGGAACGCGCAAAACCATTCTCATCACCTTCTGGGTCGTCTGTTCCGGCGAAGACCAAACCGCGCGACTTCTTCCAATTTCTGCAGCAACAAGGCTATCTGCGCATTTGGCTAAACGGCGACATTATTCGTGTAGATAGTGACGCTAAAATCGAGCGCCTCGGCGCGCGCGTTCAAGTCATCCAGGACCGCATCGTCGTCAGCGAGGAAAATCGTGCGCGCTTAACTGAGGCGATTGAAACCGCGCTGCGCTTCGGTAAGGGCAAAATCAATGTCATTCCGTTTCCTGTGGAGGCAGGCGTGCCGCCTGCAATTTCGAAGACTGCGGCGGCCGACACGGCCGCCGCTACAGGTCGTGAATTTCCTTTTTCGACCGGCTGGCACTGCGCGCATTGCGATCTCGACATTCGACCGCCGAGCCCGGGACTTTTCAGTTTCAACAATCCTCTTGGCGCCTGCCCGGAATGCCGCGGCTTCGGCCGCACCATCGCGATCGATCTGAATCGCGCGATCCCGGACCGCTCTCTCTCGATCGCGCAAGGGGTGGTGCGCGTTTTTCGCGGGCAGGAAATGGGCGAATCGCAAAAGGATCTGCTGCGTGCTTGTGCCCGCGAGGAGATCGATGCCAACACACCATTCGAGGAACTCTCGAAGGCTGACCAGGATTTTGTCATCAACGGGGAGAAACGCGCGGACGAATACACGGATGAGGATTACGAAAATGATCGCTGGTACGGGGTCCGCGGTTTCTTTCGCTGGCTCGAATCGAAGACTTACAAGATGCACGTGCGCGTCTTGCTCAGTCGATACCGCGCTTATGTGAAATGTCCGAGCTGTGAGGGTGGACGTTACCAACCGGAGGCGCTGAACTACTAAAATTGTAGCGGCGGTCTGTAACCGCCGAAATCAGACGAACGGCGCTCACAGCGCGCCGCAACAGCTCACTCTCCCCCAGTTCGCGGCACTTCCGATTTCTACCACGCTCGATATCCTGGCGGACATCGAAGTCGCGCCGGATGACGGCGCTGCCGCGATGCTGCGCAATGAAATCTGCGCGCGACTCCGTTATCTTTGCGAGGTCGGCGTCGGCTATCTCACGCTCGATCGTTCTACTCGCACGCTCAGCGGCGGTGAAATGCAGCGGGTCAATCTCACAACCTGCCTCGGTGCATCGCTCGTGAACACACTCTTCGTAATGGACGAGCCCAGCGTCGGATTGCATCCGCGCGACGTCGGGCGGCTTGTGCGCGTGATGCATAACCTGCGCGATAAAGGCAATACCCTGCTCGTAGTCGAGCACGACGAACAAATTATCCGGGCGGCCGACAACTTGATCGACATCGGTCCCGGTCGCGGTGAGCGCGGCGGCGAACTGGTTTGGACCGGCCAGCTGGATAAATTCATAGTGTGGATCGACGCGCTCCGCGGACGATGCCAAACATAATCGCGGAGCGATCAAAAAGAGCCGCTTCGCGGCTTCGGCGTTAACATCGCCCGCGGAGCGGCCGATCCACCAATCCCTCACTCGGGATTATCTCACTCGTGAAAAATCCATCCCGATTCCAAAATCACGGAGGAAGTTTTCATCGGTTATCAAAATCGCCGGTGCGACTGAACACAATCTCAAGAACCTCAATGTCGAGATTCCACTCGGAATCTTTACCGCGATTACGGGCGTTTCCGGTTCAGGAAAGTCCACCCTGATTCAAGATGTGTTGTATCGAAATCTTTTGCGGAGCAAAGGCCAGGCAAGCGAAAATGAGCCGGGCGCATGCCGGACGGTGACTGGCGCACATCGCCTCGGGGAGATCGTCATGGTCGATCAATCGCCACTGGCGCGAACTCCCGTTCGACGCCGATACTGTATCTCGGGCTTTATGATCGCGTGCGCGAGCTCTTCGCGGCCTTGCCCGAAGCGCAGGCGCAAGGACTAACCGCCAGTGCATTTTCCTTTAATTCCGGTAGCGGCCGTTGCGAACGTTGCAACGGCACCGGTTTCGAGAAAATCGAGATGCAGTTTTTGAGCGATCTTTATGTCCGTTGCGCGGAATGTGAAGGCAAACGTTTCCAGCCGCACGTGCTGAAAATTCAGCTGCACGGAAAATCGATTCACGAGGTGCTCGAGTTGACCGTGACCGAAGCGGCTGCCTGGTTTGCCCAGATCGGCGAGCGCGAAAAGCTCTCGGACCCGCTCGAAATTTTGGAGGAGGTGGGGCTCGGGTATCTGCGGCTGGGGCAACCACTCAATACCTTGAGCGGCGGCGAGTCTCAACGACTAAAACTCGTTAGCCACCTCGCTGATACAGGAGCGTGTCGCCTGCGAAGAAACACGATGCGAGCCGGCCCGGCTGCCTCGACAGAAAACCGTCGGCAATCTTTTATTTTCGACGAACCAACCACCGGACTGCATTTCGATGATGTCGCGATTTTGTTGCAATTGTTCCAACGATTGATCGACGCCGGGCATTCGCTGGTTGTGATCGAGCACAATCTCGAAGTGATTAAATGCGCCGACTGGATTATCGATCTCGGACCCGAAGCCGGCGATGAAGGCGGCGAGGTTGTGGCCGTTGGAACACCGGAGCGGGTTGCGAAGGTTGAGCGCTCGCACTACCGGTAGATTTTTACGTGACGTCATCCCGAGCGCAGTCGAGGGATCCCGTCGCGAAAGCTTTAAGGTCACGCCACGGGCTCCTTCGACTCCGCTTCGCTATGCTCAGGATGACGGCGGCGATATTTCGCTGCGCGCGGCGGAAGAGCCGTTCAATAGAATGCCGACCGGAGTGGATAAGATGTCCGCGCTCCCGGCACGAAACGCAAACGGCGCGATCCAAATTCATGGGGCGCGCGAGCACAATTTGAAAAACATCGACGTCGCGATCCCGCGCGACCAGATGGTCGTCATCACCGGACTAAGTGGGTCAGGAAAATCGACTCTCGCTTTCGACATTTTGTTCTCGGAAGGCCAGCGCCGCTTTCTCGACAGCATGTCCCCCTATGCCAGACAGTTCGTCGAGCAACTGGAAAAACCGGACGTCGATCTGGTTGAAGGGTTGCCGCCAAGCGTCGCGATTGAGCAGCGTGTGACGCGCGGTGGCGGGAAATCAACCGTTGCGACGGTGACGGAGGTTTATCATTTCCTACGGTTGCTCTTTGCAAAAACCGGCACGCAATTCTGTCCCGATTGCAATCTGCCGGTCGAAAAACAAACTCTGGCGGCAATCGTGAAACAAGTGGAGACAGCGGCGCGCCGTGGTCCCCTCAAGGTGCTGGCACCGCTGGTAAAAGCGCGAAAAGGGGTTTCACACCGATGTCGCGCGTTGGGCCGAGCGCAATGGATTCGACTCCCTTTCGTCGACGGGCAGTTCGTTCCGGTGCGGCAATTTCGTAAGCTTGAGCGTTTCAAGGAACACACCATTGATGTGGTTGTCGGCGTGATCGACAAGAAGCGCATCGCCAAGGCGCGCAATCTCAGCCAGCGCGCGCTCGAGATTGGTCGCGGCACCGCCCGCCTCATCGATGCGAAAGGTCGACTCACGGTCATGAGCACGGAGATGAGTTGTCCGGGTTGCGGGCGCGCCTTCGAAGAACTCGATCCGCGCTTGTTTTCGTTCAATTCGCCGCACGGGGCCTGCGAAGAATGCGGCGGCTTCGGCGAAATCTGGAACCAATCGCTCCAGGTTGGCGAAAGCGACGATGGCGAATCAGTCCTCGAAAACGAGCTGGCCGCCGAGCGTGAATCGGAATGGATCGAGGAAAGTGAAGCGCAGATCTGCCCGGCCTGCCAAGGCTCGCGTCTGAATCGCGATCGCGCGTCACGTGCGCGTGCAAAACAAGACGATCGACGATTTCACCGCGCTTTCGGCCGCCGCCGCGGCCAAACAAATCGCGCGATTAAAATTTAGCGGCAAACAAAAGACCATCGCGAGCGAATTGATTCCTGAAATCGTGCAGCGGCTTCGATTCATGGACAATGTCGGCCTCGGCTATCTATCGTTAGGTCGATCGGCCAAAACTTTGAGTGGCGGTGAATCGCAACGGATTCGCCTGGCGGCGCAGCTCGGCTCGAACTTGCGCGGCGTTCTTTACGTGCTGGATGAGCCAACCATTGGCTTGCATCCGCGCGATAATGTCCGGCTGCTCGAAACGCTGACTGCGTTGCGCGCAAAGGAACTCACTCGTCATTGTCGAACATGACGAAGCGACGATGCGTCGCGCCGATCACATCATCGATCTCGGCCCGCGCGCCGGGATTCACGGCGGCGAAGTTGTGGCCAGCGGATCGCTCCGCGAAATCGAGCGCGCCAAAGATTCGGAGACCGGACGTTGTCTCAAAAGCGCCGCTCTGCCATCCCATGCGCAAATCGCGGCGAAGCCTGCGCCATGTTGCGGATTGGGTCGAGATCAGGAATGCGCGGGCGAACAATCTGAAGAACGTCGACGTAAAATTTCCTGTCGGTCGCCTGTCGGTCATCACCGGAATTTCCGGCAGCGGCAAATCCACCTTGATGGGCGATGTCCTTTTGCCGGCGGTACGCGAGCAATTAAACCGAAAACGGCACCGCGCCGGGGAGCTGTTCTCGAGCGAGTTGGAGGCATGGAAGCGATCGATGCGGTTTACCGAAGTCGACCAATCGCCCATCGGGAAAACCTCGCGCTCGACCCCGGCGACCTACATCAAGGTCTTCGATGAGATTCGCAATCTTTACGCACAAGTTCCGGTGGCCCGCATGCGCGGTTACAGCCCGAGCCGGTTCTCCTTCAATGCCGAGGGCGGACGGTGCGAGTCGTGCAAGGGCCAGGGCATGATCAAATTGGAGATGAATTTTCTGCCGAGCACCTACGTGCCCTGTGAAGATTGCGGCGGGAAACGTTACAACGCGCAGACCCTCGAAGTTCTTTACCACGAAAAATCGATTGGAGACGTGATGGAAATGACGATCGAGGAGGCGGCCGAATTTTTCAAAGCTAACCCCAAAATCGCTCGATCGCTTTCACTGCTCGTCGATACCGGACTCGGTTATCTGAAGCTGGGGCAGCCGAGCCCGACTTTGAGCGGTGGCGAAGCGCAACGACTGAAGCTCGCGACCGAGCTGACCCGCGGGATTGGACGCACGCAAAACGAGCGGATCCGTAAGATGCGCAAGCCGAAATCGACACTCTATCTATTGGAGGAACCGACGATTGGCTTGCACATGGCCGATGTCGAATTGTTGCTGAACCTGCTGCACCGGCTGGTGGATGACGGTCATACTGTCATCGTGATTGAGCACAACCTCAGCATAATCGCGGAAGCGGATTACATTGTCGATATCGGTCCAGAAGCGGGCGATGCCGGCGGGGAGATCGTTGCCACGGGAACACCGGAGCAGGTCGCAAAAACCGGATGAGCCGAACCGCGCCATTTTTGCGAGAAGTCCTTTCGACAAAAAACGGCGCCGCCGAAAGATCGAGCCCGCGCAGAAACGGAGAACCCTCACCTGGCGCTTCGCGTGCGTCTCCGGCCCTGCTCCCGGCACCGCGACCTGTGTCCTCCTCCCTGTGGGAGCAGGATTGAGGTGAGGGCATATAATTCACCCGCTCCTTTTTGTTTGCGCGGCGTAGAGGCGGCGACAAACTGAATTAGTGACCGAATTCTTTGCCAAATACGATACGGGCGAATTTTATGATGAGATGTTTGCCGGACCGGGCCGGGCCCGGCCTCATTACGAGCGGCTGCTGCAACGTTTCACCGAGCTGACGGAAGGAGAATTCGATCGCAAACGCGACCTGGCTGAGCTCACTCTCTTGCGCCAAGGGGTCACCTTCACCGTTTACAACGACGCCCAGGGGACCGAGCGGATTTTTCCCTTCGATCTCATCCCGCGAATTATTTCCCCAGAGGAATGGAAAAAGATCGAGCGCGGTCTGGAACAGCGAATCACTGCCCTCAATCTTTTTCTGCACGACATCTATCACGGTCAATCCATTCTGCGCGATGGCGTGATTCCGAAAGACTACGTCTGGCAAGCAGCGCACTTCCGTCCGGAGTTCATGCACTTCAGTGTGCCGCGAAATATCTACATCCACATTTGCGGCTCCGATCTGGTGCGCGATCGCGACGGTAATTTTCTGGTGCTGGAGGACAATGCGCGCTGCCCATCCGGCGTTTCCTATGTCGTGCAAAACCGCCAGGTCATGCGCCGCGTTTTTCCAAATCTGTTCGCGCAACACCGGGTGCGGCCAGTGGAAGATTACAGCCAGGAGCTCCTCAATGTTCTGCGTTACATCGCGCCGGCGGGCAAAGCGAATCCCACCGTCGTGCTCCTTACGCCCGGCATCTACAACTCCGCTTATTACGAGCATTCCTTCCTCGCGCGCTCGATGGGAATCGAAATTGTGGAGGGCCGCGATCTCATTGCCCGCGACGGGAAAAATTTTCATGCGCACGACCAAAGGTTTGCAGCCGGTCGACGTGATTTATCGCCGGATTAATGACGATTTTCTCGATCCGAAGGTTTTTCGAAAAGATTCGGGCCTTGGCGTTCCTGGATTGGTCGATGCCTACCGCAAGGGAAATGTCAGTCTGGCGAATTCCATCGGCACCGGCATCGCGGACGACAAAGTCATCTATCACTTCGTCCCGAAAATGATCCGCTACTACCTCGATCAGGACGCGATTCTGCCGAACGTCCGAGACCTATCTGGCGGCGAACGAAACCGATCGCGCATTCATTTTGGAGAATCTGGAGAAGCTTGTCGTCAAGGCAGCCAACGAAAGTGGCGGCTATGGGATGCTGGTCGGCTCAAATTCGACCGAGGCGGAGCGCGAAAAATTTCGGGAGCGCATTCGAAAGGAACCGCGTAATTACATTGCCCAGCCCATCATTCCCCTCTCGCGCTCACCCGCCTTCGATGAAGGCGTCATCCGTGGGCGGCACGTTGATTTGCGTCCCTACATTCTATCGGGAGAGAAAATCAAAATCATTCCCGGCGCACTCACCCGGGTGGCGTTGTGCGAAGGGTCATTGGTGGTGAACTCATCGCAAGGTGGAGGAAGCAAAGATACCTGGGTGCTCGAGGAACAAAGCGCGGAGTGATGGAGTTTTGGAGTAATGGAGTAAAGGCGACGCCGATCACGGCCTTCCTGCTCCGGTTCATGTCTCTTTCCCATCACTCCACTCATCTCCGTTTCCCCCGTATGCTTAGTCGGGTCGCTGATTCCCTTTTCTGGATGAGTCGCTACATCGAGCGCGCAGAAAATAATGCCCGCATCGCCGACGTAAATCTGCAATTGCTCCTCGATCTTGAAAACACCCGCGATCCCGACACGCAGCAGCAGTGGAACCCGATCATCAGTTCGCTGGAAGAAAACGAACTTTTCACTTCGCTCTATCAAAACCCCGATGGCCAGGCCGCCGTCGATTTCGTTTGTCTGCAGCGCCAGAACCCGAACTCAGTTTACTCCTCTCTCGCCGCCGCCCGCGAAAATGCGCGGACTGTGCGCGAACAAATTTCGAGCGAAATGTGGGAGCACATCAATCGGCTCTATCTTTTCGTCAAAGGCGAGACCGGGAAAAAGATGCTGCGTTTGAGTCCGCATGAATTTTTCCGGCGCATTATTACCGGCTCACATCTGATCCAGGGAATCGCCGACGCGACCATGACGCATAGCGAAGGCTGGGATTTCATTCGCATCGGCAGATTTCTCGAACGGGCCGACAACACCTCGCGCATTCTCGACGTCAAATATCACCTCCTCCTGCCTTCGGGAGAACAAGTCGGCGGCAACATCGATACCATCCAATGGATGTCGGTCTTGAAATCGTGCAGCGCGCTTGAGGCTTACCGCAAGATTTATGTTGGGCAGGTCGCGCCGTGGAAGGTAGCGGAGTTTTTGATCACCCATCCCGAATTTCCCCGGTCCATCCGCTTCAGCGTTGAGTCTCTTGACGCTGCCCTCCATCGCATTTCCGGATCGCCCGAGACGAACTATGCCAACGAGGCAGAACGTCTTTCCGGCCGCTTACGCTACGACCTCGATTTCGCTACGATAGCCGACATCTTCGATTACGGCCTGCATGAGTACCTTATTCTCACCCAAAGACGTCTCGCCGAAATCAGCAGAGCCCTTTTCGAAATCTATTGTGCCACCAACGAAACGATTTCCCGCGCCTTCGATCGCGGAGGGGCGAACCGCGTGAGCCGGCGTCGTGGAGTCGATCCGCCGCGGCCAGCGACCGCGGCTGCAGTTTTATCTCTGCTGGAAATCGAGAACGCGCCGGTTATTTATCCGGCAGTGAAAAGCTGGTGTTTCGCTTTCCTTGCCTGCGGAATCGTGGCCTTTAGCGGTTGCGCTACCGATGAAGAATTCAACGCCGGTGAGGCAGCGAAAACGCGCGAGGCCATTCCAGGCGAAGTGAACCCGAACGCGCCCGACGCGTCGCAACAGCCAGTGCGCACCCAGCCTGGTTTTAACTTTTGACCGACCTGCGATCGAGGATAGATCCGGTCAAACCCTTCCGTCGTTCGCAAAAAATCTGCCACCGCTAACGCGTCGAAAAGCGCGCCGAAGGATCCCGGCAAGTGCATTTATTCTCCGCCATTCCAATCCTGGATAAAGATCGCACGGTCCTTTCCTTTTCGCATCGTCGCCATTGGTGTAACCAACTGCCTGTGAACGAAACTCCACTTTCCTGGCGCTCGCCCAAAACCGAAGTGCGACAAAGTCCAATTCACGGCAAAGGGCTATTTGCTGTCGCTGATATTGCCAAAGGCGAGATAGTGATGATCAAGGGCGGTCACATCGTCAGTCGCGACTTTCTGGAACGCGAAGTCACGCCCGAGGCTTGGCCCGGTCGAGATTCAGATTGGCGACGACTTATTCATCGCGCCGGTAACACAGGAGGAACGGGAGGGTTCGATGCTCTACAGTAACCATTCCTGCGACGCCAACCTCGGCCTGCGCGGCAATATTATCTTCGTCGGCCTTCGCGATATTCGGCGCCGGGGAGGAACTGACCCATGACTGGTGCATGACGGACGACGACAGCTACGAAATGGAATGCAAATGCGGCTCACCCAATTGCCGTCGCATTCTTACCGGCAAAGATTGGCAGCGGCCGGAACTGCAGGCACGCTATCACGGTTATTTCGCTACGTTCCTTGCCGATAAGATTGCGGCACGCGCTCGCTGAAAACTCCAGCTTGGCTGGCTCGGCCATTGCGAAAAACAAACAATATGGGCGACCGTCTCTGACAAAATTCGCCAACGCGGTTGTTCCGTTTTGCGATCGATTTCCCACAAACGACGACCCCCAGAAAGCGCATTGCGGTTATCGCCTCTCTTCACTCCGTGCGGCAATTGCTTCATCTTTTTCACGTTGCCGCCACCGAGGACAACGGTATCGGCGACGAACGAAAGTTTTAGCTGCGTCACGCAGTAAAGCACTTCCTCGCGCCACGCTTTTTCGCCGAGACGCTCGAGCCCGTCTATGCCCAGCCAGTCTTCAATTTTGCGATGATCGCGGTAAGGCAGATCACCGAGCTCGAGTGGCAAGAGGTTGTTGCTCCAGACCAGGGCCGCGCCGAGACCCGTGCCCAACCCGAGAAAAAGCATGCGACCGCGAATATGACTGCCGAGCGCCTGCATGGCGGCGTCGTTAATGACCCGAGTGGGCTTTTTCAGCGCGCGACTGAAATTGAACCCGATCCAACCCTTTGCCGAGATGTTTCGGTCCTTCACGATCTTGCCTTCGCGCACAACCGAAGGAAACCCGATGGAAACGGTGGCGAACTTTAGCTCCGTCGTGGTTTGGTGAAATTTCCTCACGAAATCGCGCGGCGTCATGTCCGGTCCGGAATCGAATTTCAATTTGTCCTTCGCCGACATCAGCAGTTTGACGTGAGTGCCGCCGATATCGACGACGAGAACGCTCGTGCTTCATCGCACGCCCTGGGCAGGTAAAGATTACTCCCCGATCCCTATCGACCGAGCCCAGTCGTTTGAAAACGCTCCCGCGCTCCGCCCTTTCGGAAGCAGCCGGCGGCCAGCATTCGACGATCTCGAGTTCAACGAAACGGAACAGGGTCAAGCGAGCGAATTTCAGATCCAGCCGAAGATTGCGCGCGATCTGGGCGATGGAACGGGAGCCGTTGAATTGCGAGGCGAATTGTGCTTCGGCCACGGTAAGCCGCAGCTTTTGAATGCGCTCAAAACCATCCCGCGTATAAGCGGGAATCGAGGCCGGGTCATAATCGGCCTTGTCGGCAACATCCTGCGCCTGGACGAAGCGCAAGCGTGCTCAACATCCAATGCTCGACGTCCTCCTCAGCCGGGATGTCGTTGGTGAAATCGGGCAGCTCGCTTGTTTGCTCAAACGCGAATCGCACTCTCGGTGCGCTCCACGTGTTGCGCGAAAAGTTTTTGCCCATAATGCTGGACCAATTGCAGGGCCGGATCGCGCAGAATCAAATCCTCCCGGAGGAGAGTAATGAACAACGGGCAACCGGTTTGAGATTGAGTCTCTCGCGCTGCCCTCACCCGGTCCGGAATCGATGTTTACCAGCGTGACCGGCGCTTCGGAGCAGTAAGTCTCGGCATCGCGGGTCGTCACCAGCACGACCTTTCCTTCACGAGCGTAAAGGTCGACGTTTTCCCTCGTCCCGGCAGAGCGGAGGATGCCGGTCAACTTTTCCGTGACCGATTACTCTCAGCGCGCGGCTGAAGGAAAAGAAACTGGTATCGCCGGAAAAATAGGTATTCGCTAACGCACCGGATTCGAAAAGCGCCGGCTGGGGTTGCGCGTGGAACTCGAATCGCCAAAACCACTGTGCACTTGCTCGCTTTCCGGGGACATGGTGGATGCCGGCTCGCTCCACAGCGGCGAAGTGATGACTGCGGGGGTCTCCTCATCTTCTGGACCGATCACGTTGGTAAACTCAGAACGTAGGGCCGGCTCTGCACCTTCTTCGCCGCGATAGGTTTGCCTGGACCGCTTTTCACGAGTGAGTCAGAAGTAAATGGTTTATGCAGAATTCCCAAGATATTTTCGGATCTGGCTTGCGCATCTCCCAAATCCGCAGCGAACCCCGACATGAAAATTACCGGGATGTGCGCAGTCGACTCATCTTCGCTCAGGCGCCGACTAACTTCATCGCCTCGCAAATCGGGCAGCAAGTAATCGAGCAGGATCAAATCAGGCTTCTGCTGGCGAGTCGCTTGCAATCCCTCCTCAGCCGTTCCGGCGGTGACCACGTCATAATTCGCTTCGGTCAGAATCTCCTCGACGAAACCTAACAGCATCACACTGTCGTCGATCACCAGAATGCGCTGGCGCTGCGCAGGCCGAACATCCTCGCCGGGCCGTAAGAGATTCTGCGCCAAGTTCCTGAAATCTGCATCGGAAAATGGCTTTTCCAGGAAATGAACGTCCTCCATCCCTCGCGATTCTTCGGGCGGCGGCGAGAGTGCGAAGCCGCCAGAAATATGGCCTGCGCCTTCGGATGGCTGGCCCGCAAATCGCGCAGTAAATCCGAATCGGACGCAGCATCCAGGTCGAGCACGAACAGCTCCGACCGGCTCGCTTGAGGTAAGCCGATGCGCCTCGTCCATATCGTGCGCCACATCCACCACCGCTTCGGGCGCAACCTCGTGCAACACGCTCAAAATTGACGAAAGCAATGATTCATCTGGCTCCAGAACGAGAATGCGCTCTTCGCTTTTAGTAGTCTGAGGAGTAGATCTTTTCACCGGGAAAAGGCGCGCCGGCGCAAGAAAATGTCCCGCTGCCAACCCGCTCCCTCTAACAATTTATGCTTCTTGGCAAATGAAAAGCATTTTCTCTCTCAACTTGCGCTAGCGAACGACTGGATAGCGTCGAGCCAGCTCGCGCCGGCTGGTTTTGCCGCGCTCATTTACCGGAATCGCTTCGACGAAATAAATGCGGCGCGGCACCTGCCAACTGCTCAGCCGCGCCCGGCAATGCGCGAGCAATTCTCTCTCGCTCAAGCCTTTCGCTACCACACAGGCGGCGATTTCTTCATTCCGACGCTCCGATTCGCGACCGAAAACGATCGCCGCCCGCACTCCCTCGCAGCGCAAGATTTCCGCTTCTACTTCCGCCGGATGCACTTTCTTGCCGGCAACGTTGATCAAGTCCGAGCTGCGTCCGACGATCCGGTAACCGCCCGCGGTTTTTTCCAGCAAATCATCCGGGACAAAAATGCCGCTGCCCAGTTTGTCTTCATCCGGCTCAGGGAAGTAACCGGCAGCGACCGCCCGGCTTCGCACTCGAATGAGCGAGACTCGGATTGGCGGGATCGACCTGTTCAATCACAACTCCGGACATCGCCATCGCCAACAAATCCCGGAACCGGCTGCAGCTTCGCGGACATAACAAATCCCACCGCACTCCGATGCACCGTAAAAGAGTGGATCTCGCGGTCGGAATTTTCCGCAAAAGGCTTGCGCTGTTTCCGCGGCCAAGGGTGCTCCGGCCGAAATGCAAAGCCGCTAAATCCGGCAAGGAGCGGCGCCTCATCCATTTCGCAAAACGACTGGTAGAAAACCGGCATTCCCGGAAAAACGGTCGCGCGACGTCGCGGCCGAGGCCGTCGATGATGGCCCGCGGTATCCGATCGTTGCTGAGCGCAAGCGAAACGCCGCGCACGATGAGCGGCGTCAGCAAATTGCTAAAGCCATAGGAATGCGAAATGGGATGACGCCAAAGTTCAAGTCGCGCTCGGCTGATGCCCATCGTCTCGCAAATGTTCTCGCAATCGGCCAGCAATTGTTCGCTGCGAAAACGGACTGCGCGCGGCGCGGCTGTCGTCCCGGAAGTCAGCTTCAACAGCGAGGGCCGATCGTTGCCCCAATCGTTCGCCGAGGATCCCGTCCTTGTAGCTGCCGTCGGATCCCCGGCGGCAGAATTTGCACGTTTCTGCCGCTCGGATGACAGGCGGCGAAGCTACACTGACAGATTTGAAATGCGCTTTGCTTTTGCTCATCGCTAATCGTTTGTTCCAGCGGCAGAACGACAAGCTGTTTCCGCAGGCACGCCAGAAACAGCGATGGCCAATCCGGATGGTTCCCGATTTGAATCGCGAAAACTTGTGCCGGGTGCAATCGCTTCCAGCTCGGCCGCAAAATGATCGGCGCCGCTCTTCGATTTCAGAAAATGTGCGCGCGACTTTCCCTCGTGCGTCAAAGATGGCAGCGCGGTCGCGGTTCTTTGCGCGCGTAGCTTCCCACGCCTCGAGAATCGGATCTTCTAACTGTCGTCCTCACTTGCGAATTTGCCCTTCCGCGGCTAGATTTTGAGCTCGTTTTTGAATATGAAGGCGGACATTCATCCCGATTATCAAGAGACCGATATCGTTTGCGCGTGCGGCGCGGTTTATCACACTCGCTCGACCAAACGAGACATTAGAATCGGCATCTGCGCCGCCTGCCATCCGTTTTTCACCGGCGAACAAAAATTTGTCGATACCGCCGGGCGCGTGGAAAAATTCGCGCGTCGCTACGGTAGCACCAAGGCCGCCCGCGCGGGCAAGGCTTAGCTGAATGTAGCCGGGGCGCTCTGCCGCGGCGAGCGCCTGCGCCAGCGGCTGACACAGCCGCCGCTACAACAACTATGGACTTTGATCTTCTCATTCAACGTAAACGCGAGCGTTTCGAACAACTCGAACGCGAAATCGCGGATCCGTCCCTTTTTGAAAATCGCAATCGCGCCGGCGAAATCATGCGGGAACACGCGAACGTGAAAGCCGTTGCTCGCGAAATGGAACGAGTTGTCGAGCGCGCGAATGCAACTGGCAGACAATCGCGAACTGGCCAATTCGACCGACGCCGACCTCGCCCAAATGGCGCAGGAAGAAATTCCCGCCCTCGAAGAACGCGTCGCCAGATTCGAACGCGAGATGCAGGTGGCGTTGCTTCCACCGGATGAAAATGAAAATCGCGACGCAATCATTGAAATCCGTGCGGGCACTGGCGGAAGCGAGGCGGCAATTTTCGCCGCCGATTTGTACCGAATGTACAATCGCTATGCCGAGTCAGCCGGATTGAAAATCGAGAGTATGGACTCGAGTCCATCGGAGCTTGGGGGTTAAAGGAAGTGATTTTCAAAGTGAGCGGCGAGTCGGTTTTCGAAAATTGCGCTACGAGAGTGGAGTGCATCGGGTCCAGCGTGTGCCCGCGACCGAGGCGCAGGGGCGCATTCATACCAGCACCGCCACGGTCGCGGTCTTGCCGGAGGCGGAGGAAATCGATCTGGAATTAAAACCGGAAGAGCTTCGCATTGAAGTTTGCCGCTCCGGCGGACCGGGCGGCCAGGGCGTAAACACGACCGATTCTGCGGTGCAGATTTTGCATATTCCTACTGGGACAATCGTTCGCTGCCAGGACGGACGGAGCCAGCAAAGAACAAGGAAAAAGCGCTCAACGTTTTGCGCTCGCGTTTGCTCGAGACCAAACAACGTGAAGAAGCGGAGAAATACGCGGCCCATCGCCGGAGTCAGATCGGATCGGGTGGTCGCGAAGAAAAAATTCGGACTTACAATTTTCCGCAGAACCGCGTCACCGACCACCGCATCGGGCTCACTCTTTACAATCTGGACCGGTTTATGGAAGGCGAGCTCGAGGAAATGATTTCAGCACTGCAAGCTGCCGATCTGGCCGAGCGATTGAAAGACAGCGCGCTGACGAACTGATGTCATCTCCGACCGAGCGAGCGCAGTGGAGGATCCGTGGCGTCACCTTAAGATTGCGCGCGGAATCCTCGACATTGCACCGGATAGCAAATGACGGTGCTCGACGTTCTTCAATCCACCACCGCCTACTTCCAAAAACGCGGGATCGAAAATCCGCGCTTGAACGCCGAGCATTTGCTGGCGCATTCGCTCGGGCGGAAAAGGCTCGATGTTTACCTCGAGTTCGAGCGCGATCTGGCCGAGCCCGAGCTGGCGCCATTACGCGAGCTGGTCCGCCGGCGCGGGCAAAACGAGCCGCTCCAGCATTTGCTCGGCACCATCGAGTTTTGCGGGAACATCTTTCTCTGCGACAAACGCGCGCTCGTTCCGCGACCGGAAACGGAAGAATTTGTCGGGCTGGTTGAATCGAGAATCTGAATCGAGAATCGAGAATCGTCGATCGTCGGGACCGGTTCGGGCGTAATTGCACTGTCGCTGGCGAAAAAATTCCCGAGGCGAAAATCACCGCCACCGATATCTCGGATGACGCGCTCTTGCTGGCGCATGAAAATGCCGTCCGGCTCGGCATCGTCGGGCGTTCAATTTCTGCAACAGCGACTTGTTAGAGAATGTTGATGGGAAATTCGACCTGATCGTCGCGAATCTGCCCTACATTTCGCGGCATGATCGCGACCAGCTCGCACCCGAAGTCTTGCGCGATCCGGAAGTCGCCCTTTTTGCCGGCGAGAAGGGCGATGAAATTATTCGCCGATTGATTGAGACCGCGCCGTCGCATCTGAACGCCGGAGGCTTGCTCGCGCTCGAGATCGGACTGGGCCAGGAACCCGCCCTGATCGACCTTTTGCGCCAGAAAAATTACCGCGACATCGAGGCGAAAAACGATTATTCAGGTAGAACGCGTTTTCTCTTCGCCCGGTATGGATAAGATACTTGTGCATGGCGGGAATTCTCTCGCCGGTTCCATCAAGATCAGCGGTTCGAAGAACTCCGCCCTACCCATTCTGGCCGCGACCCTGCTGACGCGCGAGCCGTGCATCGATTCATCGCGTGCCCGGACCTGAGCGACACGCATTACATGTTGCAAATTCTCACTCATCTCGGCGCTCAGGTGGAACGCGCCAGCGGGATTGTCACGGTCACCGCCGACAAAGTGCAATCGGTCGCGCCATATGACGTTGTGCGAAAAATGCGGGCGTCGGTCGGCGTGCTCCGGACCGCTCCTCGGGCGTTGCAAGGAAGCGACCGTTTCCCTGCCGGGAGGTTGCGTCATCGGCGATCGGCCGATCGATTTGCATCTGAAGGGATTCGAAGCGCTGGGCGCGGCGGTGCGAGTGGAAGGCGGCAACGTGAAGGTTTTCGCCCCGAAACTTGCCGGCGCTGTGATTAATTTGCGGGGCAAATTCGGACCAACTGTGCTCGGCACCGACAATGTGATGATGGCCGCCGTTCTTGCCGAAGGCACAACTGTGATCGAAGGCGCGGCGCAAGAGCCGGAAGTGTGCGATCTGGCTGATTTTCTCAACAAGATGGGCGCGAAAATCGAGGGCGCCGGGACGCGACAGAATAATCGTCGAAGGCGTTAGCGAATTACACGGGGCCGAGCACGACATCATTCCCGATCGGATCGAAGCGGGCACGTTTCTGGTGGCGGGCGCGATAGCCGGCACCGGAGTGACCGTCAACCGAGTTGAGCCCAAACATCTCACTGCGATTACTGATGCGCTGAGCGGTTGCGGATTCAAAATCGAGCGCGAAGAATCAATCCATAACCGTTTCACCAAATGGTGCACCCAAACCGTTGGAAATTACGACGGAACCCTATCCCGGGTTCCCGACTGATATGCAGGCGCAAATGTGCGCGTTGCTTTCCACCACTGAAGGAATCAGCGTGATCACGGAAAATATTTTCCCGCAGCGTTACATGCACGTGGCCGAGCTGAAACGGATGGGTGCCGCAGGTGCAAATGGAAGGCGCCACCGCAGTGATTCAAGGCGTGGAGCGCTTGACCGGCGCGCCGGTAATGGCGAGCGATCTGCGCGCGTCGGCCGCGTTGGTGCTGGCGGGACTGAAGGCCGAAGGAATTACTGAAGTGAGCCGCGTTTATCACATCGATCGCGGCTACGAACATCTCGACGAAAAGTTGAGCGAACTCGGCGCGCACATCGAGCGGGTCAAAGCCTAAGTTGAGAACAGGCTCGGCGTGGGCCGCGCTGCGCGCATATTGTCATCCTGAGCGCAAGCGAGTGGACCTCACCAACGCTCGTCACTCGCCAGCAAACCGGTGCTGCTGCATCCGACCCCGATTGTGAGATCGCTCGTCGTCTGCGCGACTGGCTGACATGCGGTGAACTGCAGCCCTCGCTTGCGTTCGCATCGAAAACAAGCGAGACGCTCTTGACAATATGGAAACAACTCAACCTCCTCCCACGCCGACTTCATCAGCTGATATCCGCACCTGGAACGTTCTTTGCCATGCCAGCGCGCTCCTGGGATTCTTTTTCCATGGGCCGGTCACATCCTCGCGCCTTTAATCGTGTGGCTGGTGAAACGCGGCGATTCTCCCGAAATCGATGCCCACGGCAAAGAATCGGTCAATTTCCAGCTTACGATGCTCATTTACTCAGTGATCTCTGGCATTCTGTGTCTGGTGCTGATCGGATTCGTTTTGCTCGCTATCCTGCACGTTCTCAATGTCGTCTTTGTCATCATCGCCTCCATCCGCGCGAGCGAAGGAAAGTTTTATCGGTATCCTCTAACGATCCGTTTTCTGAATTAGAAATCGCGGTCTCGCAGCTACGCGAGTCAACGAGCGCTCTGCCCATAGACGACGCCTACCTCGCCGTGAACTTTCGGTTGTTCAATGCGCTGCAACATTGGATCAGAGTTCTCAGCTTGCTGCTGGGCGGCGCAGCGGTTTCGAAAATCGCAAGTGCGAGAAGCAAACAATGTAAGGGTCGCGCTAAAGTATTCCGCGTTAGTGTTCCTTAGAAGCTGAGTCCAATGTCGACCGAGAAGATAACTGAGTCTCCGACTACCGGGATTGTCATTTCGTTCATTGTGCCGGCTTATAACGAAGAAGCGGAACTGCCGGGAACGCTCCGCGCCATTCGTTCTGCCGCTGCCGGTTATGAGCACGAGATTGTGCTGGTGAACGATGGATCGACCGACGCGACAGGCGCAATCGGCGAAGAATTCGGGGCGCGCGTGATTTCGATCGAGCGCCGACAAATTGCAGCCGCGCGTAATGCCGGAGCCGCCGCCGCGCGCGGCAACGTTTTTATTTTTGTCGATGCCGATACTCGGATCGGACCGGAACACGTGCGCGGCGCAGTTGAAGCACTCGAGCGCGGTTGCGCCGGCGGCGGTGCGCGGCTGGGAACTGATCGTGAAATTCCGCTTTGGGGCAGAATCTTTTTCCGCGTCTTTACTACGCTGTATTTCGGACTCAACCTCGGCGCCGGCGCGTTTCTCTTTACCACGCGCCAGAATTTTTGCAGTTGGCGGCTTCGACGAGATTTATTTCGCGAGCGAAGAAGTCTTTTTCACCATCGCGCTGAAACGCCTGGGCCGATTCAGGCTATTGCGTGAACCAGCCATAACCTCCGGTCGAAAACTGCGGATGTATTCGGGGTGGAAAATTTTTGCCCGCTCTCTTTCTTTGATTTTCGGCGGGCCGCGCGGAGTGATGTCGCGAAAGAAGCTGGATATGTGGTGCGGTGGCGACCGAGAAAAACGCATTGGTTAAAGGGGCGGTGAAAATGATGGTCAGACGTAACTTGGCCATGTATACTCGCGCCATCTAACCGCAGAAAACCTATGCTACACATCATTTGGCACATTATTGTTGGTTTCGTTGTCGGTCTGGTCGCGCGCGCCGTCATGCCAGGGGCACAATCGATGGGATTGATCAAAACGACCCTCCTCGGGATCGTAGGCGCCATTGTCGGTGGATTAATTGGGCGGCTCTTTTCCAAACCGGAACCGGGCTCGGCCTTTCATCCCGCCGGGTTCATCATGTCAGTCATCGGCGCCGTTGTTGTCCTCTTTCTTTGGACGCGATTGGTGCCGGCAGGGTAGTGTTGGAAACGAAGATTCGCGATTTTACGAACGACGGGGAAGTGCGCGAACTGGTGCGCGCCTTCGAGGAAGCGACGGTTCTGCCTTCGCAATTCCACCACTGCGCCCACATCGCGGTGGCTTTGACTTATCTGGCTGAAGCCTCGGTCGATGACGCGACCGTGCGGATGCGGCAGACGCTGCAAAAATTCACGCAACGCCACGGTGTCAATGTTTATCACGAAACCGTGACGCTGTTTTGGATGAAGCTGCTCGATCATCTGGCGACCACTCATTACCGCGACATGCCATTGTGGCGCCGGATCAATTTGATCGTGGAACGTTGGGCCGTGACCGACCCGATTGCTGCGCATTATTCACATAGCGTTATCAGTTCGCGCGCTGCCCGCGAAAGCTGGATCGCGCCGGATCGGTTGCCGCTGCCGTTCTCATGACGGGGCGTGTTTTCCGGGGAGCACAGGCTGCTAGCCTGTAGTTGCCGGCAGCTTGCCGGCAACATGCGGTCCGACGCTCTATTGGACAATGTGCGCTACATCTCGGCGAGCTGCCGAGATGAACAGAGCTGGCAGCCTGTGCTCCCAAAGGGAGAACGCGACGCGTCCTCATCCGTCGCCGCCATGTGCGATAGATTGTTGTGAGCGAAAAGGAATCGCCGGGCCGTAAGCGTCTCGACATTTATCTCAACGATCATCTCGCCGGTTCGGTGGCGGCGATTGAGCTACTCGAGAGGTAATTGAGCACCATTCGAGGATCGGTTCGGAAAGATCTTTCGCGACTGGCGCGGTGACATTCAGGCCGATCAGGAAACGCTGCGCGATTTGATTCGAAACTCGGTGCCGAGGAAAGCGCTATCCGTAAAGCGGGCGCGTGGGTGGCCGAGAAATTTAGTCGGATAAAAATTGGGGACGTGGATGACAGCGCCAGCTTGCTTCAGGCGCTGGAAGCATTGGCTTTGGGAATTACCGGCAAGCGGCTTCTTTGGCGCTCCTTAGGGGCGATGCGCAGAATTTTGCGCCGCTGCAAGGCACAGATTTCGGCGAGCTCGAAAAGCGGGCGCAGGATCAATTTGAGCAGGTCGAAACTTTGCGCCTGGAAATGGCGCGGGAAGCATTTCGAACTTAGGTCGATGATCTCGCCGGGACTTCTGGAGCACAGGCTGCAGCTGAGTGCTGCGCGTGACTGGACGATGGTCTGGCTTCGTCGCATCGCGGCAGCTTTCGTAGAAGACCGCTTCGGCCAGTGCTGCCCAACAGGAGACGCGTGCCCTACCCGTTGCATGTCCGCAAATTCGGCGGGAGCTTTACGGCTAAATGAAAGTTCTTGTCGCACTCAGTCTCGCGCTCACAACTTCGCTTCGTCGCGCAAACACCAGGGCCCGGTGTCTCCAGCGGCAAACATCCATTCACCTTCGAAGACATGATGAAGCTCAAACGCGTCGGCGCGCCGGTGCCGTCGCCGGATGGGAAAATGGGTGGCGTTCGATGGCGGAAGATGTCGATCTGGAGGCGAACACAAAGATCTCGCATTTATGGATCGTGCCGGCGAGCGGTGGCGAATCGCGCCGGCTCAACCCGACTCCAACCATGAGGAACGGCCACGTTTTTCGCCCGATGGCAAACGACTCATCTGGACATCGAAAGCGACCGATCCGACGCAAATTTGGATGTGCGATTTTGACTCGGAAGCGGCGCGCTGGTCGGGCAAACCGCATCAGGTAACGAACGATCTTCGACCGGTGCGGATGGCGCGATCTGGTCGCCGGATGGAAAGAATATCGTGTTCGTGTCGGCGGTTTATCCGGATTGCAAGGATGACGCGTGCAACAAGCAGCGCGACGACGAGCTGAAGAAGAGCAAGGTCAAAGCAAAGATTTTCACGCGGCTGTTCTATCGGCATTGGAACGCGTACACCGAGTTCAAGCGCAGCCATCTGTTTGTCGTTAGCGCAGATGCAAATCGTGGCGCGGACATCTTGTCTGCGTGAACAGCAGGCGACTCGCCTGACCGCGTCTGAGACACCAGACAAGATGTCTGGTGGCCCACAGCCAGAGACGGCTGCGCCCCGTGATCTCACGCCGGGCGATCACGATGTCCCGCCGTTCTCATCTCGGTGGGCAGGACATGTATGCGATTTCGCCGGACGGTCAGGAGCTCGCTTACACCAGCGAACATCGACGAAGTCGAAGCGACCAGCACGAACAACGAAATTTTTCATCGTGCCGATTGCCAGCGGTAACCGCCAGTCCGGCTCGGACAGAAAATTTCCACCAGTCCCGGCAGCGACACGACGCCGCTCTATTCGCCGGACGGAAAATACATCGCCTGGCGATCGCAAGCCCGCGCCGGCTTCGAAGCCGATAAATGGCGGCTGCTTCGTGCAAGATCGACAATCCAGGGCAGACCCGAGATATAACGGAGAAGTCAGAGCTCGATCAGTCGTGAGCCACGTTGGCGACAGCTGCGTCGTTCGATGGATGATGGATTCTGTTCACTTGGGACGAGCGAGCACGGTCATCATGAGTCTGAGTTCGCGGCTGAATCAGCGTGTTCTCCAGATCTGAGGCTGCTGAATCCGCGTGCGGACGGCATCGTGCGACATAGCGGTCCGATCTGAAATCACATCCAAGCCGACGATTTTTCTGTCTCGAGAACAGGCATCTCTGCGCCAACGAAATTTGCCGATCGATTCCCGACGAGTGTGGAAAGGATCTGCTGGCGATCCGTGACAGCGTTCGATGCCTGCGCTCAGATACCGACGTTCCGTCACGCACATGAACGACGCGCTGCTGTCGCAAATCGACATGCAGCCGTTGGAGTCGTTCACGTTCAAAGGCGCGAACGACGAGGATGTGCAGGGATTCATGGTCAAGCCGCCGGGATTCGATCCGAACAAGAAATATCCGCTGAAGTTTTTGATCCACGGCGGGCCGCAAGGCGCGTGGGAAATTCGTGGACGTATCGCTGGAACGCGGAGTTGCTTCGCGGCCAGCGGCTACGTCGGTGGTGATGATCAACTTCCACGGCTCGACCGGTTACGGGCAGAAGTTTACCGACTCGATCAGCGGCGATTGGGGCGGCAAGCCGTATGTCGATCTGATGAAGGGACTCGATTACGTGGAGAAGACGTATCCGTTCATCGACAAGAACCGCGAGGCCGCGCTGGGCGCGAGCTACGGCGGTTACATGGCGAACTGGTTGCTAGGCCACACCGATCGCTTCAAGTGCATCGTGTCGCACGACGGGACGTCTTCAATACCGAGTCGGCTTACGGAACGACGGAAGAACTTTGGTTCACCGGAATGGGAATTCAAAGGGCCGCCGTGGAAGAACCGCGAGCTTTACCGGAAATTCTCGCCGCACCTGTTCGCCGACAAATTCAAGACGCCGACGCTGGTGGTGCACGGCCAGCTCGATTACCGGCTCGATGTCAGCGAAGGCTTCCAGCTTTTCACCACGCTGCAACGGCTGAAGGTGCCGTCGAAGATGTTGTATTTCCCGGATGAAGGCCACTGGGTGCTGAAGCCGCAGAACTCGCGGCTGTGGTAGAAGACGGTGAACGACTGGGTGGATCAGTGGTGCAAGCGTTAAAAGGCCCGCGATTGTAGCGGCGAGCAATACGTAACG
>ERZ1370068.5573-contig-4594_pt1 | contig 58112 bp, 97 predicted proteins | sample MGYA00561227_ERZ1370068 | MGnify/ENA primary metagenome ERZ1370068 (study PRJEB38410, sample SAMEA6850437) | metagenome | study: Metagenomic assessment of the ecological functions of the soil: analysis of the soil microbiota associated with the... | reverse complement strand
CTACGTATTACCCACGGAGAAACCCGACCTCATCCTGCTCGACGTGATGATGCCGGGCATGGACGGCTATGAGGTTCGCCGCTGGTTGAAGCGTCAATCCGGTCACCCGCGACATCCCGGTGATCTTCTCTTACGGCGAAGACCGACGCCTATCGACGAAGAGAACGACATTTGAGGTCGGCGCGGTCGACTATATTCACAAGCCGTTTTCCGGGCCGATCGTGCTTGCCAGGGTCAAGACCCAGCTTGCCTGCAAGACGCGCTTGGCGCAGGCGCGCGAAGCGCAAAATCAGGCCGACGACCTGTTGCACGCCCTGTTGCCCAAGAAGGCGGCCGACGAGATCCGCAGCATCGGCACCGTGATCCCGCGGCGCTACGAGGAATGTCGCCGTGCTGTTCTGCGACGTGACCAATTTCACGGCGCCATTGCGACAAGCACGAGCCTGAAGATGTGGTTTCGCGACCTCGATGCGCTGTTCGTCATTTTCGAGCGTGGTCACCGCAAGACATGGGCTGGAAAAGATCAAGACTATCGGCGATGGCTTCATGGCGGCCGGAGGGCTTCTCAACCAGGTCGACGATCCGATCGGGTCGGCTGTGCGCTGCGGCCTGGAAATGGCATCGACGCTGATCGACGCCCGTCTCGGCTGGAGGTGCGCGTTGGCGTTCACCCGGCCCGGTGGTGGCAGGCGTGGTGGGGCAAGGGCGCTATCACTCCGACATTTGGGGCGACACCGTCAACGTGGCGTCGCGCATGTCGGACCAATCAAAGCCGGATACGTCGCGGTGACCTAAGGACGTCTGGGGCAGGTCTCGTCGAGCTTCGAGGCGGAGGCCCTGGGCGACATGGAGGTCAAGGGCAAGGGGACGATCGCGGTCTTCGGCATCCGCCCGCAGAAGACATGAAGGGTTGCGTTGCCGCTCTTGCTGCCGTGCTTGCGGCCCTCCTTGCCTGTCCTCGTCAGGCACTGGCGAGCCTGACCGTACCTATTCGGCTTGGGATCAAGCAGGTCGAATTTGCCGGACACCCATTACGGACCTCGGACGCTCTCCATGGCGGTGTTCTATCCTGCCGCGGTCAACGCAGGAGGCGGCGACACCCTTTGTCATGCTCGTTCTTCACCAACCTCACCCCCTATAAGGATGCCGAGGTCGCCTTCGACGGCGAGAAGCGCCTGCTCATCATGTTGTCGCATGGCGCGGCAGCAACGGCCTCTCTTACGCATGGTTTGCAGTGCAAACCCCGCTCGGCGGCTGTATCGTCGCACGCGCCCTATCATTGGCGGGCCAATACCTACGATCCCACCATTGCCTATCTCGCCAACAGGCTGTGGCAGCTCCGGTCGATACGCCCAGCCTCCGGCATCGACTTTCTGCCGAATGACCCCGAGCTGGGAGCAAATTGATCGACCCCAACCGCATCGGAGCCGCAGGACACAGCCAAGGCGGCTTCACCGCGCTCTGGCTCGGCGGCGCCAAGGTCAACCGCGACAAGCTTTCTCGCCGTCCAGCAGGGCCGGCGCAACAATCAACAGATCCCCGAGCATCTCCGCAAGGAGCTGCCGCTCGACCCCGGAAGCCTGCGCTCTAACGTGAAGCGGACGCCCGCATCAAGGCGGTGTTCGCCATGGCGCCAGGCATCATCAAGGCCTTCGGCATGGACGAGGCCGGGCCTGAGCAGCTCGGACGTGCCGGCCTATATCACCGCTCGGCTGCTCGGCGACACGCAGACGCCGCCGGCCGAGAATGCCGTGAGTTCGCGGCGAAATGCATCCTGCCAGGCGCCGAGCTCGTCATCGGTCCCAGGTGCGGTCGACCACGATCGTCGTCAATGAATGCGACGACGAAGGCAAAGTTACCAGCTTCCCGCGACCTGCAAGGACGCGCCTGGCGTTGATCGTGCCGCTGTATCCATGAGCAGGTCGGCAACGCGGCGCTCGGGGCCTTCTTCAAGCACCAGCCGATATGAGCCGTGCGTGTCCCGGAGCTGTCGCGCAGCGCCGACCAGGCGATTGCGAGGGGCGGCGAAATAGCCACCAGAGCACGGCCACCCAGACGCTGATCGGCGCGCGAGATGGATGCCTCGGCTTGCGTATCGGCGCCCGCGCCACTGACGTCGTCACCACCCGCGCAAGCGCAAGGATGATGATACAGGTAGGCAAGGAGATAGATCTTGTCGATCATCATCAGATAATCGACGTCGGGAAGCGATGCGCCAGAGGTGAGCTGCAGAGCGACGAGCGTCGCAGCGCGGTGATGCCGAAGCCGGATGCGGCCCTCGTAATTACGCGGCCGCACGAAGAAAGCGAGCGCGCCGCGCACACCACGATCAGGCCGATGGGCACGAAGGCCTTGATCGACATCGCCGCGATCGGCCGCGTCACCGGGATGGTCAGCATCCGAGGCGCGAATACAGCGGTTGCTCTCCGGCTCGGCGAGATCGCCGAAATTGGTGGATAGGGCCTGTCGACAATGCGCATCTCCGGGCTTGCCGACCTTGAAGCCCGGAAGCGTGATGTCGGGGTTGATGGTGATGCTGCCATCGGGTCGGGCGCATAGATTTGCGCGGCGGCGGCGGCGACCGTCGTCTTCCATCACCACCAACAGGGATTGCGTGTCGAAGGATATTTCTCGAGCCGGAATTTGGTCGAGAACTGGCCCTGATAGCGGATGATGGAATAGAGGCTGCCGTCAGCGCTAGTTTCGGCTTGTCGTGGCAACTCGTCGCGCATGTTGGCGTCGGAGGCGTAGCGATTCATGAACTCCGTGGTCTTTGAGGGGGTCGAGATCGGGCGCCTTCCAGCGAAACCGGACATAGAGGTCGATGGCGTAGCCGTTGGTCTTAAGTCGAGCTCCCGGATGTCGTTGATAAGGCGCGCCACCACCTCGACCGGCGCCGCGGGGTGGGCTGAGCGGTGACCTCCTCGGTCACGGCACTCGCGCGCCGCCGGCTAGCGCGGCTCGCTCCAGGCGGCACGGCATGCAAGGACCGATAACGGCAGTGCAAGAAGCGCGCTCACGAAGCAAGTTACCATCGGCGGCATGGAGAAATCCCTGCTCGATCCCCGGAACGGTTAGCCCAGCAGCACAAATGTGGCAATGCGCGTGAGTTCTTGTCGGCGCGGTGCTCTCGTCTCTGAGCGCGCAGCAAGGCAAAGCGAACCGTGAAATTGTATTGACGAGGCTCAGGATTTAGCGGAGAGCCTCACGGTTATCGGGATCGAGAAATCGGGGCAACTTGGGGGAGCCGATTCTTGATGTCTCTGTTTCGAAGGAACACGTCCCCCCAAAGACCACCGAGAAGCTGACGCGCCTGTTCTTCGCCTCCGATTTTCATGGCTCTCAGCGCATCTTTCGCAAGTTCGTAAACGCCGCAAAACACTACGAGGCCAACGTCCTGATCATGGGCGGCGACGTGGTCGGCAAGCTTGCCATTCCCGTCATCCGCGAGAGCAACGGCTATTTCCGGGCCCACCTCATGGGCAAGACCGAGCGCCTGGAGGAGTCAAGCCGACCTGCAGAACTTCGAGGACCGGATTGGAACGCTCGGCTACTACAGCAAGATCATGGACGAGGATGAGTACCAGGCGATCCAATCGGACAGGCCTGCCGTCGATCGGCTGTTCCACGACCTTGCCCGCGAACGGCTTGCCTCATGGATTGAACTGGCCGAGACGCGGCTGGCGGGGAGCGGAGTCAAATGTTTCGTGATCGGCGGCAATGACGACGATCCCGAGGTGCTCGAGCTGCTGAAAGACGCCAACACGCAATCCATCGTCTTCTGCGAAGGCAAAGAGGTCGAGATCGACGATCATCACACCATGATCAGCGTCGGCTTCAGCAATCGGACGCCATGGAAGACGCCGCGCGAGGTCGATGACGACGACCTCGGCAAGATGATCGAAGGATTGGCTGGCGGCGTCGCCGACAAGCAGCACGCGATTTTCAATTTCCATGTACCGCCGGTGGATCTCGACGCTCGACACCTGTCCGATGCTGGACTGGAGCACGGAGTCCGCCGACCCAAATCGTCAAGGGAGGCCAGGCGGTGATGCATGGTGCCGGCAGCAAGGCGGTGCGTCGGGCAATCGAAACGCATCAACCGCTGCTCAGCCTGCACGGCCATATTCATGAATCCGCCGGCGTCGTCAAAATCGGCCGAACAACGTCCGTGAACCCCGGCAGTGAATATGGCGAGGGCGTGCTGCGCGGCTGCCTGCTGACGTTGGCACGAGATGAGGTGAAGAATTATCAGCTGACGGCCGGCTGAAGTGCTGCGGCCGGAGAGCGAAACTCCGGTCGGGATAAGGGAGGCGTACCATGGCAGTGGCTGCAGCAAAGCCGGAAGTCTTCACCCGTAATTCATCGGGCCTTGTGCGGGTGATGTCGCCCTATTCGGCATTCATCTACAACATCCTCACGATGGGTCTGATCTTCCCCTGGACCTATCTCTGGGCGCCGGGCGCGCTGCCCGGCGGGCGGCTCGTCTGGGGGATCCTGCTCGCCATGATCTTCGAAATCCCCATCGCGCTCGCCTATGTCTGGCTGTCGACGGCGCTGCCCGCGTTCGGGCGGCGACTACGTGTTTCAGAGCCGGGTGTTCGGTGGCGGCATCGGCTTCTCGATCGTGATGTCCGGGTTCGTCATCTGGATCCTGCAATGGGTCGCTCTGTCCGGCTGGCTGCTCTCTTACCTCGGGTTCGCATCGCTGTTTCTCGGGCTCGGCGGGACCATGGGCAATCCGACGCTGACCAGCATCGGCGTGTGGTTCACCACGCCTTGGGGCATCATCATCGTGAGCATCCTGAATGCGCTGCTGGCGATGTTGCTGCTGGTTAGCGGCTTCAAGAACTACGTCAAGTTCCAATACGTGATGTGGTACGCGACGCTGCTTGTCATTCTGGTCTCATGCTGTACCTGCTTCTTCAGCGCCACGCCTGAGACATTCGCGCAGAAGCTCGAACGACTTCGTGGTCGCCTCCGGCGGAGCGCCAAACTTCTACGCAGACCGCGATCAATGCGGCGAAGGCGGCCAATATCGATCTCAATCCGCCATTCAGTCTGTTGGCCACGCTGCTGGTGGCGCCGATCGCCTGGACTCTCTGCAGTGGGCGAGCCTATAGCGCCCAGCAGAACGGCGAGATCAAGGGTGCCCGCTCGTTCCAGAACCAGACTGATCATCATCCTCGGATCGCTGATCGCGACCGGCGTGCTGCTTGCCGCTCTTGGCGGCGGCCTTCGAGCACGCGATCGGCACCAACTTCCTGTACGTCGCCGGGGCAGGCTATTGGGCGGGATTGGCGCGAAGGCAAGTTCAACGGCGTCTTTCTCTGGCCGAACATCGTGGCCATGGCGCTTGGCGGGCAGCCCGATCATCGTGGTGCTCATCTCGCTGGGCTACATCCTCAACGCCTTCCAGATCGTCAACAACTGCTATATCGGCATGACCCGCGTCATGGTGGCCATGTCGCTCGATCGGCTGTTGCCGGAATGGGTGAGCCGGGTCTCGGACCGGCTGCACACTCCGGTCAACGCCCACTTGGCGTACTTCCTCGCCAGCATCCCGGTGATCCTGGTCTACAATCTGTGGGGCCAGCTGGACGGCGCTGACCCTCGGCGTCACCTTCGCCTGCGGCTACGTGTTCATCGTCACCGCACTGGCCGGCGCCCTGATGCCGTACCGCGCGAAGGCGCTCTACGACGCCTCGCCTGGCGCGGTTTACAAGGCTGGGAAATATTCCGCTGGTCACGATCTTCGGCCTGATCGGCGCTATCGTTGGCGCGCGTCATGGTGCTGATGTTCATGTTCTCCAGCGCCCTCGGCCTCGACCAGCGTCTTGGCCTATCAGGTGGTGTTCGGCGTCCTCGCGGTGTCTGATCATTTGGTATTTCTGGCCAAAATGATCCAGCGCTCACACGGCATCAACGTGGACTATGCCTTCAAGGAGATCCCGCCAGAGTAGGCTCGCCGGCCCGGATCAGTATTGCTGCGACTTCTCGGAGACTTCTTGGTACCAGCGGCTTCGCGTTCCGATGTTCGACCGCACCTCCCAGCCGAATGTCTTCGTGCCGCCGACTCGATTGCCGCGAAAGCATACCCGTCGATTCACGGCCACGGATGACGCGCCGCCCCTCCTCCCCAAGCCAGGAGGACTCTCATCAGATGACCGGGGACACGCTTCCGAGTTTCGCTTGTGGTGAAGGTGTAATAGAAGCCCCGATCCTGGCGCATGATATCGACGATACAGAAGGCGTCGACCGATTTCGGCCCAGGCTGCTCGTGCGAAAGCGGATGCTCCAGCATCAGCACGACCGTGTCCTTTGGAAACTCGCGAGGCTGATCTCGACGATCTGCATCTTTCGAGCAGGAGATCAGGTCGTGCAGATGGTTGGACTGTCGAGGATCAAGGCGCCCCTTGAACGGGATCCTGGTGACAGAAGTAGAGCACGTTCGGCGAACACGCCGGCGCTTGTAGACCGAGTGTCTCCGTGCAGATAGGCGTGACCGCTGCCTCCGGCGCGCCATGTGGCGATCACTTCATCCGGAACGTATCCGCGCGCGACGAGAAATTCGCCGGATTGCCCTGTTCTGTTTTTTCTCCGCCCCAGCCACGTCGGTGAGGGCGCGCCTGGTATCCCCGGAAGGGGTGCAGATTGTTGGGGCATTGCAGCGCGATAGGCGACCGTGACCCTAGAATGCGGAGCCTGAATGACCCCATGGCGTCCGCGTCACGGACAGTAAGGTTGATGCTTTCGCCTCGTCCACGAATTGCAAGTTGAGGCTTGGATCCGCAGGCTTCTGATTCACATATGTCTCCCCGAACTGCTGGCGGGCACGGCTATTTTCATCGCCCCTGGGTCATGTGCAACGCGCCTCCCCGTTGCGGGGCAACGGGCGTGAAGATGCCGTAGCGCCGCACAGGGTAGGGGGCAGGAAGCATCTTTCCTCCGCCCGTTCCATCCGGCGCGGAGACGCAGCCTGGCCATCTGAGCGCCGCTCCAGTAATGCTATGCTGCTTGTCGGGAGGATCCGTCGATGACGTGGCGGTTTAGGGTCGGCGATGTCTCCGCCATGCTCGCGATTCGTGCCCTCTGCGTCCGCACTTGCCGCCCAACGGGAGGGCGCACAATTGAGCCTTGATACGGTGCGAGAGCGTTCATCGGCGCGCGTGGCCGCGCTCGAGATATGGTTCGGGCGCGTGGACCCGCTGCCGCTCGCCGGCGGAATCACCAATCAGAATTTCGCGGTCGAGGATCGCGGACGCCGCTATGTCGTGCGGGTCGGCAGCGATATCCCGGTTCACGGAGTGGTGCGCGCGAACGAGCTGGCCGCGAGCCGGGCAGCGCATTTGGCGGGCTTGAGCCCGCAAAGTGGTGCACGCCGAGCCAGGCATTCTCGTGCTCGATTTCATCGAGGGGCGCACGTTCACGCCCGAGGACGTACGCAATCCGGCGAACCTCGATCGCCTGATCGACATGGTGCGGCGGTGTCACCGCGACATTCCGCAATATCTTGCGCGGGCCTGCCGTCGATGTTCTGGGTGTTCCATGTCGTGCGCGACTACGGGCACACGCTGCTGCGAAGGCAACAGCCGCCACGCTGCCATTCCTCGACCGATCTTCTCGCGCGCGCCGCGCGGCTCGAAGCCGCCGTCGGTCCGATCGATGTCGTGTTCGGCCACAACGATCTGCTCGCGGCCAATTTTATCGATGACGGGCAACGGCTTTGGCTCCTCGACTGGGAGTATGCCGGGTTCAATTCGCCCCTGTTCGATCTCGGCGGCCTTGCCTCCAACAGCGAGCTTACGCCAGAGCAGGCTGAGCGGGCCTCTGAGCCTCTATTTCGGCAAGCCCGTCGACGATCGCATTGCGCCGCCGTGCCGCCGCCATGACCGCGGCATCGCTGCTGCGCGAGACCATCTGGAGCATGGTGTCAGAGATCCACTCGACCGTCGATTTCGACTACGCGCGCTTACACGGCTGAGAATCTCAGACGCTTCGAGGCGGCCTATGCGACCTACCTGACCATGGACCGCGCATGAGCGAGCTGCCGTCTTCCGCGAAGATCGTCATCATCGGCGGCGGCATCATCGGCTGCTCGGTCGCCTATCATCTCGGCAAGATGGGGCTCAGCGACGTGCTCCTTCTCGAGCGCGGGAAGTTGACATGCGGCTCGACCTGGCACGCCGCCGGCCTCGTCGGTCAGTTGCGCACCAGCGCCAACATCACCCAGCTCCTCGGCTACTCTGTCGACCTCTATGACAGGCTCGGAGCAGGAGACCGGCCTCGCCACGGGATGGAAGCGAAACGGCGGCTTGCGGCTTGCCTGCAATCCCGAGCGCTGGACCGAGGTAAAGCGGCAGGCGACCACCGCCACCTCCTTCGGGCTCGAGATGCATCTCCTTAGCCCCAAGGAGGCCCAGGAGCTGTGGCCGCTCATGCAGGTCGACGACGTCGTCGGCGCGGCATTCCTCCCCACTGACGGGCAGGCCTCGCCGCTCAGACATCGCCATGTCGCTGGCAAAGGGCGCGCGCAACGCGGGCGTCAAGATCGCCGAGGACGTCAGCGGTCACCGGCGATCGAGGTCGAGGGCGGCCGCGTGCGCGCCGTCGCTACCGACAAGGGCCGCATCAGCTGCGACAAGCTCGTGATCTGCGCCGGCCAGTGGTCGCGCGAGCTCGGGCGCATGGCGGGCGTCAACATTCCTCTCGTCCCGGTGCAGCACCAATATCTCATCACCGAGGCGAATCGAGGGCGTGACGCGGGACCTGCCGACGCTGCGCGATCCCGGACCGCCTCACCTATTGGAAGGAGGAGGTTGGGCGGCCTGGTCATGGGCGGCTATGAGCCAAATCCCAAGCCGTGGGCGGTGGACGGCGCTTCCCGAGCCGCTTCGAGTTCCAGCTCCTCGACGACGATCTGGAGCACTTCGAGCCTCTCCTCGAGCTCGCCGCGGGTCGTGTTCCGGCCATGCAGACGGCAGGCATCAAAGCAGTTCATCAACGGACCGGAGAGCTTCACGCCGGATGGCAACTTCATCCTCGGCGAAGCGCCTGAGGTGCGCGGCATCTTTGTCGGCGCCGGCTTCAACGCCTTCGGCATCGCCGCAGGCGGCGGCGCCGGCATGGCGCTCGCCGAGTGGGTGGCCAAGGGCGAGCCGCCCTACGACCTCTGGCCGGTCGACATCCGCCGGTTCGGCAAGAACCACCTCGATACACGGCTGGGTGCGCACGCGTACGCTCGAGGCCTACGCCAAGCACTACACGATGGCCTGGCCGTTCTGAGGAGCATCGCTCCGGGCGGCCGCTGCCGCCGCTCGCCGCTCTACGACAGGCTGAAAGCGCAAGGCGCCTGCTTTGGCGAGAAGCTCGGCTGGGAGCGGCCCAACTGGTTTGCCGATGCTGGCGCAGGCGAGAAGGCCGAGGACCGCTACAGCTACGAACGCCAGAACTGGTTCGACGCCGTCGGCCGCGAACACACCGGCAGCCCGCGAGCGCGTCGCAATGTTCGACCAGACGTCGCTTCGCCAAGTTCATCCTGGCCGGCAGGGACGCCGAGGCGGCGCTGTCATGGATCTGCTGCGAACGACGTCGCCAAGCCGCCGGGGCACCTCGTCTACACCCAGATGCTGAACGATCGCGGCGGCATCGAATGCGACCTGACCGTCGGCAGGCTGTCGCCGACCGAATATTACATCGTGACCGGCACCGGCTTTGCCACGCACGACTTCGACTGGATCTCGCGCGGGGTCCCCGATGGGCTCGATGCCCGCCTGATCGATGTCACCTCGTCGTATGCCGTGCTGTCGGTCATGGGCCCCCGGTCGCGCGAGGTGCTGCAGGGTCTGACCGAGCGACGACATGTCGAATGCCGGCTTCCCGTTCGGCAGGGTGAAGCGCATGACGCGTGCGCTGGAGCGCCTGTGCTGGCGCTCCGCGTCACCTATGTCGGTGAGCTCGGCTGGGAGCTTCACATTCCCGTCGAGTTCGCGGCGAGCGTTTACGACGCGCTGATGGCGGCCGGTGAGCCGCACGGCATCGCCAACGCCAGGCTACCGCGCCATCGAGTCGCTGCGCCTGGAGAAGGGCTATCGCGCCTGGGGCGCGGATATCGGGCCAGACCACTCGCCGCTCGTCGCGGGCCTCGCCTGGGCGGTGAAGCTGAAATCGAACAGACCGTTCCAGGGGCGCGAAGCTCTCGAGGCTCAGGCCGCAAAGCAGCTGCCGCGCCTGCTCGCCGGGTTCACCGCCGATCCCTCGATCGTGCTGCTCGGGCGCGAGACCATCTATCGCGACGGCAAGCGCGTAGGCTGGCTCGACGAGCGGCGGCTACGGCTACACGGTCGGCCGCTCGATCGGCTACGGCTACGTCCGCGACCCTGAGAACGGCGTCGATCGCGATAGCGTGCTCTCAGGCCGCTACGAGCTCGAGGTCGCCACCATGCGGCGTGCCCGCCGAAGTGTTCCTCGATCCGCCCGTACGACCCCGCGATGTCGCGCATCAAGAGCTGAGCCGCGACCGACCATGGCGCTAGCTAATGCGACCAAATACGCCAGATCGGCAGACTCTGCCGCAGGCTAATTCGCTGATTGCCGGTCGAAGATCGATCCGGTCCCGAGAAGATCTAAGGAGTTGCCATGCGTTTGCCCTGATCCCGCCAGCTGATCTTCACCCCGGAACAACGCACCCTCTATGATGACATGCGCGAGGGCATCGCCAAGAGCTTTCAAGGTGGTTCGTCGCCATGCGCGACGACGGAACCCTGCTCGGGCCATGGAACCCTTGGCTGCATGAGCCTTCCTTCGGCAAGGCGAGCTGGGACCTGGTCAGGGCGCTGGCCGACAAGCCTTCGCTGCCGCAAGCCCGTGCGGGAAGTCGCGATCCTCGTCACCGGTGCGCATTTCAAGTCGGCTTACGAGCTTTACGCCCATGTGCTCGTCGGCGAGCAGGCGCGGCCTGTCGGACGAGAAGCTTTCGACCATCGTCGCCGGACAGCGCCCCGTCGATCTGACGCGGGAGGAGGCGATTGCGCATGATTTCGCGAGCGCGCTGATGAGCGGTGGCGTGCTGCCTGAGCTGACCTACCGGACGGCGGTCGAGGCTTTCGGGCCAGCACGGCGCAGCCGAATTGTCCTACCTGGTCGGACTCTACGCTCTCGTGTCGATCACGCTGAACACATTCGATGTGCCGGTGCCTGAGGCTTAGTTCCGCGCGGGGATCGGAACTAGACTCCTCAGCAACGATCACAGCTTCGTTGGGATCGAGGGTGAGTTCGGCGGCTGTTCTCTCCCTGACCGGTCACGCGCGAAGATGACAGCGAGAGAACCGTTCGCGTGGGCCGCTTTCTCTCCATCACGAGACCGCCCGCCGCTCCTGACTGAAATTGAGCAGCACGATCAGTTGTCTCCTGTCCCGAGCTTCGGGCAAAGCCGAAGACGTCGTCGTGGCATGTCAGGTCTCGTATCGGCCAATGCAAAGAGCCTCGTGATTTCGACGCAGCGCCAAGAGCCGCCGATAGGAGACCGAGAATTGACAAGCGGCTGGAGCTCGAGGCTCTCAACGCCCTGCTCGGCCCAGCCGTCCGCCAGGGGCGTTACGGCCGCGTCGTGGCGCAGCCCCGCATGGGGCGAACGATCCCACAGCATCGGGCGTTCGAACCGGATCGCGGCCGACACCGATAGTCCGGCTCGCTGCATGTGCCCAAGGGATCTTGGATCCGGTCGCGAGCGGATTCGGCATCGTCGGCCACGCTCGATCTCATCGCCGTATCGAAGAGGGTAAGTGATCGCCGCCGCGAGCGCCGTGCCGCTGAAGACGGCAGCGAGATCCCCGCCCGCTCGCGTCCATAACTCTCGTCGCGATGTGCGCGGTCCTGTCGTGGTTGCCAGAGCACTCCAGTTGGGCCATGCCCCTTTGGGCAAGGCCGCTTCATACTCGTCGATTTCCGCGAGGCGGGCAATCGCGTCGGCCTTCCACGGCGCCCGCAGCGGGTTGGAAATTGAAGGGGAGATGCGCGCTCCTTAAGATCGCGGCCGTAATAGGCCATCAGGGCGATCGAGCGGGCAGATAGATTTCTCGCTGATCAAGACGCGGTGCGGGTATGCGTCGACCACCGCCCGTACATCTCTTCCCCGATGCCCGTCGGAACCGCTGGCTGACGGCGGTACGCCGGTCGAACCGCGGTAGCAGCAGCGGTCTGACTCTCCCGGCTGCCCTGACGCAGATAGTGCAAGGTTCGGCGGGTTGTCCCCGGATCGGCATCCTTCATCAGGTGCCAGATCACGTTCGACGCGAAAGCGTCCAGCTTTTTTTTCCTCGCCGAGCTCCAGCCCAGAGCGAGCACTGCGATGAACCACCGGGCGACGAACGCCAGATTTCGCCAACCCTTCCAGACCGGGCTGTTTTTTTAAGAGAACGCCGTCGGTCACCAGTCAACTTGAATGCACCCGGATAATGATCCCGATCCTACTGTCCACGCCCGCTGCCGCCGAAATGGCTCATCCAATTATTGGGCGGCCTGCCTTCCTCGCCCTGCATCCTTCCGGTAGTGCGCCCAATCGCGTTTCGGGTTCTGCCGGCTCACGATCGGCTCTCGATGAACCAAGGATGCTGGTCTGATGTGGCGGTTGGGGACGAAGATCCAAGATGACTTTGAGGCCGAGGGCGTGAGCTTCTTCGGCGATCAGGTTGGCAATCGGGCAAGCGCAGCCGAAGCTGGGGATCGACGCCACGGTAGCTGGCGTCGAGTCGACTGTCATGACCGAAATCGGCCATCGGCGATGCTGCGGTAGAACGGGCTGACCCAACGGCGTCCGCGCCGAGGGCGGCAAGATAGGGCAGGCGCCGGCGAATGCCGTTGAGATCGCCCACCCCGTCGCCGCTGTTCGAGTCCCGAAACGAACGCGGAGGATCTGGTGAGATGACCGCGCTCTTCCACCAGTCGGTTGTCGCACCGTTTCTCTCCGCTCGTAACCCAGAACGCCGGTTGCCTCTGGCGCAGGGCGCGTTCGGCCGCGCTGCAGTGATCCGCCGCCGACACCGCACGTGCTCTTTCGAATGGGGCAAGGAATCCGAACTGTCACAGTCGATCTGTAACGTTCCCTCCACAGTAACCGAGTAGGGCAAATGTGCGGCGGCTCTCCCCTGCCGGCAAGAAAGCGCTTGGTCGTTGGCATCGCCACGAGGACTCCATCGCCTTGATGCCAAAGCCTTTCGCGCGCAAGGAGCCGATCTCGCCATCACCTTTCAGAGCCCGCAAGAGCTCAAGGTTGAAGTTAATACAAAAGCGCGATCGGGAAAGCGCTTCTGCACCGCCAACGATCTCTATCTTCGCTCATGCGTCGGGGAACCTGGAACCCGCCAGGCATCGCCTCGAGGATGGCGGGAAGCGTGACGCCACGGAGATAAGGTGAAGTGCCCTCCATGTGGTGGGCGCATTGCGTCCCTGCTCGGCAATATCTTTGCCGGGGGCCGCAAATTTCTACAATCGTAGAGCTTCCAAGTTCTTCTGATCGGGCCTATGTGGGCGATGAGCTCACGACCGCCGTCGCCGTCTGGTGACAAGCTGCCAAACGACCCGTCGTGCTCGACACCGTCACCGTCGCGGCGGAGACACCATAGCCGACGGCGTGGCGGAGTGGTGCTCGCGCCATCGCGCAAGGTGCAAGCCTCGACGACGATCACCTCCCGGAGATCTCCGCTCAGCGGCACAGACATTTCGCATTCACGCTCGCCGCCCGCGAGCCTGAGCCGATCGCCACGGCGGTCGTGGCTCCCGAGGATAAAGGCAAGCCCCGGCAGGCGCCGCTGGCCGCACAGCACCGGATCATCCGCCCGGTTTCTATCGGGTCAGCCGAAGCGATCAGGGCGGCGGCAAAACCATCGGCGCCGATCTTGCCGGCATCGAGATCCTGGATGTGCCCGACCATGGCGCCGCGGCGGCGAAAGCCGCTCGAGCTTCCCGCACGCGACGGCACGGTCGCGGCGATCATGAAGGGTCACCTGCATACGAGCGATCTGCTCCGGCCATATCGTCAAACGCGATGGGGGATCTCGCACCAGCCGCCGGCTCAGTCACGGCCGCCTTCGTCGTGGACGTGCCCGGGGCTTCGCTCACCTCGCTGATCATCTCCGACGCGGCCAACAACATCGCACCGATCTTGAAGCGAAGCGTCGACATCACGCAGAGCGCGATCGACGTCGGCGCACGCCTCTCGGCATCGAATTGCCGAAGGTCGGCGTGCTTTTCCGCCGTCGAGACAGCGTCAACGTTCAGAAATCCCCTCGACGTGCTCGATGCCGCGATCCTGGCGTCGAAGATGGCGGAGCGCGGCCAGATCAAGGGCGGCCTGGTCGATGGCCCGCTCGCCATGGACAACGCCATCGACACCGAGGCTGCGCGCAACCCAAGGGTGTCACCGCGCTCGTTGCCGGCCAGGCGGACGACGCGTCTAGATCGTGCCGAACCTCGAGGCCGGCAACATGCTGGCCAAGGAGCTCGCCTTCGTCGCCCATGCCGAAGCGGCCGGGCTTCGCGCTCAGGCAGGCGACTGGCCCGCCTTCTTATCATCCCGACCTCAGCCGCGCCGACGGCGGAAGGCGCGGCTCGCGTCTTGCGCCATTGCTGCGCTGTATCGGGAACTGGCGCTCAAAGGCGGCTGCATGGCAACGTGGCAGCAGCTGGAACATCGTACGCGCGATGCGCAGCCGAACAGCTGGAACTCGTCCGAATCGCACGCGCCTGTCCTCCTGACCGTCAAATCTTCGCCTCGTTCGAGGCGGTGCAGCGTGATCTCTGGGCGGCGCGTGCCGCGGCTCAGATCGAGGGGCTTGGCTGCCGTGCCGCGGCCCAAGGCGGACATGGCCGGCGAGACGGCGGTCGACAAGGCGCTCGGCGAACAGGAGGTCATCCCTGACCACGACATCGGCCCTCACCGCCATTCTCGCCTTTTCTCGACACGTGGCGATTGCCGATATTGCGATTGCCGCCGTCGGCCACAGGATCGTGCATGGCCGGGCCTCGCGCCTCACTCAGGTCGAGTATCGATCTGTAAAGGTCTTGCCGTGGGTCTCTCTCTGGCGAAGGATGCTCTCCCCGCCGCAGCCGCCGCGATGGTGTTCTTATTCCACATCCTGTCTCGAAAATTCTTCCGTGTCGTCTCTCGCGTCCAGAGATGCGGGTTTTTCATCCACTTAGCTTCAAAGCTAGCAGATATAGTGGCGGTACCATTAATTCACGGCGTGTTCGGGGTTATCGTCGACGTCCGCCCCCCATTGGCGCTCCTGATAGCGCCTCTCCTTCAACACATCCTCGAATACCTTTGCTGCCAGCGTGACTGTGGTGGGTGTGTCGCATCGTCGATCCCTTTGCGCTAAAGTCGCTGCCGAGGAACGCCAGGGATCCTGTCGCGTGGTAGAACCGATTGGCGCCCAGGTCGCACATGAAAGATATTGGTGCTGCAGGAGGGATCTGAACCCCCGACCCCGTCATTACGAAGCCTCTTCATCGCCGCGTCTCAGCGATCCACGCTACAGTACACTGCAGTCTACCCAGTACGCGAGAATGCGAGTGGTCAAGATCGGCATTTGTCCGCGCCGGCAAAATCTGAGCTCGGGCACTCCACGCCAGTTAAACCCAGCGAATTCGGGCCGAGGCAGGAAACCGCAGCCGCGATGCCGCCGCGACGGCAAGCTCCTTTTTCACCGCGTCGCCGCGACTGCGTAGAGCATGTCTGCTTATCGCCGTATCTCGGACATAAGCCGATAGTTCAGCTTCGGTCCGGCTTTGTGCTCAACAGCGTACAACGGGACTTCCGTCGGCGCGCCCTTTTCGGCACTGCAAGATGGACCTGTTGCACCGCACGTCTAGTATCTTGATTTCATATCGTCATGGGCCTCTGCTGGGTGCCTACCTGAGCGTGATGTAGCGGCGTAACCAAGTTCAGGAGAGGCCACCACATGGGGACGTTGGTCTTCGTGTGCCCGACCACTGGGCACGAAGTTTCAACCGGCGTTGAAGTAGACAGATCCAACCACAAAGGCTCTTCGACAAAGCCGAGCATTGGTCACCGTCCGCGCTTGTCGCAAGAACCATATGCTCGGCAACGGGCTTCGGTTGGTCGACGGATGTCCCTGGAAAGTCCGAACGCCGGACTTCTAGGGTCCGGAACCCAATCAGATCGTTGCGCTGAGCTAGCAAATCAGGATCCCCCGCCTCTGCATTACGGCGTGACTTCCGAGGTGGCTGATGGGACATATTTTTGGCTGAGCTGCCGATGAGGCTGGGCAGCGATCGAGCCGCATCTACCGACGAACCAACCGGGCGCCCGGCGTGTTGACGATCGGCGCGTGATCAGCGGTATCTTGCATGTTCTGAAGAGCGGATGCCGGTGGCGAGACTGCCCTCGGTGTATGGTCCCCGCACCACGATCTACAATCGCTTCAACTCGCTGGTCTCGCCGGCGCATTTGGCAGCGCATTCTCCAAGCCCTTGTCGAAGCCGGCTGGATCGAGGCCACGGCATCGATCGATGCAACCTACGTAAAGGCGGCAACTCGCTCTCCGCCCATGGCGGTAGGGGGCGAGGACGCAGGCCATCGGTCTCTCGCGTGGTGGTCAGACCACAAAAATCCATGTCCTGACGGATGTTTTGGGGCGTCCGGCGGTTATCCGGCTCACACCTGGGAATGTCAGCGACATCCGCGTTGCCGACGATCTGATCGAAGCGGCGGGTCCCGTTCGCCGTCTAATCGCTGATCGCGGTTACTGATGCCAACAGCGCTTCGCCACACACCCTTCGATCAACGGGGACAATACCGGTCATTCCAGGCCGACGATCACGCAAACGACCGATCCGGCACGACAAGCGGCGCTACCGCGATCGCTGGAGGATCGAAGCTGCCTTCTGTCGCTTAAAGGACTTTCGCCGGGTGGCCACACGCTACGACAAGCTCGCTGTCAACTTCTTGTCCGCCGTCGTCCTCGCCGCCATCATCGCATTCTGGGTCTGAATGGTCCGGACCCTAGGAATCCTGCTTATGTAGATCGTTTGCCTCCGCCGATTCCAGCATTGCAGCAGCAAGTGTCAGCGTTTTGATTGCAAGTAGAATGGCAAGTTTTCGGCAACATGGAACGGCTTGGCTGCTAAGAGACGATCAACCTGAGGTACTGCGCCGAGAAGATGATCTCCCAAAGAGCTCGATATGCACTCCGCGCTGTCTCTCGCACTTTCCCGCAGCGGTCATTCAATGCGGATAGCAGATATAGCTCGTGCAGCAACGCATACCGCACTTTAGAGCACATACTCCTCGACCCGAAACGCGATGGCATTGTGGCAAGTCGTAGAGGCAAACTGGGTTGCTATGAGCTTTTTGATGACGCCGGATCGAATTACGTTTGGTCGAATCTCTTTGAGACCATTGATGGGGCCGCTCGCCCGCTTCCCCGTTCGAAAGCCGCGACACGTATCGGCGCTGTAAGGATTGCGATAGCGAGGGTTTACGCGAGCTAAGGCGCGCAAACAGCTAAATTGGCCAGATTCGGCCAGAGAGTTGCTAGACAGAACGACCACAAGACGCGCGCTTAGTGAGTACCGTGCAAGGACACTGACGCTTAAAGGCACACCGCTGTAAGACCTCAAACATTTTGCAACAGTTCAGCTGGAGAACTATGTTTTTGATTATTTTTTATCCAGAGGCGCCTGCTTCAGGTTTTCGAAAAGTGGTTTTCGCGAATTTGAAATAAAAGAAAATCAGACTTTTAAATCACATCTCTTCAGTAGGGTTTTCGTAGCGATCTGTTGTCGCCGACGAGAACCAAGGGGACTGGGCATGATTCGATCGGGTCTCCGCCGCTATAGCATGGTTGCGGCCACTGCAGTCATAGGTGGCTCGCGCACGAACTCCGTCAGCTGCCGACCTCGGTGGCGATTGCTGCGCCGATCTGAAGAGCGCGTGGCCGAACTTCGAAGCGACCACTGTTCGCAAGGGCAACAAAGGTGTCGGTGACACTGTACGGCCAAGTGAACCGCGGCGTGTTTGTTCTGGGACGATCATGTCGAGAAAACGTTATCTCGTCGACCAGTTCAAGAAGTCTCGCGCTTATTTCAAAGGCTCGGCGAAGATCTCCGGCGATTGGAAGGTGGTTACCGGCTCAGAAGTCGAACCCACAGAGGCAAAATTCCGCACGACCTAATCAGCTTAATGATGACAATGCGTGAATGATCCGATCGGATCATCGAACGTTCGGCAGAAGCTCATTTATTTGAACAACACGAAATGGGGCGAGGTGCGCCTGCCCGACGGCCAGCCGCCGCCGATTTACAACATCACGCGATACTTCAACGTAAACAACGTGGAACCTGGAAGACACCATGCACCTGACGACCGAATGATGCAGAGCTTTTCTTGCGCGCGAAAAACTCACCGTAGAATGCTGAGGACTGTCCACCATAAGATGGTGGTCGGACATCTTCGTGCCGCTACGAAAGTCGCCCAATGCCTTTGTATGCTCGACCCGCAAGAATGGCGCCGCATATTGGTCCTGAAAGCGGCAGGGGACCAGTGCTTCGGTCGGCTGGTACGAAAGACGATGAGGGTGAAGCAGCTGCGCTATAAAAAAGGGAAATGGGGTGAGACTTTCGACGTGGGCGCTGGAATCGGCTACGCGTAGAAAATCCGTGACGAACGCTTGCAGACGGCTGCAGGCGGGTTGGCGTGGGATCTTTGAGCGACTTCGATGGAATGGGCGGTGGCTCGGGGGTCCATCAAGCATATCCCGACCGGGCTATTTGTCTTCAACGCCTTCAGTTTCTCCGAAACACACCGATTCGAACGCAATAGGCGCATTCAATGGCAAAAGACCACCCTTGATGAATGCCTGACGCAGTTCGGCATCCAGCGCAAAATCCCCTTCTTGGGACTAGACTTTATTGGGATATCCCGATTTGGGGAGGCGTATCGGCAAATCAACGACTGGCTTGCTCAGGGCAGCAGTGTGTCGGGCAAATAGCGTTGTTTTTAACAACCCCACTACGAGACCGTGCCGTCCCGGCTAGCGCCTCATATCAATGCCACCACCGCTTTCCCGGGCGCCGGCATAAACGGCACCTTTCAGGTTGTCGGTTCCGGAGGTAAATCGTTGGATCGTTGCTGCCGATCAAGAGCTCGCTAAGTCGGGGATGACGTTTGTACTGGGTTTACCAACACTTCGGGACTCACCGGACCTCGATTTGATCGACAGCTCACTCAAGCGTACCTCCGTGCCACTAGAGGATTTGAACTGTTCTGCCACAGGCGCCCGCATCTTTACTTTTGACGCTGGTTTCCCAGCCACCCGGGAGCATTTGACCCAAGATCAATCCGTATGTCCGCTTTGGGTCATGAGCAGACATCGCGTCACGTCCGCGTCGCCAGTGTCCGTTATTCCCCTCAAAGCGGACAATCTATGTCATGCGCGCTGATTTGCACGTCCGCTTAAGTGCCAGCAGCCCGGACCGTTCCGAAGAGCTATGCCAGGCCGAACAACGCTCGAGTGTGACGTCTGACATTGCCGCATGTGGCATTCCTCGGCGTGAGCCCTCGCAAACCCGAGCAGCTAGCTCGGCTTTGCGGCTGGCCTCCTGTATCCTCTCGATCCACGAGGCGACGGCCTGGCGATGGCGAATTACGACGTAGCGCTGTTTTGCATCCTTCGGCTTTCAGAACAGTCTCAAGAGAGCTGCAAACCACGCGGTATGAACATGGAGCAGGAGAGATGGGAGTTACAACGTGACGGCAATTTCGCTCAGTTGCTGGAGCGAATCCGACCAGAAGGCCATTCGTGAGCAACTGGTCCGCATCCTTAACAGCGGCCCGTTCCACCACCTCCGTCACAGCGCAACGGCGAGCGGTTCCTGGAGTACTCCTCAGTCAATAGAAGAGCTCTGGACTGGGCGCGTTTACAGGCCAAGAGGCATCCGGGGGACAGCCTGTTGGCACCCACCATGCTGTAAGCGTGTCCCGATCGCCACGCCATGTGAGCATCATCCGAGGGCGTGGTCCCCGAAGGAACCCCGCAAGGTGCCTGCCCTGTTCGAGCGCGATCCGGCCTCGGCGTTGATGACCTGTCTGGTCAACAGCACGAAGCGCTATCTGTCGAAGCCGGGAATTCCGTATCCGTTTCAGCTTGATCGAGCTCTTCTCACAGGAAGCGGTCGCACCTCCACCTTTGCCGCTTGCTTTCGATCGCCGCGCCCGATCTCTCGCCGGAAGGCCCACACACCCGGACTGTAACTGCGGGTTTTCGTGCCTGCGATCCGAGAAAATCGCGAAGGCTGACCGAGCCGCTGGCCCGGATGGCCGGCGTCGCTTGGGCGGTGCAGGGCGGCGGGCAGCGAGTTTTTCAGCTTCGTTCTTGATCTGCTACACGCAGCCTCTATGCCCACATGTGGAAGGTCGGCAGCGGCTTGACCGCGTACCTTAACCTCCGTTCTTATCCTGTTGCGTTCTTGTCTCTCACCGCTTACAGGCTCGGCCTCTTGCGCGCGCCGAACGCCGGGAAGAACTGTCACCGGCTTTTTGCGGCGGTCATTGCACGCCAGTACAGGAGCCGGTCCGCGCGGTCGAAGCGCTTTCTTGCGGCCCTGAAGGGACCGACAATGAAGTCTGGAACTGATGCAAGGGCTTGAGCATAAGAAGACGCCGCTCAGCGACCATCTTTTCGCGCTCTTTGCAGATTGGGGAATGAGCTTCGGGCTGGCCTGACTACCGGACTTCGAGCTGATCTTCGAGCGCTACGAACTCCCGGGTTCGCCCGCCCATCTTGAGCGCAACGAAAGGCCAGCGTGCAATCCGACCTCGCGGCTCAGACCGCCCACGCTTTTGCCCGGATGCCGATCGGCCGCATCGGCTGGCATGAGGTCGAATGCGGACAGGCTTCTGTCCGAGGTACGAGGCCGAACCGGATGAAATCGGCTTTGCTCAAGTCGGGGTTTGCAAAGGGCGATGCCGAGTTCTCGACCTCTTCATCCGGAACTTCCGGCGAACCAGCTGGCCGAATGCGGTGGTGAGCACATCCGCCGGCGCCCTGCGGATATTCTGCAGGTTGAAGTGCGCCTCGCGCAGATCGGCTGACCTTCGGCGAGATCGGGCAACTCGGCGGAAATCCGCATCCCGCAACGGCTCCAGCGCGATCTGTGTCGTGGGCGAAGCTCGATTTGTTTCAGCAGAGCGAGGTCGGTAGGGCATCGCTGCCTTATGATTGATGGTGCCGCAGGAGGGATCGAACCCTGACCCTGCATTACGAATGCGATGCTCTACCAGCTGAGCTACTGGTGGCTTCTTGTCGCCCGACTTTCCCAGCCAGTTTGCAGCCGGCGCGGCGGACATCATTCTCGGCATGGCTATTCAACTCTTTCGGCGTCTTCAGCCCTGCGATTTGCTGCTTACGAATGATGCTCATCACCAGCTGAGCTATTGCGGCATGCGCGAGACGCGCGGGCTCATGGCAAGATTGGTTGCGCCCTGGTGCTTAATGCCAATGTCCGGCTAATGGCAAGTTGGGCTCCGGCGCGGTCGACCCGCGAATTTAGCGGATTTGCGCGGCGCGCAGGCGCTCGAGCGAGGCAGGGCTTCGTCCGGATCGGCCGGCGCCACTCCCGGATCGTCGGGGATGGGCGGCGCCGTGCAGAACTCCGGTTTTGACCGCGCTTGGGCAGGCTGCGCTCGCGAGGCTGCGAGCCGGGACCGTGGACCGGAGCGACGGTCGGGCGGACTTGCGCGGACTCCGCCGGCCTCGCCGGGCGGCGCGCCGTCGCCGGCGTCCGGCGTGCCGGGGCGATACGAGCTCGGGCTTTTTCGGCTCAGGCGTCTCCTTCGCGGAGGCGGCGACCTTCAGCGTCGCCGGTGGCTCCGGCGGCTGGCTCGTGGCTTTCCTCGATCAGCAATGTCTCGTCGCCGCGCCCGATGTGCGCCGACCGGCGCCTTCCATTCGAAGGCGTCGACGGCGCCAGTGACCGGCGAGACCGGGAGCCAGCGGTCGGAGATGTAGCCGTCGGCGATCCAGGCCCGGTCGCGGGGTCCGCGCACGGCGCGAAGCCACTCGCGCTCGCGCCTCTGTTGCCTTCGCCGGCCTCGGGATGCGCGCCATCAAAGCGCAAGATGCGGGCCGGCGGCCGGTCATGCAGATAGGGGAGATCGCGTCCTCCAGCCCGCTGCCAGTCGCGCGCTTCGATCGCGGCGACGGCGATGGCGATCGGTCCTTCGATGTCGCCCGGCGTGAGGCTGGCAAGATGCTCGACGCGCCGGAGGCGCTCGCGCGGCGACTCGCCAGGCTTGGCGAAGGCGTAAACGGTGGCAAGATCTGGATGCGGCGCGAGCTTCCAGGTGCGGGCGACGAGGCGGCCTGCCTGCCGGCTCTCGCCCTTCGGAGGCAAGCAGCCGGCCGGCGATCTCGGCCGCTGGTATCAGCGAGGGCGCAAGCCGCAACGCCTCGGTGGCGAGCGCCAGCGCCTTGTCCGGCTGCGAGGCTTCAAGATCGCGCGCTTCGGCGGTGAGCAAGCACGGCGCGGCGCCTGAGCGCCACGTCAGGCTCGACATTGCCATGCTTGCGCGCCACGGCGAGCGTGCCGAGCGCGCCTTCCCAATCGCCCTCGCGCGCCTGCATGTCGAACAGCGCGTTCACGCTCCAGCCGGCGTGCGGATCGGTGCGCACCGCCTGCTCGGCAAGGGCGCGAGCGGCGTTATTGTCGTTGCCGCGCTTGGCCTCGAGGAACAGTCCACGCGCAGGCCCAAAGCTCGGTCTCAGGCCGGTCGAGCATGGCCTCGAAGGCGCGCCGCGCCGAGGCGCGGTCGCCCTGAGCTGCGCGGCTTGCGCCTTGAGCAACGCGGTGAGCGGCTCGTGGGAAGATTGCGGCGCGCCACGCCGGCGTAGCGTTGCGCCTGCGCCCGGTCGCCGACGCCGATGGCGAGAAGCCCGCGCGGGTCAGCGCATCGAAGCCCTGGCGGCGGCGGCGCTCTTGCCGATAGGCGGCGATGGCGGCAGGCCGCGTGAAGAGATAGCGCAGCAGCGCCCAGGCAGGAAACAGCGTGACCACCAGAGGCGGCAGGGCGAGCGTGCCGACGAAGGCGCTGGTTTTGATCTCGTAGCCGAGCCATTCGATGGTGATGGCGCCAGGCCGGTCGGCGAGCCAAGCGAGCGACAAGGCCGCGGCGATGACGCCAATGACGAAGACGAGGACGCGGATCATCGGTTCAGGCTTCGCTTCGGGGCCGCCGCCCCCGCCGAGGGAGACGAGCACCGTGCTTTCGAGCTTGCTCAAACTGTCGTTGGCCGAGGCCCGCGCCTGTGCATCGTCGAGCCAGCCGGCAAAGGCGTCGCGGGCTGGCGCAGGCAGCGACTCGACCTCCTTGATGGAAGCGGCAAGATCGCCTTCGGCTTCAGCGCTGCTTCGGCTCTTGCCAGCACCGCGGCAGGCTCATCCCCGGTCGCGTCGGCGCTGATGCGGCGGATGGATATCGCCGACTTCGCGCTCGCCACCATGCTGTCGAGGATCGAGGTCTCGGCGGGGCCGGCGGCGGAGCGGCGCTCGCCTCAGCGAGCTTTGTCAGGGCGTCGGCGAGCGCGGCCACGGTCGGGATGCCGGTGTCGGCGTGCGAGGGAAGCGCGCCGAGATCGCCAGGGTCGGGAATGAGAGATTTGAGCGCGGCAAGCTCAGCGGCGTAGGGGCGCCCGGCGGCGACCGCGTTCCGCAAATTGGCAAAGGCGATCGCCGCGGCTCCGGACTTGGCGCTTGCCGCCGACCGGTCGATGGCGGTGGAAAGCTTCAGGAAGGGCTCGCTTCGAGCTTGGCAATTCTCTGATCGAGCGGTGGTGAGCTGCGGGGCGAGGTCTGACGTGTCGCCGGCGAGATGCGCCTCGGCCAGCGCCCCGAGCTTCCGCTTTGAGCGCCTCGACTTCTTTCTGCAGATCTTTGAGGTCCGTCGTGCTTGTCGGCTTGTTGGGCGGCAAGCGCGCTGTCGATCTTGCCTTGCAGCTTCTGCTCAAGATCGCCGATCTTTGCGTCGAGCGGCGGCCGCGTCCGGCACTGAGCCGCCTTCCTTGGCGCGTCTCGGCCAAGGCATTGATCGACTCCTCAAGGCGCGTCACGCGAGACGGTCAGATCTGGAGAGATCGGGGAGGCGTCTCGACCTTGCGGTCTTCCAGGGTCTTGACGCGGGCATCGAGCGCGCCAAGCGCCGCAACGCCCTCGCCGGCGGCGGTGCCGATTCGAGCTTGCTCAGGCGGCCCGTCGATCGGCGTGAGGTCCGGCGCCGCCGCGTTCCGCGCCGGAAGCTTGTTCCAGACAAGCGACAAGGCCACGACACCAATGAGGCCGCCGAGCAGCCCGGCAGCGAGATGAGTGAAGAACCCCTTGAGCTCGGTCGGGCTCGTCCGTGGCGGAGGCTTCTGCGGACCGTGCTTCGGCTCCGATCCTTCGGGATCGGACGTCTCAGCCTCCATGGCAGGGTCGGGCGAACCGGTCTCGCCTGGCGCGGCATCGATGGACACTTCGGTCGCGGTGCCCTCGATGGTCGGCGCCGGCCGCTTGCCGGAACTCGGGTTCAGTTGATCGCCAAAAGGCTCAGCCATTACGCCTACCGTCGATGCTCAAATCGTGGACGCGATCCTTACGAGGATGCCGCCTCGGAGTCGAGGAGCGCGAGGATATCATCCTCGTATGGCCGCACCGCCACAATTGCTCTGGCCTTCAGCGGCTCCACGGCCTGTGCTACCGCCGCCGAAAGGCAATAGCAATCAAGTCGCGAAGCTTGCGTTAGCGCGCCATGCCGCACCACCAAAGCCGCGAAAATGGCGGCCGTCCGTGGCGACATCAGGATAACACCGTCGAGCTTGCTAGCGTTCAGCAAGGACAAGCGCGCTCTCCGGCAGCCTCGTCGCCGCAACCGCCCGATAGAGGACAGGCTGCCTCAGCGTGAAGCCTTTGGCTTGCAGCGCCGATTTCAAGTCGAAGGCGACGGTCTCGCCGGCAAGATGCACGAGCGCCCCGGCATTTGGCGGAGCGTGCTCCGCGATCAATCGCGATAACTCTTCTCCCGTTCCCGGACCGGCTGGTCACCTTGGTGAAGCCGAGCTCGGTCGCGGCCTTGGCCGTAGCTTCGCCGACGGCGAAGAGCGGAAGCTGCAAGGAAGCTGCGAGATCGCGGTGAGTGGCAAGCGCGCGCAAGGCATTGCGGCTGGTGACGATCAGGGCCTGAGCGCCATCGAGCTCGAGCGGCACGTCGGTTGCGGACTCGATGGCGAAGCAACGGGGCGAGCACCGGCTCGTGACCGCGCGCGGCGAGGAGCTCGGCCTGGCGGGTGGCGTCGGGTTCTGGTCTCGTGACGAGGACGCGCATCACATCAGCGAGCCGTGAGGCTGGCGAGGAAATTCGGGCCGGCAAGCGCGAGCAGCTCGCGGCCGGAGCTTCGCGCCGATGCTCACGGCATCTTCAGGGAGCGCCGCGCTGCTCGATCTCATGCCATTCGGTTCCTTCGGGAGTCAGCACCAGACCGCGAAAGCGCAAGAGCGCCATCCGCGATCTCGGCGAGACCTGCGATCGGCGTCCGGCACGACCCGTCGAGCTCCCCAAGGAACGCCCGCTCGCAGGCGACGGCGGTGGCGGTGCTGGTCATCGTTCAGCGCCTGCAACAGCTCGCGCGTTTCCACATCGTCGCTGCGGCAGGAAACGCCGATGGCGCCTTGCGCCACCGCCGGCAGCATCTCATCCGTCGGCAGAACCGAGGTGACATGGCCGGTGAGGCCAAGCCGCTCGAGCCCGGCAAGGGCGAGTAACGTGGCGTCCACCATGCCTTGCTCGAGCTTCTTAAGGCGCGTCTCGACATTGCCGCGGAGGTCGATGGCCTGAAGGTCAGGGCGCAGGCGCTTCACCTGAGCCTGGCGGCGGAGCGACGAGCTTCCCACCACCGCGCCAGGCGGCAACGCGGCAAGCGACTCACCCCTGGCGCTGATGAAGGCATCGCGCACGTCGCCGCGCGGCAGCACGGCGGCGATCGGTAATGCCTGGAGGCAGCTCCGTGGGCAGGTCCTTCATGGAATGCACCGCGAGTATCGACCTTCTTACCGAGCAGGGCCTCGTCGATCTCCTTGGTGAACAGCCCCTTGCCGCCGAAGTCGCGCAGCGGCTTGTCGCGGATGCGGTCGCCTGAGGTGGTGATCGGGCTCAAGCGCGACGGCGTCCTCACCAAGGCCATGCGCAGCGATCAGCAGAGCGCGCACATGGTTCGCCTGCCACAAAGCGAGCGGGCTTCCGCGCGTCCCGATGAGGAGCTTGCGATCATCCAAGTTCTTGACTCCATTGTCTTAAATAGAAAGGGAAGGCATCATACTCTTCAATCGCCCCGGTCTTACCCTGTAAAGAAGCATGATGGCTACTGTCCCAGAGAAGCGCGACCTTGTGGTCCTCGGCATCGAGACGAGCTTGCGACGAGACCGCCGCCGCCATGGTGCGCCGCGAGGCGAGCGGCAAAGGCGTACTATTCTCGCCAATCTGGTGCGGTCGCAGCTTGCGCTGCATGCCGAGTTCGGCGGCGTGGTGCCCGAGATCGCGGCGCGCGCCCATGTTGAGCTGCTCGATCGTCTCATCGCCGAGGCGCTCGCCGAGTCTCGCCTCGGCTGGGAGGAGATCGACGGCGTCGCCGCGACGGCAGGACCGGGCCTGATCGGCGGGCTCATCGTCGGCGTCACCACTGCCAAGGCGCATCGCCTTGGCGCGCGGGCTGCCGTTCATCGCCGTGAACCATCTCGAGGCGCACGCGCTCACCCACGGCCTCACCCATGGCTTGCGCTTCCCTATCTGCTGCTGCTCGTCTCGGGCGGCCACACGCAGCTCCTGATCGTCAAGGAGGTCGGCTCCTACACCCGCCTCGGCACGACCTTGGACGATGCGCTGGGCGAGGCCTTCGACAAGGCTGCGAAGCTGCTCGGGCTTGGCTATCCAGGCGGACCTGCCGTCGAGGAATGCGCCAAGAGCGGGCGCGCTCTACAATCGCCCTGCCGCGGCCGATGCTCGGGCGCTCAGACCCGCATTTCTCGCTTGCGGGGCTCAAGACCTCGCTCAGGCACGAGGCGATGAAGCGTGAGCCGCTCGGCGAGCAAGACGTGGCCGACCTTGCGCTTCGCTTCCAGGAGGCTGCTGCTGACGTGGTCAGCGACCGCACGCGGCCGCGCGATGGAGCTTTACGTGTCGATGCGCTCGGGCCTGATGCGCAAAAGGCGCTCGTCGTCGCCGGCGGCGTTGCCGCCAATCAGCGCTTGCGCGCTGCCCTCGCAGGCGTCGCCGCCGAGCAAGGCTTCGCACTCATCCTGCCGCCGGCCGAGCTTTGCACCGACAACGCCGCCATGGTGGCCTGGGCCGGAGCCGAGCGGCTTGCCCGAGGGCTCGTCGACGATCTTGCGGCGCCGTCCCGCGCCCGCTGGCCGCTCGGCCGGATGCGGCCCCGGCCATCGGCGCGGGCGTGAAGGCCTGATCACCAAGCCTCGAAGCAATCGTAATTGCGCTGACGCCAGATCAACCCGTCTTTGAACTCCGAAGATTTGGGCGAAGCGGGCGCGCAATTGGTCGCCGGGTTTGAGCGTGCCCAAGCCGACCGCAAGCGTGCCGGTCCAGATCGCCTCGAGCACCACGCATTGGCCTGACGAGATGGCGTTCACGATCTCGATGGTCTGCGCTTTGATCTACCTTCCGGCCCTTGGCCTCGCCTCGCGCAAGGCCTCCAGATTGCGAATGGTGCCCTTGGGCAGAAGCCGGTTGGGAAACTCCTCTTGGCTGACATCAGGCGCGTAATACGGCTCGATTTCGGCCCAGGGAGCTTGCGCGGCGACGGCCTGCACGAAGGCCTTGGCCCGTTCGATCAAGACTTCCGTTCTCCATCCTTCATCATTCCCCTTTGGCTCTGGCATGATGAAATCTGGCATAAGGGGCAGCTCCCATCCACCATGGCATGAGCGATAGGTCACATGGCCCTGCAGAGCGTCGGGCATTGTCGGGGAGGCGCCTGGGGTACGGCGCTTGCGGTCAGCGCGCGCCGCGCCGGCCGCGACGTGATGCTTTTGGGCCTACGAGCCCGAGACCATCGCCGAGATCAACCAGCAGCATCGAAACGCGCTGTACCTGCCGGGGGTCTCGCTCGACCCTGCCATCAAGGCCACAGCCAGGCTCAACGAAATTGCCGCCTGCGACCTCGTGCTGATGGTGACACCGGCGCAGGAGGTCCGCGCCATCGCCGATGAGCTTGCTCCTCATATGCGCACCGATCAGCCTCTCGTGATCGGCGCCAAAGGGCATCGAGCAATCGACCGGGCAATTGCTCTCCCAGGTGGTCGCCGAAGTTCTGCCGCAGGTGCGCACCGCGCGTGCTCTCGGTCCGAGCTTCGCCGCCGAGATCGCGCGCGGACTTCCCGCCGCCTTGACCCTTGCCACCGCGAGCGAAGCGCATGGTCGCGCTCTTGCGCATGCCTCGAGCCATGCCTCGTTCCGCTGCTATTGGAGCGATGACGTTGCCGGCGCCGAGATCGGCGGGGCGCTCAAGAACGTCTACGCCATTGCCGCCGGCATCGTCGTCGGCAAGAAGCTGGCGCGAGCGCGCATGCCGCGCTGGTCACGCGAGGCTTCGCCGAGATGATGCGCTTTGGCGGACAGCACTTGGCGCCCGGCGCGAGACCATGACCGGACTATCGGGCCTCGGCGATTTGATCCTGACCTGCGGCAGCCCGCAGTCGCGCAACATGTCGCTTGGCAGCGCGCTCGGCGAAGGGCGGAGCTTAGGCGAGGTGTTGAAGTCGCGCCTCTCGGTGACCGAGGGGTGTACACCGCGAGCGCCGTGGTGCGAGATCGCTGCCGCGCGCGGCATCGAGATGCCGATCGCCCAGGCCGTGCATGCCGTAGTCTCAGGGCTCGCCACGGTCAGACGAGGCAATCGAAGCCCTGCTCGCCAGGCCGCTCAGGCCCGAAGGCTAGCTCGAGCTGGTGTGGACAGCTCGCCCCGCTCGGGAATAGCCTCGTCCGCAAAGAGGGAGCGCAATGCTCTACGCTTTGATCTGCACCGACAAGCCAAACAGCCTCGCCATCCGCAGGGCGAAGCGTCCCGAGCATGTCGCGTACCTGCAAAAGCCTCGGCGATACGCTCAAGCTCGCCGGTCCCTTCACCGAGGCTGACGGCGAAACCATGAACGGCAGCCTGATCGTCGATCGAGGCAGCGTCGCTGCAGGCGGCAAAGGGAGATCGCCGCCGGAGATCCCTTCGCCAAAGCCGGCCTGTTCGCTTCGGTCGAGATCCGCCCCTGGTTCTGGACCTTCAACAAGCCACAATCAAGACAGGTGAGCCTAGCTGCGATGAACTATTGGCTGTTCAAATCCGAGCCGGACGCCTGGTCCTGGGACCAGCAGAAGAAGGAAGGCGCGCAAGGGCGGCGAGTGGGACGGCGTGCGCAATTACCAGGCGCGCAACGTCATGCGCGTCGATGAAGAAGGGCGACCTCGGCTTCTTCTACCACTCAGGCGAGGAGAAGCGCATTGTCGGGCGTGGTCAAGGTGGTCGCCGAGGCGCATCCCGACTCGACCGACGGAACCGGCGTCTGGGAGTGCGTCGATGTCGCCGCCGTGTCCGACGTGAAGAGGCCGGTGACGCTTGTCGAGATCAAATCGACCAAGGCGCTCAAAGACATGGTGCTGGTCAACAATTCGAGGCTCTCGGTGCAGCCGGTCTCGGCCGAAGAGTGGAGTATCATCAGCCGGATTTGCCGGGCTTAAGGAGAAGTCGCGACGCTAGGGGAGAACAGGGGGACCAGATGCCAGCAGTTTCGATCAACTACCTCGCAGTCGTCATCGCCGCCATCGCGGGATATCTCGTGGGCTGGGGCTGGTACACGGTTTTCGGCAAGGTCTGGCAGGAGGCCCTCGGCAAGAGGAAAGAAGACTGCAAGCCAACCCCGCTCCCCTTCATCATCGCCGCCGTAGGGTGCCTGTTGATGGCCTGGATGCTCGCGGGGCTGATGGGCCATCTGGCCGATGTCACGGTTCGCGGCGGCGTCATCACCGCCTTCTTCGTGTGGGTCGGCTTCGTGCTGACCACGACCGCCACCAACCAGGCGTTTCATGGCACCAAGCCCATTGTGACAGTCATCGATGCCGCCCATTGGCTCGTCGTGCTCGCCGTCATGGGCGCCATCATCGGCGCCTTCGGAGCCTAGAAACCGAACTCCTGGTTGCGGTGCACGATTGTCGCCAGCCTCGCTGCCGTCCATAATGCAAGCAAGCTTCATATGAAAGCGGGCTTCGCATGCGTTAGAGAGGAGCGGGCCGATGTCGGAGGAAACCGTCTACAAGGTCCAGAAGGACTGGAAGAAAAACGCCTTCATCGATAAGGACGAGTACGAGAAGCTCTACGAGAAGAGCGTGGAGAAGCCAGACAAGTTCTGGGGCAAACAGGGCGAACGGATCGACTGGATCAAGCCCTATAGCATCGTCAAGAACACGAGCTTCGCCTACCCAGACATCTCGATCAAATGGTTCGAGGACGGCACGCTCAACGTCTCGGCCAATTGCATCGACCGCCATCTGAAGAAGCGCGAGCACCAGGTCGCCATCATCTGGGAGCCCGACGATCCCGCCGAGCCCCCACGCCACATCACCTATGGCGAGCTTTACCGCGAGGTGAATATCTTCGCCAATGTGCTCAAGTCGATGGGCGTCAAGCGCGGCGACCGCGTCACCATCTATCTGCCGATGATCCCGGAAGCGGCTTTTGCCATGCTGGCCTGCGCGCGGATCGGGGCCATTCCACTCCGTGGTGTTCGGCGGCTTCTCGCCGGACTCGCTTGTCGGCCGTATCACCGATTGCAAGTCGAAGCTTGTCATCACCGCCGACGAGGGATTGCGCGGCGGCAGGAAGGTCAAGCTCAAGCACAATGCCGACGAGGCGCTGACCAAGTCGCTCGGCGATGAGAAGGTCATCGTGATCAAGCGCACGGGTGGACAATGCGCCATGCATGCCGGGCGCGATTTCTGGTATCACGATCTCGCCGCGCAGGTCTCCGACCACTGCCCGCCGGAGGAGATGGGCGCTGAGGATCCGCTCTTTATCCTCTACACGTCAGGATCGACGGGACAGCCGAAGGGTGTGGTGCACACTTCGGGCGGCTATCTCGTCTATACCTCCCTCACCCATCAACTGATCTTCGACTATCACGACGGCGACGTCTACTGGTGCACGGCCGATGTCGGCTGGGTCACCGGTCACTCCTATATCGTCTACGGCCCGCTCGCCAACGGCGCGACCACGTTGATGTTCGAAGGCGTGCCCAACCATCCGGACCCATCACGCTTCTGGCAGGTGGTGGACAAGCACGGGGTCAACATCATCTACACCGCGCCGACCGCGATCAGGGCGCTGATGGGCGCCGGCGACGACTACGTCACGCGCACCAGCCGGAAGTCACTGCGGGTGCTCGGCAGCGTGGGCGAGCCGATCAATCCGGAAGCCTGGGAGTGGTATTACCGCGTGGTCGGCGAGGAGCGCTGCCCGATCGTCGATACCTGGTGGCAGACCGAGACCGGCGGCATCCTGATCACGCCGCTGCCTGGCGCCACCAAGCTCAAGCCAGGTTCGGCCACGCAGCCATTCTTCGGCGTCCAGCCGGCGATCGTCGACAGCGAGGGAAACCTGCTCGAAGGAGCGGTCTCCGGCAATCTCGTGATCCTCGATGCCTGGCCCGCGATAGCGCGCACCGTCTATGGCGACCACAAGCGCTTCGTCGACACCTATTTCTCCACCTACAAGGGCAAGTACTTCACCGGCGACGGCTGCCGCCGCGACGAGGACGGGTATTACTGGATCACCGGCCGGGTCGATGACGTGATCAACGTCGCCGGCCATCGCATGGGCACGGCGGAAGTGGAGTCGGCGCTCGTGTCTCACCCCAAGGTGTCGGAGGCCGCGGTCGTCGGCTATCCCCACACGGTGAAGGGACAGGGCATCTATTGCTACGTCACGCTGATGAACGGCGAGGTCGAGTCGGATGCGCTGAAGATCGAGTTGCGCGACTGGGTGCGAAAGGAGATCGGCCCGATTGCCTCACCCGATCTGATTCAGTTCGCGCCGGGATTGCCCAAGACCCGCTCAGGCAAGATCATGCGCCGCATCTTGCGCAAGATCGCCGAGGACGATTTCTCCAATCTCGGCGATATCTCGACCTTGGCCGACCCTGCCGTGGTGGACGATCTCGTGGAGAACCGCCAGAACCGCGGATCAGCCTAATCGATCCATCTCGATCGCGAACCGGCATTGGCCCTGACGCAAAGGGGGAGACATCGCATGACCTGGCTCAAGGGGCTGCTCATCGCGCTCGGCCTCGTTGTCGTGCTCGTTGTTGGCATCATCGCCGCGCTCGGACTGTTGACCTCCGACAAAGGCAAGGAAGTCCGGCATATCTCGATCGGCCAAAGGACGATCACGGTCTCGCACTATCAAGAACCTGACCCAGGAGACGACGGCAGACGGGGTCAAGATCGTGGCCGACGGTCACACCATCACCGCCACCCAAGATGCCATCGCCATCGACGGCAAGCCGCAGACCTTCGATCCAACGCAAGATGTCGAGGTCAGTATCGATGAGACCGGCGCGGTGCAGGCAAAGACGCTGAGCGCGGACGCTCCCCGTCCCGACGAAGAGGCGCCGGCGTGAGGGTGACGGCGACGCGGCGCCGCCGCAATAAGCGGCCGCGTCAGTGAGCGGACGCTGTAGCGCGGGTCATCTCGCCGAGCAGCGACGACCAAGCGTCCTTCGCTTCGCGCGGAAAGCGGGCTTGCAGCGCTTGCTCCAGGGTCCACACCCAGGCGCTCCTGGAAGGTGTCGTAGTGGCCTGGGGTGACGCCCTCTTCGCGCTGACGGGTGCCGAGCAGCTTGAGAATGGGCTGGAGCGACTGGAGCCGGTCGAGCGAGAGCACGGCGACCTTCATCGCCGCCATGAATTTGCGCCGCTGCACCCGGTTCGGCGACTTGAACAGACTCGCTGAGCGAAGGATCGAGGTCGACCGATTTCATGTAGAACAGCCTGGCCACGAGGTCGGAGGCAGGCTCGATGATGGCGAAGGTCTCGCGGATGTGCCGCTTTTGCTCGCGGGTGAGCGAGGGGCTGGCGGAGACGGGCTCGGACGGCGGAGCAAGCAGTGTCAAGGACATGGGCGCGACTCGCGGTGTTATTGACCTGCTGCGCCAGCATGACGCCGAGCCCTTGATGAAGCGTTAAGGTAACCGGCCGCGCTAACGTTGCGCCCTCCGGCCCCATGAAGCGCGCCCCAGCTCTCCAATACTTGTGATGGGGCCCGGCACTTCCAACATATTTACCGTGAGCGCGGGCGCACTTCCCCGCGCGCTCAGGAGTTGAGTTCCATGGGTTATTTCCGCACGGCCATCCTGCTTGCCGCCATGACCGCGCTCTTCATGGGCATCGGTTATCTGGTTGGCGGCCAGACCGGCATGGTTATCGCCTTTCTCGTCGCCGCGGCGATGAACCTGTTCGCCTATTGGAACTCCGACAAGGTGGTGCTCTCCATGTATGGCGCGCGCGAGGTTGACGAGCGCGCGGCGCCTGAGCTTTACGGGCTGGTGCGGCGGCTCGCGGCGGACGCCGGGCTGCCCATGCCCAAGGTCTACATCATGGACAATCCGCAGCCGAACGCCTTCGCCACCGGGCGCAATCCCGAGCATGCCGCCGGTTGCGGTCACCACCGGGCTGCTCGAGCGGCTGAACCGTGATGAGCTTGCCGGCGTGCTCGCGCACGAGCTTGGTCACGTCAAGCATCGCGACACTCTGACCATGACCATCACCGCGACGCTTGCCGGCGCCATCTCCATGCTCGCCAATTTCGGCTTCTATTTCCGCGGCGGCGGCCGCAACAACGACGGCGTCGGCCCGATCGGCGGCCTGTTGCTCGTCATTCTCGCACCGATCGCCGCGGCGCTCGTGCAATTCGGCATCAGCCGCGGCCGCGAATACGAGGCAGACCGCATCGGCGCCGAGATCAGCAAGCGCCCGCTGTCGCTCGCCTCCAGCCTTGCGCAAGATTTCGAGCGCTGCGGAGCAGATTCCAATCCGCCCGCCGAGCGCAATCCCGCGTCGGCGCATCTCTTCATCGTCAACCCGCTGTCCGGCGCGCGGATGGACAATCTGTTCTCCACCCACCCCAATGTGGAGAACCGCATCGCCCGGCTGGACGAGATTGCCGCGCGCATGGGCCAAGGCGCGGCCGTGGAGACGCTCGAAGCGCCCGCACGCGCGTCGGGACCTTGGGCGTCGCCGCAAGAGGGAGGCTGGCGGCGGCGCGGTCCTTGGGATCAGGCCTAAAGCCGCGCGACAACTCAGATGAGCTTCGACGAAGAGACGCGCGACTCAGCCGCCGCGCGGGAGGCGCAGGTCGGCCTTCCGGCGCGGCGCGCAGCCATTGAGCTGCTCTCAGCCGTCATCGACAAGAAGCAGCCGCTCGACGACATCCTGAGCCGCTCGCTCGCCACCGGGATGGATGTTCGACCTGCCGCAGCGTGACCGGGCGCTTGCCCGCGCCATCGTGGCGACGAGCTTGCGGCGCCGGGGAGAGATCGATCGCGTGCTCGATACTTTCCTCGAGCGCGGGATGCCGGACAAGGGCGGCAAGCTCTACCCCATTCTCCTGTCAGGTGCGGCGCAGCTCCTCTTTCTGAAGACGCCGCCGCACGCGGCGATCGATCTCGCCGTGCGGCTGGCGCAATGGGACTCGCGCGCCAGGCGCTACGACAAGCTCGTCAACGCGGTGCTCCGGCGCGTCGCCAAGGAGGGCGAGGCCATCGCTTCGAGCCTCGATGCGCCGCGCGTCAACACGCCGGACTGGCTCTGGGACGCGGTGGGTCGCGCGTTACGGCGAGGATCGCGCGCATGCCATCGCCGCTGCCAATCTCATCGAGCCGCCGCTCGATCTGACGGTGAAGAGCGATCCGCAACACTGGGCAATCGAGATGTCGGGCCGCGTGCTTCCCAATGGAAGCGTGCGCCTTCTGCCCAAGGGCCGCATCGAAGCGCTCCCGGTTTTGAGCAAGGCGCGTGGTGGGTGCAGGACGTCGCCGCGTCGCTGCCGGCCCATCTCATGGGAGACGTAGCGGGAAAGCGCGTGGCCGACCTCTGCGCCGCGCCAGGCGGCAAGACGGCGCAGCTCGCGCTCGCCGGCGCTTCCGTGGTGGCCGTCGATATCTCCAAGACGCGGCTCAAGATGCTCGCCGCCAATCTGGCGAGGCTCGGTCTCGCTGCCACCGCGGTCGCCGCCGATGCCGCCACCTGGGCGCCGGACGAGCGCTTCGACGCGGTGCTGCTCGACGCCCCATGCTCCTCCACCGGGACCATCCGCCGGCACCCGGACATTCCCTATCTGAAGTCGCCAAAGGACATCGAGGCGTTGGCCCCCTTGCAGGCCAGGCTTCTCGACAATGCCGCCGCCCTGCTCAAGCCGGGCGGGACGCTCGTCTATTCCACCTGCTCGCTCGAGATCGAGGAAGGCGAGGCCCAGATTGCCGCGCTTCTCGCCCGAAACCCGGACGATTCAGGTCGACCCGATCCTGCCGGGCGACGTGTTTGGGCAGGCCGATTGGCTACAGTCCCCGGGGTTCCTCAGGACTTTTCCCTACCAGCTCGACCTCGGGACGCCGGAATGGAGCGGCATGGACGGGTTCTTTGCCGCGCGCCTGAAACGCAACAAATAGCAGCATCTGGGCAGGCTTAGGCCCCAAGCCTCTTGATCCTGCCCTGCGGCAGTCCGACAATGCCCAGGAGTTTGCGGGGAGGCCCCGAGGCGCCTGATTTGCAGGCGGGGCCCGAAATTCGAGATGATTGAGCATGGCGACTGACCCCTTGCCGGCCAGGGCCGGTCGCGCGCTGAGGTTGCGCGCGGGCCGAGGCCCGCTTCGCCGCTTCATGCTCTTGCGCATGGCGAGCATCTCTTATCCAGGGACCGAAGCGGAACAACTCCTGCTTGCTCCCCAGGACCTGCGCACCGCCGATCCGAGCTTTGCCACCGAGATCTACAACGGTCATTTCGGTCTCGCCGGCAGCCTGGTCGAGCTTGGCTCGCAATCGCCCTTCGAGATCACGCCGCCTTCTGAAGGATGGGCGCGCGAGCTTTACGGCTTCGGCTGGCTCAGGCATTTGCGGGTCGCCGGCAGCGAGCTGTCGCGCGAGCAAGCCAAAGCCCTGCTCGGCGATTTCCTCAAGCTGCACAAGACGGTGCGCGGCCTCGCCTGGCAGCCTGAGGTGGTGGGGCGCAGAGTGATCTCCTGGCTGTCCAACTCGGTGGTGGTGCTCGACGCGAGCAACCCGAAGTCCTATGAGACCTTCCTGCATTCGCTCACGGCGCACCTCCGTTATCTTTCGGCGAGCTATCGCGACGCCCCTGACGGCGCGCCGCGCCTCGTCTCGCTCATGGCGCTGCGTTTATGCCGGGCTGTGCATCGCCGAGCAGCAAGCGGTGGTTGATCGCTACCTGAAGCCGTTCTGCAAGGAGCTCGACCGCCAGATCATGTCCGACGGCGGTCACATCTCCCGCAACCCGACGGCGCTGGTCGAGCTTCTGCTCGATCTCCTGCCGCTCAGGCAATGCTTCATGGCGCGCGACCGCGTGCCGCCCAAGCAACTCTCGGACGCCATCGACCGCGCCATGCCCATGGTCCGCTTCTTCCGCCTCGGCGACGGCATCATGGCACGCTTCAACGGCGGCGGCGCCACTGCCACCGACTCGCTCGCCACCGTGCTCGCCTATGACGATGCCGGTGGGGCGCCGCTGCGCGCCGCGCCGAACTCCGGCTATGTGCGCATGGAGCGCGGGACCACGCTCATCATCGCCGACGTCGCGGCGGCTCCCGCCGGGTCGTTGAGCATCGCGTCTCATGCCGGATGCCTCTCCTTCGAGATGAGCTCTGGCGAGCATCCCGTCATCGTCAATTGCGGGGCTCCGACGCCTGACCATGACGACTGGCGCATGTTCGCCCGCTCGACCTCGGCCCATTCGACCCTGACCTTCGAGGAGACCTCCTCGGCGATTTTCCCGGAGCGAACGGCACCGAGCCTGCCGCCAATGCCGAGCTTGTCGGTCCTCCCAATGTGCAGACCTCGCTCGACGAGGAGGACGGGGCGTTGGTGCTCAAGGGCTCGCATGAGGGCTATACCGCCCGCTTCGGCGTCGGCCATGCGCGCCGCATCCGAGTTCTCGCCCGATGGCTTGCTCGTGCGCGGCGAGGACACGCTTGCGGCGCCCAAGGGCCTCAAAGGCGAGGCGCAGACGAGCGGCGGCGGCTATGCGGTCCGCTTCCATCTGCATCCGAGCGTCAGCGCCGAGATGGCTGAGGACGAGAAGAGCGTGGAGGCTCGTGCTGCCCGAACCGCGAAGCCTGGACGCTCACCGCCAACACCCCGACGATCGCGCTCGAGGAAAGCGTGTTCCTTGCCGACGAACGCGGGCCGCGCGCGCAGCTTCCAGATCGTGCTTCAGGGGGCCTCGAAGAGGAGCGGGAAATACAGATCGCGTGGACCGATCGAACGGCACCGCCGCACCAGGCGAGGCGCGCTTGCCTGAAGCCGGCGACGCCGCTTCCGCCACGTAAGCTTGTTCGACACGCAGCTTTGCCCAGCGAGGCAATTCGTGATACCGGGCGGCTTGCCAATCTCGCCCCCGGGACATTCGCCCCATGCAGAAAATTGCCCGCGCGCTCCTTTCGGTCAGCGATAAGACGGGGCTCGTCGAGTTTGCGCGGGGCCTCGCCGCTCAAGGCGTGGAGCTGTTCTCAACCGGAGGGCACCGCCAAAGCCTTGCGCGAGGCCGGGCTCAAGGTGATCGACGTCGCCGAGATCACGCAAGTTCCGGAGATGATGGATGGCCGGGTCAAGACGCTGCATCCCAAGATCCATGGCGGGCTGCTCAGCGGTGCGCGGCAAGAAAGGCATGAGCAGGCGCTCAAGGATCATGCCATCCCGGAGATCGACCTCGTTGCCGTCAACCTCTATCCCTTCGAGAGCACGGCGCGGGCAGCGGCGCGGATTTCGCGACCTGCATCGAGAACATCGATATCGGGGGCCAGCGCTGATCCGCGCCGGCGCCAAGAATCACGCGAGCGTCACCGTCGTCGTCGATCCAGCCGACTATCTACCGCGTGCTCGCCGAGATGGAGAAGAATGGCGGCGCCACCACGCCTGAGTTGCGCAAAGAGCTCGCCGCCAAGGCCTTCGCCCGCACCGGAGCCTACGACGCTGCCATCGGCGCCTGGTTCGCCGAGACGATCGGCGATCGCACGCCGGCATCGGCGCGTCATCGCCGGGACGTTGGCCGATGCACTCCGCTACGGCGAGAACCCGCATCAATGGGGCGCCTTCTACCGCACGAGCGACACCCGCTTCGGCGTCGCCACGGCGACGCAGGTGCAGGGCAAGGAGCTCTCTACAACAATCTCAATGACGCCGATGCGGCCTACGAGCTTGTCGCCGAGTTCGATCCCGGAGCGACCGCGGCGGTTGCCATCATCAAGCACGCCAATCCTTGCGGCGTGGCGATCGCCGCCGACGCTCAAAGAGGCCTATGCGAAAGCTCTCGCTTGCGATCCGGACAGCGCGTTTGGCGGCGTGATCGCGCTCAACCGCAGCCTCGATGCTGACGCGGCACGCGGAGATCGTCGAGATCTTCACCGAAGTGATCATCGCGCCCGATGCGAGCGACGAGGCAAAGTCCATCGTCGCGGCGAAGAAGAATCTGCGGCTTCTGCTTGCCGGCGGATTGCCCGACCCCAAGGCGCCGGGCCTCACTTTCCGCTCGCTCGCCGGCGGCTTTCTCGTGCAGGCGCGCGACAATGGCGTGGCCGAGGCGGACTTGAAGATCGTGACGAAGCGGACGCCGACCGCGGCGGAATTGGCGGATTTGATCTTCGCCTTCACCGTGGCGAAGCATGTCGAAATCGAACGCCATCGTCTATGCCAAGGACGGAGCGACCGTCGGTATCGGCGCCGGGCAAATGTCACGAATCGACTCGGCGCGCATGGCGGCATGGAAGGGCGAGCAGGCGGCGAAGGCCGCCGGCCTCAAGACGCGGCTGACCGAAGGATCGGTGGCGGCGTCAGATGCCTTCTTCCCCTTCCTGACGGATTGCAGGCGATCGCCGAGGCCGGCGCCACCGCCGTGATCCAGCCTGGCGGATCGCGATGCGCGACGCCGAGGTGATCGCAGCGGCCGACGAGGCCGGACTCGCCATGGTGTTCACCGGGCATGCGCCACTTCCGGCATTAGCACTAGTGAGGCTTTCACCCTCACACGCTGAAGCAGCAGCAATCCTGCGATCGAGAACACGACGCTCGTGCCGATGCCGAGACGCTGGCTGCCAGTTGCGGCGGTGACCACGCCGATGGCGAGCGGCGCGGCAAAGGCGGTGATCTTGCCGGAGAAGGAGAAGAAGCCGAAGAACTCCGTGGTCTTCTCGGGCGGGCTGAGCCTCGCCAAGAGCGTGCGGCTCGCCGCCTGGATCGGGCCCGAGGCAAGCCCGATGAGGATGGCGAAGGCGAGATAGACCTGTTCGCCAACCGAGGAGAACGGTGCGCTGCCCGGCGCCTTGGGCTCGACCGGCATGCACGAACAGCACGTGGCTCTTGTCGACCGAAAGCACGCCGATCGACGGCGAGAATGAACAGGCAAAGCGCCCAGCCGATCACGCGCTTTCGAGCCGAGGCGATCGTCGAGCATGCCGCCGGACGCGGCGCCGATCGTGCCGGCGAGGGTGAGGATGATGCCGAACAGGCCGAGCTCAGATGCTCCCCAGCCGAACACGCTCGCGGCGTAAATGCCGCCAAAGGCGAACACCGCGCCGAGCCCGTCGGCGTAGAGCATGCGGGCAAGGAGAAAGAGCGCGACTCTGGCGATGGTGCCGGTAGAGCTCCTTCGCGCCGCTGATGAGTTGCGTGATGCCGGCCTTGACCGGCGCTAGGCGCGCGCGTTCCCGGCCGGTCGGGCGTGAACAGGAACAGCGGCAGGACGAAGATCAGGTACCAGAGGGCTGAGAACGGACCGACCAGGCGCTCATCTGCCCGCGTCGCCATATCGACCGGGATCACCGGGTTGAGACCGAGCAGGGTCTTGCCCGGTGTCGGGGTCGGCGATGATGAAGCCTGCGACGAGAACGAGGCTCACCAGCCCGCCGACATAGCCCGCGGCCCAGCCGATGCCGGACAGAGTGCCAAGGCGCTTGTGGGAGACGAGCGAGGGCATCATGGCGTTATTGAACACGGTGGCGAGCTCCGCGCCCGATGATGGCGAGCGCGAAGGACAGAAGCACGAGAGGCGCCATGCCGGTTTGCCCCGGGACGGCGAGCCAGAGGCCGCACAAGCCAACGACCAGCAGCACCGAGAATCCCGCGATCCACGGCTTGCGCGGGAAACCGGCATCGGCGATGGAGCCGAGGATCGGCGCGAGAAGCGCTGCAATCAGCTCGGCGCCGCCGGTGGCATAGGCCCACAGCGTGGCGCCAAGCGCAGGATCGCCGATGAAGCCGTTCACGAAATAGGGGCCGAACAGGAAGGTGACGACGAGCGTGTAGAAGGGCTGCGTCGCCCAGTCGAACAGCACCCAGCCGGTGAGAGCGAGAGGCCCGGCATGTTCGGCCGCCTTGCCCCTGACGCCGCCCTTCCCTTACGCGGTCCAGCTTGCATCGAGCACGATCAGATGGTTGGGCAGCTCGTTCTGGTCGATGCGGCCAGGAGGAAAATGCTCGGCGAGAATCTTGCCGCAGGTCTCGATCGCGGTGATGAACCCTTGCGCGCGCTGCCCTCGCCCGAGATGCGTGGTGAGGTGTTCACCACGCCATTCCAGGTCTCTTGCGGCACCTTCTTGTAGATGCCGTCGTCGGCGATCACCTCGGCGTAGTGCTCGGCGAAGGACACGTAGATCAGCACCCCGGTGCGGCCTTTGGTGGTGTGCAGGTTCTGCGCCAGGAACTGCTCAACCGCCTTCTGATGCGCTCTCGCGCGCTTGATGGAATTCGGCACGATGGCGAAGCGCAGCGCCTCCCACTGCATGAGCACGGCACCGAGAAGGAAGACGCCGAGTTGGGCGAGATAGATATGCTCGACCGGCCAGTTGGTGAGATAGATCAGCGGCCAGGGAACAAGCAGCGCCAGCAGCGCGGCCCACATCAGCGCATAGGCGAAATAGCCGGCGCTTGCGGTGGCGACGACGACGATGATTTCGCCGCTCGTCTTGCTCTCGGCATTGGTGATGGCGGCTTCGATGCTGGCGCGTTCGCTTGGGGCTGAAGGGCTCCATGGGCATCCCTACCAGCTGCCGGAGGCGCCGCCGCCGCCGAAGCTGCCCCGCCGCCAGAGAAGCCGCCACCGCCGTTCCCGCCGCTCCATCCACCGCCGCCGGAGCCGCCGCCCCAACCGGGGCCGGGGATGAAGATCGGGCCGCTGCCGCGCCGATAGGCCGAGCGCTGAGTGCTCCGCCAGGTGACCCAGATGAACCACAGTATGATAAGGGTCCAGAAGATGACCACGAGCCAGTCGATCTTCGGATCGTCGGCGTCGTGCCGGCCCTTCACGCGCTCGGCGAGTTCGGCAGCATCGCCGGTGAGCACGAGCTCGATGCCTTTCACCCTCCTTGATGCCGCCGGCATAGTCGCCGGTGCGGAAGCGCGGCAGGATGGCGCCGTTGATGATGACGTTCGACATGGCATCGGTGAGGATCGGCTCAAGCCCGCGGCCGACCTCGATGCGCACCTTGCGCTCATTGGGAGCGACGATCAGGAGGACGCCGTTGTCCTTCTCCTTGGTGCCGATGCCCCAATGGCGGCCGAGCTGATAGCCGAAATCCTCGATGGTGAAGCCTTGCAGCGAGGGCAAGGTGACGACGACCACCCTGGTCCGAGCTTTTGTCCTCGAGCGCCTTGAGCTCAGCATCAAGCTCGGCCCGGTCGGCTTGGCTCAACAGATCGGCATCGTCGACAATCCGGCTGGTGAGCTGCGGATAAACGGGCTCTGCCGCAGCCGCGGGTCCGATGCAAAAGATGAGCGCGAGCCCGCAAAGGATCCGGCGCCACGGCGTTGCGGCCATACCCGCCCTCGTTCGCCCGCTCCCGCTAGAACTTCACCTCAGGCACCTTGGTGGTCTCCTCGGCGACGGTGAAATTCTGCATCGGCTCGGCATCGGGATAGAGCACCGCGCGCCACCAACGGCCGGGGATGGTCCTGAGCTCGGTGTTGTAGGCCTGGACCGCTTTGATGTAGTCGCCCCTGGCGATGGCGATGCGATTCTCGGTGCCTTCGAGCTGAGATTGCAGGGCGAGGAAGTTCTGGTTCGACTTCAAGTCCGGATAGTTCTCCACCACTGCCAGCAGTCTCGCGAGCGATCCGCTGAGCTGGCCCTGCACCTCCTGGAATTTCTTGAAGGCTTCGGGATTGGTGAGGATATCGGGCGGGATCTGCATTTGCGTCGCCTTGGCGCGCGCCTCGACCACCTCGGTCAGCACCTTGCTCTCCTGGGCGGCATAGCCCTTCACCGTCTCAACCAGATTGGGAATGAGGTCGGCGCGGCGCTGATATTGGTTCAAGCACCTCGCTCCAGGAGGCCTTGGCCCGCTCCTGCAGCGGTGGGAATGGTGTTGATGCCGCAACCGGCGAGCGCCAGGCCCGCGAGCAACAGAGACAGCGCACGGAATGCGGTGCGAGAACGCGGTCGCGTCAATGCCAGCATGACACCCTCCAAGAAAAGCCAAAGCCGCTTTCGGCATCGGGTGTATTTAGCGGGAGGCTACGACGCAAGGGTTTTGCCGGAGGTGGTCTCCGGTTGCGCATCTCGGTTAGGCACAATTTCTGCCCTCGTCCCACCGCAAATCTGCGGTTGACTATTAGGGGACGATCGCTCGGTTTGATCGCTCGCGCGCCCCGATGCGGCTGCCTCCACTGTGAACGCCATCGAGGGCTGTGGTGTGGCTCAGCAGCTTCTAGGTGTGGCCAGAATGGAACAAGGGCCAAGTTTATTTGAGGCGCTTGGCTGCGGCGCGAGCGGGCTCGCTGCCGCGGAGGCCGAAATTTCCCACGCGACGCAGGGAGTTGTGCGCAGGCGCCGGCAGGCGCGCGAAGCGAGGTGAAATCTTTGACGAGCGACCCCAAATGTTAGGTAATCGGAAGGCTTTGCTGGCCAAATTTGATAGCCTCACCTAGCGTGATTCGCGAGGGAGCATCACGCGGTTGAGGGGAACGATTTCAGCCCATGCAGGGTTCGATCGAGCACGGGGACGGGCATTGAAAGCGCAGCGTGTGTGTAGGGTAAAGGCGATCCCGGTCGCCGCAAGAGCAACACGAATTTCGGCACTGTGGTTGGGCGTTGCGGCACTCACCTTGGCGGTCGCCGCGTTGCCGGCAGAAGCCGGGAAGAAGCAGAAACCGGCCAAGGCGCCCGACGAGATCGATCGTCGATGTCGACAACAAGCAGCCGATGATCGTTGTCGTCTCCATCGGGCAGCAAAAGGTCGACGTCTATCGCGGAACGAGCCTCGTCACCACTTCGGCGGTGTCGACCGGAACCTCAGCCCACCCGACCTTCATCGGCGCCTTCTCGATCATGCAAAAGGCGCGGTGGCACCACTCGAACATTTACAGCGGCGCGCCGATGCCGTGGATGAACCGGCTTACCTGGTCCGGTACGGCGATGCATGCCGGCATTGTGCCTGGATACCCCGCCTCCCACGGCTGCATCCGTCTGACCTATGCGTTTGCGCCGAAATTCTTCCAGATGTCCTCCGTGGGCGACAATGTAATCACCTCACGCGGCCGGCCGAAGCCGACGCCGATCGAGCACGGAGCGTTGTTCCAGCCCTTGCCGCCGCCAACCTTGCCGATGGTCGAGCGGCAGACCTCCATTTCGCCGCTGGAGCGCGTCAGCGCGCCCATCCCGGCGGTGGCCGCAGCAAGCCCGGTCATTCTGGCGAAGGCAGAGATGCCGACCACCGTAGACAGCGATGCGCGTCCCCAGGCCAAGGAGGACAGCACTCCTCAGCAGGCAGCCCTCGAACGAGGATCCCGCGAAGGATGCGAACGCCGAAGACGCGAACACCGAGAACGCGGGCGCCGAGACGGAGTCGGATCCCAACCGCGTCCATGCCATCACTCCGGACATGAACAAGAGCCAGGAGCGCCTGGCCGCCCCCGATCCAGCGCCCGCCGCCGCCAGCGTTGAGGGCAAGGCCGCCGAAAAACCTGTCGCCGCGGCCCCCGTCGCGCCCCAGCCCGCGACCCCCGACCCCGTACCCGCGCCGGTCACCCCGGTCACCGAGGTCGCGACGGCGCCGGACTTTGCCGCCGCCGGCCTCGGCCGCCAAAGTGAATGCCGGTGTTGATGCCGCCGCGATCGAAGCCGCGGAGCCCCGCTCGGGCGCGCCCTTGCGCATCCTGCTCACCCGCCGGACGCAGCGCGACCGCATCATCGGCATGCAGGAGGTTTTCGCCTCATTGGGTTATCTGCCGGCGCAGAGCTTCGACGGCACCATGGGCAAGGCCACCATCACCGCCATCAAGGAATTCCAGAAGGCGAATGGCATGCGCGAGACGGGTGCCATCAACGACGAGCTCGTGAAGAAGGTCTATGAGGTCGCGGGCAAAGGTGAGCCTCCGGCCGGCCATCTCTACGTCAGGCAGAATTTCGACGATGTGTTCGACACGGCTGTCGGCTTCCGCAACGCGGAGGAACCGCTCGGCACCCATGTTTATGTCGCGCTGAATTTCGCCCCCGGCGACACCAGGACCAATTGGGTGACGCTCGACGTGCAGGATGGCGGCGGCGCTGCGGCGCCTCTCGATCGGCTCGAGATCCCGGAGGACGTTCGCCAGAAGATCTCCGAGCGCCTGACGCCGGGCTCGACCTTCATCGTTGCCGATACCAGCATCAATTCGGCGCACCTGCCGAGAGGCGGGGACTTCGTGGTGCTCGCCAAATCGACCGGCGCCAAGATCAGCATGACCGACGAGGTGCCGGAGGCAAGACCGAAACCCCGCCGGCGCAACAACGCGGTGGTCAGGCGCTATTATGACGATCCGTGGGGAGGCGCCCCGTGGTCCGGCCGGAACCGTGGCTTGTTCGGGCGCGGCCCCTGGTAGGGCTCAAGACAAGCGACGCACTGCCTGTGACTTAAGGCCGACCCGGTCGATGACCTGGCCGGCCGATTGGTTTTGGCCTCCGGCCCAGATCCCTCCGACTACTTTTGATTAATCTCCGGGTGCCAAGGTAGCGCAGCGCCGCTCCCGGGGATTCCGGTCGGATCATGCATCAGTCCGGCAAGATCGTTGCCTACTGCTCGGCGGCACTCTCCGTTGCCGCAATCGCGAGCGGCGTCACGCTTTCCGTTGTTTTTCCGTGGATCGGCCCGGCGTCCAACGCTGCGCGCTCGGAGGCGCCAGAGGCAGTCTCCGAGCAGGCCAAGACATTGCCCCGAGGCGGCCGCGACACCAAGCCAAGAGGTCCGTGCCCTCGCCGCGGCGGTTTCGGCCCTGACCCCCTGCCGGCCGCCCCAGGCCCTGCGCCCGAAGCCTCGCCGCCGCTCGCTCCGGCGCCAGCCGCGCCGCAAGCCGGCGAAGCCGAGGCGCCACCTCCCGAATGGTCCACGGCTGAGGTCGCGGCGGCGCTGATGGAATGCGTCAACCTGCTCGCGCCGGTGAGCGCACAAGTCATTCCGCTCGCGCCCATTCGCTTTAACGATTGCGGCACGCCGGCGCCGGTTCTTCTGCGCAGCATCGGCGACAAGGACAAGGTCGCGGTCGATCCGCCCATGCTGATGAATTGCCCCATGGTCGTGGCGCTCAGCCGCTGGATGGAAAAGACGGTGCAGCCAGCGGCGCGCGCCACGCTCGGCTCGCCGGTGGCGAGGATCGCAGGCTCAGGCTATTCCTGCCGCAACCTTTACAACCTGCCAAACGAGCGCCGCAGCCAGCACGCCTACGCCGACGCCATCGACCTTCCGGTGTTCTTTCTCGCCGATGGCCGGAGAGTCGATCTTGCCACTGGCTGGGGTCCGACGCGCCGGGATCTTGTCGCAGGCGCGAAGCTCATCCCGATCGTCGCCAAGGACAACGGCGCCGACGGCGAAGCCGATCAGGGTGCGCCATCCGACAAGATGACGGCGAAGCCGGCGAGCGCGACGCCGGCCGCCATGCAGGCCTCGGTCAAGTCTGCCGCGCTCGTCCAGGACAATGCCGGGTCCGCGAGCAAAGCGCCGGCCCCGGACCCGCTCACACTGCCTCAGGCCAAGTTCCTCCGGCGCGTGCACCAGGGCGCCTGCGAGGAATTCACAACGGTGCTCGGCCCGGAAGCCAACGACATCCACCGCACCCATTTGCATCTCGACCTGCAAGACCGCCATTCGCTCAACGTCTGCAAGTGAGGAGGGCCAAACAGAACAAGCGGTGGACCTGATCAGTTGACGGGACGGATGGCCTTTGCCCCGATGACGATCGGATCTCCGTCGGCGACGGTGGTGACGATGGCATAGCCGCAGCCTTCGAGCAGCGAGGTCATGCCCTCGAGCGTCGCATAGTAATTGGCCTTGCCGAGCGGATCGTCAGGATTGCCATGCGACTCGACATATTTGCGGGCGCGGTTCCTGTTTCCGCACAACACGACGTTCGGCACATGCCGGCCGATCGCATCGAAACCCTCGGTCAGATCGCCGCGCAGATAATAGATGGAGCGAACGGCAAGGAGCGTGTCGACGGACTTCAAGATGTGCAGTTGATCCTTGATGTTGCCGTGCACCATCTCGCAGCGGCCGACATCGAGTCCGCGCTCCTGCCAGGACGATTTGAGGCGCAGCGCTTCCTCGTGCCGCTCTCGCTTCATCTCCAAGGCAAACACCTTCTCCTTGTTCTGCGCCAGAAGCAGTGACAGCACGCCCTCGGCGGCGCCGAGCTCCAATATGCGCTGTCCCGGCACGAGATCGACCAGGCGAGCATATTTTTCGGGAATGTCCCCGTTCCAAATCGCCTTCCGGTTCGTTCGGTAGGCAAGCGAGCCCGAAGACGCCGCGCCGGTTTCGAGAATCTGGCCAAGCCATGACCTCACGGTTTGCACGTATTCCGACATTGGTTCCTCCAGCTATTGGTTTGGATAGAAGAGATCGGCCAAATCAGGATGCCCCTGAATTTGCGATATGCGTTGGCCGGCTCGCCGCCCCCTTCGGTTAGCGCCACGTCGCTCAGAATCGCCTCACGGATCTTCTGCCACTCGGCATGCCGGGCGCGTACGTGACAGGGGATGACCCTCGTCGACAGCAGCTTCGCCATCGCCAGCCGGTGATTCCCCTTGGTGCCGTACAAGATTTCTCCGCCGCGGCCGATGTGAACGTGCGGGAGATTGGTGGGACGGCCCAATAGGTCGCGCGCGATCCTGAACCCGTTTGCCCGGATGTCGCGGAAGGCCGCGTCGACTCTTGTTTCGTATAGGCGCTTCAGCCGCGGCAGGCTGTCCACGCCGCGGACCGCTTCGCCGCGACGAAACTGCTTGCCGTAACTCTTGAAGAGCTCGGTTTCCTCCCACGGACAGCCGTCTTGGAAGTGCTGGTACATCGACTCGTGCTTTTTTGTCTCGGCAATGAGCTCCCGTTGCAGGTCCCAATCACCAGCCAAGATGTCGTTGGCCTCTCTGCGCGGAACCCCGCCGCTTCCACCGGTGACCTCACTGTGACGACCGGCTTGGGCACCACCATCACCGGCGGCAATCGCGGTATTTATGCCCGCAATTTGGGCTCAGGCTCACTAAATGTCACCACCAATGGCGATGTCACGGGCACAGGAGCCACTTCAGCCGGCATCGACGCGCGGAACTATGGCACCGATCTCAGCGTGACCACTGACCTGGGCACTACCGCGGTCGGCCGCAATTACGGCATTCGCGCTCGCAATTTAGGCAGTGGCGCCTGACTGTCACCGCAATGGCGATGTCACCGGCACCAATAACGCCGGCATCTATGCGTACAACTTAGCGGACCAGTCTCAGCATCACAAGCGAACGCGTCACCGGTGATACCGGCATTTTCGCTCACAACTATGGCACGGGCGCTTTGCGCATCACCGCTAATGGCGACGTTGTGGGCACTGGGGCTGACGGCATCTATGCGGAGAACACCATCGGCAATCCGATCGATATTACCGTCAGTTCGGGCGCCACTGTTCGCTGGCATTTTGCAGGTGTGGGGATCGGCCGCGGCGGCGCCAATTCCCTCACGAACCGGGGAACGATTGCGAACCTGAATGGCGGCAATTCACTTGCAATCTTTGGTCGCACCGGCAACGAGACGGTGAACAATTTCGGCACCGTCACCGGCAACGTCGATCTCGGCACTGGTACCAACGCATTCAATAAATCCGAGCGGCGCGCCCGTTCAATTCCGGCACCCTTTGTCGGATCTCGGGGGCGGCAATCCTCCAAACAATTCCGGGCGCGTTGTCGCCGGGCGGCACGGGCAACGGCGCTGAACCAACGGCGCTTCACCGGCAATTTCGACCAGACCGGCGCGGCCGCCTTCCTGTCGATCTGCAGGGCGCCAATGCCGACCGCGTGAACGCCACCGGCTCCGGCGCTGAAACGATGGCAAGGTCAGGCCCACTACACACTGGCGGGCCTCGGCTCCAACACGCAATGGACGATCCTCACCGCGACCGCGCCCAGTCGTCGATAACGGCATCAGCGGCAGTCTCCACGCCGGTGGTTGAGTTCTGACGTCATCTTTCCCGCGGCCACACAGACGGACCTTAAGCTTTCTCGGCGTGGGACTTCGACGCTCAACGGCCTCAACCGCAACGAGACAGCCATCGCTGCTAAACCTCAACGACGTGTTCACCACCGGCAATCTTGCGGGTCTAAGCACTGTGCTTAACGCCACTGCAAATCTACCAAGCGAAACGGCGGTGGCTAACGCGCCGGATCAGCTCAGCCCAGAGGCCCATCTCGACAACCGAGATTGCGGCGCTGTTCTCCAATCTCGCCTCTCACCGACAGCACGATGACTCGTCCTGAGCGTGCACGGCGCTTTACGCCTTCATCCGGGAAGGCCAATGCGTCTGGGCCCAGGCGTCTCGGGCAGGTTCTACGACCAGGATACGACCTTCCAGACGCTGGGGCCTTTAACGAGACCAACTTCCAAGTCTCGTGGTGGTGGTCAGGTGGCTCTGGGCGGGGCTTGGCGTGTTGGCGGTGCTCTCGGCTAAGTGAGCATAGCGAGCTTGAGACGAGCACCAACGCGCAAAGCGATGGCGACAGGTTCAATGGCGCGCGGGCGCTTCACCTACAATCCCGGCGCTCTCCCGCTCTCAGCGGCGGTGTCGGGAGGGCGAGGCTCCTACGACATCGACCGACCGGATCGCCTTCCCTGGTTTCTCGGCGCGCTTGCCAAAGGCGATACGCCGGATATCGACAACGTCGATGGGGCGTTTCCTGCGTGCAGCCTATCTTTCGACTTCGGAGGTTGGTACTTGAAGCCTCTCTGGTCGATCTCGACGCCACAAAGGCTTGGATCTTTGACCGCACCAACGAGCGTGGGGCTGGCGGGGCGTGAGCCTTCGTGGTCAAGGGCAACGACCAGACCTACTTCAGCGCTTTCACCTGCGCTTGAGCTTGGCAACCCAGATCTGCCCCGGCCAACGGCACCTTTGATCCGGCCGTATGCGCAGCGGCGCGCGCCACCATTCGACGAGACGGATCACGCTTACGGCAAGCTTCGCCGGAACACCAAAGGCGGCAGCGCCCTGCCGCATCGTGAACTGGCATCGGATGACGTCGCCGCTGACAAGCCTTCAGCGGGCGTCGCAGTGCGCCGATCTCCGCGGCACCCTCGTTCAAGCTAGTTCTCTACGATGGTCGCTTCTGGCGACACGATCCAGGAGAATTGGCCGCCGGCGCCAAGGCCACCGTGCCGTTCTAGCTCTGCCTCTTTAATGTCCGCTTTGGGTCATGAAGAGACAAAGCGCGCCGACGCCATGGAGGCCCTGCTCTCCTCGCTAAGCGGAAGCTCCATGCGCGTTGGAGTCCCGCCTTTTCTGTGGCGCGGATATCCCCCGGTAGGCCTTCAAGGGGCCTCGAGGCTTACGCTAACCGTGACCTTTAGCCTTCGCGTGCGGCGACGGTGTAGCGAGCTCGTCGTCCGTCAGCTCTACTGCCTTCCGGGAGGCCTCGCTGTCGCCGCTGTGCTCGATACTTGAAAGCCTTGGGGCAGATATGGCACAGCCGCTTTCGCCATATCGTTCCGCCTTGTGGACTCTGCGGCTTCGTCCCCTCGCGATGCGAAGCATGTATTCCAGCGGTGACTTCGCCTGATGCGGCGATAGCCGCCTTCATCTCGAGGTGACCCTTTTTCTGTTCAGCGAGCCCCGCTTTTTGCGGCCACCGCTCATGGAGGGTAATCCCCTGGGGCTGAAAGCGCCGCGTCGGCAACCAAGTCGGAGATGGTAGCCTTCGGATGCTGGCGATCATCCAGCGTCTTTCCAAACCTCGGTCCCCGGTGCGGCCCCCAGCCGCGCCGGGGCCTTCCCCGGGCTTTCCCGCAAGAACTCAGATTGCATCGGAGGAACCCATGATCAGGTTTATCGCCGTTATCTTTCGCCTTGGTTGTCGCAACATCGGTGCAGGCCATGCCGGTCGCGCCGCTTCATCAGTCGGACGGCATGATCACGCAAGTCCGCGAAGCGTGCGGCGCGGGTCGGGTACGAATTAATGGTGTCTGCGTGGCTCAGAACCACCAAGCGCCATGTACGCCGAGAGGTCCGCAGGTGCGCGCGATGGAATGGAGGCGTTTGCGTTCGGTACATACTAAGACGGAATTCGCTCCGCTTGTGGCGCCTTCTACCCTGTAAGGCCTAGCGCGCTCCAACTGGATGTCGCGGTTGTTGCAAGCAATAGGCCGGGTGGCGATTAGTGGCCCGCTATGGCGTGTGCGGGCGTCCCTGCGGGGCCCCAGGTGCGTCTGCTCACTCGCGCCGGGGCTTCTTCCTACGATGACACGAGATGCCTGGCACATAGAGACCCGCTAATAGCGAGAGTAGTGATGGCGCTCCTCCACGCCGTCACTGGTTCCCCCCATGAGGACCGGAGAAGCCGCTGCCCCCCGTGCGGGCTTTCTTCATGTCTGCCTCGACACCAACCATATCCGAGCCAACGGAAAGTGGTGCACTTCAAGGATGTGAACTGTTACTTACGGATGTCGAAATCCAACAGGGAGGGAATCATGGGTATTTTCGGTGACATCATGTCAAAAATTTTTGGACAGTCCGCAAAGGCGGAAACCCCGCAGCCCGCACCGCGGCGCCTTCAGCGTCAACAGCGCCGCAAGCGTCGCCAGCTCCGTCAGGCACTGTGACAAGAACCGGACCGGCTCCAGAGGGTCCGAAGGTTGAGTGGTCGGCGCCTGTCGATGTCAAAGCCGTGCTCCGCGAGCTTGCTAAAAGCAAAAGCAGAAGCTCAACTACGATAAGTCGATTGTTGATTTGTTGAAGCTGCTTGACCTCGACAGCAGTCTTACCGCTCGACAGGAACTCGCCAAGGAACTTGGCTATTCGGGGAACACAAAGGGCTCATCCAAAATGAATGTTTGGCTCCACAAGGAGGTCATGCGCCAGCTCGCCGCCAATGGTGGAAAAGTTCCGAAGACATGGATGGCGTAGAGCGCCACTCGGTCCAAGCGACAATCAAAAGGCTACGCGGATCGAGATTGCAAGATCGGAAGCGCTTAGGGCACTACTTGCTCCAAAGCGACAGTGCTGGCCTGACGTGTGCCGGATGTGGAGCTTCATGGTTCAATTTCGTCCTTGTGCCATGTCCGCGTCGATGCCAGCTCTCCGCAGCGATGCGGATAGCATCATTCACATCTCGACGACGCGTTAGGCCGTGCTCAACCGAGAGCAAGATTTTGACGTCACCACTCCGATGCTTCATCACGACACTTTTGTCGGAAGTGTTGTTGAGGCGCTTGCCCTTAACCAGCACCGTATATTCGAAGTCATGGTTCTTTGGCTTGGCGGCTTTGTACATCACCACGCCGTTAAGAATTTCCTGCTCCATGCGAACCTGACGGACTTGAAATTGCGCATTTGCAAATCCTCCCTTCATATGTCCGGTCATACCCTCCATGACGGCCTACGCATGGCGGCGCGAATTGCCAAACGCAGGCTCAAACGCCGGTGCCTCGAAAAGCCTAAGTCTCTGGGCCGAGTTTTTGCGGTCCCTGACCTTGCGCAAATCCGCCATGACAATAAGCAAAAGCCAAATGCAGACTAGATTGAGGCACCGCTATTCAAGGCCGAGGCCATGGAAGCTGCGCATACGATAGGAGCCATTTTCACCTCCTTTGGCTCTTACCGCAGGGCTGTCCTCAGAGCGGGTAGCGCCAGGTCGATCATGCCATGCCGCCGCGTGGAACGTTCCCCAGCGCAACGTTACCCCTCTGCATGAGAGACTCGTAAATCGGGTCCTGCGTAACGGGTCTGTCCTCACTCACACTCGTCTGGTCCCAGCAGGGCTGGATCGGGGAATGCCGATGCTCCTGGTCGATGCAGTGCACGTGATTGAAATGGTTGGTGGCGTCTTGATGTGGATGAGCGCGATTGCCTTCATCCTGCTAGGGCGTCATGGTCGGATTCTGCCGAAAGTACCTGGCAGTGACAAACTTTCATCTGCCCGGACGCGGCAATCCGAATCTCGTTGCTAAAATGGGAGAAGAAGCCCATCTCGAAAGCCCCGGCGAGCAAAGTCGCCTAAGCTGCCTATCCCAGCATCCACTCTTATGGAGGGCGGGGAACCCCTCCTTAGAACTTGGCCTTTGGGGTGAATCCGATTGGCGAGCAGTGTATTTTGCCGCAAGCCGCCGGTGATAACAACCTGCTTTGGCTTACTTACGACGAAACCCGAGAGTCGTCATCCTTCTAAGCGAGGCCTGTACGTCCTCACAACCGCCGCGTTTTTGCGTCGAAGATGTCCCCCGGTGGTGCGACCCATCAATTCCAGTGCCCGCTGAGTTTGTTGCCCGCGTTACCTATGGGTTACCTATCCTGTCGATGTCAATCTTATGGCGAAGGAAAATCAATAGCTATATGGATGGCGCTGGTGATAACGGATCAGCGCAGCGCCACGGTGCGTTTGGCCCTAGCTGCGATGGCTGTGCGGCGTCGTCGTCACCATGTCCATCGGCCTTGCGGAGCGCCTCGTTGTCGCCGCTAGTGCTCGATACTTGAAAGCCTGCGCAGATATGGCGCAGCCGCTTTCGCCATTTCGTCTCCGCCTTGTGGACTCTGCGGCTTCGTCCCCTCGCGATGCGAAGCATGTATTCCAGCGGTGTCTCGCCCGATGCGGCGATAGCCGCCTCATCTCGCAGGTGACCCTGTTCAGCGAACCCGCTTGCGGCCACCGGTCTTAAATCCGTAAGCCACTGCTAAATTCCTCTATCTCAGAAGTGTCTCGCGCTGGCCCGCCGTTATTTCTTTTTCACCCTCATTCTCTACCCCAGTGCCCAATGGAGAGGTTCAGAGCAAAGCGGCAAGCAGTCTGACTTATCCCGCTCCTTCCAATAGGGAATAGGCGGGCGGTCGAATTATCCTTGCGACGTGCCCAACGAGCCGGGCCGGGTCGCTTTGGGCGCTGGCATCCCCGGAGCCCTACCACGGGGAGAGCCAGAGCAACCCGCCACTTTAGTGTGTATGGTGACGCGGTTTCTTCCTCTCCATGCTCACCATCTGCGGCGTGCATCTCATAGAGAGCGCTCGAAATTTCGTTTAGCACCCATAGGTGTGGGCCACACAAACCCTCAAGAGATCTGACTAGGTAGCCAAGCAGCGACGGTACGGTCGAGGTCGCTGTCGTCCGGGGTGTCGTCCGCGCCGTGCTTGTGAGTAGCCTCACTAGCCGCACCCACTTCGGGCTTCATCCTCTCAACGGCTTCCCTTAAGGGCCTGCCAGTTGAAGTGGCGCTCTGCTTTCTTTTTATCGTCTGCCATCTGCCGATTGTTCTCTAGACCACCACCACGCCGACCGGCGCGACTATATCAACCGACACCCCGCCGACCGCCACCACATCCATGATGAGCGAAGGCATGGCGAAGGCCCAAGGCGATTGAGTCGAGTATCGTAGATTGCACCACGGGTGGGCTCGACTGAGGCTTGCCACACATTCTCCCATAGCGATACCCACAGTGGCGAAGATGGTGAGAAAGCCAATGAAGGTGGCAATGAGTGCAGCGCCCTTGAGAGTGTCCATCACCTCACTCGCCGCTTTTGAGTCCGGTTGAGGCTGCTCCCAACATGGCAGGCGCAGGACCATGTTTCAGGGTGAGCCGGGCAAAGTCGGACGAGGTGCGATTGGCGATAGAGAATGCGGCCACGGCAATGATTGCGAGGATGATAAGCGCGACCACGCGCCTGCGCCTGGGCGCTTCGGCTGAGCTACGGTGTATTGGGCGTCTAACTCGGCAATGCGACGTTGGACTTGTTTGTGGATACCTTTGGCATCCATCCCCCCTCTTTAACGCCGCACGCGGCGATTCTAGCAGGGGACAGTGGGCATCAATCTCAAGCCCATTAGCGCGTTATGCGCCGCCTTATTGTTAGTGCTAGGAATTGACGACGACAGCAAGGGAGCCAAAACGGTTGAAAACAAAATGTGCTGCTTGCTGGTGGGAGTCACCCTGTTCACCATTGATGCGGCGTGATCCCGGCTTCGGCTGCACCGAGGGAAATCGAATGATTTCTGTTATGAGCAGGCGCAGCGAGGCCACGCTTCCGCCCGGCGAGGCGCGTGGGAAGCGTTCATGGCTAACTGCATAGCTGACCTTACGCCGACGCCAACCAAAAAGCGCAACTACCGCGAGTATTGACAGTCTCACGGCCTGCCTTTGCTGTCACCTTGCGGCTGAGGCGTTGGAGGATGACGCCACGTGGCACGGATCGTAGCGGCCGATTGGATACTCGAAGGCCAAGGCTGGAGACCTGGCGAGAATGGCAGCGTGCATCCAAGGCCGAAGGGAAGCCTCGAAGCTCCTGACACACACTCGGAACTTACTGTGACGCGCAAAGTTTTGGCTCAATGACAACTTGGCACCGACCACGTTCAAAGACAATTTGGGGCCGACCACATTCAAATGTTCCGGCACTGAGACTCGACAGCATCGAACTATGCGACCTTCTCTCGCGCGAACTCGATAAGGCTAATGTTGTTCTCGATGAATGGGACTTTGCTCGACGCGAGACAAACAAGAGCGGCACCTCGTGTGCGACACCCACATGGCGAAGGTGATGAGAACGCCAATGAAGGTGCCAATGCGAGCGCTAGACCCTTAATCGTGTCCATGGAGCGTCTCTAGCGGCGGGTGCAATTGCCCGGACCGAAATATCATGACTTCGCCAACATAGACTTTGCGCTTGTTTGTCAATGACGGTCACGTTGGCTCTCGATCGGCAGCGAAGAGGCAACCATATATTTCACAATTTGCCGGTCGTCGTTTCGCCGCCCTTCATTACGGCTGCTGTAGCTAAAGCGCCACGCCGTTGACCCAGATGCTGCGCAACCCCGCGCTCTCCGCAACACTCGCCTACAGTAAGCTCTCGTTCGGCTACCACTGCCCACTAGAGGGAAGTAAGTACGGAGATAGGGGGATAGCCTCTGAAGCGCGCGATATCCGTAGCGACCTAGAAGAGCGTGCCCACATTATCCAGGAGCAGATGAGAGCCGCTTATGCCCACTTTGAGAGAATGGCCCAGCAACTGCAAAGCGAGCGGGATGCGAGGGTCTCCGGCCTAAAGGAGACGCTAGCAATGATTGATAAGCTCATCCAATTCGAGACCGGCACCGTGGCCAAAGTGGTGACGCTGGAGAATGCCCCGGCGTCGCAACCTTCGCTCGCTGACAGGATGAAGGCGGTAAATGCCGGTTAGAGCCGAGCGAAGTTCCTTACAGTGGCGTGGCGGAGCAACTTGCTTCCCGCCAGATGCTTCACCTCCACGATAAGCTTCGGGTGGCACCACTTAACATCCGTCAGCCGTGACGACCTTGAACGCAGCCCATGACGTGGCGAGACGCTCAAGCTCAGCGAAAAACTGAGCGCGTTCATCACCACTAAGAGCAATGAATGCTGCTCCCGCGTAACTCAGGCCCGCACTGTCCTTGTGAGCAAGCAGTGCCCTAAGCGCTCCGGTCTTGCGGTCACGGTCTGTGCCGATCACCACAAAGGTCGATTTGGTGAAGCACTTGGTCTTGAGCCAAGTCCTGCTGCGACCAGATCGATAGGGTGCCAGTGCATGTTTGGAGACGATGCCTTCAAGTTCCTGCTCAGCGCAGGCTTTGAACAGGGCATCACCATCGCCATCAAACTCATCGCTAAACTGAATGCGGCTTCGGTCATCTGCTCCAAGCAGAGTCTTTCAAGCTGGCTCGACGCTCCAATGAGCGTTTGCTGGCGGAGGTCCTTCCCATCGAGGTGCAGCAGATCAAATGCATACAGGATGATGCTGTGAGGTTGCCGCCGCATGGCAGAGCTTAGCGCCTCGAAGTCAGAAGCGCCGTTGCCGTTCTGGACAATGGCCTCACCATCAATGATTGCCGATTGGCAGCGGAGGTTGGCAGCGGCACGGACGATAGAGGGATAGCGGTCGCTCCAATCATATCCATTGCGGGTGAAGACACGTGCTTGCCCTCGCTCAACCAGCACTTGGGAGCGATAGCCATCGTGTTTGATTTCGTGAATCCAGTGCTTGCCCTCTGGCGGCTGATCGACCGAGGAAGCAAGCTGTGGCTCGATGAACCTGAGCCGTGTCGTAAGCATTAGGCTTTGTACTGTTTGGCATCTGCTTATAGAAGAAGCCCCGGACGGTGGATGCCAGGGCTTCTTCCGCTCTTCAAAGAAGGAGAGACATGATGATGGCAGGGAAACCATCACCACGGCCCAATTATCTCACCTGACGGAGATTAATCAACCAGCGTTGAATGAGAAAAGAGCCCTGACCGCAGGGGGCCAGGGCTCTTACCGCTCCCCTAAAAGGGAAAGCATTGGGTGAGCTACGCTAAACACACTACGCGATATGATGAGCTTGCCGAACCCAGGCTAGTCTGGTCGCTCATATAATAGCGACGCTTAGGTCAACAAGGCTATTAATAGCGACGACTTAGGTCAACAAGCCTATGCGCGGCGAAGCCTCGGCGCTTGGGGGACCGGGGCTTCTAACTACTGCGGTCACGAACGACAAGAGGCGTGGTGTGATGCATTGGCCAAGGCTGGGAGTCGAGCTTGGCGAGAATGGTAGCGTCACACCTGACCAGCTAAAAAGAAAAAGCCTCGGAACAGTTTCCCCCGTCCGAGGCTTCTCTTTGCCACGTCCCCGCACGAATCGTCAACCAAAGGCTGGACTCATACTGCGTCGAAAAAAGGAAGCACCGGAATCGACAGACTCAGAAAATGAAGAAGCCCCGCACGGGGGAGCGGGGCTTCTAGGGTTCCATGGGGGAACCAGTGATGGCGTGGGGAGCGCCATCACACTACTCGCTTACGCCTTTTACCGGCTCTCTGTGTCAGGCATTTTGTCTCACAAGGCAGCGCTTAAGCCTATCAGTCGCAATGTTTCACTACTATGACAGGAGCGACCGCAAGCGCGACTTGGGGCGAAATCTCTTACGGCAAGGACCTAAGCCAAGTGTCAACGTCGCTTCGCACCTGGTCTTTGGCAATGCCGTAGCGTTCTTGGATTTTGCCTTCTAGCTGGTCACGTCGGCCATTGATGACAGCGAGATCGTCATCGGTCAGCTTGCCCCACTTCTCCTTAACGCTGCCGCCGAACTGCTTCCAATTGCCCTCTATGCGATTCCAATCCATGTGGGCCTCCTTACATCACGCCATTGCAGTATGAAGCCCCGGCCTGGGAAACCGGGGCTTCTAGGAGCATACGCTCATTGGATAGGTTGTGCGCTCAAAAGGATGGGCAGCCTATCCAACAGATACTCAAAATGCGGGAGGAAGCCGATTGTTCCGGCGTTGTAGCAATACGTAACTGAACGAAGCAATACC
>ERZ1370068.4456-contig-3529_pt1 | contig 58124 bp, 69 predicted proteins | sample MGYA00561227_ERZ1370068 | MGnify/ENA primary metagenome ERZ1370068 (study PRJEB38410, sample SAMEA6850437) | metagenome | study: Metagenomic assessment of the ecological functions of the soil: analysis of the soil microbiota associated with the... | reverse complement strand
AAGTTACGTATTGCTATAGGCATGCTCGTACATGTCGAGGGCAAGGATTGGCATACCCCCCGGCAATGCTCTCTGCGTGATCCGAGGTACTGTGATTGATCAGCCGACCATCGCGCGGTACATAGGTCAGCAGTATCCAGCCCGCGTCGCCTGTCAACGCCTCTGCTAAGGCGGTGAACTCGAGGCGCCAGCGATCGACTGACCCGAAATCACGAGCCAGCGCGCTCGCTGATTGGTGTCACGACAGAGTCCGCCCATCCCCACCCAGACTCGCGAAATACAATTCATGAAGCAGAGTTGAGTTGAGCAGTGTGGTTTGCTCCCGATTCAGGCGACTGATGACCTGGGCGGGTGTCGTCTTGACATCGAGCGCCTCCAGTTCACGAGTGACGGAGTTCAGGCGATTGAGGGCAGCGCCGTAGTTATGCTCGTAGTGGCTCTCGATGAGACGGGGCGACATGCCGTTCAACGTCCAAGGGCGGCAGAAGAGGGGGCGATGCGATATTTCATTGTAAACCTCGCGTTAGAGATCGAGAACGTGAGCTCATATCCGGCCACCGAGGCGCTATATGCCGACAGCACTCACCGTCTGGCCGCCTGAGTTATTTTCCGGGTTGGGACTACCTGTACAGCTTTATCGGGCCTCCGATCGCCTTCCACGCCGAGTGGCCACCCTTCATGTACTTCGCGTCGAATCCGGCCTCGCGTAGCGCGATGGCCGTCTTGCATCCCACGTGAAATCCGTACGCGCAGAACACCACGACCGGGTCGGATTTCGACAGCTCCGCCGATCCAGTCCTGGATGCGCTCCGGATCGCGCCAGACCGCGCCATCCATGATGTCCTGCTGGCGGGAGATGTAGGACCTCGGGCGAGCATCGATGATCTGGACAGGCTTGCCGGAGTCCAGCATGGCCTTCGACTTCCTCGACGCCGACACCCGGGAGATCCCCGAACTCCTTCTGGACGAGGGGTCGGGGCGCGCTCGACCTTTGACCGCATCCTCGTAGCGCGCCTGTGTCGACGCCCAATCGATGTTGCGCTGGAACGTATCGATGTACGCCGTGCGCGTTCGCCCCGAAGTCGATGTGGTAGGCATGCTCGTACATATCGAGAGCCAGGATCGGGATGCCGCCCGCCGTGGCCTGGCCGTGATCGCCCGCATACTGATTGATGAGCCGGCGATCTCGCGGAACATAGACGAGCAATACCCACCCGGAGCCGCCGGCCAAGCCCTTCGCCATGGCCACGAACTCACTGCGCCAACGGTCCACGGATCCGAAGTCGCGGGTGAGGGCCTGGGCGAGCTACTTCGGTCGGCCTTCCATCGCCGAACGCCATGCTTGCGAAGTACAGCTCGTGGAGCAGCGTTGAATTGAGCGCGATCAGCTCTTCGCGCTTCAGGCTGTTGACCACATAACCAGGAGTCTTGTCGAAGTCGAGCGACTCGAGCTGCTCCGTGATCGCGTTCAACCTCCGGAGAGCCCCGCCGTAGTGATTCTCGTAGTGGCTCTCGATGAGCCGCAGCGACAGACCATTGAGCAGCCAGGGGCGAGTGGAGATCGGTGTCAGTTGGTATCGCATGTCTACTCCTCCAGATAGGAAGTCGGTTCCTACCGCCCTGCGACGGGTTGGTGGAATTCGTTCGAGCGGCAAAACGCATAGAGGGCGTCATAGGCGGGGAACTGCCGCGCCATGTTCTCGAAATCGTCCTTGCTCGTCGCCTGGAACCCGGTCGCCAGCGCGTAGAGGCCCGACGACTCCGGCGTGCAGGTCGCGCTGCGCAGTATCCGCGCCGCGCACAATCAGGCGCCAGCGAGCGCGAGGGCAGGCTCGTCGAGCTTGTACTTCTCGAGAAACGCATCGAAGGAGCAGTGATCACCATGGTGCCCCAACTCCACGCCGGGGACGTCGTAGGGAATCGCCTGCTCACGTTCAGCCACCTGTCATGACCTCGCTGGCCGGCACGAAGAGGAACACTGGTTCGCGATCAACGAACCGGGTAATCAACCATGGACACGCCACGCGGTCAACACGCGCCTTTTCTCGGGTGACCCACTTCATCGCTTTCTCCTTTTAGTCAAACCACTGTGATGTCGTGTACTCCGCTCTCTTCCGCTGCCGCCACCAGGCGTTGCGACACAGGCGTCACGTTAGCCGTTGAGCTTCACCTCGGTGCCGCGTCCGGTGGCGCGAGCTTTCGTAGACCGCGATCGCCGCGGCCACGTCCTGCAGCGCCGTCCCCGAGCTATCGAAGACGGTGATTTCGTCGTCGCGGGTGCGGCCGGGGTGGCGCCCAATGACGACGTCGGCGAGCTCTGCCTGTACTTGCGGAGCGCGTCATGAGACCGGCGGCGAGGGCGTGTTGCAGCTCGCCGATTTCGGCGCACTGATCGAGGACATCGACGACGAGCGTCACCGATGCGACAAGCGCCGGCTCGAGCTCCTGCTTGCCCTGGCTATCTGCACCGACCGCGGCGATGAACATGCCGGGGTGACGTCGGCCCTCATCACGAGGGCACCACGGGCCGGCGTACACGTGACGCACACGTCGCTCTCACGCAGCACGGCCCGCAGGTCCTTGGCAGCTTCCACATGCAGGCGGAGACTCGCAGAGGCGCGCGCGGCCATGCTCACCGCGCGCTCGTAGTCAGTGTCAAGGACCCAGACACGCTCCAGCGGAAGGACCGCGGCAATCGCAGCGAGCTGGAGCTCGCCCTGGACGCCGCAGCCAACGATCGTGGCCGTCCGCGCGTCGCGCCGGGCGAGGAATTTCGCGGCCACCGCCGTGGCGGCTCCGGTGCGTAGAGCCGTCACACTGCCGGATTCGATGATGGCCAGCGGCACCCCGTTGGTCGCGTCGGCGAGCACGATCGTTCCCTGGATCGTCGGGAGCCCGAAGCGTTGTGGATTCTTTGGGAAATTCGCGTTTGTCTTTGCCGCGAAATAGCTACGCTCGGGCCCGACGAGCCCGGCCGCTTTGATGTGGAAGCCTCCGTCCGTGGACGGCACACCAAGAACACCCGGTCCCAGCGGTGCGGCCTTCGCCATGGAGGCGGAATGCCTGCTCGACCGCGGCGATGCAGTCGGGAAGCGTCAGGAGATCCAGGACGTCACGGCGTGAAAGGACGATGAGGGTGTCGGACAGCTCCTCTAGCGTCCTTGGCCCAACCGAAATCGGGGCACTCTCTCTATCCATGGTTCGAATCCTCCCTCATAGATCGTTAGCCGCTCAGCCGCGCTTCGTCGCCGCTCGCTTGTTGGCGACGCCGTGTGAGTGCGCGGGAGCCAAGTCCATTGCACGAGCCCAGACCCTCTTCGCTCGGCGAATGATTACGGCCAAGTGCGGCCGCCAGGCCGTGGAGGAGAGCCCGCGGGTCAGCGTCCGGATCCGGGCGGTCGCCCGAGCCGCAGTGATCCGATCGTGAATCTCCTGCTCAACGGCGTACCAGTTCTCATCCATGGGTTTCACTCCTTGCTGCTCGCGCCCGCGTAGAGCCCTTCGAAGAGCGCGAGACCGTGTGTGAGCACTTCGTGGTCATCGGAATGAGCCGCGAGCAGTCCGCGGATCACCAGATCGATCCCGCGCGCTTCATCCCGCGGGAACTTGCCGTCGCGAAGGTCTGCCTCGTGCACGATCTCCGCGAGCCGCGTGAGACGTCGATCCCGAAGCCCGGCCCGCTTCAGAAGTGTCTCGAACGTGCAGTCGTCGCCGACGTGAGCTGAGCTCGGCTCCGGGCGTATCGAACGGAACCGCATTCGTCGGGAAGTCCTGGGGATCTGCAAAGACGAAGGTTGCCTCCGGATCGATGAACCGCTTGATGAGCCAGGCCGAAGCAATGCGGTCCACGTGAGGGCGACGGCGGGTGACCCATTGCCGCCCTCGAAGGTCGCGGAGCTCGGTGGCTGCGGGCTTTGCTCCCCGTTTCGGTTCCTCGGATGGCCGTGTGCGCATGTCGATTGCCTCCCTGAGTCGCTCGACTTCGGCGCCCGCCGGCGCCTGGAAGAAATCGAGCTCGCGGAGCTTCTCGTAGTCCCGCTGGAGCTGGGCAAGCTCGGCGAGGACTCGCGGACTGGTCGCCGCAGACTTCCGGTCGAGGCTTTGGAGGAGCTTTCGGTAGCGCCCTCCAAGCCGCCGATAGTCGGAATTGCGGGCTTCGTGAAACAGCTGGACCACCTCGCCCGAGCTCATGTTCTCGATCTGCTCGACGCGGAGGAGGGTTGCCTCGCCCCCTGCCGCGCTGAATCTCTTGGGCCAGCCACTGGAAGAGCTCGTAGTGGTCGGGAGTGTCGGGAAGCAGGTGGACCGTCCGCTTGAGCGCGACGGCGCCGATCGAGCGGAGCCGGCGCCACACGCGTACCCGCAAGCTCGAAGGATTCGGCGGCAGGCTGACTATGAGGAGAAGAAGCTTGGTGTTCATTGTGTTGCTAATATGAAACTACTGTTTCAATCTGTCAAGACCTATTGTTGCGAGAGTCAGTCTCGGAGTACGAGGGCGTGCCTCAAGGCTTTATATTTCAGATAGATAGGTGAGTTCTAGTTCTCGGTTCAGCGTCAGGCTCTCTCTTGCCGGCCGGCGCAACACTCGGTGACTCCGGCCAAGCGGACTTCGTCGACGCGCGCGATTGTGCCGCGGGCCACCGCCATGAAGATGCTCGTGCACGTAAGGTGCACTGCTCCCCAAAGGTGTGGCAGGCAGGGAGTGTCACGGTCCGCGGTTTCGCTTGCCCATGGCGGCACTAGCTAAGGCAGCGATCGGTTTCTCGACGAACTCCGACCAACTCCTGCGGCAACCCTGCAACATTCGGCCAATGCGCTGACATAGCTTCATGACCGGGCTAACCTGCAGTTCGCGTGGCGGCCTCGACCTTCTTCTTACGAAGAGCGTTCGACCTGAGCCATCGAGAAGGCCACCACTACCCGGGCAGTCGGTCGACGCTGACTTCGGCCGCCCAGCACGGGGCATCGGCGCACCCGCCGGACCTCGCCGTCCTGCTCTCCGAGCCTATGCCAGACCCGGCGGTGGCGAGCGGCTGCGGGACACGCTCGCCGTCATACGATTCAGAATGGAGCTCGGCGTCGCGAACGTAGCGCCCAGTGATCGCTGCGACGCAGTCTTCAAGTCGTCTGGCGTGTGCTCTCGCCCGCGTTCCTAGCGATCCAGCCAGGCGGCGGTGAGACGCCCGCCGTAGTCGTAGCCGAGGTTGGGACCGTAGTTCTTGAGCGCGGGATCCCAAACGGCCAAGGCGACGATCGAGTATGCCTCGGCCCGATAGACTTGCTTGCCCAGGTGGCGCTGGATCTGGTGGACGAGCTCTCGACGCTTGGCGAGGTCTCGCACCCGGCGTTGACGAAGGATCAGATCGGTGAGCGGTGGGTCATTGACCTTCAAGATGTTGCGCGGGCTCTCGGGCAGGTAGGCGGTGGCCAGGAAGCTATCGGGCTCGAGAAACGGGGTGGACGGCCCATAGATCATCCCCTCGTACTTACCCAGCACAGAGGAGGAAACATACGCGCCGTACTCCTTCTGGTTGAGCCGGGCGTCGATGCCCACGTCCTTGAGATATTTGATGATGAGCTGTACGCCATCCACCAATCCGGTTTCACCGAAGCTGTGGAAGTCCACCACGGTCTGGAAACCGTGCGCGTAACCCGCCTCCTTGAGGAGTCGACGCGCCTGCGCATGGTCGTGCTTGTAGTACGCAGTTCCCTCGCCGAGCTGGTCCACGGGGAGTGCCCATTCGCGGAGCCCGGCGGGCAGGCCGGGTGGATTGAGCACGCCCGCGCCGTCGGCCACGGCTTCGATAAGGTCACGACGGTTGAGGGCCAGTGAGACCGCCTGCCGCACCCGCGCGTCGCTGAAGGGCGGCCGGTCGCTGCGCATGGAGACGCCGATGCGCACGTTGGACGCGAATTCGACCGTCTTGGAGCCCAGGACGCTGCCGCTCCAGATGTCCCTTGAGCTGGCTCCAGTCTGGACGGTTGATGACGCCCATGAACTCGGGGCCCAGATCGTACTTGCTCCCCAGGAAGGCCGCCATGCGGGAGGCCTGATCCTCGTCCACGACCAACTCGACGCGGTCCGCATAGGGCAGCCCCGGCAGGAAGTAGTGCGGGTTGCGGCTCAGGGTCATCCCGGTGTTGGGACGGTAGCTGTCGAGCATCCATGGCCCCGTGCCAACCGTGGCCTCCCACTTCTTGAGATCCCCGAACTTTTCCACGCACTCGCGGGCCACGATTGCGCCGGTCATCGGGTTGGCCACGATGTCCGGGAACCACGCGTAGGGCTCGCTCAGCGTGACCTTCACCGTGTAGCGGTCCACCGCCTCGACCCGATCCACCATGGCGAGGAGGTAGTTCTGCGGATTGCCTTTGACCGTGCGGAAGCGTTCGAAGCTGTAGACGACGTCCTCGGCGGTCAGCTCCCGGCCGTTGACCGGCGGCTTGGGATGCCACCGTACGCCTTTGCGCAACTTGAAGAGATACGTGGTCTCGTCAGGCTGCGACCACGTTTCCGCGAGATCGCCCTCGAGGACGAAAGTCCCGGGCTGAACTCCCGGCCCCGCTCTGTGCTTCAGCAGACGGCTGTGGGTGAAGCTGTAAACGATCTGGGTCTTGAAAGCGACGATGAGGTACGGGTCGAAGTGAGGCGGATCCCACACTCGAACGGTGAGGACGCCGCCTCGCCTCGGCGTCTGCGCGAGCGCGACCGCCGGCGCGATCATCGCCGAGGCCGCGCCGGCGACCGACAGCTTCAGAAGATCGCGACGGAAGAGAGCAGGACATGTGGTCGTGGCTTTGCTCCTCCAAACCGGATACGCGTGGCTCCTCGGCGCGGCTATCCTAACTGAAGGCCGGCGGGTAGGCTAGCTCCAGAGTGGGTCCCGAGCCTCCGAAATCGCGCCGGCATCGTCGCAGAGGCCGCCGAGGTTCTCTCCCGTGCTTCAGCGGCCGACCAGTCGCCGCGGCTCCCAGTGGTGACGACGGTGAGCGACCACGTAGTCGGAACGGGCGAACAGCTTGATCAGAACCACGCCCGCGACGAAACCCCGACATGGGCCCAGAAGGCCACCCCGCCCCGGTCCGAAGCGAGGAGCCCGAACAGACCGCTCACGAACTGGATAGCGGCCCAATAGAGGAGCATCGTCCAGGCGGGCAATGCGATCGACGTGACGAAGAACCCGATCACGAGCAGCGCGAACACGCGTACGCGCGGGTACAAGATCAGATAGGCGCCCATGACGCCGCTGATGGCGCCCGAGGCACCCACCATCGGAATGCCCGAGCCTGGATTGAACATGACCTGCAGGAGAGCGGCACCGATGCCACAGAGCAGGTAGAAGATCGCGAAGCGCACGTGCCCCATCGAGTCCTCGATGTTGTCACCGAAGACCCACAGGAACCACATGTTCCCGATCAGGTGCATCCAGGACCCGTGCAGGAACATCGAGGTGAGCACGTGAGAGACCTGTCGACCGGGGTCGATGACGCAGGCGAGTCCCTCGCCTATGGGGAACCGCGTGCCCGGCGGAAGCGTGCCGGTCAGCTCACCGGGAATCAACCCGAGATCGCAAACGGCCCGGGCCACGGCCAGCGAAGCGCCCGCCCCCTCCACGACCAGCCAGACGAGGGCGTTCAGAGCAATGATGATGATGATGAAGTACGGTGGGCGTTGAGTCTCGTTCTCGTCGCGATACGGGAACATCGCCCGTACAGCATATCCCACTCCGAGCTTTTCCTACGTTGGCCCCTTCCCGGTCATGCGGGCGAGGCCTGATCCGATTCGCCAGGGCGGGTCAGCGCGCCTGTGGCGCCCACCCGGGGTGGTCGGAAACCATCGGCTGACCGGCTGGACTGAAGTAGCAATGACCTTGTGGCCCGGCCGCCGGATAAAGCCGATCACCACCACTATGTCGTCCTGTGCGATTTGACGGGTCTCGCTCTGAGGGATGCGCGCCAAGTCGACCATGACGACGTCGACGACGACGCCGTCACGCTCGGCCGCGACGAGCATATCCCTCGGCGAGACCGAGGTCACCCTTCCCTCGAAGGTAAGAACCGGCTCCCCCTGAGCCCCGGCCGGCGGCGCGGAGAGGAGCGCGACGACGGCTGTGACCGCAATGATGAGGCCGAATCCCACTAGAGCGAGGCAGCGGATGCCCCGTAGCGGCCCGCTCCACTCGCCAAGATCGCGGGCGCCATGCCGATCATCGCCAGATTGAGGATCGTCAGCGCGAGCCTTCGTGACGTGCTCGACGCCCGTCAGAGTCAGGTTCATACCTCGACCACGGCAACGTTTTGCGCCGCCAGCCAGCTGGCGACCTCGGCCCAGTGATCTGGCGCCCGACGTTCCCAGGATCTGACCGCCTGAACAGGGATCTTCACGTAAGGGAACTCCGTCGCGAACCACGGCTTCAACGATGCGGGCGAGGTCTGTCGGAGAGCGGCGGAGATCGTTCAGCAAATCGTGGGGATGGTCATCGAATCCTCCTTCTTCCAGACACCAAGAAGCAAGGTCGATGCCGATGCAACGATGCAATGTAAGGGCGCGCGGATTCAACGCTCCGTCCGAGTGTCTATGTAAAGTCGAGCAGAGCCGAGCGAATATGACCGAGTTCGCCTTTCCGGGTGGGCACGCGTGGCTGGCGGGAATGGTGGCTGGAACTGGACTCTGGTGAACGGGCTCTCCGTGCACGAATTTACGGAGGTGCGCAGTCGGGCGGTCCCGTCACTATCGCGCGATCAGATGCTCGTCGCCCGGCCTCCAGCCGACGGTAACCGTCGCGCCCTCCCGGACCGAGTCCGGCTGCGCCCCCGCGATGCGCATCCGGAGGCGCTCACCGCGGGCGGAGCCGATGACGAGGACGCTATCGCCGTAGTTCACGATGACATCAATCGCCATCACCAGCTGGTTCGGCAGCCCCGGCTCCGCGCCCGCCGCGGCGAGCTGTACGCGCTCGGGCCGCACCAGCACGTCGACGGCGCCCTGGCCGACGCGTCGCCATCCTTCCACGTCGACCTGCACGGGGCCGAGCGCATCGAGCGTCACGTATCCCGGCCGCGACGCGTCCACGGTGCCGGCGAAGATGTTGCTGTCGCCAATGAACTCACCCACGAAGCGGGTGCGCGGCCGATGGTAGACCTCGAGCGGTGGCGCCACCTGCTCCAGCTTGCCGTGGCTGAAGACGGCGACGCGGTCGGACATCGTCATGGCTTCCGTCTGGTCGTGAGTAACGTAGACCATGGTGATGCCGACCTCGCGATGGATTCGCTTCAGCTCCACCTGCATCTGCTCGCGCAGGCTCTTGTCGAGCGCGCCGAGCGGCTCGTCCAGCAGCAGCACGTCCGGGTTGAACACGAGCCCGCGCGCCAGCGCCACCCGTTGCTGCTGGCCGCCCGACAGCTCGCGCGGATACTTGCCGGCGAAGCTTCCGAGGCCGACCAGGTCGAGGATCTCGCCCACGCGGACGGCCTGGCGGTCTCGCGGGAACCTCCGCATGCGCAGGGGAAAGGCCACGTTTCGCTCGACGGTCATGTGCGGGAACAACGCATAGTTCTGGAACACCACCCCGATGTTGCGCTCGTACGACTTGCGCCGCGTGAGATCCTCGCCTTCCAGCTCGATGGCGCCGGCCGTCGGCTCCTCGAAGCCGGCGATCATCATGAGGGTGGTGGTCTTGCCCGAGCCGCTCGGGCCGAGGAAGGTGAGAAACTCGCCCTTGGCGATGTCGATCGAGACGTCGTCGACGGCGTTCATGCGCCCGTCGTACGACTTGACGATGTTGCGGAGCGAGAGGTACGCCGTCACTCCGCGAACTGGGCGGCCCGCCACTTGAGGGCAGCGCCGAGCCCGTCCTTCCGGGTGATCTCGCCGAACCGCTGGCCGACCTCCGTGCGGGCGGCGTAGAGCGGGGCCACGATGTCGAGCCCGGCGTTGATCGCGTTCAGCTTGGACGGCCGGTTCAGGGTCACCATGCCTATCCTGTCGTCGGTGGCATACCGTACGAGCTCGTCCATCAGCGCTCTGTCCTTTCCTGAGGGGCCGGAACGATCAAGCGCGTCGAGGACGACGGCGCCGTGCCCGGCGGGCAGGACCTTGATCGGGTTGAGATCGATCTCGGCGATGTCCTGGCGGTTCGCCCAGGCGAAGTCGCCGAGCGCGTAGAGACACCGGGCGAGAGCGGCGACGTCGGCGGCCGGCTGGCCGCGCACCGCACCAGCAGGGCCGCGCTCCGGATCTCGCCGATCATCGCCTCCGCGTCGCCCTCGCGGAGCGGAGCTGGCGCAGGGCGAAGTCGCGGAGCACCTCGATGGCGACGCCCCGATGCCGAAGGCGAGGAAGTGGCCGAAGCCGGGATCGCGCTTCACGCCGGCGAAGACCTCCACGCCGCCCGCGATCATGGGCTGGACGACGAGGCCGTCGATCGAGCTCCGCGGTGTCGTCTCGCGCAGCCGGCGCTCCAGAGTCGCCCACGCGGCCTCGAGCCCTGCCTCGTCCACGAGACCGACGAGCACCATCCCCAGATCCGAGCGATGCGGCAGGTCGTCGGCCACGACCTTCAGGACGACGGGGTATCCGAGGTCGTGCGCCGCCTTGCGCGCGTCGCCCACCGACCGGACGAGGTGCTCGCGAACGACCGTCAGGCCGTGCTGCGCGAGGAGGCGCTTGGCGTCGTGCTCGTGGATCGTCGTGCGCGTGCGCCCGCCCAGCAGGCTCGCCACGCCGTCGCCGCCGGGCCCGGCGGCCCGGCGCGTGGGCGGTGGCGGGACTGACCAGCGCGCGAGGTGATCGATCGCGCCCAGGCCCTGTCTCGTGCCCCCGATGGTGGCGATGCCGTGCTCGGCGAGGAAGCGCACCTGCTCGCGACGCATGACGCCCGGACGCATGTTCATCTGATAGAAGGGCTTGCTGCTCCGCTCGGCGGCGGCCGCGAGCAGCCGGCTATAGCCGAGCGCGCGGTCGGCGCGCCCCATCGGCGCGTCGTCAAAGCTGTCGCTGCAGAAGGCGATGGCGTCAATGGCTGCCGCGTCGAGCGTGGCCAGCGCGTGCGGCAAGTTGGTCCCGTAGTCGCCGTTGCCCCAGGCATCGAGGGGTTCCCGTCTCCGGTCACGGGGCCGATCACGCGCTCGATCTCCTTGCGGCCTTCCGGCGACAGCGGCGGCAGCTCGAGCCCGGCCGCGCTCGCCACGTCGAGAATCAGCTCTGCCTGACCGCCCGACGCCGTGACCGCGGCCAGCCGGCGGCCGGTGGGCCAGCGCCGGCCCTGGCAGACGGCCAGGACTTCCGTGAGCTCGTCCAGATCGCTCACCTCGATGGCGCGGTGGGCGCGCAGCATCGCCGAGAAGACCGCGGCCTCGCCGGCGAGACCGCCGGTGTGGGTGCCGATCGCCCGCCGGGTGCGCTCCTCGCGGCCGACCTTGAGGACGACGACGGGCTTGCCGGCGTCCGCGGCCCGGTCGAGAGCGGCAACGTACCGCTCGGGGTCGGCGATCCACTCCGTGAACGTGGCGATCACCCTGGTGTCGGGATCGTCGATGAGAGCCTCGATGTACTGCGCGGTGCTCACGACCGCCTCGTTCCCGGAGGAGATGACGTGGCTGTAGCCGAACCGCCGGATGTCGGCCAGCATGCCGATGCAGATCGACCCGCTCTGCGACACCAGCCCCACCGTGCCGGCCAGGCCGGTGGGATCGCGCACCTCCTGCATGTAGGCGGAGCTCCGATGGTGCGGGTTGAGGATGCCCATGCAGTTGGGACCGCACAGCGCGATTCCCGCCTCCCGGGACATCCCCACGAGCTCGGCCTGGCGCCGACGCCCCTCGTCGCCGTGCTCGGCGAACCCGCCGTCGTAGATGACGGCGCCGCCCGCACCCTTGTCGGCGACGGTGCGGAAGCTCTCGACGATGCGCGTGTAGGACACGCACAGCGCCACCACGTCGGGCGGCTCCGGAAGCTCGCTCATGCTCGGGTAGCAGCGCTGTCCGAGAATCTCCGGGTACTTCGGATTGATCGGGTAGAGCCGGCCCTCGTAGCCGAGGGTGGCCGCCGACTCCATGAGGGCGCGGCCGATCGACGGGCGCTCGGAGGCGCCGAGGATGGCGATGGAGCGGGGACGGAGCAGGGCGTCAAGTCGCATTCGCGGGTCTCCGGCGCATGAACGTCGACAGGAGGACGCCGACCACCACCGCGCTGACAAGGAGCGTGGAGACGACGGCGATCACGGGATCGGACTCGAGACGAATGCTCTCGTACATCTTCTTGGGGAGGGTGGACGCCTCGCGGCCCCCGATGAAGATCACCACCACCGCCTCGTTGAACGACGACAGGAACGCGAACAGCGCCCCCACCAGCATGCCGGGCCGGAGCACGGGCAGGGTCACGTGCAAGAACGTCCGGAGGGACCCGCGCCCGAGCTCATGGCGGCGCGCTCGAGGTTCCGGTCGAAGCCCTTGAGGGTCGCCGTGATGACGAGGAAGGCCACGGGCACCGCGAGGACGCCGTGGGCCACGATCACGCCGAGGAGGGTGCCGGTGAGCCGGACGCGGCCGAGGAAGCCGTAGTACGCGACCGCGCTCACCACGTGCGGCACGATCAGCGGCGCCATCATCAGCAGATTGACGAAGGCCTTGCCGCGGAACCGGTACCGCACGTAGCCGAACGCCGCGGGCACCACGAGGAGCATGGTCAGCGCGGTGGCCCCGAGCGCGATGACGAAGCTGTTCAGCGTCGGGTGCAGCCACTCCTCGCTGGTGAAGTACTTCGCGTAGTAGCCGAGCGAGTAGCCCGGCGGCGGGAACTCGAACGAGATCGCGGTGCTGAACGACATGGGCACCACGATGGCGATGGGCAGGAGCAGGAACAGGGCGACGAGGAGCGGCGAGGCTCAGCCCCATAGCCGATCCAGCCCGGCGAACCGGTTGTAGACGGCGAGGATGAGGCCGGTGGCCACGAGGAGGATCACCGCCACCGCGGAGGCGAATCCCCACGCGAGGAGCTCCTCGATCTGCTGGTTGATGAGCTGCGAGATCATCATGTCGCGCGGCGTGCCGAGGAGGATCGGGGTCACGAAGAAGCCGAGGCAGATGACGAAGACGAGCAGGCTGCCGTTCACCACGCCGGGCAGGCTGAGGGGCAGGAACACCTCCGTGAAGGCCGCCCGCGGCCGCGCGCCCAGGCTCGCCGCGGCCTTCAGGTGCTCGGGCTCGATCTTCTTCATGACGGCGAACAGGGCGAGGATCATGTACGGCAGCAGGATGTGCGTCATGCCCAGCGTGGAGGCGACGCTCGTGAAGAGCAGCTTCGGCGGGGGCCGCCGAGCCCCAGCGCGTGGTAGGCGGCCACCACGGGCCCCTTGCTGCCGAGGACCACCAGCCAGGCGTAGGTCCGGACGAGAAAGCCCGTCCAGAAGCTCATGGCCACGATCGTCAGGAGCAGCGTCGACACCCAGTCGGTCCGTCGCGCCATGACATAGGCGACCGGATAGCCCAGCACCAGGCAGAGCGCGGTCACGATGAGCGAGGTCACGAACGTGTTGAGCATCACCTGCGTGTAGAGAGGGACGGTGAAGATCCGCCGGTAGTGGGCGAGGGACAGCTGCGGGTCGGTGACGCTGGTGACGAGCATCAGCCCAATGGGCAGCACGAAGAGCAGGGTCAGCACGAGGCTCGGGGGCCGAGGAGCAGCCACGCCGCGGACTGACCGCGGCGGCCCGTCCGGACGCCGAGCGTCATTCCAGGCGCGGCGGCCGGGCCAGGCGCGGCGGCCGGGCTCAGGCCGCCAGCCACTGCGTGAAGCGCTCCTGGATCCGCGCGGTGTTGTCCGCCTCCCACACGGTATCGGGACGGATCGCGACCTTGGTGTTCTCGCTGTAGGTGGGCAGCTGTCGCGCGACCTCGGGCGACACGAACTTGAACGCTTCCGGGTTGGTCGGGCCGTAGTAGAGCCGATTCGCGAAGTCGGCCTGGGGCTTGGCCTGGACGGCGAACTGCAGGAACTCCCAGGCCGCCTTCCGGTTCGGCGCGCCCTTGGCGACGCCCCACATCGTCGTGGTGATGGCCGCGCCGTGCCACACGACCTCCACGGGATGCCCCTGCTGCGCAAGCTCGCTGGCCCGCGCGTTCCACATCACCATCATGTCGACCTCGCCGTCGCGGAGCAGCTGCTGCGACTGGTTGCCCTGCGTCCACCAGACCTTGATGTGCGGCTTGATCTGGTCGAGCTTCTTGAAGGCGCGGTCGACGTCCATCGGGAAGACCTTGTCGGGCGGCACGCCGTCGGCCACCAGCGCGAACTGCGCCGCGCGCACCGCGTTGTTGTACATGGATCGGTTGCCGGGGAATTTCTTCACGTCCCAGAAGTCGGCCCACGTCTTCGGCCCGCCCTGGGGAACTTGTCCTTGCGGTAGGCGAGGTTGGTGCCGAGCGCGCAGTAGGCGAGACCGTTCGCGTAGACGGCGTTCGGAAACAGCTTCTCCTTCTTCACCACCGTCCAGTCGATCGGCTCCACCAGCCCTTCGCGCTCGGCGCGGAGCAGGTCCGCCTGGGTGACCGCGGTGATGTCCCACTCGTAGCTGCCGCTCTGTACCTGAGCCTTCAGCTTGGCGTAGGACACCGGTGCGACCGTGCGCACGCGGATCCCCGTCTGATCCGTGAACGGCTTGAAGAAAGCGGCCTCCTCGGCGGCCGTCCAGCTCCCGCCCCACGTGTTGACGTAGATCGTGCGTGTTTGGGCGATCGTGCGGCTCCGTGACGATCAGCGGTCCGCCGACCGCCGCGGTGGCCGTGGCCGCCACTCCCTTGAGGAACGTGCGACGTTGCATGGTCATCCTCCATGGCGATACCGGTCGCCGGCCCACGTCACGCTCGGATCACCGAGCAGGTGTGCGATGGCCGCGCCGGTCCAAGACCGTTTACTCCATTGACCGCGGAACCCGTGTAGCGCCGGCATCGTCGCCGTCGGAATCTCTTGGCCCCGAGGGTGCGTTCGATCGGTGGGCCGACACGATGGCCACTGCCTCACGTCCCGCGTGACGCCGTCCCCCTACCCCGCCCCCACACGCGGGGGCGATGGCGCCACCGAATGCCTCCGTCAATCTCGACCGGCATCATACTCCGGGCAGTGCTGAAGATGCCGGCAAAGAGCACGCCGTCGAGGTCATCGATCCCCACTCCATGTCCGCTGAACTACCTCACGACCAAGCTGCGCGATCTGGCCGAGCGCATCCTCCTGGGGCATGCCGGGCCACTGGAGCCGGAAGATGAAGTGATTCACTCCGAGGGTGCGGGCGTGCCGCTCGATGTCGTTCCGGCATTCCTCCGCATTGCCGAGGATGAACCGGTCGCGCGCGAGATCCTCGAAGTGGCACGGAGAGGCTCTCCCCTTCGGCATGGGCTTGTCGAGGCCCCAGTCCGCATACGCCTGGTACTTCGGCTGGAGATAGGGCTTCGACTCCTCGAGGGCGGCCCGGCGCGTGGCGGCGATGCGGAACTCCTTGAGGATCGGGGCGTCGCTCGGGAACGGGCGGCCCGCGGCCTGGAGCGTCCGCCGATAGAGCGCCATCTGGCGCTCCAGCGTGGGCAGGCTCGCGTGCGGGTTGATGAGCCAGGCGTCGCCGTGCTGGGCCGCGCGCTCCACCGCCGGGTCACCGCTGGCCGCGATCCACACCGGCGGATGCGGCTGCTGCACCGGCTTCAGGGTCAGCTTCGCGCGGTGCAGCCGGAAGTGGCGGCCCTCGTGGGTCACCTCAGCCTCGGTCCACAGCCGCCGGGCGACCTGGAGCACCTCGAGAAAGCGCGAGACGCGCACCTTCATCTCCACGTCAAAGGCGTTGAACTCCTCGGGACGGTAGCCGAGGCCGACGCCGAAGATGAAGCGGCCGCCACAGATGACGTCGAGTGTCGCCACCTCTTCGGCCACGTACACGGGATTGTGGATGGGCAGCAAGAAGATGTTCGTGCCGATGTGCATGGAGCCGGCCTCCGCCGCCATCCGGCCGAGCACGGGCATCTGCTGCAGCATCTGGAACGGCGACGCCAGGTAGTGCTGGCTCACCCACACCGAGTGCAGGCCGTTGTCGCGCGCGGCGCGCACCTGGTCCAGCAGACCCTCGAGCCGCTTGCTCGCGCTCTCGCCGGGAGGAATTGCGTGTTGAGCAGCAGTCCGAATTTCATCGTGCGGTCCTCCCGCGGTTGGCGGCGCGCACGCCCTTCATCGCTTCCCGTGGGGAGGCCGGCGGCGTCGCGCACCGCGTTGAGGATCAGGTTGTAGCCGGCGCAACGGCAGAAGTTGCCGCTCAGGAACTCCCGGATCTCGTGGTCGGTCGGCCGCGGATTCTCGTCGAGGAGGGCCTTGGTGGTGATGATCAGGCCCGGCGTGCAGAAGCCGCACTGGATGGCCCCGTGGCGCACGAACGCGTCCTGGATCGGGTGCAGCGCGGCGTCGGTGCCCACGCCCTCGATCGTCGTCACGCGGGCGCCGTCCGCGCGCACGGCCAGGGCCAGGCACGCGCGCGTGAGCCGCCCGTCGACCAGCACGGTGCACGCACCGCACGAGCCCTCGCCGCAGCCTTCCTTCGTCCCCAGCAACCCCAGGCCGTCGCGCAGGAGCTGGATCAGCGTCCAGTGGCCGGCGACGTCCACCCGCACCGCGCGCTCGTTGACGGTCAGCGCCACCACGGGCATCAGGACACTCTCCCTTCCGCCAGGTCGCCCACCACGCGCCGTACCCACACGCGCAGCATGTCCCGCCGGTACTCGGCGCTGCCCTGCAGGTCGGCCATCGGCTCCACCTCGCCGGCGGCCGCGTCCGCCGCCCGCGCGATCGTCGCCTCGTCGAGCTCCTGGTCCTCGAGCGCCTGCTCGGCGCGCGCGAGGACCACAGGCGAGGCGCCCACGCCGCCCACGGCCAGGCGCGCCACTCGGCAGCGGCGGCCGTCCATCACGAGCATGGCGGCCAGCCCCACCAGCGCCTTGTCCTCCTGAGCACGCGGCGTCCACTTCAGATACCGCCAGCGCACGCCGGCCGGCATGGCGGGAACATCGATGCCCGTCAGCACCTCGGCCTCCCCAGGGCCGTCTCATAGAAGCCGGTGAAGAACTCGGTGATCGGCACGATGCGGGCGCCGCCCGGGCCGTGCAGGCGGACGCTGGCGCGCAGTGCGAGCAGCGCCGGAGAGGGATCGGAAGCGGACTCGCCGTAGCAGAGGTTGCCGCCCAGGGTCCCCATGCTCCGCACGGTCGGGCTCGCCACCCGGCTGCACGCGTAGGCGAGCAGCGGGCTCCGCTCCTGCACGAGCGCCGCGTGCGACACCGCCCAGTGGGTGGTGACGGCGCCGATGCGCAGCCCGCCAGACACGGCCGGAGCGATGTCCGCGAACCCGGGGACTCGCTCGATGCTGACGAGCAGCGACGGGCGCAGCACCGAGTGCTTCATGAGCGGCACCAGCGCGGTGCCGCCCGCGATGACCCGGGCGTCCTCGCCTCCGCCCTGGAGCGCGGCGACCGCATCGTCCACCGTCTTGCTCTCGACGTACTCGAACGGGCGCAGGATCATCGGCGCCCCTCATGCGCCCGGCGTACGAGCGTGTCGTGGACGCGCGCCACGATGTCGGGCATCGCCTGTCCGGCCGGGAACACCCCAGCCGCGGCGATACCACGAAGGAGGCGCCGCCCCATCAGGCGCGTCCCTCGTTGCGCTGGGCCCGCAGCGCGCGGTAGATCTTCTCGGCCCGGATCGGCAGGTCCTTCACCTGCACGCCGACGGCGTCGTACACGGCGTTGCCGAGGGCGGCCGGCACGGGGGCGATCGCCGACTCGCCGATCCCCTTGGCGCCGTACGGCCCCTCGTCGTGCCCGCTCTCGACGATGATGACGTCGGTGTCGGGGACGTCCACCGTGGTCGGGATCTTGTAGTCGAGAAAGGTCGGGTTCAGCGTGCGGCCGCCGTCGAAGGCGACCTCCTCCATCATGGCCATGCCCAGGCCCATGATCGCGGAGCCGTCGATCTGCTGGACGCAGTTGAGCGGGTTGATCGCCTTGCCCGCGTCCGCGGCGGAGGCCATCTTCGTCACGGTGAGCTGTCCGGTGTCGGCATCGACCTCCGTCTCGATGCCGATGGCCGCGTACATCCAGAAGATGGACGGCCGGCTCGACTGCCCGGTCTCGGCGTTCATCGTGTCGTAGAGCGGCTTGGTGTTGACGACGCCCTTGCCGAGCACGGTCCCCGGCCCGCCGTAGAACTTGGCGATGACCTGTCCGTAGCTGAGCCCGCGGTCCGGCGCGCCGCGCACGGTCACGGCCCCATCGCGCATCTCGAGGTCTCTGGGGTGGACCTCGATGACGGCCCCGGCCATCTCGAGGAGCTGGCGCCGCACGTCGGCCGAGGCTTCCTTCACCACCAGCCCCATGTGGAAGGTGGTGCGGCTGGAGGTCGACGACCGGTCGAAGGGCGTCACGCTCGTGTCCGGCATCACACAGCGGATCTTGTCGAGCGGCACCGACAGCTCCTCGGCCGCGATCTGCGCCAGCACGGTGTGGGCGCCCTGGCCGTGCTCGACCGCGCTGGTGATCACGTCGACGCTCCCGTCGTTGTTGAGCTTGACGAAGCCGAACGACGCCGTCGGCGTCAGCGTCGACTTGAGGATGCAGGCGAGCCCGCGGCCCCGGCGCGCGCCCGACGGCGCCGTCCGCTCGAGCGGCCCCTCGTAGCCGATGGCGGCCGCCACCCGCTCCAGGCACTCGCCCACCCCGACCCGGTGCATGCGCTCGCCGGTCACGCTGACGTCACCCTCGCCCAGGATGTTTTTGCGCCGGAGGGCGAGCGGGCTCATCCCGAGCTCACGCGCCACGCGGTCCATCTGCTGCTCGCCCGCCCACGACACCTGCGGGATGCCGAGACCGCGGAATCCGCCGCCGGGCTGCCGGTTGGTGTAGACGAGGTAGCCGTCGATGCGGGCGTTGGGAATCCGGTAGGGCCCGAGCGAGCAGTAGCTCGCGTTGCGGACGATGACGGCCCCGACGTCGGCGTAGGCGCCCTTCTCCCAGTAGATGGTCGACTGCCGGGCCACCAGCGTACCGTCCTTCTTGACCCCGGTCTTGATGGTGGTGCGCGTGGGCAGCCGGCCCGCGCAGCTCAGGAACTCGTCCTCGCGGTCGAAGAGCGATGCGCACGTGGCGGTTCGGCACCTTCATGGCGAGGAGCGCCGCGGCCGGGTTGATGGCGCGCAGGTACATCTTGGAGCCGTAGCCGCCGCCCACCATGTTGGTGATGACGCGCACGCGCTGCTGCGGGAGCTGGAGGAGATCCGCCAGCATGTCGCGCAGCGTGTGCGGGCCCATCGTGCTCGTCCACAGCGTCATCACGCCGCTGGCGTCGTAGAGCGCGATGGTGACGTGCGGCTCCAGGTGCGCGTATTGCACGAACTGCGTCGAGAAGGTGTCCTCGACCACGAGATCGCACTCGCGACCACGCCGCGTCGACGTCCCCGCGGCGGAGCTTGAAGCGGTACGAGATGTTGCTGTCGGGGACGGGGTTGAGGACGAGGCCGGTGACCTGCGCGCGCTCGTACGACATCTGGTCCGGGTGGATCAACGGCGCCCCGGGCGCCACCGCCTCCATCACGTCGAACACGCCGGGCAGCTCCTCGTAGTCGACGACGATCCGCTCGATCGCCTCCTGCGCGGCGTCCTCGTCCTCCGCCGCCACCGCCGCCACCACCTCGCCCGCGTAGCGCACGCGGTCGATGGCCAGCGCGGGCTGGTCCTTCTGGAAGAGGCCGTGGCGGCGGGAGCAGTCCTGCCCGGTGACGATGGCGCGCACGCCGGGCACCTTGGCCGCCGCGGAGGTGTCGAGGTTCACGATGCGCGCATGCGGGATGCCCGCGCGCAGCGTCTTGCCGACCAGCATGCTGCCGAAGCGGACGTCGACGCCGTACGTCGCGCCGCCGCGCACCTTGGCCGCCGCGTCCGTTCGCACCACCGACTTGCCGACCACCACCGTTTCGCCGGTCATCGCCCCGCCTCTCCAGCCCGGATCTCTGCTTGGAGCGCCTGGGCGAATTTCTCGGTGATCTCCTTCGACTTCGATGCGATGGCCTTGTGGCCGAGCGCGCCCAGCATGCCGCCGATGGCCATCTCCGAGGTGAGGGTCACCCGCGTGCCGCCCTCCGGCGGTGGCCTCGAAGTCGACGCGATCCTTCGACCGCAGGTTGCCGATCGCGCCCTTGACGCTCTTGCCCACGGACGGACAGCGCCAGTGACTTGAGCGGCTCCTTGCTCTCGATCTGCGTCGCCATCTCGAAGGTGGCCGAGATGAAGCCGACCTTCTGGGTGGCGAGCACCTTGTAGCGGTCAGGCCCCAGCACGTCGACCGACTGCACGCCGGGGACGCAGCGCGCCACCCGCTCGATGTCCTCGAAGAACTTCCACACCGTCTCCGGCGACGCATCGACGGTGAACGTCTCCTGGATCTGCATCGGACTATCCTTTCGCGCGCGCGGCGGCGAGGGCGCGCCAGATCGATTCGGCCGTGACGGGCAGACGGTCCAGCTCCACGCCGAACGGCGCCAGCGCGTCGCAGACGGCATTCGTGATGGCGGCGGCGGCCGCGATGGTGCCGCCCTCGCCCACGCCCTTGATGCCGAACGGCGTCACCGGCGACGGCGTCTCCAGGTGGTCCAGCTCGAAGGCCGGCAGGTCGGCCGCCGTCGGCATGAAGTAGTCGACCATCGTCCCGTTGACGAGCTGGCCCGTCTCGCGGTCGTAGACCAGCTCCTCGAACAGCGCAGCCGCGATGCCCTGCGCCACCGCGCCCTGTACCTGGCCCTCGACGATCATGGGGTTGACCTGGGTGCCGCAATCGTGAACGAGGATGTAGCGCTGCAGCGTGAACTCGCCGCTGCGCGCGTCCACCTCCACCTGGACCACCACCGTCCCGTAGCCGAACGCCGACGACGGCGGATCGAAGTACGCCGTGGCCTCCAGCCCCGGGTCCTCGCCCGGCGGCAGCGGATGGCCCAGGAAGGCCGACTCGGATACGCGCTGGATCGAGACCTGCACGGAAGGATCGTCGCGGCGGCGGATCATCCCGGCGGTCGCCTCGAGCGCCGCGGCATCGACGCCGAGGATGTGGCCCGCGATGCGCAGCATCTTGTCCCGGATCTGGCCGGCCGCCTTCTCGATGGCGCCGGCTCCCGCGATCATCGTGCGGCTCGCGAAGCCGCCCACGCTGTACGGCGTGCCCTGCGAGTCGCCGCGGTGAACCGCGATGTCGGCGGGATCGAGCCCGAGGAGCGAGGCAGCCATCTGGGCGAAGGTCGTCTCCGTGCCCTGCCCGAACGTCGAGACGCCGGTGGAGATGGCGGCGCGCCCGGCCCGGTCCATGCGCAGGGTCACGCTCTCGTAGGCGCCGAAGCGCGCACCGGTGCGGCCGAGGAACGCGGAGGACGGATAGCCGGTGAATTCCACGTAGCACGACATGCCGACGCCGACGTGACGCCCCTGCTCCCGCCACGCCTTCTGCCGGGCGCGGAACGAGTCGTACCCCACGCGCGAGAGCGCCAGCTCGAGACCGCGGGCGTAGTCGCCGCTGTCGTACGTCACGCCGCTGACGTTCTTGAACGGCAGCTCGTCGGGCCGCAGGAGGTTGCGGCGCCGGAAGTCTGCGGGATCCTGACCCAGGCGGCGGGCCAGCCGATCGACGAGCACCTCGCGCACGTAGTTCGACTCGGCCTGCCCGTAGCCGCGGTAGGCACCCATGGGCACCTTGTTGGTCAGCACGACACGCCGGTGGATCTCGGCGTCGTGGAGGCGATAAGGCCCGGCGAGCATGATGCTGGTCAGCAGCGGCGGTCCCAGCGGCCCATGGTAGGCGCCGAGGTCGATCAGGTACCGGTCGCGCAGGGCGAGCAGCGCGCCGTCGCGGTCGGCCCCCAGCGTGAGCTCGTGGACGGCCTCGCGCGCGTGGGCGGCGCCGCGGAAGAACTCCGTGCGGTCCTCGATCCACTTCACCGGGCGCCGCGTGTCGATGGCAAGGAGGGCGGCGATGATGTCCTCCGAGTACACGCCGATCTTGAGACCGAAGGCGCCTCCGACATCCGGCGCGATCACGCGCACGTCGGTCTCGTCCATGCGCAGGCAGTGCGCGAGCTGGGCGCGCAGCAGGTGCGGCGTCTGCGTCGAGGCCCACAGCTCCAGCGTGCTCGTGTCCTCCGCCCAGCGCGCGATCACCCCGCGCGTCTCGATGGGCGCCCCGCTCACCCGGTTGATGCGGAAGGTGCCGTCGACGGTCACCGCCGCGCCGGCCAGCCGCTTGTCCGGCTCGCCCGCGCGGACCGTCGATTCGACCACGACGTTCCCCGCCACGGTGGCGTGGAGCTGCGGGGCCCCGGGCCGGAGCGCGTCCTCGACGGTGACGACGTGGGGCAGCGGCTCGTAGTCGACGTCGATCAGCTCGAGCGCGTCCTCGGCGACGTACCGGTCGACGGCGGCCACCGCCACCACCGGCTCGCCCTCGTAGCGGGCGACGCCATGGGCCATCCCGTGGAAGACGGTGGGCGCCGAGCCGGGAAACGGGCGCAGCACCGTGATCGGCTCCGTCCGCGCCACGACCTCCTCGCCGATGAGCACGGCCTCGACGCCGCTCTGCTCGAGGGCGCGCGTGGCGTCGATGCGCCGGATGCGCGCGTGCGGGTACGGGCAGCGGCCGATGGCCAGGTGGAGCGTGCGGGTCTCCTCGACGTCGTCGAGGAAGCGGCCCGCTGCCGCGCAGGAGCCGGTCGTCCTCCTTGCGCTTCACGCTCGCGCCGAGCCAGGGAGCTTATCCATCGCCCCGCCCCGCGGCGGCCTGGCGCAGGAAGCGCTCGATGGCCTCGACGATGTTCTGGTAGCCCGTGCACCGGCAGAGGTTGCCCGCCAGCTCCTCGCGCAGGGCCGCGCCCTCCAGGGTCACCCCGCGATTGGCCAGCGCCACGGCGCCGAGCAGGAAGCCCGGCGTGCAGTACCCGCACTGGAGCGCGTGCGCATCGCGGAAGGCCTGCTGCACCGGGTGCAGCTCCCCGCGGCCCGCGAGGCCCTCGACGGTCGTGATCGATCGACCCTGGGCCTGGGGCGCGAGCATGAGGCACGACTTCACCGGCTCGCCGTCGAGGAGCACGGTGCAGGCGCCGCACACGCCCTGCTCGCAGCCGACATGGGTGCCGTGGAGCTGGAGCTCGTGGCGCAGGAAGTCGACGAGCAGCCGGCGGCTCTCGACCACGCGCTCGTAGGCGCGGCCGTTCACCCGCAACGCGACGGTGACCCGCGCGCTCATCGCCGTCGCCGCGCCAGCTCGTTGAGCGCGCGCTCCACGAGGATCGGGATGAGATGCCGCCGATACTCGGCGGACGCGCGGACGTCCGAGGTCGGCTCGGCCTCCTCCAGACAGCGCGCCGCCGCCGCCTCGACGTCGGCAGGTCCGAGCCGCGTGCCGGCCAGCCCCTCGGAGGCGCGGCGCGCGTAGCGAGCGCGGTCGGCCACCGCGCCGAGGCCCGATGCGGATCCAGCGCCAGCTTCCATCGGGGCCGGGCAGGCCGGTGGCGGCCACGCTCACCACGGCAAAATCGCCGTGGCGCCGCGCGTGCTCCACCACCACCGCCTCGGTGCCCGCGCCGTCCGGGAACTCCACCGCCTCCAGCATCTCCGTCGGCTCGAGCGCCGTCGTGTACGGCCCTGGAAGAACGCCTCGGCGTCGAGCTCGCGGCGACCCGCGCTGCCGACGATGCGCAGACGCGCGCCGAGCGTCACCGCGCACAGGGCCATCTCGCCGGCCGGATCGGCGTGGCAGAGCGCGCCGCCCAGCGTGCCGCGGTTGCGGATCTGCCGGTCACCGACGAAAGGAACGGCCTGGCAGAGCAGCGGGATCCGCTCACGGATCACCGCCGACGCCTCCAGCGCGGAGTACCGAGCCAGCGCGCCCACTCGCACCACGCCGTCGCCCACCACGATGCCATCGAGCCCGGGAATCCCGTTGATGTCGATCACCGCGGTTGGGCGTAGCAGCCGCATGTTCAAGAGCGGTACCAGGCTCTGGCCGCCCGCGAGCAATCGCGCGTTGCCGTCGAAGCGCGCGAGGGCGGCGAGGGCCTCCTCGGCGGTGGCCGCCGCCAGGTACTCGAGGGGGCGGGCTTCATCCCAGGTACGCCTTCCGGATCGCCGGGCGCAGTCCGACCAGGCGATGCGGAACGCCGATCATGATGGCGATGATCAGCAGCTCAAATACACCGAGCTGGTAATCCTGCGCGCTCCGCACGAGTCGAATAAGCAACCTCGTTCGGTGAGGCCATCCCGGGCGTCGCTCACCTTTTCCCAACCGCGCTCCGACGCTATGCACGCATCCTCCGAAAGGACATCCTCGTCATTGCGCACTCGGTACTCTCAACGGCTCCAAGCAACCCAGCCCGACACGTCGGCGCAGGACTTCTCGCGTCAGTGATCATGGGAAAGCCGCCGATACCAAGCGGCGATCTCCGCGCCCGTGGTCATCCATACCTCGTCGTGCTTCCGCATGTGCGCCAGCACCTGATCCAGGTATCTCACGCGGAACGGCTGCCCGATACACCACGGATGCAGGGGCAGCACGAGGAGGCGCCCGCTCTCCCGCCCCTCGCGATACAAGGTGTCGAAGGCTTCCATCACCAGCGCTGCCCACCGGGCCATGGTCACGCGCCGGTTCCAGTGCAGGCTTGACATCGCTGAGCTCCTGCATCAGGGGCAACGAGACAAGCGGTCGATCGGTTCGGCCGATCAGATACGGCTGGTCGTCGTTTGCCCAGTCGCAGAGGTAGTCGACGCCGGCCTCCGCCAGCAAGCCGGGCGTCCGCGTCGACTCGCTCTGCTCGGGGCTGAGCCACCCGCTTCGGCATGACGCCCGGCCGCGCGGAGACGGCATCGCACGCGGAACAGATGTAGGCCAGCTCGTCGGCTTCGGACATCTCGGCCGTGATGGCTCGGCGCTGGCTGACTCCGTGGGCGATGACTTCCCAGCCCCGCCGCCGGCATTCAGCGACGAGCTGCGGGTAGCCCTGCGCGGTGAGGGCGTCGACGGCCGCCGTGGCACGAATGGCGTGCGCGTCGAAGAGCTCGAACAGCCGGAAAATGCCGATGCGATGGCCGTATTCCCGATGCGTCACCGTCGGGTAGTCCGGCGGTGGCATGATCCGGAGCGGGCTCCGGTGCGTTGGCGGGTCGAACGTCCCGGACGGGGGATCCGCCTCGAAATGACCGAGGCTGACCACGAACGCCACCGCGATGCGGGCGCCGTCGGGCCACGTCAATCGCCCTCGCCTGACCATCGGCGACCATGCATACAGGCCGTGATCCATCCGGTACGCGCTCATGGCGCAGCCCTCTCGCCGCGCGCGAGGTGCTTCATCATCACCTCGTAGTGGTTGTCGAGGTAGAACTGGGCAATCTCCGCCGCCGTCGCGTACCAGACACCCTCGTGGCCGCGGACGTACTCGAGAATGCGATCGAGGGCGCCGATCCGGTGCGGATACCCGATGACCCACGGGTGCAGCACCAGGCACATGACCATGCCCTGGTCGGCGCCCTCGGCGTACAGGCGATCGAACTGATCCTTGGCGACCTGGAAGAACTCCTCGCCCTCCCAGGGACGCTGGAACATGACGAAGAGCGCGTCATTGAGCTCCATGGAGTACGGCACGGACACGAGCCGCCCGCGCCGCACCTTGATCGGTGTCGGCTGGTCGTCGTGCATCCAGTCGGCGTGATAGAGGAAGCCCAGCTCGGCGAGAAGGTCGGGCATGTGATGGCTGCCGCGGCTCAGCACGTTGGCGCCGCTCATCCGGCGTCCGGTGAGGTCGTGGAACATCCGGATGGCCCGCTCGTACCACGCCCGCTCCTCCGCCTCGGACAGGCCGCGCGGCTCGGGCAGGTCGTTGTAGAAGCCATGGAAGCAGAAATCCCAGTCCCGCGCGAGCATCGCGTCACGGATCTCCGGGAAGTGCTCGAGGACGGCGAGGTTGATGTTCACGGTGCAGCGGATTCGGTGCCGGTCGAGCACATCGAGCATCCGCCAGAAGCCCACTCGGTTCCCGTAGTCGCGGGACGCATAGGCGGGAACGTCCGGCGCGGGGAAGCCCGACCGTCCCACGCGCACCGTCGGCGGCGTGTACTGGTAGTACTCGACGTTCGGGATGACCCAGAAGGCGAGCCGCGCGTCGTTCGGCCAGCGGAGACGCGGCCGCCCGGCCAGCGGCGCGTAGTCAATCCGCGCGAGCAGTGATGGGGGCGCGTCCATGGTCGTGCGCGCTATTCCCGCGGCCCGGCGTCGGGCGACCCCATGGCCGCTCCGTACGCCGCGCCAAGCCACTCAACCTCTTCGCGCACCTCATTCACCGGAGCGACTCCATTTCAGATGCGAGTGCCATCCCGCAGTTCGCGCCCGCAATGCGGAAGTCAGGCTATCTCCCTCGGCTTCTCAGCGTCGGGTGCTGTCTCGCGATCCGCGGCGCGATGTGCAACACTACCATCCGCTCGCCTGTGCGAGCGCAGAGAATACATGACGGACGAAGAGCCCTCGATACAGCGTCGACTCGCCGCCATTCTTGCCGCGGACATCGCTGGCTACAGCCGGCTCATGCACGCGGATGAGGCCGCCACCGTGCGGGACCTCAAGGCCCATCAGAGCGTGATCCTGCCGCTGATCGGCCGGCACGGTGGGCGGATCATCGACACCGCCGGCGATGGCATCATGGCTGAGTTTCCCAGCGTCATCGGCGCCACCGAGTGTGCGGTCGAGATCCAGACCGTGATGGCCGAGCGCAACGAGGGGGTGCCCGAGAGTCGCCGCATGCGGTTTCGCATCGGGATCAATCTGGGAGATGTGATCCACGACGAGACCCGGATCTACGGTGACGGCATCAACATCGCGGCGCGGCTGGAGGCGCTGGCCGAGCCGGGTGGCGTGCTCGTTTCCAATACCGTCTACGATCAGGTCCGCGGCAAGCTGCCTGTCACCTTCGAGGATGTGGGCGAGCGGCAGGTCAAGAACATCGAGCAGCCCGTGCGGATCTATCAACTCCACATTCCGGGAGCATCCTCCAAGGCCGCCGTCGCTACGCTCGGCAGGCGCCTCGCCATAACGGACCGCAGGCGTTGGATCGGGTGGGGCTTGGCGGCGTTCCTGGTTCTCCTCGGGGCGGCAGGAGCATGGTGGATGGGCTCGCGCTTCTTTCCAAGTCAGCGAGCAGACAGCACAGAGGCGCCGCGTCTCTCAATCGTCGTGCTGCCCTTTAGCAACCTGAGTGGCGATCCGAGCCAGGACTACTTTGCCGATGGCATAACCGAGGATCTGACAAGTGATCTGTCGCAAATTGCTGGAAGCTTTGTCATTTCCAGGAACACTGCGTTCACATTCAAGGGCAAGGCCGTGGATGCCCGGCAAATTGGCCGCGAGCTGGGTGTCCGGTATGTGCTCGAGGGGAGCGTACGCCGGATGGGAGGCACCGTCCGCGTCAATGCGCAGCTCATCGACGCGGGCACCGGCGCGCATCTGTGGGCCGAGCAGATGGACGTCGATCAAGGCACGCTGGCGACCGTCCAGGACAACTTCGGCATCGCGAACCGACTGGCCAGGACGCTCAGTGTCGAGCTCGTCAATGTCGAGGGTCGCCGGGCGCAGCGCACTGACCCGGATGCGGTGGATCTCACCATGCGTGGCTGGTCGATCTTGAATGGCGGGCCGAACAAGGACGATGCGCAGAGGTCCGTCGAGTTGTTCGAGGATGCTCTTCGAATCGATCCCGACAATAGCCAAGCCGAGAGTCGGGCTCGCCCAGGCCCTCACTCTCGTCTACCGGAACCGCTGGGATCCCGAACCTGCCAAGGTGCTGGCCCGTGCCGACGAAGCGGCCACGCGGGCCATCTCCACCGCGCCGAACTATGCCCATGCGCACTACGTGAAGGCCGAGGTGCTCGGATTAGCCAACCGGTTTGATGCGGCGCTTGCGACGTACGACAGGGCCATCGCCCTTGATCGTAACCTTGCCGCGGCATACGTTGGACGGGCGCGAAACTTGAATGTGATTGGTCGGGCCGCAGAGGCATTGGCGCCTGTCGAGAGGGCGATACGGCTCAGTCCGCGCGATCCTGAGCTGTATGTCTGGTACTTTCGTCCTCTGCCACGCGAACACGCACTTGGCGCGCGACGCTCAGGCCATCGAATGGTGCCTCAAGTCGCTTGCGACCGGTAAGACGTACTACTTCGCCTACGTCGATCTCGCCTCTGCGTACGCCTGGCGGGGACAGAAGGCGGAGGCGGCGGCCGCGGTGGCGGAGCTCCTGAAGCTGAGGCCAGGGCTCACGGTGCAGACACTGGTGCAGGAAGGATCAGGAACTTCCGACAATCCAGCCTTCCGCAAGGAATTCCAGCGAATTGTCGAGGGAGCACGCAGGGCTGGGTTGCCAGAAAACTAGGCATCACGGGTTCTTCTCCGGTCGCGTCAGCGCGCGCAGCGCCCGCCACACGCGCTCGGGGGTCATGGGCAGCTCGCGCATGCGCACGCCCGTGAGCCGCGCCAGCGCGTTGCCGACGGCGGGGCTGACGGGGATGAGGCCGCCCTCGCCGACGCCCTTGGCGCCGAAGGGGCCGGCGCCGTCGCCGTTCTCCACGAAGAGCGTCTCCAGGCGCGGCGGCACGTCGCCGGCGCGCGGCACCCGGTAGCCCGCGAGGTCCGCGTTCAGGAGCTGGCCGCCCTCGTACACCATCTCCTCGAGCAGCGTGTGGCCGAGCCCCTGCATGACCGCGCCCTCGTCCTGGGCCTCGCACTGCTGGGGGTTGATGCAGCGGCCGACGTCGCTGACGGACGCGTAGGACCTCGATCGCGATGGCGCCCGTCTCCTCGTCCAGGGTGATCTCGGCGCCGCCCATGGCCACCTCCCAGAACGGCGTGCTGCCGCCCAGCGCGGCCTTCGTGCGCCCGGGCGCCACCACGCCGCGGCCGATGAGCTCGCCGCCGCGCATGCCGAAGTGGTGGTCGAGCAGGTCGGGATACGCGAGCCGCTGCTCGCCGCTGACCACGGCGCCGTCGAGCACGGTGAGACGCGCCGCCGGCTCGCCGAGCATGCTCGGCGGCGATCTTCCGGAGCTGGTCGACGACGTCCTGGGCGGCCTCCTGCACGGCGCGGCCCACCATCGTCGTCGACCGGCTCGAGCTGGAGGTCTGGTCGTACGGGGTGATGCTCGTGTCCGGCGGCACCACGCGGATCCGGTCCAGCGGCAGCGCGAGCACCTCGGCCGCGATCTGCGCCATGACGGTGCGCGCGCCCTGCCCCATCTCCACCGTGCTCACGAGCACGTTGGCGCTCCCGTCGGCGTGCAGGCGCACGATCGCCTCGGACACCGACGGCGCCACGCTCGCCTTCATCATGGCCGCGATGCCCTTGGCGCGTCCGGCGCCGCGGCGGCGCTCCACTGGATGGCCTCGGCCAGACGGCCCAGGCTCTCCTCGAGCTTGCCGTCAACCGGCGTGTCTCCGGGCGCGAACTCTTCGCCGTGCGCGAGCAGGTTCTGCCGGCGCAGGTCGACGGGGTCGCGTCCGAGGCGGTCGGCCGCCACGTCCATCATGGACTCCACGCCCCAGACGAGCTGCGGCACGCCGAAGCCGCGGAACGCGCCCCGGCGTGGTGTTGGTGTAGACGGCGTTGCTGTGGAGCTTCACGTGCGGGACGCGGTAGGGCCCGGTCGTGGTGTACGTCCCCTTCTGGATCACGCGCGGCGCGATGTCGGCATAGGCGCCGATGTCGTAAGTCGGCCTCGCAGGCGAGCGCCGCCATGCGCCCGTCGCGGTGGAAGGCGAGGGTGAGCCGCACGCGCGCGCTGCACCGGCGCACGGTCCGGAAGGCGTCCTCGACCGAGGCGAGCAGCCGCACCGGCCGGCGGGCCACGCGCGCGAGGGCGGCGGCCAGCGGCTCGAGCTTCGCGTAGGTCTTGCCGCCGAAGCCGCCGCCCAGGAGCGGCACGGCGATGCGGATGCGGCTGGCGTTGAGCGCGAACATCTTCGCCAGCTCCGAGCGCACCGAGAACGGGTTCTGCGTCGCCGCCCACACGGTGAGGCCGCCCTCGTCGTCCCACTGCGCCAGCGCGCCGTGCGGCTCCATGGAGTAGTGCTGGACGCGCGGGAACGTGTAGGTGTCCTCGAGCACGAGGTGGGCGCCGGCGAGCGCCGCCGCCACGTCGCCGCGAGTGTAGTCGAACTGGTGGCAGATGTTGGTCCCGGGCTTCGCCCGCAGCGAGGAGAGGTCCGAGAAGTGCCCGGCCAGCGGCTCGCCGGTGTGCACCAGCGGGGCGCCGGGCGCCAGCGCCTCCTCCAGCGTCGTCACCGCCGGCAGCTCCTCGTACTCCACCTCGACGAGGTCCAGCGCCTCCGCCGCCGTCGCCTCGTCCACCGCGGCCACCGCCACCACCGGCTCGCCCTCGTAGCGGACGACCTCGGTGGCCAGCAGGGGCCGTCGCGCAGCGCGGGCCCGTAGAACGGGTCGCAGAACGTGAGGTCGGACGCGGCGAGGACGGCGTACACGCCCGGCACCTCGCGCGCCGCGCCGACGTCCACGCGCAGCAGACGCGCGTGCGCGTACGGCGAGCGCAGCAGGCGCGCGTGCGCCATGCCCGGCAGCTCCATGTCGCTGAGATACCGCGCGCGGCCCGTGACCTTCTCGAGCGCGTCCGTGCGGCGCACCGACTGGCCCACGATCCTGCAAGCCGCCCGGACGGACGGTCATCGCGCCGCCGCCTTCGGCGTGGCGCACGCCAGGATGGCGTCGAGGATCTTCCGGTAGCCCGTGCACCGGCAGAGGCTGCCGCGCAGGTACTCGGCGACGCGTTCAGGCGTCGGCGACGGGTCCTCGGCCAGGAGCGCCTTGGCCGTGAGCAGCATCCCCGCCGTGCAGAACCCGCACTGGACTGCACCATGGTCGATGAAGGCCTCCTGCAGCGGGTGGAGCCGGTCGCCGTCGGCGAGCCCCTCCACCGTGGTGACCTCGCGGCCGTCGACCTCCACGGCGAGGTAGGTGCACGCGCTCACGGGCGCGCCGTCCACCAGCACCGTGCAGGCGCCGCACACCTGCATGTCGCAGGAGCGGCGCGCCCTTGAGCTGCAGGCGGTCGCGCAGCACGTCGAGCAGCAGCGCCTCCGGCCGCACCTCGAGGGCGACCGGGCGGCCGTTGACGGTGCAGCGGACGCTAGACGACGACCGTATGGGGATGACGCTCATGGCTCTCCCGGCCCGCCGCGCGACCGGCGGCCACCAGCAGCGCGCGCCGGACGAAGACGCGCGTCATGTCCCGCTTGTACTCGGCCGAGCCGTGCAGGTCGTCCACGGCGTCGACGGCCGCCGCCGCCGCGGCCCCGACCTCCTCGGCGCGCCGCTCCACGTCGGCCAGCGACCAGCCGTCCAGCCGCGCCTCGGCGCCGGCCAGCCGCTGGGGTCGCGGGCCCACGCAGCCGACCGCGATGCGCGCGCCCCGCACCGCGCCGCCCGCCACGGTGAGCGCAACGGCGACGCCGAGCGTGGGCCGCTCGTGCAGGCCGTACTTCACGTAGGCGCCCGCCGTGCCGGCCGGCCACGGCAGCAGGCGCACGGAGGTGAGGATCTCCTCGTCGCGGCGCGACGTCTCGTAGGGACCGACCACGAAGTCGCCGAGGGCCAGCTCGCGCTCGCCGGCGCGAGCGGCGAGCCGGACCGTGGCGTCGAAGAGCAGGAACGCGGTGGCGAGGTCGCTGTGGGGGTCGGCGAAGGCGAGATTGCCGCCGACGGTGCCGACGCTCCGGACGCGCACGTTCGCCACGTGGCGGGCCACGCGCGCGATCAGCGGACAGCGGGCATGCACCTCGGGGGCGTGCTCGACCGTGCGGTGCGTCGCCGTGGCGCCGATCAGGAGGTGGCCATCGTCGGCGCGGATGTCCGCGAGCCCGGGCAGCCGCTTGACGTCAACCAGGCTCTTCACGCGCAGGAGGCCTTCCTTGAGGATCAGGAGCAGTTCCGTGCCGCCGGCGTAGAGCGCGGCGTCGCGCCCTTCCTGCGCGAGGATCTCGGAGGCTTCCGCCACCGTCGCGGGCCGGTGCAGCGCGAAGGGCCGCAGCATCAGCCCTCCACCACCCGCTTGAGCCGGACGCCGAACTCGTCGATGAGCTCCTCCGCGCGCCGCTGGATGATGCCGTGGCCGAGGGCGCCAAGCTTGCCGAGGATCTTGCCCTCCGCCTCCACGCGCAGGCGGCTGCCCCCGTCGCGCGGGGCCACGACCAGCCGCACCGACATGGCGACGCTGGCGCCGAGGCTGCCGTCGCGCCCCTTGGCCTCGAGGGCGAGCGAGCCGGGTGGCGCGACGTCGACGATCGTGACCTGCATGGGGACGGAGAGGAGATCGGCCCCACGCGCTGGCTCATGTGCGCCTCGTAGCGCTTCTGCGGCTCTACCTCGCGCGCCTCCGTGCACCCCGGCAGGCACGCGACCATCCGCGGCACGTCCCACAGCACCGCCCACAGGCGTTCCGGGGACGCCGTCACGTCGAGGTCGCGCTCCACTCGCATCACGCCGCCATGGCGGGCCACGGCCGGCTTGCCCCAGCCGGGCTCGCTCACGAGTTCGCCATCGCGCATGATCACGCGCCCGCGAACGGCGTCAGGTGAAATCCGATGCGCACCAGAGTCCCTCGGCGTCGGAAATACGGAACGGCCTTCGAAGAGTGGTAGATTGCTACCAATTCCGACCAGGCATGTCAAGGAAGGCACTCGACCCCGCGCGTGCGAGCGCAGCGGGGAGGCCATCGTGGGCGCCGTGAAGACCGCCGCGGAACGCATCGCGCGCGGGTTGGACGCCGCCTAGGCGGCCGCCACCGGCCGGACGATCTCCTCGGAAATCATCTGCAGGTAGTCGATCCGCGCCTGCACCTCGCGCGGCAGACTGTAGATCGAGAGGCCGACACGCTCCAGTCCCATCGCCGCCGCCCGGCGCAGCGTCTCCACGCAGTCGCGCGGCGAGCCGTACACCGTCCAGTCGTCCAGCGCGATCTCCGGAGAGAGCTGCAGCGGGACCATTCCCTTCTCCTGCATCTCCCAGCGGCGGTACATCGCGAACGTCTTCTCGAGGTACTCGACGGCGGCGGTGCGGGCGGATTCCCGGTCCTTGCCGACGATGAGGCTGCGCGAGGCGCCCACGTGGCCGGGGCCAACGCCGGCCTGCTTCGCCCGCTCGTCGCGGAACACGGCGGCCAGCTTCTCGATGTCGCGCCACGCGACCTGGGGGCCGAAGAAGACGCCGTCGGTGATGCGGGCCGCGCGCCGGGTGGCGCCGTCGCTCTGGGCGCCCATCTCGAGCGGCGGATGCGGCTGCTGGAAGCACGTAAAGCCCATGCGCGCGCGCGTGAGCCGCGCGTAGCGCCCTCGAACGTGATCTCCTCGCCGCTCCAGAGCCGTTTCATGAGCGCCACCGACTCCTCGAGCTTCGGCACACGGTCCTTGCGGGCGAGCCCGACGGCCTCGAGCTCGGTCTCGCGATAGCCGATGGCCACGCCGACGTCCAGGCGGCCGTGGCAGATGTGGTCGAGCGTCGCGATGTTCTCGGCCGCTTCCACCGCGCTGACGATGGGCAGCAGGAGCACGGACGTCTTGAGCCGCATGGCGCCCGTCTCCGGCGCCAGGCGCGCGAGGATCGGGAACGGCTGTGGCCACACCGTCGGGTGCGACACCCAGTGCTGGCCGATCGACACCCACGCGAACCCCATGCGTGAGGCGGCGGCGACCACCGCGATGGCCTCGTCGATGATGCGCGTGGCCCCCGGTCGGTTGGACTCCAGAACGGTGTGAGATGGAACCCGATCTTCATGTCGCCTCCTTGGAACCCTGCTCTCTCTACATCGAGTGACGCGCGACTGTCAACTCGCGACGCGCACCGCTTGAATGACGACGAGCCCGATGCGTCGGGATCGTCAGAAGCTCGCACGCAACCGGTCCCTCCAGTACCGGTCGTCTGGCGCGCCGCCCCATCTCCGTGACATAGTCTCCCGGATGCCGAACCCGGCCGCCCAAGAGCGATACCACAGCTACGGGGCAACTCCCCTCACGGCTGCTAGAGTGCGGTCATGCAGCTCATCAATGGGTCGCATCTGGGGTCGCATCCTGGGGTCGCATTCTGAGGACATGTCTGCCAACTTGCCGTCCCGCCGCGGCATCCTGATGCCCCGAGAAGATCGAGGTCGCGTCGTCGATATGACCTGTAGCGGCTGCGGCTTCGAAGCGCCCGCCGATTTCGCGTTCTGCCCCAAATGCGGGGCCAGGCTCGCCGGCGCTCCCGCGCCCGCCCTCCGCCCCCGCCGACCACCGCGCCCGACAGCGACCGCCGGCCGGTTACCGTGCTCTTCGCGGATCTGGCCGGGTTCACGGCGCTCAGCGAAGCGCTCGATCCCGAGGACGTGCGCGCGATCCAGGGCGATCTCTTCCGTGAGATGTCCGAGTCGATCGACCGCTACGAAGGCTTCGTCGAGAAGTTCGTGGGCGACGCCGTCATGGCCGTCTTCGGCGCCCCCGCGCGCACGAGGACGATCCCGAGCGCAGCCTGCGCGCCGCCCTCCTGATGCGCGAGCGGATGGACACCGCTCAATCGCCGCTGGGAGCGGCGGGTGGGTCGGCCACTCGAGCTGCACATCGGGGTCAACACCGGGCCCGGTGGTGGCGGGCCGGATCGGCGCGACCGCCGACGCCGCCTACGCGGTGACCGGCGATACCGTCAACACCGCCTCCCGCCTCCAGAGTGCGGCCGCGGCGGGCGAGATCCTGATCAGCGATGCGACGTATCAGCTCACGCAGCACGCCTTCGCGTTCGCCCCGCGCGAGGAGATCCGGCTCAAGGGCAAGAGCGAGCCGGTGGCGGTGTATCGCCTCGCTGGGCCCGCTCACGGCCCCGCGCTCGGCCCGCGGCCTCGAGGGCCTGGGACTGGCCGCGCCCTTCGTGGGCCGCGAGCGCGAGCTGCGCCAGATGGAAGCGGCCTTCGACGAAGTGCGGGCGGGACGCGCCCAGGTGCTCAGCCTCATCGGCGAGCCAGGGGCCGGCAAGTCGCGGCTGCAGCGGGAGTTCTTCGCGCGCCTCGAGGGAGCCGGCCGCCTCGAGGGCACCACGATCCGGCGCGCGACGTGCTCGGCGCTGGGCGAGCAGACCTACGGAGCGGCGGCCGCGCTCCTGCGCGACGCCTACGGGGTGGCGCACGGTGATTCCGTCGAGGTCGCCCAGGAGCAAGCTCGCGGCGGGCCTGGAGACCCTCGGAGTCGGCGCGGAGGATACGCGCGGCGATGGTGGCCGCGCTCGCCCGGTTGCTCGGGCTCGAGCAGGACGATGCTCGCATTCGCCATCTGGAGCCGGAGCAGCTCAAGCGCCAGATCTTCATGGCCACCTCCGCCCTGGTGGAGCGACGGCTCGCCGCCGGCCCCCTCGTGCTGGTCGTCGAGGATCTGCACTGGGCCGACGCCGCCTCCATCGAGCTGCTGGGCGCGGTCGCGGATCGGCTCGCCGATAGTCCGCTCCTCGTCCTCCTGATGTATCGGCCGACGCTCGACCGGATGCGCTGGGCACGAGCCGGGCACCGCACATCGGAATCGAGGTGACCGCGCTGTCGGGGTCCGACAGTGAGGACCTGCTGGCGGAGTGGTTCGGGGACTCGACGCCGCACTTCCCGGAGCGCCTGCGGGCCCAGATCCTGGAGCGGGCCGGCGGCAACCCGCTGTACCTCGAAGAGGTGGTGCGTGCCCTGGTCGCGGACGGCCTGCTGGTCCGCGACAGCCTGGCGCTGGCGGTGCACCGCGGAGGCGGCGACCGCCCAGGTGCCCGCCACCCTGCACGGGCTGATGCTCTCGCGCGTGGACCGGCTCGAGCGCGCGGAGCGGCAGGTCATCCAGGAAGCGGCGGTGATCGGTCCCCGCTTCGAGGTTCCGCTGCTGAAGGCCGTCTCATCTGAACCCGCCGCGGTGGACGCGGCGCTCGACGCGCTCGTGGGCGCCGATCTGGTGACGCCGGGACCCGATCACCGGTTCCGCCATGGGCTCCTCCAGGAGATCGTGTACCAGAACATCCTCGTGGCGCGTCGCACCGAGCTGCACAGCCGGGTCGGCGCCGCCCTCGAGACCCAGGGCGTCGGCAACCCGGAGAGTCTCGAACGGCTGGTGGCCCTCGGCCACCACTGGGCCCTCGGCGCCGACAAGCGCCGGGGCGCGGGCTACCTGATGGCGGCGGGCGATTGGGCGCGCGGGATGTATGCCAACGCCGATGCGATCCAGCACTATCAGCGGGCGCTCGATGCCCTCGAGCACTGCGACGCGGTCGGAGACGGAGCGGCTCGTGGCCCGGGAGCGCATGGCCGACCTCCTCGGCCCGACCGGACGGCGGGGACCGCGCTCGGCGAGTACGACATCGTCGAGGCCGGATACCGCGCGGCGGGGACGCGCCGGCGCAGGCGCGCATCCTTCGCAAGATGGGGGCCTTCACTGGGACGCCGGCGTCCGCGCGCGAGCGCTCGAGTGCTTCGAGGCCGGGCTCGCCCTGCTCGACGGCGATCGTGAGCACATCGAGCGGGCGCACCTCTACCAGGAGATGGGCCGGCTGGCCTTCCGCAGCGGCGACAGCGAGCGGGCCGTCGAGTGGGCGGAGCAGGCGCGGCTCCACGCCGAGCGGCTCACCGCCGACCCTGCCCTCGATGCGGACGGGCGCGTGGAAGCGGCGACCGCCGCCGCGCAGAGCCACAACACGCTCGGCGTCGCCTTGGCCCGCCTGGGCCGGCTCGAGGAGGCGGTCGAGCACATCGAGCGCAGCGTGGCCCTCGCCCGGGACAATGGGCTGTTGCAGGCGGCCTGTCGCGGGCTGGCCAACCTGAGCGTGCTCTACAGCACGCTCGATCCGGCGCGGGCGATCGAGACCTGTGCGGCCGGCCTCGAGATGGCCAAGAAGATCGGCGACCTCGGCTTCCAGTCGCGCCTCTACGCGAACCTCGCGGTGGCCTACTGCGCGCTCACCAACCGCTGCGACGAGCAGGGCGTGGGCGCGGCGCACGCCGCCATCGATCTCGACCGGCGCCTCGGGCAGCTCGATCACCTGGCGGTGCCCCTCATCGTGCTCGGGCAGATCTACCAGTGTCACGGCGATCCCACCCGCGCGATCGCGCACTACCAGGAGGCGCTCACGCTCGCCGAGGAGATCGGAGAGCCCCAGCTGCTGTTTCCCTGCTACGATGGCCTCGCCACCGTCCACCTGGATCTGGGCGACGATGGCCTGGCCGAGGAGTTCATGCAGAAGGCCCAGGCGGTGTGCGAGCGGGCCGGGCTCGAGCCCGAGGCGCTCGTGGTGCTGCCGTTCCTCGACTGACTCGATCGACTCGAAGACAAGGAGACACTCGTCATGGCATTCACGCCCTTGCGCCCCGGTGATCCCGCTCCCCACTTCGCGCTGCCCGCGGTCAACCGAGAGGGGCAGGTCTCGCTCGACGACTATCGCGGTCGCAGTCCGGTCCTCGTCGCCCTGTTCCGCGGGCTGCACTGCCCCTTCTGCCGGCGCCATCTCGTGCAGCTGGGCACCACGCAGGACAAGCTCAAGGCGGTCGGCGTGGAGACGATGGCGGTGGTCAACACCCCGGCGGAGCGCGCGCGGCTCTACTTCAAGTACCGCCCCGCGCGGGTGCTGCTCGCCGCGGATCCCGAGGCGGCGACGCACCAGGCGTTTCGCCTGCCCGCCGGCGTGATCGTCGAGGACGAATCGGCAACCTCGTGGCCCCAGAGCGCCACCATGGGCCAGCTCCTGGCGACAAGGGTCAATCCCACCGGGGAGCTGCCCGAGCCGCAGAATGTCTTCACGGCCATGGAGACCCTGAACAAGAAGGACGGGTTCGAGATGACCGATGCCGATCAGCAGATCGCGCACGCGCACGGCACCCAGATGGGCGGGCACTTCCTCATCGACCGGGACGGGATCGTGCGGTGGCTGCAGATCGAGGCCGGCGAGCGGATCGGCGACATCTCGCAAGTTCCCGAGCGACGAGGAGATCCTTCGGGCGGCGCGGGACCTCTAGGCCGGTCCCGATCCTCCTCGGACCATCTGAGCCGACCTCGTCGCGCTTGATCGACTCTGGTCGAAGGCCAGACTGAGGCCGGGCTGTCCGGTACGGCCAGCCGGCCCTTTCCGGTCGGCTCGCCGCCCCTCCCTCCGCTCCTGCGACACCATCTGACTGCGCGTGGCCGTCCCAGCTCTGCGAGAGCTCGAACCTCGCCGCGTTCGCATGCTGGAAAACGACACAAATCTGGACACAAGCTCAACGCAGGCAGAATTTCGAAGCAGACAACTTGAACCGCTGACACCATGAGAAATTCCTCGGGGCGGCCGACAGTCTCTCACCTATCATGACCCCGTGAAGAAGCTCCTCGTTGTCGTGCTCGTGCCGCTGGCCGTGCTGGCCGCGGTGGGCGCGATCGCCTATGTGCTGCTGATCGGTCCGATCTTCGCTCTGCCCGTAGGGGTGGCCGTCGCCGAAAGTGCCCTGGCCACCGACGACCTCATCCTGCTCGCCGGACTCAATGTCAAACACATGGTATTTCTGGAGCGGTGGTTTCTCGGGCGCCCGGTGATCAGCGTGAGCAATGGGCGTCCCCTGCCCGAGGCGGCGGATCGCGGCATCGTCGATCACCTGCGGGCCGCCCAGGTCGATCCACGCGGCGACGTCGATTACGCTTTCCTCGCGCTCTATCCGGCGGACGGCCCGACGCCGCACCGGGCGGCGGTTCTCGTCGGCCGCTTCGACCCTGCGGCCATCAAGGCCTACGTGGAGCGCGACCTCCACGGCACCCCGCGCTCGGTGGCCGGTATTCCGTCCTACGAGGTCAGCGTGACCGACTCGGCTACCTGTCAGCCCGGTCCGGTGTGGATGCTCACCATGGAGTCGAGTTGGATCCTCATCGCGGATCCGTCATCGCACGCCACGCTCGTGCCTCGTCTCATGAACCCCCGCGCGAGGCGCGGGCTGAGCTTGCCTGGTGGCGTGCCCTCAGCAGGGCCGACGTGCTGAGCGTCGGGGTGTGGAACCTTCACGGGTTCGAGAGCGCCGTTCCCAAGTCGCCGTGGCAGGGCTCGGCCGCCGCCCTTGCCGGGGAAGCCGATGTCTTCGAACGGGTCTACGCAGGCGTGGGAGTGAAAACGGTGCCGCCCAAGGTCGCCCTCCGTCTCGTCATGGATGCCGCAGAAGCCGGCCGCGGCGCCCAGAGAGTCAAGGCCTGGGAGCAAACGGTCCGCGACTCGAGGGCGCACTGGGCGGAGACCATGCCGAGCGTGGCCAGCCTGTACGACAGCTTGAAGATCCGCACCCGCGGGCCGCGCACGGTGGTGGACGGCACCATCAACCGGAAGCTGGCCACCGATTCCCATCGGGTCGTCACCGAGGCCCTGGGCGCGATGCTGAGCGGGTTCGGGGTCCGCGTGAACGAACCCGGCGTGGCCCCAGCGGCCGAGCACATCGATTCCGACCCCGTCATCTTCACCGCGTCGGTGACGCCAGAGACGCTGCCGGCCTATGACCCTCGCGCACAGTTTGCCGAGGAGGTCGACCAGATCACGGGGCCCTTCGGGCTGCGGGTCGATCAGCTACGTCTGGGCGGTGAGCCAGGGGTGGGCCTCGAGCTCGTGGTCGAAGGCTTCGCGAATGCGGTGCCGAACATCAGCGGCCACGACGAGCGCGCGCGGCTCGTCATCGACAGCGTGAAGGGCACCTCAGGGCAGGAGTTGCTGCGGCCCGAGGCCTGCGGCCGGGAGCGCAACAGCCAGCCCGCGGCCTTCACGAGGTCCGATGCCCGCCGGCTGGAAGCCGTGAAGAAGCTGCGGCTGATCAGTGGAGCCGATCCCCGCGCGTTGCGGAGCGTGTCGGGCCGCGTCCAGCTTCGCCTCCCGACGCGGACGGACGTGGCGACGCTGCGGCATCCCGCCCCGGGCGCCAAGGTGGAGAAGCACGGCGCGACCTTCACCGTCACCAAGGTGCAGGGGGCAGCGTGGGATATCAGATCACGGGCGCCCGCGATCGAGTTCTCGACGTCCGGGCGCTCAATGGTACGGGACAGCCCCTGGCATCTTCGAGCAGCTTTGCGTCGGACTTCCTGTTCGGAGACGGCCTCTCAGGGCAAAAGAACTATTCCGGCGTCGTGGACCGCCTGGAGATCACATTCGCCACCGAGGAAAAAGCGGTCGAGCTCCCGTTCGTCCTGACCGACTTCTCGTTCGCGGGAAACCCGGTGGGGGCCCGCTCGACAAGACACCACCGTTCCGGCCCTACAGCCATGAAGCGCTCCGGCGCGACTCCTCGCGAAAGCCTCTGCTGGTACGGACCATGCCGGAGCCCCCAGGGCCGTCACAGTGCTCGAGCGCTTCGAGCTCTCGCTCGACAAGGTACAGCCCTTCTACGCCCTCAGGCTCGATTTCACGTTGCGAAGTCCGGAGGCGCCGAATTTCCAGTCGGCCTTCACGGTGGGAGAGCTTCGGCTCACGCGGCTCGGGCTCAGGGATGGTACCGTGATTCTCCCGCCGGCCGCCGGCGCGGCGACGGCGGCAGCCGCCGTGCGCTCGAACTGGGACCGCGCCGTTCACTTTGCCAGTGCCCCCAAGGATGGCGTGCTGTCGACCTCGGTGAGCTTCTACATCGATACGGATGCCAGGCCCGAGGACCTCAAGAGCGTGCAGGGCAGCCTGACGATGCACTTCCCCAGGGCCTTCGACACGTTGGCACTCGAGGATCTGACCGTAGGCCGGCAGGCTCAACGACGTGATCTCACGGCCACCGTCGTGGCGAGGAGCCGCAAGAGCCTGACCATTGAGACCAACAAGGACGGCGAGCGCGTCTACTATATCCGGCTGTTGGGGGCGATGGCCAGCCTCTGGCGTTCACCGGCCCGAACATCACCGCCGCGCCGGACGGCGCGTGGCGCTTCGAGCTCTCGCCGCTTGGCCACCCGGCACGGGCCGAAGTCATTTTCGCCGGGGACCTGGAGCGCCAAGTCTACCCGATAGCCCTCACGCTCAAGTAGAGAGGAACGCTCAGTGGCAGGTCGCGTCACGGAGACTGACAATATTTGGACGGGGGCCGCCGACCGCGGTCAACCCGCGGCGCGACCTTCTCACGCGCGCGACACGAGGATCTGCTGTCAAACCATGATTCTGGGCATGGAATCGCCGCTTGAAGGGCGTGCTGGCGCTCTCAGGAAGAGGGGTGAGAGGGTGGCACGTCCCTTGCGTTCCTCGCAAGGCGATGACACGGCACGGTCGGCTTTCGCAGGTGATCGCAATCGGCGCCCTTGCCGCTCTCGCGCTCGGCGGCTGCGCGTCGACCCCCGTGTCCGAGGCGCCGGGGATGAGCGGCTGGGAGAGCCAGCGCCGCATCGTGATCGATCGCATCCTCGGCTCGACGGTGCAGATCGTCCTGGAGCGGGAAGGCAAGCGCGTCCGCAGCGGCTCCGGTGTGGTGGTGGCCGGGCGGCCGTCGGCGACGGGCGCCGCGTGCTTCGTCCTCACGAGCGGGCACACCCTCGACATGACCGCCGCAGATAGCACCGTCCACGTCCTGCTGAAGCGCCACCGCGGCTCCGGCACGAAGGTTCCCGCCACGGTGCTGGCGTATCACGACGCCGACGACGTCGACGTCGGCCTGCTGTCGATCGACATCGACGATTGCCCCGGCGTGACGATCGGGCGTTCCCCGACATCGGCGACGAGGTCTGGGTCGTGGCCTTCCCCTGGGGCGGCAACATGAACCTGGTCGGCGGGGTGATCAGCCAGGTCGGTCTCGAGGACGCGTCCATGCCCGAAGGGGCGCCCCAGCTGATGGTGGACGCCTCGGTGAGCTATGGCGCGAGTGGCGGAGGTGTCTACAGCGCGCGGACCGGCAATCTCGTGGGGCTGATCGAGGGCTACCGCACGGCTCGCGTGTCCTTCCAGGTCGACCGTCACACCGGCCAGATCGACGTGCCCGTACCCGGCGAGACCTACGTCGTCTCTCTCGCCCAGATCCGGCGGTTCCTGGCCGCGACCGGCCATGCCGGTCTCCTGGGGACGACGCGCGCGTCCGCCGGCGCGCACCAGTAACCGAGCCCTTGGCCTTGCCGGGACGAAGTCGAAGTAGGTCCATCAGCGCTCTTCGGTCATCCGCTCGGTCGCGACGATGCGGCCGTTGAGCGGCTGCACCGGCCGGTTGTTCCCCTGGATGATCGCGCGGAATCTCTGAATCTGCTCCGCCGACAGGCGCACCGGCGTCTGCATGACGAACCATCGCACCCCTTCCGAGCAGGGAGGAGTGGTGAGCGATCCGTCGTAGCGGTAGGTGGCGCGATTCGCCGGGAGTAGAGCGTCGACGTCCACCAGCACGTGTTCGAGGTGGACCTCGCTCCCCTTCTGCGCCGGGAGATGGTCCCAGACCGGCGCGAAGGCCGCATTCGATTCCCCTCCTCGATGAAGACGCCGATGATCGCCAACCGGCCTTCCGCCGACTTGTGCACCAGGTGCATCTCCATGGGAAACGCCGGCCGCCGAGGGTGTGCTCGCTCGGGCTGTGGAAGTGGTATTGCAGCAGCGGGAAGGACTCTCCGGCGATCGTGAGGCTGTCGGCCTCCGGGTAGTCCACCTGGATCGTGTGCCCGGTGTTCTCCACGTCGGCCTCGTGCTGGTGATGCGCGATCCGGAGGACGGCCGGTCGATACGAAGCGCTCATCTCAGGCACGACCGACGGAGCCGCGGCGACGATGTCGATCGGCGACTGACTCCGCCCTTCGCCGCAGGCGCTGAATTCCGTGCTGAGCCGGCCCCACGCCGCCGGCCCGGCCTCCTCCCCGTAATCCCAATGCGGGCCTCCATGCTCCGCCGGTGCAGCGACCGCCGCCGGGGCGGGGACGCCACAGACGCGGGAGGCACAGCCCGCTGACACGCACCCAGAAGCGGGAGCAGAGCGCACAGCAGCACGGCCGGAATCACGAAATGTCGGGATGTCATCACCTGCACCTCCTGGCGTCGTGTCGTCGCGCGTGTCTGGAAGAGTCTCACTCTTAAGAGGACAGTCAACACTAGCCCCTCCGGCAGCCGTTGCCTCCCTCGTGGCCCCGTCCTCATGACGCAATCTGCCAGACTCAGACGCGGGCCGCCCGAGGAGCCGATGCCACAGACCGGCTGTGCCGCTATATCTTGCGCCCGCCCTTTGCGCCGAGTCCCGCGCCCCCTGCCCGAATCCTGATCGGCACTGCGAGGGCGCGATGGACGCCGTCGTGCCTGCGCGGCGAGGTGACATCCACGCTGATCCGGCCGGCCGCGTGCCGGTTGACGGGGGCAGTGTGCCAGCTTAGGATGCCGCCCAGCCGGGCAGGCTGGTCGGCACGCGAGGAGGCTGCTAGTGTGCGCTGTGGCGACGGGCTCCTGGGGTGCCTGGGGCGGCCCGCGTCCGAGCGTGTGGCCGACTATGTCGCGGTGACGGGAAGCCGGGGCGGGGCAGCCGCGCCCAGAGGGCGTGTTCATGTTGCCTTGCAGGCCTGAAGTCCGGAGCCCGACGTCTGAGGTCGTCGGCCGCGCCACGATAACGTGCTTCATTCGTTGAAGTCGGCCTCGGAAGAGGTCCAACAATCAGGACGAAAGGACGCGCCATGCGCCGGTACGCCGTGGAATTCATCGGGACGTTCTTTCTCGTCTTGACGATCGGCTGCACGGGGCTCGCAGCGGCTCCGGGCGTGATTGCTCCGCTGGCCATAGGGGCCGTGCTGATGGCGATGATCTACGCGGGCGGCCACATCTCGGGCGCCCATTACAACCCGGCAGTCACGCTCGGGGTGTTCCTGCGGGGTCGGTGTCGTGCCTCGGACGTGCTGCCATACTGGGGGCGCAACTGCTCGGTGCCGTCGGTGCAGCCTGGATCGTCGGCTTCGCCCTTCGGGGCAAGCCGGTGAGTCCATTGCGTTGCCCCCGTAGTTGGGGCGTTTCTGGCCGAGTTCCTTTTCACGTTTGCGCTGGTGTACGTCGTGTTGAACGTGGCCACGGCCGACGCAACAAACGGGAATTCCTACTTCGGTCTCGCTATCGGCTTCACGGTCCTGGCTGGCGCATTCGCCGTCGGCCAGGTGTCGGGAGCGGCCTTCAACCCGGCCGTCGCCATCGGCGCCTCGATCCGGGGCCTGCTCCCGTGGTCCAACTTTTGGCTCTACGTCGGTGCGGAACTGCTGGGAGGGGCCGCGGCGGCGTTCGCCTTCAAAGCGCTCAACCCAACCAGCCGGTCCGGGACCGCATAGTACCGGGCAGCAGCCCGGCAAGTCCCGGGGGCAGCATTGCTCCGGCGAGGCGCACCGAAACGTCACGGGGCAGGCCAAGAATCCTGGAATGACCCCTATCTTCGGCGGGCGCGGCGGTCGAGGGCGGAGCCCCAGGCGGCGAGGAAGGTCGTGAGGAAGGCGTGCTCTTTCGCCGGCTCCACCGCCAGCGGGGCCAGCGCCATGGCCGTGGCGAGGGCGACATGGTAGCCCTCCGCCCGCGACGCCGTCGCGCGGCGGTAGGCCGGATGCGCCTCGTTGATCCAGACCGTCGTCTCGACGAGGCGCGCCAGTTCCCGATCGTCCGGCCGCGGCTCGAACTGGATGCTGAGCCCGTAGCGGCCCGGCCTGCGCGTGCTGCCTGTCGAGGGCGTCACCACCTCGGCTGGCGGTGGTGCTGGTGCGGCGGGCTCGGCTACGCCCGGCGGTGGCTCCGCTGCTCGGCCGGGCCTCTGGCGCCTCATCCGGCGCGGGCTCGGCCGGCGCCGCGGCGAGCGGCGCTGGCGCGGCCGAGGGCTCGAGCATCCCGGGTCCGCGCCCGGTCGGCAGCGAGCGCTGACCTCCCGCGCGGCGCTCAACGAGGGCGGCCAGGAGCGGGAACTCTTCGGCGAGGTCCACGAGTACGGCCTCGAGGTCGCGCTCCACGGGCCGCGCTGCGCGCCGGCGCGCCTCGGCGGCCGCTTCGCGAAGGTCGCCCCATTCGGCGAGCTGGTGCGCCACGCTTTCCTGGATCGCCTTGCGATAGGCCAGGTAGACGGCGCCGCGCGGCCCCGTCCGAATGAAGTCGACCTTGTTGAGCGTGAGCGCTTGGGCCAGCGCGGGCACCTCGATCAGCCCGCCGACCCGATCCGGCGAGGAGGGCGCCAGGCCGAGCCACTCCCAGCCGCGCTTGATCACCTTGCCGAACGTGCTGATGGCGAGACCGCGGCGCTCTTCCCGCAGGGGCAGCTGGTCGCGCACCAGGTAGCCGGAGGCCACGGGCTTCCGCTTCCGCGGCAGGCGCACGGCGATAGGCGCCCGCTCCGGGGCCTGCCACGCCTCGGGCGCGAGCGGCCGGTCGTTGACGGTGAAGCGCACGCCGCGCGGGTAGTGCTCGGTCAGGATCTCCGACAGGTCGGGATCGAGCAGCGGCTGGAAGTGCCGTCGGACCGCCGCCTCGATGAAGCCAGGGTCGAGGAGCGGCGAGAGCGGGTTCTTGAGGCGAAGGCGCACGGCCGTGCCGTGGGCGGCCGCAACCAGGCCGGGCGGTGGGATCCACTTCCACGGCGCCCGATGACGCGAAGAGAGGTGCCAGCTCGTGGCCGCATGGTGACGACCGCGCCGGGTCTCCGTCACCACTTCCTCGGAGACGAGCAGCCCGATCTTGATCCCCACCCCAGCGAAGCCGATGCCCTCCCCGCGCACCTTCGTGGTCGCCGCCACGTCATGGTACTGGGCGAGGTCGCGGCGGCGCATGCCGCCGCCATCGTCGAGGATGGTGAGCGCGCTCTCAACCGGGTCGGCAGTAAAGGTCAGCACTGCTGCGCCCGAGTCGATGGCATTGGCGACGATCTCGGTCAGGATCGTCTCCTCCGCAGCGCCAGGATAGGCGTCGCGGAGATCATCGAGAAGATGCAGGAGATCGACGCGCGTTTCGCCCACCGCCTCATTAACCCCGCTTAGGCGTGGATGATCAAGTCCCCGATCGGCCCCAGGACGAAATGCCGCGGTGAGAGGCCTCTCGCACGGCTGCAATACCCGGGAAAGCACTATCCGAATCGCGTCGACTCCGGTGGACCTGGCCGACGCGGACGCCGCGCTCCGCGACCGCGTTCACCGCGAGGGCATCCTGTGGATCGCCTCCGGCCGCGACGCTCGGGAGCTTGCCGTCCGCACCGCCCCCAGCAAGATCGAGCGTGACGCCGCTATCCAGCGCTTCGAGTCCGGCGGCGTCCGCCGCGCCCTGGGCCCGGTCCCGCGACATATGCCCCACTCGGACGCGGGCCGCCGAGGAGCCGCTGCCACAGCAGCTTGTCCCTCCTAAACTTCTACTAGGAACCATAGATGCTCCCCGAGACCCTCATGCAGTCGGTCCGGCATTGCCTCTTGGCGAGGGCTCCTGCTTTCTGATCGCTGCCACCAGGTCTTTTGACCCTGATCCCCATCGGGAGATGGACTTGATGGCCTCGGTGAATGGGATGTCGACTAGATGCACGCGCTCTCGGCTGAGGATGTAGACGGCTCCGGCGAACGGTGTGGGCACAGACGGCACGAACACCGTGAAGCGGCCGTCGTCGAGTTCCTCGACAATGAAGGCCGGAACGAGCGCATCCTCGATCTCGGCGAGCACCGGCTTCCACACGTTCTCGTCGCTCTCGCCCGCGAGCCGCTGGCTCAGGCCGCGAAACAGCGCATAGCCGGGAAGCCTTCCAAAGAACGACATCTCCATCCGCTCTCGAACCGCTCGTCCCGCCCGCGTACGCACGGCAGAACCCACCGCAAAGCAAATGATCAGCACTACCACCAGCGACAAGAAGTTCTCAGCCGGCACCCAGTCCGGGAGTAACGCTGCAATCGGCCGTAGCAAGCCCACGACCGACTGCATCCCCTTGAGCAGCACCAATACGGCGAGGTAGATTGGCAGCAAGACGAGCAGGCCACCGACAACTGCGTTGACAACGAACTCGCGTGCATACTTCATTTTCAGGCCTCCGTTGATCGCCAGATGGGCGAATCGCCCGTCGAACCTGGTGAGAAATCTGGACATGTTGTCGCACGAATAGTCGTTGCGCAGCGCAGATTCACTATCGACGTTTTCCACTGCTACGACTCTCCGAGCGGCGAGCCGTGCACACGATCTCTTTCTTGCGGGTGCGCCTCAGGGCTGCGAGGACCCCTATCTCCCCCTCCTCATCACAGCGCCAGACTTTGGACGAGGATAGTCAACACTAGGCCCCTCCGGCAGCGGTTGCCCCCTCGGAGTCCCCGTCCCCATGACGTAATTTGCCACACTCGGACGCCGGCCGCCCCAGGAGCCGATGCCACAGCAGCGTGCTCGCCCCGCCCGCCGGGCCTCGGCCTCACGCTACCGCGCGACTTCGTCAAGCGGATCACGGTTCCCGCGTAGTTCGTTCCAGGGGTCCCCCGCCCCCGGCACCCGGCAAAAACGGCGCTCCACTCCGCCGACCCGGCGCGGAGCTTCCTGCCCGGATCCGATGTTCCTCCACGGCTTGCCCTCCGTCACCCGCGGCATGTCGATTGCATCGCTCCGAGGAGTAGAGAATTCTCAGCGACTCGGAGAAACGAAGGAGAGATCGCGTGAGGACGAGCGAGGAGACCGCGTCAGTCGGTTGCGACTTGCGTCGGCACGACGCGGCGTCGCGCCGAAAGGCGGGCCGCCCCCACGGTGACCAGGGTGGGGATCAGAAACATGGCGAACACGGTTCCCCAGCGGGCGAGGCGCTCCGTCCAGCCGAGCGTCCCGGGCAGAAGTTGCGCCCCCGCGTAGATCAGCAAGGACAGCGCCGCGCTGGTGAAGTAGGCGGTCGGCAGTCCCAGCATCCAAAGCTTGAACCACCAGACCCGGCTGGCGCGAAACTGCGCCAGCCCGAAATGGGGATTGCACACGAACCACAGGAAGTCCCAAAATACCGCGAGGAGGAAGAACAGCGCGAGGATCTCGGCCTCCCGCTGTAACGAGAAGCCGACGTACATCATCGGAAGGTGCATGAACAGCAGGATGAAGAGCAGCAGGAAGACATGATACCCGGTGATCGGCTTGCCCGCCCAGCGCAGCACCGCGGGGTCTGCCAGCGCCACGTCGGCAGCTTCTCGGCCCATCCGTGCGCGCCCTCGATCTGGATCTCGAGCTGCGCGAGTACGAACGCAATCGCGAAGAAATAGAGGCCAATCGCCAAGGTCATCTCGCTCTCCTCCGCGCCCCACTATCGCGCACCCGGCTGTGGCGGTCAACCTCGGTCCCGTCGGAGCGCATCTGCCGCACCGGCCGCCGCCCGGCCCTCACCTGCGGTGACGGAGTCGTCGCCGTGATGGCATTCGAATCGGGCGTCACCGCGCTCGTGGCGCTGGGCCTGCTCGTCGCCCTGATCCAGGCCCTCGCGCAGCGTGCCCTGATCCAGGCTCCGCCGCCTCCGGTGCCCCGCGAGCTCCCGGCCATCTCCATCCTCAGGCCCCTCAAGGGAGTGGACGCCGACCTCGAGGAGAACCTCCGGAGCCTGTTCCGGCTCCGGTATCCGGCATTCGAGATCATCCTCGGGACGGAGGACCCGGACGACCCGGCCCTGCCGGTCGCGCGGCGCGTGGCGGCCGAGTTCCCGCGCGTCCGGTCAGTGATCCTGAGCGGCGCGACGTCGATCGGCTTCAATCCCAAGGTGAACAACCTCGCCAGCCTCGCGTCCGGCGCGCGCCATCCGCTGCTCCTCATCAGCGACAGCAACGTTCGCGTGCCCGACGACCATCTCCGCGACCTGGTGGCCCATCGCGCCCGGGCGGGCGGCGGGCTGACCTGGTCGCTGTTTCGCGGCGTGGGCGGGCAAGGGGCTGGGGGGATGCTCGAGTCGCTCGAGCTGAACGGCCCGATCATGGGCGGATCGAGCGCGCTCGCCCGGCTCTTCAAGATTCCCTGCGCGGTCGGCAAGTCGATGCTGATCCATCGCGACGACCTGGCTGCGATCGGCGGCTTCCAGTTCCTCGGCCAGTTCCTCGCCGAGGACCAGATCTGCGCGGAGGAGCTGGCGCGGCGCGGGCGGCCCGTGGTTGTCACCGGCCACCTGATCGACAACGTGCTCGGGCGGCGCACCCTGCGGGAGTTCGCCGGCCGCTACCTGCGATGGGCGCGGCTGCGCCGTCATCTCGCCCCGGCCGCCTACATCGGCGAGGGCCTGCTCAACCCGGTGTTCGTCTCGCTGCTGGGGGCGGTGGCGTTCCGCTCGGCCCACTCCGCCATCGTCGCGGGCGTTGCGCTCGCGGGGATGTCGCTCATCGGCGCATTCGCCGAGCACTGGCTGGGCCTGCGGCGACCTGCCTGGGTCTATCCCCGCTCCACCTCGCGCTCAGTGTGCTGCGCGGGGTCCTCTGGTTCGTCCCGCTGTTCAGCCGCACGGTGATCTGGCGCGGGAACGCGCTGGCCCTGACCGCCCGGACCCGGATCGAGCTCAGGAAGCGCGCGGGCGCCGCAGGCGCGCCCGCCATTCGCTAGCGTCGCTCGCCTCACTAGATTCCACTCGACGCGAGACGCGCCCCACTAGAGCCTGGCATCATCTTGCCATGGCTTCTTGCCCGGCGCGAGTGCTCGTTTATGGACGGCCCGTGCGAGCGGCCTCGGCAGCGCACTCGTGGTCAGGACGGCACGGGGAGCCGCCGGTCAGGTGCTGGAGCGCCTGGGCGCGGCCCACTGATGCACCGGGCGCCTCGCCGGCATCGACGTGCCCCCGGCCTGCGCCCAGTGTGGAGGCCGCCTACGCCTGATCGCCACACGCTGCACGATCCGCGGTCGTCCGGACGATCCTCGCGCACGACGCGCTCTCCCCGCGGGAAGGTCCTTCATGGCCTTGCGAATCAGCGACCTGGCGCTGGCTGATCGGGTCGGCTCTGGGCGCGCCTGGACGGCCGGCGTGCCTGCGTCTGAGGCGACCATGTCACGTGCGGACGGGGCCATCAGGGGGCGACCGCCGGCCGATTGGCGGCTAAAGTGTGGCTGGCCTCTCCCCGTTGCTGCTCAGCGTCGGCCGTGCTCCCGTCGACCCGCGCGGCGACCGCTCATGTTCGGCGGCTCCGGGGGCGCCGGAAATGTCACGGCACCTACAACCGGGCTACAGATTACGTCATGGGGGCTGCACGGGGGGGCGACCGCCGGAGGGGTGCCAGTTCGTCAGTCCTGACGGATCTCCAAAACAGCTCATGCGCCGCCCGCGCGTTCGGGTGGCCGGGTGGGTGATCGTCGCATTAGTGGTCATCACCTTGCTCGGACTTGGTTTGCGCCCTGCGAGAGGCCCACCAGTCTAACCGATATCGGCGATGGTCCGGATCGACTTGTGGGCGACGAAGTGGAGTTGCGAGTGGCTGAGGCAGTAGCGTCGTCGACGGTTCTTTCTGCCCTGCTGGCCAGGGCGCGTACCGGGCTATCCGCTTTGATTCATCGCCGGCGTTTGCCGAAATCATCGTTGGTAAACGCTCTGTCGCAGCGCGGTGTTGTACGCCCAGGCGCTGTTTGCGACGTTGACCATTCCGCCTCACCTTCGCACTGCTCGCCGGTTTGTCTCGCAGAAACGCGCGCTGGGCGTCGGCGTTTGTCGCGGTGCGATCCGGCACTGCTGTTCCAGATCCCGCGGATGAACTACCGAAGCGGTTTACACTCCCGTTGATTGTTCTGACGGTGTGGCTGCTGTATTTGGCCGTCGATCGGAAATCGTTGATGTTGCTCGCGTTGGCGGGCGTGGTGATCGGTGACCCGGCACGCCCGGTCGGCGTGCTGTTGCCGTCCGTTGCTGCTGGTTTCGTTACCGCTGGCGTGGAGCGATCGACGTCGGCTGGCTGCCTCATCGTTGCTCGCTGGCGATGTGCGCCGCGATCGCTCCGTGGACGATTCGGTATCGCCGGTATCACCGCGCTCATTCCGCTGGCCAGTTCCACCGCCGTTCTCTGGCTTGGGGATCGCCGGAGTTCTATCACCTGATTCATGCCAAGCCCGCTTCATCTCCATCATCTGGTATGAGGAACTCGATCCGAAAGCATAACGGTGGGCACGATCCGTATTGCCCGACGGCGTTGCCTCTCCACGCAACGCGCGATCCGATCGATCAGGCGCCGGCGCGGTCGTCTATCTGAAATCTGCATGGCGAAATCGTTTTTACTTCTGGTTCGGCGGCTCGCTGACGCCAGATCGTATCCATCGGCTCACGATTGGTCTCCAGATGCCCGTGCCTCGTCTTCGACGGGCCCGATTGCGTCGGCATCATGATCAGGCCGAAACATCCCGTGGCTCGGTTTGCCGCGGTTGGCTATCCCTCGCGATCCGACGTCGCCTCGGCCGGATGATGATTGCTTTACGGCGGTCATTGGTTATTTCTGGGCGATTCACTCGATCACATTTGCCGAAAGTTCGCTATAGCGAGCCATTTCACCCAGCACTCGCCAGGTGCTGCATCGTTTCGGCGCTGTCTCTCGAGAATTCTGGACGGGCAGGCGCCTCGTGGACCTGGCGGCCGAGACCGACGCTGCCAGCCGTGTGCCAAGGGAGGGTGTGATGCTGGGCCAGCCTGATGTGTTACCGGTTCCGACGTCGCTGATTTGTTTCGGCGGGTTGCCACCTGCGTGGACAAGATCCTCAAGGGCGCAAAGCCTGTGGCATCGGCTCTTGGGGGCCAGCGTCTGAGAATGGGCGATCGATTATGTCACGGGGACGGGGGCCACGAAGGGGGCGACCGCTGCGGAGGGCGCTCAAGGATTGGCTACCCTACTCAGTGGTAGCCGATGGAAGTTAGTTCAATAAAGAAGCTTCTGGAGCAGGAAACGATGTTTGCCGGAGGCCACCGGCACCAACCCGTGATTTCTGTTCGCCCGGACAACGTGAACACCCCGAAGTTACGTCGGGGCAGGCGAACCCCGGCGCTATGCGCCGGCCATTGTTGCCTGCGTTGACGCTGCTGATTGCTGCAGGATTTGTTGGTCTGGACTTCGGCTTGCATTGGGATAGAACGCCCGTGGCAAATCGGCCCGGTCAAAACCATAGTCGAGTCACACACCCTGTTGCCCACATGGATACCACACCCTATCCCATCGTTGCGACTATTGGCTGAGATCTTCTGGTTCTCGCACCTGAGGTCGTCGCTCCGCGAAGTCATGGAGAAAGTTTGGGCCAACACCTTATTCGCGCGCGCGGCTCGCATGACTATCTGATGAGGTTGCGGGCGGTTTATCTCGTCATCACGCCTCGCTTACACGCTGGTTTGGGATCTGTTGTTCGTCCTGCAGCGTCGGGATTCCCTGGCTGGAAGCGTTGTTTGCAGCTTCGGTTTTGAAGCCTGCTCTTGGGAGGTTGCCTATCATCTCCGGGGTGGGTCGCGACCGACGGAATGCTGATGCAGTTTGCCGCGCTCACGGCACTATTAGCGACTTCTTGCGCTTAAAGAGCCGACATCAGTTCTGGCTCCCTGGCAGCCGCGGTCGTGGCTGGCCTAGGCTGCCGGGACTAAATATCCTGGAGAGGGGACTACTCGTTTTGCCGGTGGCACTGGCCGGGCTATTCGCCACCACAGGTTGCCCTTCAGGGAAAGAGCGCTTCGTCTCGTCAAACCCGTCGCGGTTTGTGCTGAATCTATTTGGCTCTCACATCAGCAACTCGTTCTCAACCGACTAAGGTTGCCCACGCCGTCTTCGGGATCGGACATTATAGATTGTGGTACGCATGTCGGCCACTTTCAGTCAGGCGGGGTTTCGACCACGCCTGGAGAATGCTCATTTATTTTTCGATCGTTTCTCTTCTCGCCGTATCTGATCGTTTCCGCTTTTCATTTTTGCGCTCGCACTCATCGGCTTGTTAGCGTGATGCGCATTCAACCTGCGTAGGAGAGTCGTGTTCCTGGTATTTCCGCTGTTTTACCTGCTGCTTTTCCCATGCAGCGAGCGATGGTCGTTCGAAACTCTTTTTTGTGGCGGTGATGCCCTTTTTTGCGGTCGTCGCAGCACGGGAGCGAGTGCAATCGGCATGAGTCTCTCGGGGTAATCAAGCTGTACCGGCTTCCCTATCGCGCCGCCCAGCTGGCGGCGGCGGTTCCGGATTGCTCTTCTTGCCGTGACGCTAGGGACTAACGCTCTCGTGGTTGATCGTAGGCGCCGAAAGTATAGCGGCCAGGCACACCGATCGGTTCGTTGATTCGCCGAAGCAGCGGAATATACTCTGTCATGGGCATTGCCAGGGCGAAACTCCAATAAGTCGCCTCAGCTTGACTTGAGGATGTGCGAAAGCGCGGGTCGCACCACCCTCGGCAACCTGACCGGTGATCCTGGCAAGGCGCGAGGTTACGTGCTTTACGCCCGCGAGAGTGCGCCATGAAGTGCCGCGATTGGCCGGCAAGATCGCCGCGACCTTGCCCAGGCGTGCTTCGGACCACGAGGAGGGTAAATTTCCAATATGTATCCAAACTGGTGGGGCGACGATTCGCATCGTCCGCAATGAAAACCGACTTTATCAGCGCCGAGGAAATCGGCTTGCATGTTGCGGGAATTTCACAAGATTCGGCGGTCGATGCCCTGTAACACCGTTGAACGAACCCGTGATTCGAACGGTTTGCGTTCCCGGCTTCGTTTCTGTTGACTCTGCCCAGTTCGTGGTGGTTGCCGGGGAGTGAGATCCGCGAATTCTTGTGCCCCCGCGGACGCCATGAGATCTATCGGAGGTCCCATTGTCCAAAGGGCCCGCGAGTGGGGGATGGGCACTTGACGGCAAAGCTTCAACCAACCCGCCTCGCGACGGGATCTGATCGTCAGCGCTGCCTTCATCAGCACCAGCGCGCGTTCGATCTCGAACGACACGATCCACAGAGCTGCAATTCTTTCCGATGTTGGAGCGAGCGCGTACGTAGACTCGACCCAGGCCTTTTGGGTGGCGCATCCGGCTTTGCGCGCTATGATTTCAGGCGCTGTCGTCATCCATCTCTGGCGATGCGCAACCGAGGAAAAGGAAGTTGGACTTGGCCGAGCAATCTTGCCCGGACCGCGCTTGATCATCTTGACGCCGCTGGAGGACCCGCAGGCCAAGATGAACTGAGACGGTGAATCAAGGGATGCTGCGCGGTTCTAATCGGGAGAGGGGCGGCCCGCGCCTTTTCGTATATTTATGCCCGTCCGAAGTCCTGGCCGGAGTGATAACTTCCTTCCAGATATTCCGGGTAACTCTGGAGTCACTGAAGAGACGCATATTCTTTAGTGAAGCTGTCCTCGGAGATTCGACAGAAGTCACCGGCACGGAATCGAGCAGATTCTGCGAGCTCGTTCAGGTTCAGCTCAAGGGCGGCATCACCGCTTTCAATCCCTGTCCTTAAATAGACCCATTGCGGCGCGTGGGTTGCTATATGACTTCATCAGGCCGAGGCACGCTTCATCAGCCTGGCTTCAATCCGGCATTCAGGAAGCTCGCTCGACCGGAAAGTAACGCAAATAGCGGCGGCGCGCCTCTCGGCCATCTGGCAGGTCATAAACGATGATCGTATCAACATATCGGGTACGAACCTATGAAAGCGACGAGTTGATGGAGCAGAGCGCAGACTAAGCCCTGATGCGATCAAAAAGGAGTGACGGTTCTCGTCGCCATCGACGACGCTTGGCACGACACCGCTTTCCAGAAACAACAGCGAAGCAAAGAACTGCGCAATGCGAGAAAATGGACAGAGCGGTTGTCGAGGTAGCGGAGACTAACTGTATGGAGCCGGGGGTGTAAGACATGTGCTGCCACGGCAGAGCAACGCCGCAAGCCGAGGATAAGCCCATTGCTTCCTCAGGAGTTTGTAGTGCTAACCCAGCTTGAGAATAATGCAACCAAGAGCCACCAGGGGTTAAAGTTGAAGGACGAAGGCCCAAGCTTTTCGGCCGGATGGCTGTGTGAAAAAGGTATCCAGCCAACATTTTCTTTTTCTCACCACCGTGAAGGGCTTCCCCCTATGCTTGGCCGAGCTCACTTTTAAATTCCCCCAGATGCGATCGACGAAGTCCTCAAGTGCTTAGCACGCCTAATTCAGGACGAAAAAGAGTCCTTCCAGTCCAGATATTCCTCGTCATAGCTGACGTTGTAAAACTTTGGGTAGTCGGCACGTTGGTATTCCTTAGGTCGGCGATTTATGAGTCGTGGCTCGACTCGACCCCGGTGGATATGCCCCTGCCAGCAGACAATTGGTATTAAAGGGCAGGCTGAGCCCGGAAGCCCGGCCTGCCTAAGCCGTTCGATTGAGCTGGGGCACTCTCCGACCCAAGCCGCCGAGAACAACGCCTTGGTACGCCACCGACGGTCCTGCAAAAATGCAGCGCACGAGGGCAGTCGCCAGGACAAATGGCAGTGGCGGGCCGCTAAAATCGCTGCTGCGCCGTCCGGCATTGAACAGAAGAAAGAGTCGTGGTAGGACCAAAGAAGGGAATCTCTGGGGGCCAGCTGGTTTGAGCATCCGGGCAGTTGCCTTAAGAGGTCTGAGGATGGTGATTGGGGCCCCGAGAAAGGCGTATTAGAGCGGCGGAAGATGCCGCTTTGGCAAGAATGAGACTGCCAACGCGCGAACGCGAGTGTAGACGAGAAGAAGGTGATAATTCAGCAGCGTGGCCAGCTGTGATTACGTCATGGGTTCCAGAACACGTTGATGCGCTGCGACAGTATTGAAAGGCGGAAGGAGCGGTGGATAGTGCGTCGCTTCAATCTCTCCCGGCTCATTGAAGCCGGTAGCCCTTTTACCATGCGCGCAAAGACGTTCCTAAAAGTGTAGTGGATCTGCTCGCGTCGCTAACGTAAATCTATCGGACAAGACGACCAGACAGCGGCGAGACCAGCTGACCGCCGCAACTGCCCACCAAGATGATGAGTCATGATCGGCAGCTCGTGCCAATGCCGCATTTTGGCCAGCACGTGCTGACTGTTGCGGAATCAAGAAGCACTCATTCGGTGGAGAATCTCGTCCCCATGACGCTTTAAATCTGCTGAACTCAAGTATGAGGGTATGCGAAAGGGGGCGACATCGCCGCCCCGTTCGGGTTATCCTTCTCGCGTCTGTCCAGACACGAAGGAGGGGCCCACATGCCTGACGATCGATGCCGCCTCGGAGGTGATGATGTGGTCATCGGCCTGGACTTGGCAAGCGCGGAGCACCAGGCCGTCGTGTTGACCGCGGCGGGGCAGCGGTTGACCCGGTTCCGGATTCCCCACACGCGGGCGGGGCTCGAGGAACTGCTCCGGCGCAACCACGCCGGCCGCCCTCCGGCCGCGCCCGGCGGCCGCCCGCGTCTTCGCACTTCGAGGCGACCGGGCACCTGTGGGAGAGGAATACCGTCGCGTACGTGCTCTCCGCGCTCGGGGCGAAGGCGGTACGTGAGTGGTCAATCCGCTGGCGACCTTCCCCGGGTCCGCGAGGCCCGACAGCTCGGTCGCGAGAGAGACGGATCCTGACCGATGCCGAGCAGATCGCCGAGCTCTGCCGGACCGGCCTGGTCACGCGGACCCAACTGGAGCCCCGCCCCTACCTGGCGCTGCGGCGCGCCTGGGGCGAGTATGTCCGGCTCCGGGAGGAGCGGGCGCGGCTCACGCGTCTGGTCGCCCATCAGCTCTACGGGCTCTTCCCCGAGTTCCTCCGCAGTCTGGGCGGATCTGCTGCAGCCGGGGGCCTTGGCCGTCCTGGCGTACGGGCCTGACCCCCGCGGCGATGGCCGCCCTGTCCCTCACTGAGTTCGTGGCCCAGGTCCGCGCGCACTGCGCCGGCCACCGGATCTGGCGCTTCAAACTGGCGCAGGTCCACCGCGAGGCGGCGCAGACCACTGCCTGCCCCGACGGCACTCGACGTCCTGCGCGCGAGAAGTGCAACGGGCGGTGGCGCGGATGGATATGCTCACCGCCCACATGACGGCGGTGGCCGCGGAGATCGATGGCGTTGCTCGCGGCGCTTGAGGGAGGTCCCTACCCCACCTGCCCGATTCCCGGCCTGGGCTGGGCCAGCGTGGCCGGGCTCCTCGCGCACGTCCGGGGCCATCACGAGAAGTACCACCACGGCCGGCAGCTCATCAAGCTGGCGGGCGCGATGTCCCTTGCGCCGCGATAGCGGCGCCAGACGGTCGGCCGCGGGCAGCAGGCTGAGCCATCGAGGGTCGCGCCGGGCTCCGCCAGGTCCTCTGCCTGGCGACCCTCTCGTGCCTGCAACACAACCCGCGCATCCGCGCGCACTGCGATCGCACCACATCCAGCGGGCCGACCGGCCGTTGCCGAAGATGCAGGCGCTCGGGGCGTGCATGAACAAGCTCGCTGCTCTAGCGCCTTTGCCGTCATGAGTCGCCGGGAGGCGTTTCAACTCGATCACGACCTGGCAGCGAACGATGGCGCGCGTCGCCTGACGCGGGCTCCGGCGTGTGCCGGAGAGAGGAGCATGTCGACCAGACTCTGGGGACGCCCCCGCGGGGGCCAGCCCGATCGTGTCCGCCCGGCACTCCTCGTCCCTCGGGCATGGAGTCCGAATGAGGCTCGTTGGGGAGCCCCGCCGCGGGGTCATCCGGAACTGCTGCTCGATCGGACCGCCCGACGGGGCCGGCAGCAGCCAGCGCACCGGCTTGACGAAACGCTCATAGCACGCGGACGCCGGCCGCCCCAGGAGCCCGCAGCCGCAGCGAGACGAGCACCGAAGCAGGGAATCAGGGCCAGGATCAGCAGGACGCGCCTGGGCAGCTCATTCCCGGGCGGGGCGTATGGAGAGCGAGCGGAAATCGCGATCCGGATACTATGTCAGCTCGAAGCCGGTGGAGGGCGGGGGTGCCCGTCCTGCGCGAAGAGATGCCCGTCGCCGCGCCGCGCGCAGAATCTCCGCCACCGCATCGCGCGCGGCTTCCGTCGCCCTGAGCGAGACCTCGACCGCGTGCACGAGCTTGCTCATGAGGCGATCCACATGCGCATCGGACGACATGCCTCGTACGGTAGCACAGGTATAATCGCCGCCCAGGAGGCTTCCCATGACCTATGCCTGGCACTTCCTGGGCTCGATCACGCTCTTCCAACTCGGCAGCTCGCTGCGGGAAGATGCGGCGACTTCCCCAGCAATACGTAAT
>ERZ1370068.5716-contig-4729_pt1 | contig 58128 bp, 90 predicted proteins | sample MGYA00561227_ERZ1370068 | MGnify/ENA primary metagenome ERZ1370068 (study PRJEB38410, sample SAMEA6850437) | metagenome | study: Metagenomic assessment of the ecological functions of the soil: analysis of the soil microbiota associated with the... | reverse complement strand
TTGTACTTCGTTCAGTTACGTATTGCTCGTCGGTCCGCGGCGCGCCATCGCGGCGAGGTAGTCCTCGACGACCACCGCATCTGGTTCGAGCCTGGGCGCCGTCGCCATCACGGCACCTCGAAGGCTTGGGCATCGATCGCCTCGACCGCGCGGCGGTATTCGCCGGCGAGCCAGTCGTTGGCCAAATGCAGGTAGATGCGGGTGGATTCGATGGAACGGTGCCCGGCCTGGGCCTGGATCGCCTCCAGCGCCATCCCGGCCTCCCGCAGCCGGGTGAAACAGGTGTGCCGTAACTGATGGCAGGTCAGGTGTTCGATCCCGCCGCGCCGGCGCGCTCCGGTGACGATCTCGTCCAGCCCGGCCGCGCTGAGCGGTCGTCCGCGGCGCCGGCCCTTGAGCACGACGAACACCCGATCCGTCGACGACGTTCGCGGCCGTTCCAGCTCCAGATAGGCGGCCAGGGCCGTGAAGAACCGCGGTGAGACCGGCACGATCCGCTGATGCCCGCCCTTGCCCTCGGCGATGAACAGCCGACGCTCGCCGGGCCGGACGTCGCCGAGCCGCAGACCCAACACCTCGCAGCGGCGCAGCCCGCCCAACAGCATCGCCGCCACCATGGCCCGATCCCGATGCGTGCGCAACGCCGCCAGCAGCGCGTCGGCCTGGTCCGGGTCGATCACCCGCGGCAACGTGCGCGGCGTGCGGATCAGCGGCACCCCGCGCCCGCCGCGATTCGGGCTTCGGGTGGACAACCCACGCGGCACCGGGTTTTTCGCGACGACACCGCGGATGATCAGGTACTCGAACAGCCCGGTGACCGAGGCCAGTCGACGCTTGATGGTGCGCGCGGACAGGCCCGCCTCGCCGTCCTCGATCCGCACCACCGCCGCCCCGCGTCGCGGTTGCCGTTGCGCGGCGATGAACGCCAGCACGTCCGCCTCGCCGATCTCCGCGGGCTCCTTGCCGACCACCGAGAAGAACACCTTCAGGTCGAATGCGGTGGCCAGCACCGTGTTCGGCCGCGCCCGGGCGGCGACCATGGCCAGGTAGTCGTCGAGCAGCGGATGTCCCAGCCGCGGCACCTGGCCATCGTCGAGCGACGCTCCGACCAGGCACGGCACGAACACCAACCACCTCCCGAACCAAGCATCCGCGCCGACACGTCAGATCGCGGGAGACGCGCCGAGGATGACCCGCATATCCAAACCATCCGTCGATGTAGCGGAACAACGCCGCTCTGCGCCTCCGCTCTGGTCGCGAAAGTGGTTGCGGGCCAATGGATCAGCTCGATCTTGAGGGTCGACCACAGGTTTTCGGCGAGGGCATTGTCGAAGCTATCCCCGACGCTGCCGGTGGACGGCGCGATGCCGGCGTCGACGAGTCGTTGGGTGAACCTCACCGCGGTGTATTGACACCCCTTGTCGCTGTGATGGATCAGCTGCCCGTCGCGGACATCGCGGGACCAGATCGCGTAGTCCAGCGCCGACAACACCAGCTCGGTGGTCGCGCGCGGGCCGGAATCCCAGCCGACCACCTTGTTGGCGAACGCATCTCGCACGCTGGCCAGCCACAGGATCGCTTCGCCTGTGAGGATGCGGGTCAGGTCGGCGACCCACTTCTGATTCGGCGCGGTCGCGGTGAAGTCGCGCCCGAGCAGGTCCGGCGCCGCGGTGTGCCGGGGGTTCTGCCTGGTCGACCCGTGCTTCCAGCCCTTGCGCAGGTAGGCGCCCTGGCGGCCGTTGACGCGCATGATCCGCTCGACGCGTTTGCGGCCGACCCTGACGCCGCGGTTGCGCAGCTCCAGCCACACTCGAGGCGAGCCGTAGGTGGCGGCGAACTCGTGCGGAGCCGCGGATCTCGTCGATCATGGCCAACAGCTGCGGCGTCCTCGCGAGCGCGCCGCGAGGGTTGCGCCTGCCGGGCCCGCCAGTCGTAATAGGTCGACGCCGGGATGCCCAGCACCCGCAATACGAGATCGACCGAGAAGTCATGTGCATCAACGAAACTCATGACCGCCTCCGGGTCGGGTCGATCTCCGACGCGAAATACGCGCTGGCCGCCCGCAACACCTCGTTCACCCGGCGCAGCTCCCGGTTCTCTGCGACCAGGCGCCGGTTCTCCTCGATCATCGCCGTCGTCGGCCGATCATCACGCTCGCCGGCGTCGGCCTCGGCCTGACGGATCCAGTTCCGCAACGCCTCGGGATGCACGTTGAGCTGTTCGGCCAGCCGGCGGATCACCGGTTTCGGATCGGACTCCCGATACAACCGAACCGCGCGCTCACGCAGCTCGACCGGGTACTTCCTGCGTTCCCACGAGACTTCCTTTCACGGTTTGCAAGATCAAACCTGGTTCGGAAGTCTCCGGAAAATCGGGGAAGCTCACATACGCGTATTGGTTAACGCTCTGGTGTGTCATCGCGCCTCCCATCTGCCGCGCTCCTTGACGCTGTCCCCCAGTCGTCGGGCTGGTCAGCCGACGAAAACATCACTTAGTACTGAGGATACCATCAGATCTGAGCAGATCCTCAGAGTGTGCTAGGCGTCACCCAAGCGTCGACGGCACCGACTAAAACCAACCTGGCCAGCAATGACCTGACCCGGGCAAGAACCGCTGCTGGCTCACCGGCGTGGGGCTACGGTTTGCGGCCTTCTACACCAAACTGCGCCGCCGACTACTACGCCCGTTGTCCCCGCCCGACCGCAGGCACCACCAACACTCCGAAAAGCGTTGCGCACCGCCGACACGGTTGCGGATGTTCTGCTCGTATGTCAGCGATCCCGACTACGGTTGGGATCGAGTCTGTGAACAGCGATTCGGTAGCCACCCCGCTCAGGTGTTCTTCGAATGGAACACCGCCACGCATGTCCCAAGACAATGAGCAGTCCCCGGCGAAGCGGGCATTCACCAAGCGAGAGTTGCAGGACTTCTCGACCACGCGGACGACCAGGTTGCGCTGATCGCCGCTTCGGGACGCGCATGGTGCGCGGCGAAGACCCCGCGGTATTATGGCGAGGCGTTGCCGATCGACCGGTACGCCGAAATCGCGGCAGTGCCGTTCTATGGAAAACACCAGGCGGCCTCAGCCTGTAACGGCGACGGTCGCCAACACTCCGGCAGCCGCTCCAGCTGCGCGCCACCGCGTCGATGGCTGGCCCTGATCCTGAAAGAGTCGTCGGTGGACCCAAGCGACAGCGGCCGGATGGGCCGTAGCAACTCGCCACTTCGACCGAGACCTGGCGGCTCGAAACACGACGACTTTGCCGTTTCACCACCTGGCAGGCAGCACAACGCATGCCCTCGACCGCATGGTGTTGTGGCCGAGCCAATGGTAGTTATTTCGCTGGTGTGAAGATGGTGAGGTCGCCGGGCCTAGATCGTTGAAGAAGTTGTTTCGCCATATCCAAGTGGGTCGCTGAGTTGTTGACGTTCAACAGATTCGGTGCGTCGCGTACGTCCGGTCTGCACCGGCGCGTGGGTTGCCGACGCGCGCGATACCGGCACGCTGATCGAGGCTTGCTCGGCAGCGCGCCGCAGCAGCGCCAGCACGTGACCGCGCTCCGCCGCGTCGGTTATCGCCTCTATTACCGGCAGGTACTGCTGGGCGGCGACGGCGACCAATTCCGGCGTGGCTGCCAGCCGCCGTGCCAGCGCGAGCTGCAGGCTGCGACGCTGCTGGGCGTCAAGCTTGGCCAGGACGGCTTCGCGGATGCGGTCGTGGCGGAACCGCACCGCGTCATGGGCCCCGGTCTCGGCCACCAGCACTCCGTTCCCGAGCGCGGGCGCCAGGTGCCGCTCCACCACGTCAGCCGACTGCCCGGTCGCGCCGCACCGCCGTGCCCGCCAGACCGCCATCGCCACCATGTCCGCGGCGGGCGGCCACCAGCATCCGGAGCTGGCCAAAAGCGAGCGCACGGCCGGTTCTGTCCCAGCGCCATCCGGTCGAGACCGGGGTCAGAATGCCCTCGTGTCCGGCGTCGCTCAGGCAAGGCAGCTGAGGGGGCGGCCGCCGCTGTAGGCGACCATGTCGGTTAGTGCCGCAGCGGCATCGATGGGCGCGCCGAGTGGGGCACCATCGAGTTCGGCGTAGGCACGGTGCAGGTTACCGACGATGCGTTCAGGGTCGCCTAGGTCGGCATACGGTCCGAGGTCCAGCTCGCGCGCGGTCTCCAGCGGTGAAAGGCCGGCGTCGTGGCCCGCACGAGCACTTGTCTGAACGAAGCGCAGGTAGCCCAAGACGTCGTCGATGAGTCCGGGTCCGGATACCGGTCCATGCCCGGGGATGATGGTTTCCGCGCCGAGCGGTCTAAGCCTGGATGCACCGATTTGCTGGTGATGTCGGGGTGAGTTCGGTTGTCCACCATGGGACTGGTGTTGGGCGTGGGTGAGTGCCCGACCTCTGGTGTCGGGTTGTTCCACTTGGTCTTTCGGGTCGCGGGCGGGCAGGTGAGGAGTGGTTAGGCGATCATTGGGTGTTTCGGGTGGAATGTCTTTTCGAACAATGTCATCCATGGTGTCTCCCACTGCCAGTTCGTGGGGAGGTGCAGTGTGAGTTTCCGGGCTGAGGATGCGACCCTGGCCGGGACGGAGACGATGGCGTCTCGAATGGTTCCGGTGGTCGCTTTGACCAACTTCGGGTCGGCGGTCAGTGTCGCTGCGGCGCGGGTCAGGTTGAATGCCATGACTGCGCAGACCAGCCATGCGGCGTTCGCGCAGAATTTCCCCGAGGGTGCGTGCGCGAGAGCGGAGTTCTTCAGATCCGCATGCACTTGTTCGATGATCGCGTGGTGACGGTGCAGTTTGTCCGCGGCGACGGTGCCCAGATCGGTTGCTGCGGTGGTGGTGAAGAACGCGTGGAATCGCCAGACGTCGAATAGGTGCCGTTGCCCTTGGTCCTTTTTGGGCCGCAGGTCGGGGATGCGGCGGACGATCAACCGGCCGGGAACGTGATGGGACTTCTTCTGGGAGGCGAACGCGGTGAACGAGATTTCGGCTACCTCGGCGGTCGAGATCCAGCGCTGCGATTCTTCGTCGTAGATCGCATTGGTGTATTCGATCGGGGTCCAGGCATCGCCGGGGATGGCCGAGATCGCTGCTCTGATCACCGTGTTCAACCCGGTCGTGACCGACACGTCGGCTCCACCCTTTGATCGCGGCGCCGATCGTGGGATATCCGAAAAACGCGGAATCGGCTCGTAGCAGGGGTTTGGGCACAGTGCGCGGCGCATCGTCGTTGCCTGTTTCGGTTCCTGACGCCGCCGATGACCCGGTGGATGCGGTGCGCAGACGACCGACGGTGGTCAGGGCGTCGCCGATCATCCGGGCGGCTCCCCGCGAGGATCCGCAGGACCCTTTTCCGCAGGCGTTGTCCCACGATCACCGGAGCGCCCGTGTCGGTGGTCACGGTGGTGATCAGCGCATTCAGTCCGCGAACTCCGGAGTAGCCGTAGCTCGAGCCTTGTTTGTGGTGTCCGTGGACTTCGATGATCGAATCGTCGATGTCGACCAGGACTCGTTCGGTGTCGATGCCGGCGACCACCGGGGTCCCCGCGGACAGGCGGCCGAGCAGGCGTGAGGCGACGGCGTCGAGTTGGCGGATGTGTCCGAAGGTGAGCTCACGCAGGAACGATCCCAAGGTCGAGGGTGCCAAGGGGCGGTGGAAGAGGGTTCCCATGGCCCCGTGCCGCACCCGGTTCAGGTCAGAGATGCTGTCGGCGCCGGCGATCATCCCTGCGACCGTGGATCCGATCTTTCGTCCGGCGTTGGCGCCTTTGTCGGTCGGCACGCTCAGGTGCTCGTCGGCGAGTTCGAGCAGCCCGGATTGCTCAGCCAAGGCCATGATCGGGACCAGTCCGGCGTACGACACAAGATTGGGGTCGTCGAACCGCGCCGCAGTAACCGGTCGGGTGTGGGATAGTTGCATCTGCGAGATGCCCTTCGTCGTGGCCGAATTTGATCCTCAAGACATCTCATTCTTCCACTGCGACAGGGCATTTCGCGTCTACAACTCACCCACGGCTGCTACTGAATGGCGCACCTCCTCCAGCACGTGGATCGCGCCGGCAACCGATCCCTGCGCCAGGAAAGGCGTGCCGCCGTTGAACAGGAGGTCGCCGCAGTAGAGCACCTTGCGCTCCGCGAGCCAGACAATCGAGTCGTTGGTGGTGTGAGCAGGCGTGCCGACGTGGCGTACGTCTCGCGCGCAGGTCGTCGACCCATAGCGTCACTGAGTCGGTGTAGGTGAGAAACGGTGGCTCTAAAACGATGTCGCCCCAGTCGATCTCGGTCCAGAATGGCGCCGATCTCGGTTCCCCGGAGTCGAAGATGCTGGTCCGGGTTGCCTCGTGGCCGACGATCGTGGCGCTGCTGAATAGGTAGTTGCCGAAGGTGTGGTCACCGTGGTGATGGGTGTTGACAAGTGTCCGAACCGGCTGGGCCGTGACCGTTTCGATGGCCTTCAGATATGCGCGGGTGCGCCGAACCGTCGCGCAGGCGTCGATGCTGATCACTCCGCGCCGGCCGACTAGAAACCCGGTGTTGTTGATCCACCAGGTTCCATCGGGCTGGATGTAGGCAAAGACGCCGTCGTCGACTTCCTGCAGCTGGGGCGGGGCGGGAGTGGTGACGTCGTGCGAGACCGCGCTCACCTCGGGCTCTTCGATATGGTGCGGCGTTGGACGAGGCTGCAGCGAGGGTAGTGGTAACCCGCGGACGTTAGCATATTGGCAAATCCTTTCCGTCGAACTATCGCAACCGTGAGCTAGCCTAGGCCAGCATCGACAAGCAAACGCGGTAATCCGATTTCTCGACACCGTGCTACGGCAGGGATAGTCGGATCAGCAGATCTTCCTGTGCGGGAACAAATTTCAGCCAGCAGCAGTTCAGCGCGCAGCGCCGCCAACGGCCTTCGCCGGGCATCCATGCCTGCAAGCAGTTGGGTCGCACGCCGCCATGCCTGGTCCTGCTCGTCGGCCGAACCGCTTGCCAACAGCAGGCGAACCGCGGATTCCTCATCGAGTTCAGCCGATTATCGTGGCGATCCCGTCGTCACGCGGAATGGCCCGGACCGGATCGGAGGCGCGCTGCCACCGACGGTGCGACTCCCAACCGAATCCGCTCATTGTTGATCGCGGCGGCCAACCGCGGGCGTTGCAAGTTCTCTGCTGTCTTCATGCCGGCGTCGAGGCGCTCGGCCGCAGCGCTGAGGTCGCCCTGCGCCGCTTGACTTTGGCGCTTCCGACGTATCGTGCGGCGAGGTAGTCGACGCCACCACCATCCGGCCCAAGTCCATAGCTCATCTCCAGCATGCGCGCCGCGTCATCCAATTCGCCAGCCTCATAAAGCAGTTCGCCGAGCAGCGCGCCCGCCAGGCGCGCAGCGTGTGAGCGTGATCCCACTCTAGTCTCCGATCTCGGAACGCTTCGCGGAACTCACGTCGAGCGGTGGGGATGTCGAGCTCGTACTTGGCGGCGATACCGGCCCAGCTGTGTGCGAGCACGCTCGCGAACGGCCCCATCATGTCCTGGTAAGGGCGCCCGCCCCGGAGACAAGAGAATCGATACGATCACTACGGTCGGCGAATAGGTCTGCCACCCGCGCACCACGTCGGCTTCCACTCGAAGATCGGTTCGCGCCGCATCCGGAGAGTTCTGCGCTGCCAGCGCCGCCTCAAAGCGATTCAGCGCGGCGTCGGCGGGCGCCCTGCGCTGTAGCAGGATATTTGCCCAGGCGATCGCCAGCTGAAGTCGTGCCCTGAATGCCAGCAGCCGGGGCGGCAGTTTCTTGGCAATCTCGAGGAACGTCGTCATTTTTGACTCCTCGAGCAGACGTGTCTCGTCGCGCTCGACCAGGTCAACGGCAAGTTTCGGGTCGTCGACCGCGAGCGCATGGTTGACGGCCTCGTTGAGGTAGCCATGTTCGGCGAACCATGCCGCCGCCGTGCGGTGCAGTCGCCGACTCCGCTCAGGATCGTCGCGTGCAAGTCGACGGCGTAGGAATTCGGCGAACAGCTGGTGATAGCGAAACCAGCCGGGGTCGTCGTCGACCCGATGCAGGAACAGCCCGCGACGGGCGACCTCTTCGAGCATCGCCAGCCCGCGCGGCTGCTCGGACAGCGCCGATGCCAGTGCGCCGCAGGTCCTCTCGGTGATCGACGTTGCCAACATGAAGTCGGCGATCTCCGGTTCCAGTGTGTCGAGGACGCTCTCGGCCAGGAACTCACCGATGACGTCATTTGCGCCGCATAGCCGACCGAGCAGGCTTGAGGCGTCGGCACCGCCGCGTAAGAACAAAGTAGCGAGCCGTAGGCCGGCCGCCCACCCGTCCGTTGAGGCAGTCAGCGCCGCAACGTCGGCGCCACGACAAGGCGAGGCCGACCCGCATGCGACCAGCTCGTCATGATGAGCTGCAGGTGGTGGCAGCCGTGTTCGAGCAGGAAACCGAGAGCGGCGGTCGTCTGGCTGTCCGATACCCGATGCCAGTCATCCACGACGAGGGTGATTCGGTCGTCGTTGTGGTGTATCTCGTCAATCAGCGATGTCAAAACGTAGCGGGCTGAATCGTCGCCATGCTCTTCGAGCACCTGAGCTAATGACGCCGCCAGGGCAGGTCGGATCATTCGGATCGATTCCAGCAGGTGCGCCAGGAACCACACCGCGTTGTTGTCGTCGTCATCGACGGTTAGCCAAGCCACGGCGACGCCCTCGCGCATGAAAGCTCGCGCCACTGGGCCGCCAGGGTGCTCTTGCCGTAGCCCGACGGCACGTTGATGAGAATCAGGCGCCGCCGCCCCGCGGCACGCGAATAACATCGGCGAGCCGATCCCGAGCAACCAGCGACCTGGGCACGACGGGAGGACGGTACTTCGTCACGGGGAGGGCGGTGTCGGCGTCGCCGACGTGGGGCGTCTATCCCTTTCGCCGAGCGCCTCGACGCGGCCGGTTCACGGCCAGTGTGCTGCTGCCATACCCTGCTCATCAAGGCGAGCGCGGATATCGGCCGCTTGCAGATCCGCAACCGCGGCGCGGTGGGCGGCTCATTAGCGCATGCCGACCCAGCGGCGAAATATCCCGCAGCCGCACTGGCGGTCGACGCTGCCCTCGAGGTCACCGGGCCGGCCGGCAGCCGGCGCATTCCCGCTTCCCATCACCGTTGACCGGATACGGTGACAGCTCGCGCCAACAGGAGGCAGCTTTGCCGTGGCCACACCACGGTGTCGAGCCTGCTCAGCGCGGTTTGAGAGCCCATACTTAGGGCCGAGAGTGTCGACGGTCTTCTTGCAGCTGTTCGCCACGATCGCGTCGAGGCGATCCGCTTCTGCACGCGTCGACGGCAGCGCTGATCGCCGCAATCAGACTGCCGTCAGGCGCCAGCAGCGAGCGTGGCCACGGCGAACGCGTCCGCGAGCGTGACTCCGCGGTTGAAGGCGAGTCGGCGGGAGCGGATCTCGGGGAGCTCGGCGAGGAATTGTCGGACCTCGCCTGCCTGCTGCGGACTCGGCCAGGTCGAGGAGGCGGTACATCTCGTCGTCGGGGACGTTGGCCAGCAAAGTCTTTCCGGCGGCGCTGGTGTAGAGCGGGCGACGGGCGTGGGTGCGGGCGACGAACGTGAGGCTGGGTGATTCTTCGCCGACGAGGTCGGTGAAGACGATGGCGTCCCCGACGCGCACCCCGACGAGGACGGTGCAGCCGAGCACCTTGGCCAACTCGGCCACGAACTCGTGATCAAGGGACACGCGCGGCCAGCTTGTTCGCGCGCGCGGCGAGGATGAACGGCCCCGGCCCGAGGTGGAACCGGCGCTCGCTCCTCGATGAGATAGCCGCGGGCGAGCAGTCCGTTGGTCAGCTCCTGAACCGAGCTTTTCGCCGCATCCAGGGCGGCTGCCAGCTCGGCCAAGGTCACGCCGCGCGGGCTCAACGACACGGTCTCGCAGGATCTCGATCACTCGGTCGACCGTGCGATGCGGGCGGGCAGGCATGCCGGCGACGCTAGCAAGCCCCGTCGACGATTCCGGACAGGGACTTGCACCGAGGCGCGGGCCACAGTACAGTCATCGGTGTGATCCGGATATCCGGTTCAATATCCGTAAATATGTACATGAAAGGGCTGACACATGACCGCTCCAGTCTCTCCGGGGATGATCCGCACCGCTACCGGTGTCCCGCTGCCGTTGGTCGCGCTGCCGCAGGAGGGGTAACGCGCTGATGTTCGTGTGTCTGTGCACCGGCGCCACCAGGCACGTCGTCGCCGACGTCGTCGCCGGCGGGGCGTGTACCTCAAGCAGGTTGCCGAGGCGTGCGGAGCGGGCGCCGACTGCGGCCGCTGCCGGCGCACGGTAAGGGCGATCATCGCGGCAGCGGCCCAGGTCAACGCCGGCGCGGCGTGTTGATCACCGGGCGGCGATGTCGAGCAGGGCAACGTGCCAGCGGCATGCCGCCCGAGCGACCTGCTGACCGTCAACATCGATCAGATCCCGCTTGCCTGAACGCCGACATGATCGCCGCCGGCCTGCGCGCCCGCGGAGCCTGACCAGTACCCGGAGACGAAATTTGCTAGGTCGGTAGCGGCCAGTTACGGTCGCTGGGTATCGGGTCGGCCGACCGAGCAAGGTCGTTTGTGCGACCTGCGCGGTTCACGATTCGCACTGCCACTCGGCGACTCGGATCGAGCCGCGGGGAGGCGCTGCCCGGTGGGCCGTAGTCCGTCGAAGAGCAGGGTCAAGTAACGGCGGTTGACGGCGGTGTCGCGGCCCGTTTTGTGCACGATAGCCAGTGCCATCCAGACCACCGCCGTCATATCGTCGGCGGTCAGGTCCTGGCGCACCATTCCCGCGTCGCGGGCACGACCCAGTACTCGTTCTTTGGCCGCGGCGTAGGCGGCCATGGTGTCCATGCCCATGACCGCGTGCTCCTTTGCGAGTGACGTCAGGACCGGGTGAGCGGCGAACGCGTCGATGGTGGCGGTGAGTGTCGCGACGAGATCTTCCCAGGGGTCCGCTCCGTCCTCGACGATGGCACTGGCGATCTCGGCGGCGAAGACATGCTCGGCGACAGCCTTGATGAGTTCCTCACGGGTCCCGAAACGCCGGTAGAGCGTCGCGATTCCTACGCCTGCGCGGCGGGCGATGTCGTCCAGCGAGACCGCGGGACCGTCTTCTTCGAATGCGGCCGCGGCGGCGGTCACAATCCGTTGGTGGTTGCGCGCCGCGTCAGATCGCAGGCCGGGCATGCTGCTGGCGGTCATTGGAGTCGGGCACGTTACCGGGCGAGGTCACTGCCGAGCGATGCTCAAAGCCCCGGACGGGCAGAGACCGACTGCGTTGCGGACCCGCATCTCGTCGTCAGCCGGTATCTGCTCGGTGAGCACCACGACAATGCCCTCATCGTCCTGATCGAAGACTGCGTCGGTGGTCATCACGCACATGCCGGCGCCGATGCAGATGTCGCGGTCTGCCACAACTTTCACGGGTCACCACCTCACCTTCAGCGACTCTGCGCCGTAAATGAGGTTCAGCTCGCGGAACGGCACGTCGGTGAGTTCTTCGTCGAGCGCCAGGTGTGGGAAGCGGCGCAGCAATGCCGGGAAAGCGATCCGCATTTCCATCCGCGCCAGCGGCGCCCCGAGGCAGTGGTGCACACCGTGGCCGAATGCCAGGTGACCGGGCGCGCCGCGGCTGATGTCGAAGGCGTCCGGCGCGTGGATGAAGTGGGGATCGTGATTGCCAGCCGGCAGCGAGAGGATCACGAGATGCCCGGCCGGGATGACCACGCCGCCGACCTCGACTTCGGACGTGGTGATCCGCGGAATCGCGTTCTGCACCACCGACAGGTATCGCAGCAGTTCCTCGATGGCCGGCCCGACGGCATCGGGGTCGTCGCGAACTGCGGCCAGTTGATCGGGGTGTTGTAGCAGCGCAATAGTGCCAAGGCTCAACATATTCGACGTTGTCTCATGTCCGGCCAGCAGCAGCAGTCCCCCGATGCCGACGAGTTCGTAGTCGCTGACTTCGGTGCCGTGCTCACGAACCAGCATGCCGAGCATGTCCTCGCTCGGCTTGCGCCGCGCCCGCTGAACGAGAGTCATCATGTATTCGCGGCTCGCGCGCTGCTCGGCGAAGCGCTCGGTGGTTGGGATTCTGAAATTGAGCTGGCGCGACGAGCGCCGCTGAAAGTCCTCGCGATCGTCGTAGGGCACACCAAGCAATTCGCAGATCACCAGGGACGGGATCGGCAGCGCGAAACTCGCGACGAGGTCGGCGGGCGACCCGGCCTGTTCCATTGCGTCCAGCTGCTGGTCGACGATCTCGACGATCCGCGACTCCAGGCGCTTCATCCGCCGGATTGTGAACTCGGGAGTGAGCATGCGGCGCAGCCGCTGGTGTTCTGGGGGTCGATCCCGAGCAGGTTTCCGGCGCTGAGCTGTGCGTGCTCTTCAGTGGTGACCGCGGTGGAATCGGCCCCCAGCCTGGTGGCTTGCGGTTAGAGAAGCGTGCGGGATCCGCCAGCGCCGCCTTGACGTCGCCATAACGGGTCACCAAGTAGGCCGGTAATCCAAGGGGGTGACGATCTTCTGTACGCCGACCGCATCACGGATAGCACTGAGCTCCGGAATCGGATCGAGAACAACACGCCGCATGTACTGCGGCACATCGGGTGCCTGCGTCATGCCGCCAAGTGTACGCCAGAAACGATAGTATTACTACCAGTTAGAAAACGTGGCCACTCTTACTGCCACGAATCCTTAAACAGCAGAGCCGGGTTCGCCGGACCGGCCTGCATCGGGCAGGAGTGTGCAGCAGATGCGCCGCGCTTCATCCGGTATGACACCAAAGATGCACAGGACCTGCTCGGTGAGCTTGTCCATCCGCTGAAATGTTCACCAAGCGCGACCTGGAGGGCGAGACCAGGGGCAGTGGTATCTGCGTCAGATGCTGGGCAGCAGCAACATTGACGCCGGCCCGGTGATGGCGTTCATGACCGGCAATCTCTCGTATCAGATTGAGCATCACCTGTATCGGATCTGCCGAGCAACCGGCTGGCCGAGATCTCGGTGCGGGTGCGCCAGGTGTGCGACAAATACGACCTGCCTTACACCACGGGTTCGCTGCTGGTGCAGTACGGCAAGGCGTGGCGGACAATCGCCAAGCTGTCGTTGCCGAACAAGTACCTGTCCGACTCGGCCGACGACGCCCCGGAAACCCGCAGCGAGAAGATGTTCGCCGAGCTCGAGCCGGCATCCGTCGGGACCGACCCGGCAACCGGGCGTCGGCGCGGGTTGAAGACCGCGATGGCGACGGTGCGGCAGTGGCGGCGGCGTTACGGATTACGCCGCTAAGGCTTCGCGCATTCACGTTGGCCGAGTCGTTGGACCTGGCCGTACCGACAAATTCGCCGGAATTCGTTGGGAAGACGCCGTCAGGGTGGGAGAGGGTGGCCGGGGAGGAACTGCGCCGGGTTAGTCGTCTCGGAGCGGCTGCAGGATTTGCGCAGCGCCTGAAATGAGATGCGCGACTTGTGAACGCAGACAAGGGCCGGTTGGTCTGGACCACCTCGCCCTGTCGCGTGGATCCACCGACGACGCTGCGGGTTCCTCCGAGTTCCAGGCGGGATGCTCGACTGGCTGGCCGGCCTTTCAGCGCGGTGTGAGGCCGTATTGAGGGCCGAGAGTGGCAATGGCCTTCTTGAGCTGTTCGCCGATTTCGTCGAGACGGTCCGCTTCTGAAGCGTCGACGGCTGCACTGATCGCCGCGATCAGACTGCCGTCGGGTGCCAGCAGGGGGTGGCCACGGCAAACGCGTCGCCGAACGTGACTCCGCGGTTAAAGGCGAGTCGGCGGGAGCGGATCTCGGGGAGTTCGGTGAGGAATTGTCGAACCTCGCCCGCCTGCTCGGGGCCGGCGAGGTCGAGGAGGCGGTTCATTTCCTCGTCGGGGACGTTGGCCAGCAGCGTCTTTCCGGCGGCGCTGGTATAGAGCGGGCGACGGGCGTGGGTACGCGCGACGAACGTCAGGCTGGGGGAATCTTCACCTACAAGGTCGGTGAAGACGATGGCGTCCCCGACGCGCACCCCGACGAGGACGGTGCAGCCGAGAACCTCGCCCAGCTCGGCCACGAACCGGTGATCCAGCGAGAGCGCGGCCAGCTTGTTCGCGCGCGCGGCGAGGATGAACGGCCCCGGCCCGAGGTGAAACCGGCGGTCCTCCTCGATGAGATAGCCGCGGGCGAGAAGTCCGTTGGTCAGCTCCTGAACGGAGCTTTTCGCCGCATCCAGGGCGGCTGCCAGCTCGGCCAACGTCACGCCGCGCGGGCTCAACGACACGGTCTCGAGGATCTCGATCACGCGGTCGACCGTGCGATGCGGGCGGGCAGGCATGCGGCTGACGCTAGCAAGCCCTACCGACCAGTTCTGACAGGGACTTGCAACGAGGCGCGGGTCACAGTACAGTCACGGCATGATCCAGATATCTGGTTATACATACGTATATATGTACAGCGGCTGACGCATGACCGCAACTGATAAGGCCCGGACGCGATCGCGCGTAGGTCCGACGATGAGTGCAGCTGTATCTCCGCGTGATGCGGCGGGTCGGTCACTACCGCTGGTTCTCCCTGTTCATGAAGCACGTCGGCTCCCGGGTAGACCGGGCGCTGATCCGCGCGAGCCGAGGCCGATTCTCCATGAGCGGTCCGGCGCTGCCGACGATGCTGCTCACGACGAGAGGCAGAAGAAGCGGCAAAGATCGAACGGTTCCGCTGCACTACGTGCGCGATGGCAAGAACCTCGTCGCCGCTTGCGAGAACTTCGGGCTAAAAGCAGCCTCCAGTTGGCCGAAGAATCTGCTCGCCGACCCAAAGGCGCGTATCGAGATCGGCGGCACCGCTGCAACTTATCTGTCGCGACCCGCTACAGAGGATGAGGTCGCGCGCAACATGCCGAGGCTTATCGAGATGTGGCCCGCGCATGACAGCCACATGGAGCATAATGGCGTGCGCCACGTGATTGTCTTCGAGCCGCTGGTTGCAAAAACCTGAGTGCCTCGGCCCAGTTGCGTTGCGCAGCAACAGGAAATGTTCACTATCATGCAGCAGCATTTGTAACCTGTTGTGCCCCACATGATAACGAATCTGCTTACCGGTAACCCAGCGTCGGCCGTAGTCGGCTATAAGCGCTGCCGTCCGGACAAGGTCGCGATCACCAAGTATTCAGGTCCAACACTTCCCTTACGTTCATTACCGCCCGACACAGAAGGACCCCTCATCACCATGACCACCCGCAACGAGTCACCGAGCACCCCGAGCGATGATCTGCCACGGGTCGATCCGCCCGCCCGGGTCAGCCGCCCGGTCCGCGCCTACGCCGCCTTCCTGGCGACCGGCGTCGGCCGGTGGCTCGCGAAGAATATCGCGCCGAAGGTCGACCCGTGGCTGCTGCGAGCCACCGGGGGCCGGCTGGCCATGGGACTGATGCTGCCCTCAGCGCTGCTCACCACCACCGGGGCCAAAACCGGTCAACCGCGCACCAACCCGGTCTTTTACTTTCACGACGGGCCCGACGTGATCGTGATCGCCTCCAACTACGGCGCTGACAAACACCCCGCCTGGTACCACAACCTCACCGCAAACCCCCGCGTGCAGATCGCAACGAACGGCGGCGGCCCGGTGATGACTGCGGACGCGGTCAGCGACCCCGCCGAGCGAAAGCGCCTCTGGGCCATGGCCGACCGGATCTACCCACTCTGGCCCGACTACCGGCGGCGCGCCGCGCGGTGCCATCGCACCATCCCGATCATCCGCCTCCGCGCCGCCGCAGTGTGATTCGTCGCCGCGGCTTCGTTCCGGGATTCACTTCGACGGAGCACGTGGTTTCACAGAGCCGCCACCACACGGTTCGTCGTTGTCGGCAGCGGGTCAAGTAGCGGCGCAGATCGAACCCCGTTAGCTCAGCGACGTTGGACATCATCGGCGGCTGGAGCAGCAGGTAACTGACCGGTTTCGCCCACGAGGATCGGGGTTCCTATGCGGATTGTTGTCGACTTGAATCGCTGTCCTCGGGTATGCGCAGTGCGTGCCGCTGGCTCCGGAGGTGCTCAAGCTTCAGCGGAGAGGAGGCGCTTGACGTACGACCCCAATCCCGATGACCAGTCAGCGCCAGCGGGTGTTGCGGGCCGCGGCGTCATGCCCGGTGCAGGCGATCATCGTCGACCAGTTCGACCGAGTAGGCGTCGTCGGGCCAGGGAGCAGCCGTCAGCGACAACGGCCGCGTCGTCATCGTCGGGGCCTCGCTCGCCGGGCTTCGCGCCGCCGAGGCGCTGCGCGAAGAGGGCTTCCGCGGGCGGTCTGACCGTCATCGGTGACGAGCAAGCACGAGGCCGTATGACAGGCCGCCGCTGTCAAGCAGGTGCTCGCCGGCTGGGTTGGCGCGCCGATGCGTACCAAGCCGCCGCGCATGCACGCGACGTCGACGCCGAGTGGCGGCTGGGTGTGGCCGCGACGCGCTCTGGACCGAGCCAACGGGTTTGTGCGCCTCGCCGACGGCAGCGAGGTCGAGGGCGATCGCTGCTGATCGCCACCGGGGTGCGGTCGCGCAAATGGCCCAACCCCGACGAAGCCGCCCTCGAGGGCGTTCTACACCCTGCGCACCGAGCGCCGATGCGGGCGGCTGCAGGCCGCGCTGGCCGCCGGACCGCGGCGTGTGCTGATCATCGGCTCCGGCTTCATCGGCTCGAGGTGGCCTCCGTCTGCCGCGACCTTGGCCTCGACGTCACCGTCGCCGAGCGCGGCCCCGCGCCCGCTGTCCGGTCCGCTCGGCGGAGTGATCGGCGCCATCGCCGCCGAGATGCAGCGCGAGGCCGGGTGGACCTGCGCACCGGGGTCTCGGTGCTGGCGATGGAGGGCGACGCGGGCGGGCACGTGCGTCGCGCACGCCTGTCCGATGGCAGCACGCCTCGACGTCGATGTGGTGGTCACCTCGCTGGGGCTCGATCCGCAATATCGAGTGGCTCGACGGCGCCGGGCTGGCCGCCGGGCCTCTGGGTGTGGGCTGCGACGCCGGGTTGCCGCGCGTTCGAACGTCAACGGCGTGGTCACCAGACGCATCTTCGTGGCCGGCGACATCGCCCGCTGCCCCCATGTGCTCTACGACTACCAGTTTCTGGCCATGGAGCACTGGGACAACGCGGTGCTGGGCGCCCAGGTCGTCGGCCCACAACATGGTGTGCGATGAGACGGACCGCTGCGCCGCATCTGCTGATCCGGCAGTTCTGGTCTGGCCAGTTCGGCGTCAACATCAAGTCCGTCGGGGTGCCTCGTTCGGTGACGAAACCATGTTCACCCAGGGTTCGGTCAAGCAGCGCCGGTTCGCGGCGGCGGCCTACGGGGCGGCGAGGACGCATCGTCGGTGCGGTCACCTTCAACCACGGCAAGTGGATCCCGTACTACGAGGCGCAGATCGCGCGCTCGGCGCCGTTTCCCCGAATCCGGCCGGTTCTGATTTCCCGGAGGACATGCGCGTGATGCCGCCCGACTCCCGGCCCGCGGTGTGCCCACCGAGGCCCCGGACGTGGTGTTGACCGGTCACGACCCATCCGAGCGCCAGGCCGAGTTCCGGCCCCGCCGGGGCGGCCTGACCTGACCGCCAAAAGCCCAGAAAGACACCGTGATTCAGCTAAGGGAAGCGCCATGACCCCGGAAGAGGCCTGGAACGAGGCCGATGAAGCTTGAGAACCGCGCCGACCCGTACCCGTTCTTCGACGAACTACGCAAGACGCCGGTCGCGCGGGTGACCAACGACGTCTACGCCGTCACCGGGTACGCGGAACTCATCGCGCTGGCGCACGACCCGCGGGTGAGTTCTGATATGCGCAGAAGTCCGCTCGGCGCCCGCCCCCGAGAAATCATCGACCCGTCCGTCGCCGAGATGATCGAACGGTACGGGCAGGACTTGAGCTTCATCCAGCAGGATCCGCCCGACCACGACCGGGCTCGCCGGTCGTGCATGCGCTACTTCGGGCCGCCCCACTCACCCGACGTGATTCCCAGCCAGGAGCCCTTGTGTCAGCAGATCGTCAACGATCTGCTCGACAAGGCGACGGGTAAGACCCGCATCGATGTGGTCGACGAGTTCGCCTATCCGCTGCCGGTTGACGTGATCTGCCACATCCTGGGGTGTTGCCGCTCGAAGACGAGCCGCAGTTCCACGCCTGGATTGCCGACGCGATGGCCTAGCATCTTCGACCTGGGTCCCGAGATCGAAACAGAGGAGGGCCAGACCCGCCGCGCCAAAGGCATCGAGGCCGGCCAGGAACTGGAAGAAATACATCATCGGGCTGGTCGAACGGGCCGCAAAATCCCCGTGCCCGGGGATGATTTCGCAGCTGGTGCATGATGACGGACCCGATGGGCCGATGTCGCCCAGCGAGATTGTGAACAACACGATCCTGTTGTTCGTCGCCGGTCATGACTCCACGGTTAACCTGATCTCGCATTGCGTGCTCACCGTGCTGCGCAATCCGGGGTCGATCGAGTTGTTGCGCAGCAGACCTGATTTGATTCCCGGCGCCATCGAAGAAGCGCTGCGGCTGCAGTCCTCGGTGCAGTTCTTCCCCAGCCGCTCGGCGCTGGCCGATATCGAGATCGCCGGCACGACAATCCCCAAGGGCTCGCCTATCTTCCTGATGTACGGCGCGGCCAACCGCGACCCAAGGCGCTTCCCGACCCGCAATACCTTCGACCCTGAACGTCAAGACAATGAGCACGTGTGGTTGGGGACGCAGCATTCAACGTCTGCTTCGCGTGGGCCGCTGGCCCGCCTGGAAGTCAACACCGCATTCGAGGCGTTCCTGCGCCGGGTGGAAAACCCACGGCTACGTGGAAGACCCACCGCCGTATCGGATCAGCCAGGTATTCCGCGGGCCCCGGCATGTGTTCGTCGATTTTGATCAGATCCGACCCCAGGAAGTGCTTACCTGAAAGCGTTTCAGTTCGTCGACTGGCAGCGACCCGCCGAACTGCGCGAGGTACCGGTACCCGAACCCGGGCCCAGCCAGGTTCTGGTGAAGGTCGGCGGCGCCGCGCATGCCACCTGACCTTCACATCTTTGACATGCCCAAACCCTCAGGCGAGCTTGCGTTTTCGATCCCGTTCACGCTCGGCCATGAGAACGCCGGCTGGGTGGAGAAACTCGGGCCTGGCACAACGGGATTCGCGCTCGGCGACCCGGTGATCGTGTACGGTCCGTGGGCTGCGGGCTCTGCATGCAACTGCCGGGCAGGGCATGGAGAACTACTGCCAACAGCCGGGCGGTCTGGCGGCTGGCGGCCTCGGTCGGCGCGACGGCGGAATGGCCGAGAGTTCTTGCTCGTTCCGGCGGCACGCTACCTGATCTCGCTGGGCAGCCTCGACCCGCGCGAGCTGCTCCGCTCAGCGACGCGGCGCTGACGAGCTACCACGCCGTCAACCGTTCGCGTCAGCTTCTGCACCCGGGTCGACGGCCGTCGTTATCGGCGCAGGCGGCCTGGGCCAGATGGCGATCCAGATATTGCGGGCACTGAGCGCCACGACCACGATCGTCGCCGTCCACGCCCGGACCCGACAAGCTCCAAACGGCCAGACAGATGGAGCCGACGAGGCACTGGTCTCCGGTGATGAGGCGATTCAGCGGATCAAACGACATCACAAGGGCCAAGGCGCCGAGCTGGTGCTCGACATGGTGGGCGTGGACCGGACGCTGCAAATGGCTGCCAAAGTCTCGCGCGTGCTCGGCCTACCTGACGATCGTCGGCCTCGGTGGCGGCGCCTTCCAGTCAACTTCAATAGCCCGCGCAACGAGTGTGCTGTTGCGTCACCGTTTTGGGGTTCGATCCCCGAGCTCGTCGACGTGGTTAACCTCGCCCAGACCGGCAAGATCCGCATGCTCGTCGAGCACGTCCCGTTGGAACGCGGCGGCGCGGCCTATCAACTCCTGCACGACGGCAAGATCAAGGGACGCGCCGTCATCACACCCAACGACTAGGGGCGTTCCCACCCGATGCATCCGCTGACGCTGACGCATCCACGCCGACCGCCGGCGCCCACGCACATTGAAATTGGGTATCGGCGATTTCGATAACGCGAATCGTAGGCACGAAAGCCTCGGGCTCGGTCAGGATTTCCAGTGCTTTCCGTCGCCGCTTTCGTCGATGCCGCTCAGCGGCCGGCCGTAGTTGATGAACACATCGCCCGCCTGCTCGTCCTCGTCCTCCATCCGGGTCGCAGCTGTCCCATCGTCGTCGACGCCATGCTCCTCGAGCACCTTCTCTCGCTCGGCAATGCCGTGGTCGCGCGCCGCGGTCTGCGCGTCGGCGAACATGGTCGTCTTGCCGGCCAGGATGCGCCTGACCTCGCGGCGCTCGCGCCACGGTTTGCCGATCGCCATCAGGACCAGTCCGACCACGGCGTAGGTCACCATCAACCGGATGCCAACCTGGTACTGCTCTGCCGACGCCATAGAGGGTTCGCTTGATCATCTCGGTCATCCCCGACCCGACCAGCATACGGATGCAGCATTTCGAAGACTGACGGCAGCATCCATACCGGAAACGCCGCACCCGACGCCGGCATCGACAAGAAGACAATAATCAGAATCGCGGGCAACGCCACGAACCGGCCAAAAAAGTAGCCCAGTCCGTTGACGGTCAGGCCGATCGCGACCATCCAGCCGAATGCGATCAGCACCAACTGCCAAAAGTGGCCGTCCACCGCGTCGATCACCGGCCCGGCAAGGAAATTCGCGACCAGCGAGATCACCACCGCGCCACCGATCACGATCCCGACTCTCGTGCGGTGCAACAGGGGAGCGCCCAGCATGCCGATGAACATCGCCACCATGTACCCGCCGATGCACCAGGCAAGCATCAGATACAGCGCGGTCATCCCGAACGAGTCATTCGCGGGAAGCGGTGCGACATCTCGCTTTTCGAGGTCCACATCCTGCGCGGCGAAGACCGGCGTGAGGATTCCGGTAAGATGAGCTGCGCGGCCTGGAACTGGTGCGCGCTGGCGATATAGAGGCGAACCGGTCCGCCGCCAGCGTCGGGATACACCAGCGCCGCGACAAGTTTCGTCCTGACCGCGGCGATCGCCGTTCCCGGATCGTCGTACCGCTGGAAGTCGACGGCTCCCTGCGTCGCCGCGGACAACTGGCCTTCCACCTGCTGGTACTGGGGCGCCGACAGGCCGACCGGTGCGCCCCGGATCTCTGGCGTGGAAGGCCGCGATGGGCAGAAGCAGAACAGCACGATGAACAACACCGGCAGCCACAGCTGCAGCCCGATCAACTGAACGGCGGCCGGCAACCGTGAATAGAAACGGCGCCACCGCGCCGCCAGACCGGCGGCCTGGTCAGCAGGCTCAGCGGAAGCGTCCGTCATCGGCACCGCCAATTATCAGCCGAAATTTCCCGGCCGCGAATAGGCTAGCGAGCATCAGCACTATGATGTCGCATGTTGTGCTGTCAATTGCCCGCCACCGCGAACGGCCTCGTTCTCGACCAGTGCGCGGCGGAAGTCTCGCGATCATGTCCCAGTCGTTGAGCCCAGCGGCGATCGTCGGGCACACCACCACAGATAACCCGTTACCGACGGTCATTTCGTCGCTACGAGATCGTCGAGAGATCAACAGTTGCTTCGACTTCGCCCGCGGCACGCCTTCACCGCCCGTTGCAAGCAAATTCAGACTGTGTCAGCTCACTCGCAGACAAGACACCGGCGACCGCTCCGGCGGCTGCCCCGGCTTTGTGACATGCTGTTCTCCACACAGTTGTTCTCGACAGCACATCTACCGTTGTTGCAGTGCCTCGCGACGATCGAATACAAGGCGGCGCTGGCGGATCCCGAGCCAAAGCGCGGGTGTGGCCAAAGCCCCCAGACCCACCTCACCCACGCTTACTTCGCCGCGCGGGCTGAGGACCGCGATGGCGACGGTGCGGCAGTGGCGGCGGCGTTACGGATTACGCCGCTAAGGCTTCGCGCATTCACGTTGGCCGAGTCGTTGGACCTGGCCGTACCGACAAATTCGCCGGAATTCGTTGGGAAGACGCCGTCAGGGTGGGAGAGGGGTGGCCGGGGAGGAACTGCGCCGGGTTAGTCGTCTCGGAGCGGCTGCAGGATTTGCGCAGCGCCTGAAATGAGATGCGCGACTTGTGAACGCAGACAAGGGCCGGTTGGTCTGGACCACCTCGCCCTGTCGCTTGGATCCACCGACGACGCTGCGGGTTCCTCCGAGTTCCAGGCGGGATGCTCGACTGGCTGGCCGGCCTTTCAGCGCGGTGTGAGGCCGTATTGAGGGCCGAGAGTGGCAATGGCCTTCTTGAGCTGTTCGCCGATTTCGTCGAGACGGTCCGCTTCTGAAGCGTCGACGGCTGCACTGATCGCCGCGATCAGACTGCCGTCGGGTGCCAGCAGGGGGTGGCCACGGCAAACGCGTCCGCCGAACGTGACTCCGCGGTTAAAGGCGAGTCGGCGCGAGCGGATCTCGGGGAGCTCGGTGAGGAACTGTCGGACCTCGCCCGCCTGCTCGGGGCCGGCGAGGTCGAGGAGGCGATTCATTTCGTCGTCGGGGACGTTGGCGAGCAGCGTCTTTCCGGCGGCGCTGGTATAGAGCGGGCGACGGGCGTGGGTACGCGCGACGAACGTCAGGCTGGGGGAATCTTCACCTACAAGGTCGGTGAAGACGATGGCGTCCCCGACGCGCACCCCGACGAGGACGGTGCAGCCGAGAACCTCGCCCAACTCGGCCACGAACTGGTGATCCAGCGAGAGCGCGGCCAGCTTGTTCGCGCGCGCGGCGAGGATGAACGGCCCCGGCCCGAGGTGAAACCGGCGGTCCTCCTCGATGAGATAGCCGCGGGCGAGAAGTCCGTTGGTCAGCTCCTGAACGGAGCTTTTCGCCGCATCCAGGGCGGCTGCCAGCTCGGCCAACGTCACGCCGCGCGGGCTCAACGACACGGTCTCGAGGATCTCGATCACGCGGTCGACCGTGCGATGCGGGCGGGCAGGCATGCGGCTGACGCTAGCAAGCCCTACCGACCAGTTCTGACAGGGACTTGCAACGAGGCGCGGGTCACAGTACAGTCACGGCATGATCCAGATATCTGGTTATACATACGTATATACGTACAGCGAGCTGACGCATGACCGCAACTGATAAGGCCCGGACGCGATCGCGCGTAGGTCCGACGACGAGTGAGCTGTATGAGCTGTATCTCCGCGTGATGCGGCGGGTCGGTCACTACCGCTGGTTCTCCCTGTTCATGAAGCACGTCGGCTCCCGGGTAGACCGGGCGCTGATCCGCGCGAGCCGAGGCCGATTCTCCATGAGCGGTCCGGCGCTGCCGACGATGCTGCTCACGACGAGAGGCAGAAGAAGCGGCAAAGATCGAACGGTTCCGCTGCACTACGTGCGCGATGGCAAGAACCTCGTCGCCGCTTGCGAGAACTTCGGGCTAAAAGCAGCCTCCAGTTGGCCGAAGAATCTGCTCGCCGACCCAAAGGCGCGCATCGAGATCGGCGGCACCGCTGCAACCTATCTGTCGCGACCCGCTACAGAGGATGAGGTCGCGCGCAACATGCCGAGGCTTATCGAGATGTGGCCCGCGCATGACAGCCACATGGAGCATAATGGCGTGCGCCACGTGATTGTCTTCGAGCCGCTGGATGCAAAAACCTGAGTGCCTCGGCCCAGTTGCGTTGCGCAGCAACAGCAAATGTTCACTATCATGCAGCAGCATTTGTAACCTGTTGTGCCCCACATGATAACGAATCTGCTTACCGGTAACCCAGCGTCGGCCGTAGTCGGCCTATAAGCGCTGCCGTCAGGACAAGGTCGCGATCACCAAGTATTCAGGTCCGACACTTCCTTCACGTTCATTACCGCCCGACACAGAAGGACCCGTCATCACCATGACCACCCGCAACGAGCTCACCGAGCACCCCGACCGATGATCTGCCACGGGTCGATCCTCCCGCCCGGGTCAGCCGCCCGGTCCGCGCCTACGCCGCCTTCCTGGCGGACCGGCGTCGGCCGGTGGCTCGCGAAGAACATCGCGCCGAAGGTCGACCCGTGGCTGCTGCGAGCCACCGGGGGCCGGCTGGCCATGGGACTGATGCTGCCCTCAGCGCTGCTCACCACCACCGGGGCCAAAACCGGTCAACCGCGCACCAACCCGGTCTTCTACTTTCACGACGGGCCCGACGTGATCGTGATCGCCTCCAACTACGGCGCTGACAAACACCCCGCCTGGTACCACAACCTCACCGCAAACCCCCGCGTGCAGATCGCAACGAACGGCGGCGGCCCGGTGATGTCTGCGGACGCGGTCAGCGACCCCGCCGAGCGAAAGCGCCTCTGGGCCATGGCCGACCGGATCTACCCACTCTGGCCCGACTATCGGCGGCACGCCGCGCGGTGCCATCGCACCATCCCGATCATCCGCCTCCGCGCCGCCGCGACGTGATTCGTCGTCGCGGCCTCGTTCCGGAATTCACTTCGACGTGGCGTTGAGACGCGGCCCGGCCAGTCATCACCGCACGGTACTTGCTGTCGGGATCGGACAGGTAGCGCCATGATCGGAGTCGTCAGGTGTGAGCAGGCTACGTCGTCGAGATCGAGCAGTCCGGCGGTGACGTTTGTGGCGCTCTCAGAGCGCGCAGCCGCGTGAACCGGACGGACACCATCACGGGGAACTCACGCCAGTTCTCGTAGTGAGGAAGCATGCCGGCGTCGATGCCGAACGCCACGCAGGCGCCACCGGCGGCAAGGCGCTTCGCCGAGCCCGGACGTGGTTTCGAAATTCGGCTTGCCCACGCGGGTTTCACGTGCCGCCTACGCATTCTGTGATTTGGGCTCAGGGACACGGTCTCGAGGATCTGGATCACTCGGTCGACCCTGCGATGCGGGCGGGCGGTGCGCCGACGCTAGCAAGCCCTCCATACAACGTGCGGACATGGTACTTGCAATGAGGCGCGAGTCACAGTACAGTGTTAGCACGTGATCCGGATATCCGGTTTCAGTATCCGTAAATACGTACCCTACCGAAAGGTTCCGCCACATGTCCGCACCCGTCTCTCCAGGCATGTTCCGCACCAACAGCGGCGTCCCGCTGCCGTTGGTCGCTTTACCGCAGGACGACCTGCTGACCGTCAACATCGACCAGATTCCGCTGCTCAAGGACGCGATGGGCCCCGGCATCCACATCAAGCCGCTGCGCCTGGACCCCGAAAGGGACAGGTGGTGCTCATGGCCACCATGGCGCCCGGTTGCCTGCTGCCCATCCACTACCACACCGGTACCGCCGAGGTGTACACCTTCTCCGGCTGCTGGAGGTACGCCGAGTACCCCGACCAGCCGCAGACCGCGGGCGACTACCTGTATGAGCCCGGCGGCTCGGTGCACACCTTCTACTGCCCCGAGGACAACACCGAGGACACCGTTGTGCTGCTGTGGATGGAAGGCGCGCAAATCGGATTCAACCAGGACGGCACGCTGCACCACATCAACGACGCGACCTCCATTCAGCACGTGACCGAAACCGTGTCGGCGGCACAGGGCACCGGGCCGGTGGGCTACATCCACGGCGGCGCCGCCGGTGTGGTCAAGTCCTGATGGAGACAGTGATCATGCCACCGGCCTTTGACGGCGTCCGGGTCCTCGAACTGGGCCAGATCTACAACGGTCCGTACTGCGGGCTGCTGCTGGCACAGCTGGGCGCCGACGTCATCAAGATCGAGCCACCCGGCGGTGAGCAGCTGCGCTTCCGCTCGCACCAGCCGACCGAGTCCCACGAGTTCGTGATGCTCAACTCCAACAAGCGCAGCGTGGTGCTGGACCTGAAGACCGACGCCGGTCGCCAGGCGCTGCTCGACCTGGTCGAGACCGCCGACGTGCTCATCGAGAACTTCGCGCCGGGCACCATGGAGCGCCTGCAGCTGGGCCCGGAGCGACTCCTCGAGCACAACCCGCGGCTGGTCGTGGCCTGCGGCAAGGGCTACGGGTCCACCGGTCCCTACGCCCACATGTCGGCGATGGACATCACCGTGCAGGCGATGTCGGGCAGCGCCTCGGCCACCGGAGAGCCCGACGGGCCGCCGACCAAGGCCGGCGCCGCGTTCGTGGACTTCTCCGGCGGCATCCACCTGTTCGGGGCGATCAGCGCGGCCCTGTTCCAGCGCGAGCGCACCGGACGCGGGCAGATCGTCGAGGTGTCGATGCACGACACCATCTACCCGATGCTGGCGTCGAGCCTGGGTGGGCTGCACAACGACCCCGACCGGCAGCTGCCCGAGCGCACCGGCAACCGGCACTCGGGGATGGCGGTCGCGCCGTACAACATCTACCAGGCCAGCGACGGATGGCTGGCGATCATCTGCATCGCCGAGCGGCACTGGCACGGCGTGGCCACCGCGCTGGGCCGGCCCGAGCTGATCGACGACCCAGGTTCGGCACCGAGAAGGACCGGGTCGCCAACATCGATGCGGTCGACGACGAGGTGTCTTCGGTCACCCGCACCCGAACCCGTGACGAGCTGGTGCGCGACCTGCAGGCCGCCGGTGTGCCGTGTGCGCCGGTCAAGTCGATCCGTGAGGTCGACACCGACGAGCACCTGATCCAGCGCGGCATGATCACCTACGTCGAGCACCCGCGCGGGGCCGGGTGCCGGTCCCGGGATGCCCGCTGCGGCTCGGCGACTCGCCGGTGGGATCGCTGCGGGCCGCCCCGGCGCTGGGCCAGTCGACAGAGCAGGTCTTGGCGGAACTGTCCGGTGAGGAGACCCAGCATGTCGTTCACGCCTGAACCCGGCACACCTCTGGCGGAGTACTACGCCCAGACGCAGCCGCGGATCGGAGACGTCCTGTCGCGGCGCAGCCTCGGCACGCTGGACGCGGTGACCATCGGCCGCTACGCCATGACCATCGGCGCCGCCGACCCGAGCCACTACGACCCGGCGGCCGCACACTCGGCCGGCTACGCCGACGTGGTGGCGCCACCGAACATGCTCGCCGCGATCGTCCAGTGGGGTGTCGGCACCCCCGAGGCCCAGCTTCAGCCCGACGGAACCCCGCACGACGGAGACATGCCCCTCGGTGACGGCGACCTCGGGCTGCGCGTGATGGGCGCCGGCGAAGAGATGGAACTGGTCAACCCCGTCACCGCGGGGACGGAGCTGGTGCTCGAGACGACCCTCGAGGCGGTCACGCCCAAACAGACCCGGTCCGGCCCGTGCGTGTTCGTCACCACCATCAACACCTTCACGTCCGCCGACGGTGCCGTTCTCAACCGCAACCGGCGCACCGTCGTACTGCGCAACCCATTGCAGGAGTCGTGATGTCCAACGATGTTTCGGGTCGGAGATGAGCTGCCACCGCTCAAGCACACCGGCTACTGCCTTTCAGTTGTTCCGCTACAGCGCGGTCACCTGGAACCCGCACCGCATCCACTTCGACGAGCCCTACGCACGCGAGGAGGGCCACGCCGGTGTCGCGCTGCACTCCCACCTGCGGGCGGCGCTCGCCCTGCGCTGCGTCGCCGAGGGCCTCGGCCCCGGCTGGCACGTCACGAAGGTCGCCTACCGGCTGCGCAAACCGGTCTATGCGCCGCGCAGAACTGGCCTACACCGCCCGGGTGACGGCAACCGAGGGCGACACCATGACACTTGAACTGATCGAGCAGCAGCCCTCCGGCGAGGTGGGCTTCGAAGGGACCGTATCGGTCGGCAAGACACCGGGAGCGACACCATGACATCAACACCAGGACGCGGGTCACGTCCGATCCGCATCGGAAACTGCTCCGGGTTCTACGGTGACCGCGCTTCGGCGATGGCCGACATGGCGCAAAGCCGGCGGCATCGACGTCCTCACCGGTGACTACCTCGCCGAGGTCACGATGCTGATCCTCGGCAAGGCGCGCGCCAAAGACAGCACCAAGGGCTATGCGGCCACCTTCCTGCAGCACCTCGACGCGGCGCTCGAGCACCTCGTCGCCAACAGGATCCGGCTCGTCGTCAACGCCGGAGGACTCAACCCCGCCGGGCTGGCCGATGCGACCCGCGAACTGATCGCACGCCGCGGCTACGACCTGCGGGTCTCCCACATCGGAGGCGACGACGTCTTCGGCCGCCTCGACGCCCTGCAGCAAGCCGGCCACTCGCTGCCGCATCTGACGAGCGGCGAACCGCTGTCATCCTGGCCGCACCAGCCCCTGACGGCCAACGCCTACCTGGGTGGATTCGGCATCGCGCGCGCGCTGGCCACCGGCGCCGACATCGTCATCACCGGCCGGGTCGCCGACGCCGCTCTGGTCGTCGGTCCCGCCGCCTGGTGGTGGAGTTGGACCCCGAATGACTACGACGCGCTCGCCGGCGCGCTCGCCGCCGGACACGTCATCGAATGCGGGCCACAGGCGACCGGCGGCAACTTCTCCGGTTTCCGTACCATTGCCGACCTCGTGCAGCCGGGGTTCCCGATCGCCGAAATCGCCGCCGACGGTTCCTCGGTGATCACCAAGAACCCGGGCACCGGCGGCGCCGTCACCCGAGACACCGTCACCGCTCAACTGCTCTACGAGATCGGTGAACCCGCCTACCTCAACCCCGACGTGACCACACCACCTGGACACCGCCGCGCTGACCGACCTGGGTGACGACCGCGTCGAGATCCGCGGCGTGCGCGGGTCGGCGCCACCGGCGACGACCAAGGTCGCGATCACCGGGGTCGGCGGCTGGGAAAACAGCATGCTCCTCGCGCTCACCGGCACCGACCTCGACGCGAAGGCCGCGCTCATCGAGCGATCCGTCCACCGCTACACCGACGCCGTCGACGGGCTCGACGCGGTCGCGATCGACCGTATCGGGCAGGCGCAGCACGATCCCGACAGCCAGAACGCCGGCACCGAGCTGCTGAGGATCGCCGTGCAAGGAACGAAAGAGACTGCCGGGCGGGCGTTTTCCTCGCGGATGGTCGAGCTGGCCCTGTCCAGCTACCCCGGGCTGTACACGCTCGGCCCGCCACAACCCGGGTCGGCGTTCGGTGTCTACTGGCCCGCACTGCTCGACCAAGCACTGCTCGAGCACACGGTCCACCACCACGACGGCACGACCGAGACCATCGCACCGGGCAACTCGCAGGCCGCTCGGCGGTGAGGTGACCCCGCAGGGCGACCTGCCGGTCGCGCAAGGCAGTCATGGACCGACGAACTCGTCGTCGCCTCACTCGGTGAGATCGTGCATGCCCGCTCCGGCGACAAGGGCGGCGACGCGAATCTCGGCGTCTGGGTACGCGACTTTCAAGCGTGGGAATGGCTCAGGTCGACCCTGACCGTCGACGAACTGCGGCGCCTCCTTCCCGAAACACGCGAACTGGCAATCGCGCGTTACGAACTGCCCAACCTCGGCGCGATCAACTTCCTCATCCGAGGACTGCTCGGGACCGGCGCCACCTCGATCACTGCGGCTGGACGCGCAGGCCAAAGCACTCGGCGAATGGCTGCGCGCACGCAGCACCAAAGTACCGAAATCTCGTTGTCGCAGGAGAGTCACCGATGAGCGACCCCGACGAGAGCACCATCGACGTCGTCCGCAAGGCCACCCGAGAGCTGGCCCGCAACGTTCGACTACGCGTACTGGCGTCAGAAGGACAAGCGCGGCGAATACCCGTGGGAGTTCGTCAAGGCGTTCGCCCAGGGCGGATGGCTCGGCGCCCTCATCCCCGAGCGAGTACGGCGGGCTGGGGCTCGGCATCGCGGAATCCGGCGTGATGATGCAGGAAATCGCTGCCTCCGGTGCCGGCGCGAGTGGCGCCTCCGCGGTCCACTTCTACCTGTTCCCACCCGCCCCGATCATCCGCCACGGCTCGGCGGAGATGAAGCAGGAGTTCCTGCCCAAGCTCGCCCGCGGCGAGATCCTCATGGCGTTCGGCGTCACCGAGCCCACCGCCGGGGTGGACACCTCGCGCATCAGGACCAAGGCCGAGAAGGTCGACGGCGGCTGGGTCGTCAACGGCCAGAAAGTCTGGATCAGCAACGCACAGAACGCCCACAAGATCCTGCTGCTGGCGCGCACGTCTGCCCGCAACGAGGACAAGCCGCTGGACGGGATGACGCTGTTCTTCACCGACCTGAACCGCGACCGGATCACCGTCCGCGAGATCGAAAAGCTGGGCCGGTCGGCGATCGACTCCAACGAGCTCTTCATCGAGAACCTCGAGGTCGGTGACGACGAAGTCGTGGGTCAGGTCGGCCAGGGCTTCAGATACCTCATCGACGGGCTGAACTCCGAGCGCATCGTCGTGGGCCTCGAAGGCGTCGGCATCGGTCAGGCGGCACTGGAACTGGCGACGAAGTACGCCAACGACCGTGTGGTCTTCGACCGGCCCATCGGCCAGAACCAGGCGGTCGCCCACCCGCTGGCGGACTCATGGATCCGCCTGGAGTCGGCTCGGCTGATGGCGATGCACGCGGCCGAGCTCTACGACCACCACCAGAACTGCGGCATCCAGGCCGCCGCGGCCAAGTATCTCGGCGCCGAGGCCGGCTTCGATGCCTGCGACCGCGCCATGTCCACCCACGGTGGCTACGCCTACGCCAAGGAATACCACGTCGAGCGGCTGTGGCGGGAGGCCCGGCTGCTCGCGCAACGCGCCGCTCTCGCAGGAAATGGTCCTCAACTACATCTCCACCCAAGCGCTCAAGCTGCCCCGCGCCTACTAACGCGGCGGACCCGCCCGCCGCTGCACGAGCCGGCGAAAGGGCGAGCCTGGCCTCGCGGCGCTAGCTGAGTCCGGCGTCAACTAGCAGGCGCGGTAGCCCCACTTCGGCGCATCGTGCCGAGACGTGCAAAGCACCCGCGCGAGCTTCCGCGACTCGGCCCGTGGCAGTGAGGGTTTCGATCAGGAGCAGCTCGGCCTGCAGGGCCGCCAGGGGTCTGCGCCGGCCGTCGATTCCCGTGGCAAGATCTGCCGCGCGTCTACATGCCTGCCCCTGATCGTCGGGCGAATCGCTGGCCGCCAGCAGGCGCACAGCTGAATTCTCGTCGAGTTCTGCTGTGAGCGTGGCTATTCCATCGTTGTGCGGAATGGTGCGGGTCGAGCGCAAGCGGGCGGCAGCCACCGGAGCGATCGGGATTCCGAGCCGGATGCGCTCGTTGTTGACGGCGGCCGCGAGCCGCGGCAACCGCAACCGTTGTGCGGCGTCCATGCCGGCGTCAAGGCGCTCGATCGCCGCGGACCGATCCCCGTGTAGTGCTCTTATTCGGGCGCCGATGACGAATCTCGCGGCAAGATAGTCCACGCCGCCGCCCTCGGATCCGAACTGATAGCTGTCCTCCAGCAGGCGCGTGGCCTCGGCCAAGTCGCCGGTCTCGTAGAGGAGTTGGCCAAGAAGCGCACCGGCGAGCCGGACGGCGTGCGAGTGCGGTCCGAGGCCGCCAGCGATCTCGAACGCTTCTCGGAAGTTCGTCAGGGCGGCGGGGATGTCGAGTCGATACCTGTCGGCGATGCCGCCGTAACAGCGGCCGTAGACGGCGGAGAAAGGACCCACCATCTCGTTGTAGGGCGAGGCCCAATCAAGCAGTCGGTGCGCGGTGTCGAAGTCGAATCGGTAGATCGCCGCGAACGCGGCGATATTTCCGGCCACCCCGGGCACTTGCGGATGTAGAGTGTCCGGCCTCGACATCGCCTCTGCGACCAGATTTTCCACGTTCTCGGTGCGGTCGGCGTGTGTTTCCGCGACCGCTTGCAGCACGTCGGCTTCGGCTTTCAGATCCGCGCGTGTCGTCTCCTCGAGGTCTGCGTTGGTCATGCCGGCTTCAAACCGGTTCACCGCGGCTTGCATCGGGCCCTGTCGTTGCAGCAGGAGGTTCCGCCCACGCGATGGTCAGTTGAAGCCGTGCCCGCGAAGCCACTATCTGCGGCGGCAGCTTCTGGACGATGCCGAGCAGGGTCGTCATCTTCGACTGCTCGAGCAGGTTCGTCCTCGTCCTGCTCGACAAGGTCGACCGCGCGGATCGGGTCGTAGGCCAGAGCATGGTCGACGGCCTCGTTGAGGTAGCCGTGATCGGCGAACCATGCCGACGCGATGCGGTGGAGTTCTTCGAGGTGGTCGGGCCGGTCATGCGTCAGTCGACCCGCAGGAACTCGGCGAACATCTGGTGGTACCGATACCAGCCCGGGTCATCATCCACGCGCTGAAGAAATAGACCGCGACGTTCGACCTCCTCGAGCATCACCTGCCCGCGCGTCACCCCGGCCAACACCGACGCCAGCCCACCGCAGGTCCGCTCGGTGATGGACGTCGCCAGCAGAAACTCGCGCAGCTCAGGTTCCAGAGTGTCGACGACGTTTTCCGCCAGGAACTCGCCGACCACATCGCTGGCACCGGATAAGCCGGACCGATCAAGCTGTTGGCGTCGCCGCCGCCACGCAGCGAAAGTGCCGCCAGCTGCAGCGCGGCGGCCCACCCGTCCGTCGATGCGGTCAATGCGTCCACGTCGCTGCCCGACAGCTGCAACCCACCGACGTCGTTCAGAAATGAGCGCGCCTCGCTGTCGTTGAAACATAGTGATTCGCAGCCTATCTCGACCAATTCGTCTTGGATTCGCAATCGGCTCACCGGTAGTCCGGCGCGTGACCAGCTGGTCACGATGATTTGCATGTGGTGGCATCCGTGCTCGAGCAGGAACCCGAGAGCGGCGGTGGTCGCAGGTCAGACACGCGGTGCCAATCGTCTATTACCAGCGCGATCCGATCGTCGTCATCGTGGATTTCGTCGATGAGCGTGGTCAACACGTAGCGGCCGGCGTGGTCGCCGTGCTCCTCCAGCACCTGCCCCAACGATGCGGCCAGAGCTGGGCGGACCCGTCGCAGCGATTCCAGCAGATGCGCCAGGAACCACACAACGTTGTTGTCGTCGTCATCGATCGTCAGCCAGGCAACCGCGACGCCATCGCGCACGAGCTCTTCTCGCCACTGAGCCGCCAGCGTGCTCTTGCCGAAGCCCGACGGCGCGTGAATGAGGACAACTCGCCGGCGACCGCCCGCACGAAGTAGATCGATGAGCCGGTTGCGGCTAACCAGCGATCTAGTCGGAACCGGAGGCCGGTACTTGGTGGCCGGCGTCGGGGGCGTCGGCGTGGCGACGACATCCCGACGAACCGTTGACGGCACCACAGCAGCCGGCTGGCCCTCCACGCTCAAGTCGATGGGACGCGCCATCTCGTCGACGGCCATACCGTTGGTGCGCTGAATCTCACGGAGCTCGTCGCCGAACGCCGCCGCGCTCGCCGGACGGGCCGAGGCATCCTGCGCCATCGCCCGTTCGATCACCGCGGCCACCTCGGCGGGCAGTCCCTGCTCGCGCAGATCCGGTATCGGTTGTGACGTGATCCGGAGGAACTGAGCGACCACCTGCTCGCCGCTGCGACGTCTCAAACGCTGCGTGACCGGTCAGCATGCAGAACAGCGTCGCGCCAAGTGAGTACACGTCTGATGCGGGCGTCGGGCTTGCACCCGCGAGCACTTCGGGCGCGGTGAACGCCGGTGAACCGATGATTACTCCGGTCGCGGTCTGGAAACCCCCGGCGATCCTGGCGATACCGAAGTCGGTCAACTGCGGTTCGCCGTACTCGGTCAGCAGGACGTTGCCCGGCTTCACGTCACGGTGCAGTATGCCCGCGCGATGGGCGGCTTCGAGCGCACCCGCCAGCTTCACCCCGATGCGCAGGGTCTCAGACCAATCCATCGGACCGTGCCGGCGGATCAGCGCGTCCAGCGAGCCCTTGTCGTGGCAGGGCATCACGATGTACGGCCGGCCCCGGGCTGTGGTGCCGACCTGGAATATGGTCACGATGTTGGGATGCCCGGATAGCCGGCCCATCGCGCGCTGCTCGCGAAGGAATCGGTCGACATTGTCCGGGTCCAAGTCGGCGGTCAACACCTTGATGGCGACCTCGCGATCCAGCAATGGCTGAACGCAGCGAAAGACCACCCCGAATCCGCCGTGCCTGATTTCGACGACATCGTCGAATCCGGCGGTGCACAATTCCGCGGGGATGTCTGCGAGCACATCCCGCTGGGTTGCCTGCGGGTCGGCGTCGGCCATCGACTGGTCACTATCCTCAGCCGGGGGCTTGGCCCCCATTGCTGTAATGACACGATATCGCCGATCCTTCCCGACCGACGACGCGATCGACGCTCAAAGGTCTACCAATCACGACGAGCATTCGCGGTCGCGCAGCAGGCGCTCGAGGTACTCAACGACACCGGGGCTCTCGACGCTGCACGTGCCCGAGGAGTCACGCCAGCAATGCCCGCGCCATGACGACGCGCTGAATCTGATTGGTGCCCTCGTAAATCTGGGTGATCTCTTGCGTCGCGCATCAGTGCGTCTCGACCGGGAAGTCGACGGTCTGGCCCGGCGCCGCCGAGCAGCTGCACGGCGTTGGTGGTGACCTCCATCGCGACGTCGGAGGCAAAGCACTTCCTCGCGGCCGACGAGATAGAAGTCAGCGTCGGCTCGCCACGCCGGGCGCGGGCGGCCGCGGTGTGCACCATCAACCGCGCAGCCTCCACCTTCATCGCCATGGCGCTGTATTTGAGACCGGACAACAATGTCGCGAAAAGCGCTGGGAGAGAGCATATTACGGAGTAAGATTGACGTAAAATAAACAATCATGCGCGAATATTGCTGCTGGGCAAGACAATCCGCGAAGCTGAACGGGAGAGCGCCGAATGGGGACCCTCTCCCTCCATCAGGTCAGCGAGGTTGGAGAAGTGGGCGGTGAGCCAAGGAGGCTTGCGGACCGGTTGCTTAGCGGCGAAGGAATACGGGGTCACCGAACCTCGTGGAGACAGTCCCACAGTCCTTCAGTGCCGGCGAGGGGGCGGGCGACGCGGACGAGCCGGGGGTGGCGCATACAGCTGCGAACGCACTGCGCATCGAATCCTTCGTTATGTCAGTTACGGCGAGCTGCGTTGAGTTGCCGCCGGCGGTGATGTGGTGCTGCGAGCGCGACAGTCCGGATCAATCAGCTCAGTCCAGATTTTGAACCGATCAATCCAGGGCGGAGGCAGGCGTTGCCGAGGGTCATGTTTGCCGGCGTCGCCGGCTCCGGTACGGCGTCGCGCAGTAATAGTGGGGCGTGCTGGTGACCGTCGTCTTCGCCGCGCGGCAGATTCACAGTCCGCGTTGGGGTGTCCAAGCTATGTTGCCAAGCTGCGCGTCTGCGGCGTTCGCGACCGCGCTGACTCCAGCTTGTCTGCCGCGCTTGGTTTCACGCGCAACATGGATAACCTCTGATATCGGTGTGTTCGCGACCGCCCGTATGCGTTCGAACTGCGGGATGATCATTCACCTTTACCCTCTCGCGGCTGAGTTGGGGCGACGTGGGCGTCGTCGCCTTGGACGCGCTGTTCTGCCCGGTCAATGAGCCGCCGGTCAGGGTCGCGCAGCGGTAGCATGACCGTCTGACAGGAGTGAGAATGTCGGCACCGTCGGTTGAGCGACCCCGGGTCATACGGCGCAAGATCATCGTTCCGGATACTCCGGTAGGTGCGGCGCCGCGTGAGCGCCTTGATGGGTTGCTCTGGCAACTGGTGGATGCCCACCGGGTCGTGGCGGTCACAGCCACCGCCGGGGCCGGCAAGTCGGTGGCGGTGGCCCACGCCAGCCGCAGGTTCAATAGGCCGGTGGCCTGGCTGAGCGTCGATGCCACCGACGCCGCCCCGGGACGGCTGGTGACCTACCTGGAGGAGGCGCTCGCGCAGCAGCTGCCCTCGGTGCGCGGGATAGCCACCGGCGCGCTGGCGGCCGGCGTCCCCATGCCGAGGCGGCGGGCCTGCTCGTCGACGCGGCCGCCGACGCCGAGGTCGTGTTTGTTCTTGATGATCTGGAGCGGTTGCACGGATCGCCGCCGGCGTGGGAGGTGATCGGCTCGGTCGTGCGCTATGGCCCACCGAGCATGCGGCTCATTCTGATCAGCCGCCGCGCACTGGGTGCCTCGGTGTTGTCGCCCGCACTGGGCGCGGAGCTGGCACGAGTCGGCGACGCGGATCTGGCGTTCACCGTGGAGGAGGCGGGCATCGCCCTGCAGGGATTGGGCCGCTCGGGGGCCGAGGCGCCGGCGGCGGTGGAGGCCACCGGTGGCTGGGTGATCGGGGTGCTTTTTGATGCGTGGCGCTCGGCGGATCATGTCGCCGGCACCGGTGGCGGGGCTGATGGCCTGGGGGCTATCTGGGTGCCCAGATCCTTGATCAGCTCGACGCGAATGACCGCGAGTTTCTGATCAGCACCGCGGTACTGCAGGAGGTGAGCGTGGAGTCGGCGGTGGCGTTGGGTATCGACGACGCCGCGGGGCGGCTGGCGTCACTGCAGCGGGCGGCCATCCCGGCGCAGTGGTCAGCGGATCCGCTCATGTTGCGCTGCCATTCGCGGTTTCGTGAGTATCTGCGCGGGCTGCTCGACCATCGTGGGCAGGCGGCGGTGCGCGAGCTGCGCGCGGCCCACGGACGGCAGTTGGCGCGCAGCGGGTTTTCATGAGGAGGCGGTCGAGGAGCTGCTGGCGGCCGGTGCGCTCACCGATGCATACGCCTCGGCCAAGACTGCGATCCTCGGGGCTCGTCGACCGTTTGGACTTCGCCGTTGTCGACCGCTGGATCGAGGCGTTGTCGCCCGTCGTGCCGGTCGGCGACGTCGGGTTCGCCGAGGCCCAGCTGATGCTCGCGATCGCGCGCGACGACCAACGCCACGGCACCCGCATCGCCGACGAGCTGGCCGCGCTCGGGCGGCGCGATCAGCTCGTTGCAGCATCGGAACGCGCCGCCGCGCTGATGGCGTGGTGCTACCTGCTCGACGGGCGCATCGATGAGGTGCACGCCTGCTCGACGCGGCGCCCGCCGGCCCCAGCGTCAATGTTGTGCGTTACTCCTCGCCCTGGTGGAACCCGGCAGCGGTCCTCCCCGACCCGAGCCCACCGGCGGCCTACTGGACGGCATGCTCTACGGGATCGACTATTTTCGTGGCCGGCTACGGGAGCTGACGGACGATCTGCCGTCGCCGTGGACGCGAATGGCCATGGACACAGGCCGCATTGGTGCGCGGCGCGCCGCTGGACACACCGCAGAGGCGCTGCAGGGGTATAAAGCGACAGGACGTGGGGGCTTTTTCGGCGGCGTGGTGAAGTCCGTCATCGGACCGGATCTGCTGCTCGACGCCGGACGAGTCGAGGAGGCCCGCACTGCCCTGGCCGACGGCGGCAAGTTCATCCAGGCGAACGGGTCGCCGATTCTGACCGGGTTGCACCACATCGTCGCGGCGCTGGGTTGGCGCTGCGCGCCGACCACGACACCGCGAGGGCGAGCGCCATCCTGGAGCAGATCGACCGCGATGCCGCAAGCGGCTATTCGCTGGTGTGTGAGCTGGCCCAGACCTGGCGCGGGCTGGCGGCGCTCATCGAGGATGACGCAGGACAGCGCCTTGTCGTCGCTGCGCGCTGCGGTGGCCAGCATGCAGGCCGGCCATCGCATCTTGGAGCTGCCCACGGCCGCGGTGTATCTGGCCGAGGCCGAGTGGCGCGCCGGCGACCAGGACGCCGCCGATCGCGCCGCCGACATCGCCCTAGACGCTGCACGCCAGCAGGGATCCAATCATGTGCTGCTACAAGCCTTGGCCGATTTCCCGGCGGTGGTGGCGCGACGTATCGACGCCGAAGCGCACGCCGACTCGGCCTGGCACCGGATCGGTCGCGCCTTGGCCGCCCAGGGCGTGCCCGTGCCAACCCAGATTCCCACCGCGATCGAGCTGGTCGAGTTCGGCGGCACCGCGATCATCCTCGACGGCGAAGAGGTGCGCCCGATCCTTGCGAAATGTTATGAGCTGCTGGGTTTTCTGGCCGCCCGCAACGGCGCGCCGGCCAGCCGCGATGAACTGCTCAACGCGCTGTTCGACGCCCGCGACGACGAGTCCGCGCGTTCCTACCTGCGCAAGACGATCATCGGGGTACGCCGACTGCCGCCCCCGACGTGCTCCAGCGTCTCCGCCGACGGCCGGGTCGCGCTCAGCCCCGATGTCGTGCTGGCCAGTGAATCGGTACGCCTCGAACAGGAACTGGCCGCCGCGGCCCGGCTGCAGGGCCGCGAACTCGTCACCGCCACCGAACATGCGCTCGCACCGCTGGCGCGCGGCGAATACTTTCCCGGCATCCGTTCCGCTTGGGTAGACGACCGCCGACAGCAGCTTGCCGAGCTGGCAACCACCGCTCGCGCCGCAGCCGCCGACGCCGCCTACGCGGCCGACCAATACCCCAACGCCCAAAGCTTGGCCGAGGCTGTACTGGCCGCCGACCCCTCCGCGAAGCGACCTGGCGCACTCTCATGCGCATCCGCAGTGCGGTCGGTGACTACGACGGCGTCATCACCACCTTCGCCCAATGCGAGAAGGCGCTACGCGCGGCCGGGATCACACCCGCCCCCAGCACCCGAAACCTGTTGAACCAACTGCGCCGCTGAACACCCATTTCGGCTCATTCACGCCCGCGCGTAGACACCAACCGCGCCAGCGCGCGATCGGCCGCGACTGACGCCCACCTGCTGCTATTCGCAGGCTGCGCCCACATTCGGCTGGTTCTTGTTCCGGTCAACGGCCGAGCATGTCGAGACGTGTCACCCATCGGCACCATCCCCAGCGCGGCACAATTCTCGGCGGTGGAACCGCCCACGTGCGGATGCGCCCCCGTGGCGGACTTCACGAAGAACGCGAACGCGACGCTCAATTCGGTGCAGCTGCTTATCTCCGGCCCGACCTGCCGCCCCAAACTGCTGGCCAGCGACGCTTTCAGCACGACAACGCCATCGGCACGTCGAGCCGGATCCGTCCCGATATCGGCTCTTTCCCGCCTGCCTGGGCAGCATCTGCGGTGAGCCGATTGAAGGCGAGGTCAGCGACAAGACCAACGCGGGTCAACAGTGCCGCTGCTCGCCAACACCACCCAACGCGGTGGCCAGGAGCCGCCGTGAGCTGAAGGGAAGCAACACCATGGCATACCAGACCGTGAACCCGTACGACAACCACGTCAGTGGCCACCTTTGACGACCTGACCGACAAGCAGGCGATGGAACTGCTCGGACAGGCGCAGAAGACGTTCGAGTCCTGGAGCCAGACATCGTTCGCTGAGCGCACCGCCGTCATCAAGCGTTCCGCGGCGATCTTGCGCGAGCGGTCCGACGAGTTCGCCCGGCTGCTGACTTTGGAGATGGGCAAGCTTTACACCGAAGCCCTCGGTGAGGTTGAGCTCAGCGCCCAGATCCTGGACTACTACGCCGAGAAGTCCGAGGGTTTCCTGGCACCCGAGCCTCTTGAAACCGCCAGCGCCGACGACACCGCCATGCTGGTCAGCGCCCCGCTGGGAGTCATCCTCGGGGTGCAGCCCTGGAACTTCCCGTACTACCAGCTGGCGCGGGTAGCCGGCCCGAACCTGATGGCCGGCAATGTGGTCATGGTCAAGCACGCTTCGAACGTGCCTCAGCGGCGGCCGCCTTCGAGAAGCTGCTCCTGGAGGCGGGTGCACCGGCGAGGCGCTTACACGAACCTGTACGCCACCAAGGATCAGGATCAACCTGCTGATCGACGACGATCGCGTCCGCGGCGTGGCGTTGACCGGCAGCGAGGGCGCCGGCGCGGTCGTGGCCGCCCGGGCGGGCAGGAACCTCAAGAAATCCACCATGGAACTGGGCGGCTCGGACGCATTCATCGCGCTGGCCGACTGTGACCTCGACAAGACCGTGGCACTGGGCGGTGCACGGCCGCGTTTTCAACGGCGGCCAGTGCTGTGTGGCCTCCAAGCGCATCGTCGTCGTCGACGAGATTGCCGACGAGTTCCTGGCGAAGTTCCAGGCGGCGATGTCCGAGCTGAAGGCCGGCGATCCGTTCGACGCTTCGACGACGCTGGCACCGATGTGCAGCCAGAAGGCTGCCGACGATCTCAACGCACAGATCAACGCCGCCGTCGAAGCCGGCGCGAAGGCAATCCCATGCGGCGAGTCGGTGCCCAGCAAGGGTGCGTTCATCCAGCCGACGATCCTGACCGACCTCACCCCGGACAACCCGGCCTACTACCAGGAGTTCTTCGGTCCGGTGGCGCTGTTCTTCCGGGTCACCGACGAGGACGAAGCCGTGCGGCTGGCCAACGACTCACGCTTCGGTTTGGGCGGATCGGTGTTCACCAGCGACGTCGAGCATGGCATCGAGGTCGCCAACCGCATCGAGACCGGCATGGTGAACATCAACCACCCGGCTCGGCTCAAGGCGGACCTGCCGTTCGGCGGTGTCAAGATCTCCGGCTACGGCCATGAGCTCGCCCACCTCGGCATTGAGGAGTTCATCAACAAAAAGCTCATCAACGTCGTCCCGATCGACGCACCGGCCTGATCGATCCCTGACCAGAGAACAAGGAACAGAAATCATGGCTGACTTCACTGTCGGAAAGTACCTGGCGGCCCGGCTCGAGCAGATTGGACTCAAGCACTACTTCATGGTCCCCGGGGACTACAACCTCGTCCTGCTCGACGAGCTGCTGACGAACGAGAACCTGCAGCAGATCGGCTGCTGCAACGAGCTCAACGCCGCCTACGCGGCGGAGGGCTACGCCCGGGCCAACGGGGCCGGCGCCGTGTTCACCACCTACAACGTGGGCGCGTACTCCGCGCTCAACGGGGTGGCCGGCGCCTACGCCGAACGCCTGCCGGTGATCGTGGTGTCCTCAGGTCCCAACACCAATGACGCGGGCTCCAATCACGTCCTTCACCACACGATGGACAACGCGCGACCTGTCGGATCAGTACGAGGTGTGTCCGGACAGGTGACCTGCAAGGCGGTGCGCATCCTGCACCCCGACACACGCACCTGACCCTGATCGATCGAGGCGATCAGCGCCGCGCTGCGCGAGCGCAAGCCCGCCTACATCGAGATCGCCGTGCAACCTGTCGGCCGCGCCGTGTTCCGAGCCGGCGCCGTTCGACACGCTGCTGGCTCCACGATGCTGTCTGGGCAGCCCACCAACGCGCGGACGCTGACCGACGCTGTCGGCCGGGCCAGCGACCTTGTGCAGCAGGCGAAGAAGCCGATTCTGCTGGCCGGGGTGCACCTGCGCGCGCTACGGTGCGATCGACGCCTTCCGGGAACTGGCCGAGGCGCTGGGCTGCGCGGTGGCGGTCATGCCCAACGCCAAGGGCTTCTTCCCCGAAGACCATCCGCAATACGTCGGCATCTACTGGGGCGAGGTGAGCAGCCCGCAGTGTCAGGCCATCGTCGACTGGGCCGACCTCATCGTGGCGGCGGGGGCGGTGTTCAACGACTACACCACGGTGGGCTGGAGCGCGCAGCCGGCCCGCGGCAGCGGCTCATCAGTGCCGAGCCCCGGAAGTCGTGCAGTTCGCCCGACGCCGAATACCACCGGCGTGGCGCTGGCCGAGTTCGTGTCCGACCTGGCCAAGAAGGTCGAAGCCAATGCCGCGACCGCTCGACCCAATACCACCGGCTCCACCGGACCACGTCCGTCCCGGTGGCGACCGCGGACGTCGACGCCCACGACCCCGCTGAGCCGGGTCGAGCTGTGGCGCCAGATCGAGCAAGACCTCGATTCAAAACCACGCTGCTGGTGGAAACCGGTGATCTCCTGGCTGCAACGGCATGTACACCCGGCTACCCGGCGGCGCCAGGTTCGAGATCGAGATGCAATGGGGCTCCATCGGCTGGTCCGTACCGGCTGCGCTTCGGCTACGCGGTGGGCCTGGAGCCCGACCGGCGCCTGGTCGCGGTCGATCGGCGACGGATCCTTCCAGCTGACCGCCCAGGAAGTGTCCAACATGATCCGCCATCGGCCAAGAGATCCTGATCTTCTTGGTCAACAACCGCGGATACGTGATCGAATCGGCGATCCATGACGGTCCCTACAACTACTACAAGAACTGGGACTACGCCGGCCTGATCGACGTGTTCAACGCAGGAGGACGGCCGCGGTCTGGGGCTGACCGCGAGCACCGCCGGCAGAACTGGCCGAGGCGATCAGCAAGGCACCACGCCCACAAAGGCGGCCCGGTCCTCGATCGAATGCCAAATCCCCAACGACGACGCCAGCCCTGAGCTGATCTCCTGGGGATCCAAAGTCGCCCGCGTCAATGCCCGCCCCACCCCAAAACATCTAGAAGGAGAAAGAACAATGACCGACCAACTCATCGGCGCCCACAATGGACTTGCACAGCGAGCAGGGCGCACTGCCGAGGCGAGCACCCGGGGCGCTCGGCCAACCCGATCATCAAAGTCCACGACGTTCTCTGGCTGGAGTTCGAGAAGCCGGACCTGCTCAAGGCCGAAGCGTTTGCCCACTCCTTTGGTTTCGCCACGGTGCTGCGCACCAACGACGAGCTGCACCTGCGGGGCAGCGACGCCGGCGCGCCGTGTGTGCTGATCCGCCGCGGCCAGCGCGAGAAGTTCCTCGGGCCGGCCTTTGTGGCCGCCGAACAGTCGGATCTGCTGCGGCTGGCCGACGCGACGGGGACCAGCGTTCGCCCGCTGCCTGAGTCGCTGGGCGGGGTGACCGTTGATCTGGTCGACCCCAGCGGGCTGCCGGTGCGCGTGGTGTCGGGCACCCACCGGCTCGAGGCACTGCCCACCGCGCAGACGCCGCACGTGTTCAACTTCGGCCACACGAAGGTCCGGACCAACGCGATGCAGCGCCCGCCGCGGGTGCCCACCAATCGTGCAGCGGCTCGGACACATCGTGGTGCAGACCCCGAAGTACATCGAGGCGCTGAACTGGTACCTCGACACGTTCGGCATGATCGTCAGCGACTTCTCCTACTACCCCGGCCAGCGCGAGCGCGGGCCGATCTTGAGCTTCATCCGCTGCGATCGCGGCTCCGTCCCCGCCGATCACCACACCCTGGCCATGGCGCTGGGTCCGGTCAAGCGCTATATGCACTCCGCCTACGAGGTCGCAGACCTCGACGCGCTAGCCGCCGGCGGCGAATACCTGCGCGAACAAGGGTATTTCCGCTCGTGGGGCATCGGCCGCCACATCGAAGGCAGCCAGATCTTCGACTACTGGCGTGACCCGGACGGTTTCCTGGTCGAGCACTACGCCGATGGCGACATGTTCGACAACACCCTGGAGCCCGGCTGGGCCGCGATGCATGCCTCCGGCCTGTATCAGTGGGGACCGCCGCCGAGCAAGGACTTCCTGGGCCTTGGATCACCGCGCGAAGTGGCGAGCGAACTCGCCGTGATGACCGACGCCCTGCGTCACGACAACGAATTCGACCTGTCCGCCCTGCGCGGGCTGTTCGCCGTAGCCAATTCCTAACAAACACCAACTGAAAGAGAGAAGAAACCGTTATGACCACATCAATCCTGCGCACCGCCGACGCGTGGTGGGTGCAGACCGCCTCGGGTGCGGCTCGCATCGATACCGACGCGACCACCACCGCCGAGTTGCTGGCCGACCGTTCGGCCATCGACGCCGCCGCCAACAGCACCGACACCGTGCCGGTGGAGAGCCTTGCGCTGCTGTCCCCGATCACGACGCCGTGCCGCGTGGTGGCTCAGGCCACCAACTTCGCGTCGCATGTCAAAGACGTCGGCCGCGACCCCGCCAAGACCCCGCTGACCTTCTTCCGCAAGGCTTCCGGGTCGGTCACCGGGCCGTTCGGCGACATCGTCAAGCCGTCGCATGTGAAGCTGCTGGACTACGAGCTCGAGATCGGTCTGGTCTTCGGCCGCGAGCTGCCCGTGGGCACCGAGGTCACCGCCGCCAACCTGGCCGATTTCGTGGTGGGCTTGGTTGTCACCAACGACATCTCGGCGCGCGATGTGCAGCTGACCAAGCAGCAGTTCTTCGAGTCGAAGTCCTATCCCACCTTCACCCCGGTCGGGCCGGCGCTGGTGCTGGTCGACGCCGAGGAACTCAAGCGTTTCGGTGAGCTGCGGCTGCGGCTGTCGGTCAACGGCGAGGTGCGCCAGGACATGGTCGTCGAGGGCGACATCCTCTTCCCGCCGGTGCAAGCACTGCAGGCGCTGTCGAAGTTCCAGAAGGTCGATGCCGGCGACATCCTGCTGACCGGAACTCCGGTGGGCACCGCACTGACCCTGCACGGCGTCACACCCAAGGGTGACATCGACCTGGAGTGCGTTCTTGACCGCGCAGTTCGAGAAGAACCCCGCGTACCTGCAAGACGGTGATGTGGTCGAGGCCACCGTCGCCACCGACGACGGCGCCATCGACCTCGGCGTCCAGCGCAATGTGGTGGTGTACAAATGACCGCGCAGAAGAACGGCGCTGCCGGAATTCGTTCCTGTTGTGGTCGTCGGTGCCGGCCCGGCCGGCATCGCCGCCGCGACACTGCTGGGCCAGTACGGCGTCGAAACCCTGGTGCTGGACCGCCACGAGACCGTCTACCCGCTGCCGCGGGCGGTGCACGCCGACGACGAGGTGTTTCGCATCCTGGCCCGGCTGGGTGTCGGCGAGGAGTTCGCCGCCCATAGCCGGCCAGGGCACGGTCTTCGGCTGATCGACCCGCAGATGCGGGTGCTGAGCGAGATCCCGCGCAGCACAGAGCTCAGCGCCGCCCACGGATTCCCGCAGATGAACATGTTCGACCAGCCTGAGCTGGAAGCCATGCTCGCGCGCCAACGTCAAGCGCTACCCGAAGGTCAAAGTCCACGGCAACGTGGAGGTCACCTCGGTCAGCCAGAACCAACAGCGGTCGGGTGCGGGTGAGCTTCCTGGACCGGGTGCGCGGCGGTGAGCAGAGCGTGCAGGCCAGCTATGTGCTGGGCTGCGACGGTGCCAACAGCCTTACCCGCGCGTCCATCGGGGCGCACATGTACGGCCTGCCGTTCACCCAGGACTGGCTGGTCATCGACGTCAACACCGACGTCGATCTCAACCAGTGGGAGGGCTGCCACCAGCTGTGCAACCCCGAGCGTGGCGGCACGTACATGCGGGTGTCAGAAACCCGCTACCGCTGGGAATTCCAGCTGGTCGACGGCGAGACCGTAGCCGACTACCAGACCCTGGCCGACGTCGAGTCGCTGATCAGGCCCTGGCTGGGCGACACACCGATTGACGCGTTGGAGCTGGTGCGGGTGACCGCCTACACGTTCCGCGCGCAGGTGGCCAGCCGCTGGCGCGACCGCAACGTGTTCCTCCTCGGTGACGCCGCCCACCTGACCCCGCCATTCGTCGGGCAGGGTCTGGCTGCCGGGCTTGCGCGACGCGATGAACCTGACCTGGAAACTGGTCGGCGCGCTCGACGGAACGCTGCCCGAAAGCGTGCTGGACACCTACGAGCAGGAACGCAAGCTCCACGCGGCAGCCATGATATCTGATGGCCGTGTCGGTGGGAGCGGCCATGACCGGTGGCGGGCGCGTCGGTGACCTGATCCGCCACACGGTGTTCCCGCGCATGCAGAACCTGCGCCTGCCGGGCACCCGGGTCAGTGCCGCCGACGGCGTCGCACCCGGTCTGCGCAGTTCCGGACTGGTGATCAAATCCCGCACGCCCGGCGGGCTGGCCGGAACACTGTGCCCCAACCCGGTGCTGCAGCGACGGCCTGCGGTTCGATGAGGTCGTCGGGAACCGGTTCGCGCTGATCACCTCCTCGCCGCTCACCGATGCGCAGCGAAACGAGCTGCAGCAGCCGCGGAGCCGCCGTCGTGCCACGCCGCCCCCGGCAGCGAGCTTGACGGCTGGCTGCGCAAAGGCCGCGCCAGCGCCGCCATCGTGCGGCCCGACCGCGCGGTCATGCAAGCCGGTCGCAGCGTCGAAGCGATCTGCCGAGCCATGCCGGTGTTTCACGGTGTCGAGGGCGCCAGTGATCAAGTCGGCCACCGATCGATGTGACTCGACATGACGGAAAACCGAGCCTACCTAGAACAGGAGCACTATCCAATGATCCGATCACAGCGACGCCTTGGGCGGACGCCTGCCCCTGGCAGATCCCACCGATCTCGTTGGGGCGCAACGAGAACTCTTCGACAAGATGACGAGCACGCGTGGTCCCGTGGGCCGACGACACTGGTTTCCACAGCACAACAGACGACGGCCGATTCATCGGCCCGTTCAACCCGCGCTGCTCAACCCGGCCATGACGTCTGTGTCTGCCGAGCTGGTATTGGGCGAGTGGGAGCACACGTCGTTAAGCCCGCGGCTGCGCGAAGTGGTGATCCTCGCGGTGGGCGCCGTCTGGCAGTCCGAGTATGAGCTGTACGCCCATTCGGCCGCAGCCCGCAAAGCCGGCATCTCTGACGACGCCGTCCGGGTGCTGGCAAGCGGTGAAATACCAGATGACCTCAGTAAGGACGAGAAGATCGCCGCAGAGCTGACGCGGCAGCTTTCCACCACTCACCGTGTCGACGAGACGCTCTACCGGCAGGCCGAAAACTGCTTTGGAACAAAGGGATTGACCGACATCGCCATCCTCATCGGCATCTACCACACGGTGTGCACCACGCTCAACCTGTTCGAGATACCCGCACCACATTAGCGGCGCCAGTGGGGCCGTTGCCAACATACTCGACGAAGCTCAGCTATCGACAGGACGTCGTGACTGACCGCGGCCCACCAAAAGGTAGCGCTTCAACGGGGCCTCAGGAGATGTCGGCCAGTTATTGCCCAGACAAGTTAGACGTCGTAGGAATTGTAGGTTCAGTTGTGTGGTGGATACGAGTGAAAGCTTCTCAGATGCGTTGGTATAGCGACGATGCCTAGCTTCCTGAGGACGCTGATTGTGTTCGCTCTCCTTTGCGGTAGCGCGGCGGTGGGCTTCGTGTTGAAGTCTCAGTTGCTGGAACGTTTTACGCAGACGGGCGCACTCGAGTCTATGAGTCTGATCATTTCGTTCCTTGTTACGATAACGGCCATCGTGGTCGGTTTGCTTATAAACGCAACGAAGAGCTTTGTTGACGCCACCCAGAACCATTGGGCGATATTCGCCGGACAGCTGATTCGACTTGACCAATCTATGCGTAATTACGGTTCAGAATCTGAACAGATGCGTAGACAACTCCAAAGTTTTACCGCCGCCGCCATTGTCAAGTTTTGGCGAGACCGACGACATTCCGATCGGGGTGACCTACCCAGATGTGCGCAAATTGTCGAAAGATGAAGCAAAGCAGGTGCTGAGTGACCTCTTGAACCGCATCGAGCTTGGGATCATCCGATTGAAAACACCCGATCCATTGCACGAACGATTAGCGGCGGACTGCTTCGAACAATATAAAGAGTTCGCCAGGGCCCGATGGTCGCTACTCTTGGCCCCTCAAAACTCGCTACCAGCGCCCTTCCTCAGGATGCTGGTAGCCTGGATCATGATTATCTTTCTGTGTTTCGGCCTTCGCGCGCCAGCCAATCCCTTGGTAATGATTGTAATCACTTTGTCCGCGACTACGCTGAGCGGCATGATGTTTGCTATCATCGACGTCGTTGATCCGTATAAGGGCCTGTACAACATCTCCAGCAAGAACATGCATTATGCCCTAGAGGCAATGCTGAAGGACAATGCCGTGAAGAGGCTCGCGCACTTATATGACGCCGCCAGCGATCCGGTGCTGACCTTGACAGAAGCACCCCAACCGATCAAGTCAGAGGGAACAGCTTTTGCTTCGTCACAAGAGGAGCCGAAGGGTGTCCGACCGATGTAATACGCGGAAGACCGTTCAGAAAATTGATCTGACTCGCTACCGGCGGAGTGCATACGGGATTCACTCCCGCGCCCGGGGTATCTCCTCGCGACGGATGCCGTCAGTCACGAGCCGGGTGCGATACGCGGTTCTAGTGATCTCGAAGCACCAGGGCTCGGATGCCCGTCTGTGCACAGTCCAGTCGAGCTCCTGCCGGGGTCTCGACAATCTTGATCCACCGAGTTTGTCTCACGCGCGTGTCCAATTGGACATGCGCTGCATTACCTGACACCCCGTGCCCGGCAGCAGTGCCTCAGTCAGACAGTGGAGGGACCCATGTCCCGCTTCGCTATCGACGTCACCCGCGAAGGCGGCTGGTGGATGGGCCACATTCCCGAGCTTGGCGGGCTGACACAAGCTCGCTATCCCGCGCGAGGTCGAGCTAATGGCACGCGAGTACATCGCGGTCAGTACCGGAACGCCCATCGACCAGGTGGCTATCAACTGGCGTCGCTGCCCGCTGTGACCCTGGCTGGCGGACGCGGGCGGGAGAAAACACACCAGTTTCTGCTCGTGGCGTTTGGCGGGGATGGCCAGCACCCGCTGGATCGACTCGGCGTGTTCAGGATGCCCGCAGGGCGGCGTAGCGGAATAGCGAGTGGATGGCGGTGAGCCGGGCGTTGCGGGTGGACACGCTGTTGCGCTCGCTCGGTTTCCAGATGGGTGAGGAACGCCGCGACCAGCGTGGCGTCGATGTCGCCGACGTCGAGCCGGGAGGGCGGTTTGCCGGTGCGATTGTGGGCGAAGACCAACAGCAGCCGCAGCGTGTCGCGATAGGCGGCGACGGTGTGCGGGCTGGCGTCGCGCTGAACCGCCAGCCGCTGGGTGAAGAACGCCTCGACGGTGGGTGCCAGCGCGGTCATGACCGTTGCCCCTTGGGCTGCTCGAGCCACTGCGCGGCCACGGCCAGCAGCTTCGGGCGTGGCCTGCGGGTACCAATACGTCGATGCGGGGCCGACGTGACCGAGGTAGGCCGACAGCAACGGCATCCGCGCGGCGACGTCTGCTCCGTCGCGGCGCACCTTCGCCACCATGCACCTGATGGCCGATACGCACTTTATGCGGGTGTCCCGCTGGCTCGGGCACAGCGCATTTACATTGACGCTGAACACCTACAGCGACTGGATTCCGGAGGAGGACGGCGGCGCAGTTAACCCACCTGCCGGAGCCGCCCGCCCCGGTCACCGGCACCGAGGCGGTGGGACTTGCTCGATTAGACCTATGGCGCGATGGTTGGCGGTTGTGGTGTCGGGCTGCCCGGCGGGATCCTTGGCGCTGTTGGTGTGCCGAGTTGCCCAGCCAACCAGGGCAGGTAGAGTGGCGAACGCGTTCGCCGCGGACGGCCAGTCATGCTTTCCAGGCCGCACGTCCACGGTGCACTCGATGCCATTGGCGCTGCCGACTCCCGCATAGCGAGTTCGCCGCGGCAGCCTGGTCGCCGGGATTGGATGAGAACACACCCGAGACACCGCTGTAGCGGCTGTGTTTGACCATCACCGTCGTCGGATCAAAAGCGGCCCATACGTCGGCGCTTTGCCGCCGTATAGCCGGGCAATGGTCTGTGCCTTGGTGCCGACGATTGGGGCCAAGGTCACCTTGGATGTCAATGAACGCGCTGAACATGTCCGGATGCGTAACCGTCAGATCGATCGCGCACGTGCCACCCATCGACCAGCCGACAACGCCCCAGTTGGCTGGGTTGGTGCTGACTCCAAATTTCGAAATCATGAACGGCCACAACGCTCTTTCGTGAGATGGTCGGCGGCGTTGCCAGCGGTCCCGTTCCCGCGCACTCGGTATCGGTGTTGAATGAGCCGCCGGCGTCGACGAACACGACAACCGGGGCGTTGCCGCCATGGGCGGCAGCGGGAGTGTCGAGGGTGGTGATCGCGTCACCCGCGCGTATCCAGTCGGCAGGCGTGCTGAACAGTGCCGCCAATCATCATCACCGTTGGCAGCTTCGGCGGAGGGTTGGTGGCGAACCACGTCGGCGGCGGTAGACCAGCTCAGGTCGGTGAGCGAAGTGCGACGCCTGATCACCGATGGTCACCGGCTCGACGACGCCATGGGCTGGGACAACGCCTGCGCGCTGCATGGTGCTGACGGTAGCCTCGTCGACCTGGCCGGCCACCGGTGCGCCGGTCGCCTGGCTCAGGCGGCCTGCACGGTCGGCAGGTATCCGACCGACTGGTTGACCGCTAGGGCCGCCACACAGGAGACACAGCGGCAGCGCCAGCACACACGACGCGCCGCCACCAGCGGGCACCACGCCAGCCCACGGCCAGTACGACCACGGCCACCACCGTCAACCCGATCCAGATCGACAACGACAGCGGCGCAGCGTCACCCATACCTGCCGAGTTGATGTACCAACCGACCGCACGCCAGCCGCCACCACGCCGACAAGCCCGGCGCTCGGCACACACACCAGCCGCCACCACCGTGACCGCCAGCCGACCGCAGCCGCCAACGCCACGGCGGCAATCACCTGGACCGTCCACGGCAGCCAGCCGTGGATCAACGACACCTCATGATCCAGCCGGATCCAAACCGCGCCGATCGTCACGCCGCTGACAACCACAGCAACGGCAGCGAGCATGGTGCCGTGCGCTCAGGCTTCTTCGTCAAAAGCCCGGCCGCAGCGACGCGGTGCCCAACGTCGCTCGTGACGGAAACCGATGTAGCGGATGCCCGACGCCTGCGCCACCCGGGCCGCGTCGGTGACCGGGATACCGACCACACCCGTAAGTCGTCTCAACGCCGTTGAGCTTCAGAGCCTCTGACAACGACGTGGTAGCCGTCTGTGTGAGCTCGGCAGCAGGGCAGTCTTGGTGGCGATGACCTGATCGGAAACAGTTGTCGCTGGCCGGAGAGTCCCGCCGCGCGGTTATGGCTGGCGTCTTGCCGCCGGGACACCGGCATCCATCGTTAGCGTCGGCTGCGTAGTGGTCATCGTCAGGCCTGTCGGTGGTGGGGTGAGCTGTTATCGAGCTCATGGGCTGGGTGTCGGCGTCCTGCGTATTGCCGGGGATGCGTCCCCTGGGCGATCGAATTGGCTGTCGCAGTGGCGTCGGCCGTGAACACCTGAAAGAACGCCTTCATGGTTGCTGTTGCAGGCGGCACGTGTCGTCAACGCTGACGCCCATCCACGCTTCCCGCTGGCGGCACTGTGCGCGTACCTGGCAGCCACAATCTGCCCCCGCCAGGCGACCGGCGGTCGCAGGCGCCACGTTCGTAAGTAGTTGTACCCGCCCGATCGCAGACGGCGAATGCCTGCAAACCGCTCACCAGAACCCGCGTTCTCAGGGTGCTCAGGTGTGCCATTTTGCGGTTTCTGGCCTTCTTTCAAACGGCCGTATCAGAGTTCGCCACCGAAGCTGTGATTTCGGGGTCTACGAAAAACACCGTCGATCACGTCTCGTCACCGAATACGGCGTCGCCGCGCTGCCGCGGAGCCAGCCTGCACGAACGAGGCCCGCGGTCTGATCGCCATCGCTCACCCCGCCCACCGCGACGAACTCCAGTTCGAGGGCCCGCAAGACCGGCCTCCTGCACTGAGCACTGCCCTATGTTGCCCGGCGCCCACGGCTGTTCACGCAGCGGCACGCGGAGTCATCGTGTGTACACCTACCACAGGTTTCGGGCTGCCGAGGTTCCCCGGTCCCGGTGACGGTCCGCGGCCGGGGCGGGGCGGCTGTTGCACGAGCAATGGTCCCGCAGGCGCGCGCAGGCTTTCATGGGACGGGCTGCGGAATGGTTCCCGCAGGTCAGGACCGGGTAGCATCGCATGGAGTTGCGTACGAAGCGTACGGGTAGCCGGTGACCGCGGAGGGCGTGTTGTCCGGATGGCTAAGGGGGTGGACTCCTCGATGCCGGGCCGGTGGCAGCGAGCATTCCGAGTGGATCCCACCTGTCCGATGCCTCGGCACCTGGGTGCGCGGGTGTACTCCGGTTCTAGGAACTGCAGAGCAGCCTTCGGCAGGGGGGCTGTATGCGCCTCTAATTTACTCGCGGTGGCGGTGTCTCATTTCTTGTCGCCCCTGGCCCGTGTCTACTCTCTCGGATTCCGGCCGTGGGTGAGAGGTTCTGCAGCCGCGATTGTCCGTTTGATCTCGTGCGGGGCAGCATCGCCGGCCAGAACCTGCCGGTGAGGGCTCACGACGCTCGGCGGCGGGCGGGACCGCGGCACGGGCGCGTACATGGGTCCGTCGCATTACTCTGTTCTCAGTTTCGTGTCCATATATGACATCAGGGACGAACATTTCAGTTAGGGAATGACGACACGGAATTTTGGGAACCTGATATGCGGGCGGATCTGTCAAGTGGGTAGGTGAAAGCCGCCCCGGTGGGAGCCGGGGCGGCTTTCGTTGGCTGACCCGGTGATGGCGTCGGCGGTCGTTGCTCACGACGGTGGTGTCAGACTGAAATGCGCGGGTTGGGTACCGCATGACGATGATTCGGATGCGAACGGTACTGCTGTCTACAGACGAGCGTCACTCACGATTACCGTGCGAATCGCGTTGTGGCTCATAGGTTCTTTGCAGGTTTGTTCGCTCACCGCGCCGACGTCTGGTCACCTGGATCAGCCAAGTTTGAGTGCTGGCTGGCTTATTGCATGGTCGCCAGAGACCAGCACCAGCCGGCCAGTTCGCGGGCGATGGCGACGTTGGCGACCAATGGGTTCTTGCCGCGTTCGGTGAAGCTGCGCCAGCGCTTGTTGAGGCGCCGGTTGCCGGCGTGCCCGCGAGCCCGAAGCGCCGGGTCGACCTTGGCCCAGCGGGCCCGCAGGTGGGTCCAGAGGTGCTGTAGGACTTGCGGTGATGCCAGGCCGATTCGATCAGCAGCCGACGCACATGGGTATTGCCGGCCTTGGTGATCGACCCCTGCACGCGGGAGTTGCCCGAGGAGTACTCACAGGGCACCAAGCCGACGTAGGCGCCGATCGAGGACCCGGAGAACCGGGACCAGTCACCGATCTCGACCGTCAACGCCAGACCGGTCAGTGCAGAGATGCCGCGCAGACAGCCCAGCCGGTTGACCGGGTCGGCAGACGAACCGCGGCAGCAGGCGGAGGAGTAGAGACGTCGTGGCTCATCGCTCTCAGCAGAACTTCACTGGCCCGGTATCGGTACTCAATGTGGTTGAAGCCGGCGCGGAGTGGATCGTTGTCGATCTTGCAGCCGCACCCATGGCACATGAGGCCGGGACCGCCTCTGACAGCGGTCGCCATTGCTTTTGACCACATTTCCGCGCAATTCGCCTCGACACCGCGCAGCTACAAGGCCACCTTCGCCATCGCCCATCTCAACCATTGCTGAGCTGCAGGTGCTGTCATGCGCAGCAACGATCTCAACCGTTCGAAGCGGCATATGAGCCGGTTTCCTCGACATCGGGCACTCCGACAGCCTTATCGAGTCGATCGAAGAGAGTTGGTAGCGGTCCGTGCACTCATCGGGCTGGAGGCTCGGCGAGGAACTGGTTGAGGCGTCGACGAACGATGCTCACATGACGCCCGCGTGTCAGCTCGCCCAGCGTCGCCACGGCCCCTGGCGCGGCGAACATCGAGAGGCGTGGGCCCGCTGCCCGGATGAGGTTGCTCAGCTGCCTTGCCGGGCGCACTTTCAGTGAGAGCTCGGGCTTCCTGTCCATCCCTAAGGCTGCCGCCATCACCTCTAATCCCGAGGGCAAGCGGAGGGTCGCAAAGCTGCCCGGCTTCGCCTCGGTAGTGATCTGCCCGCCAGAGCAATGCGCCGTGCGCCATGCCACGCCGCGCCGCATCGTGTGGCAGAAAGGAGTGGGTCGTCGACGACCGACCGTCTTGCGCTTCATCCACGTGCCTTGGTGGCTCCCGAGGTATGAGCCCCCGATCGTTTGAAGGTCGGTGTGGGTGAAAAGAGGGGATGGTGGCCTTGCCTGCCGCAGAAGCGCTGCGACCTCGGTGGACGTTACGCAATACTCCGATTGGGCGCAGCAAGTCCCCATGGATCAACGACGTCGAACTGACCTGACCTATCCAGTGCTGCAGAGCTCGGCGTGAGGAACGGAGGAACGACGTGAGCGCAAGATTGTGGCCGAAACCAAAGTGATGAGATCCGCGCCTGCACCAAGCAGGAACCTCAGGTCATCCCCGGCCGCCGGTGTCATAGGTATGGCGAGCGGAAACCGTGGTGGATGGAGGAATCGCGCACGGAGATTCCAGATCAGCGCTAAGTCCTCGACACTGCCGGGTTGGTACACAACCACGATATTCGGGCCGTATTGATGAGCCTTACGGTCATCGCCCCACTCAAACCGCGACGACTCGAAAGTCCCTTGTTATAGCTCGCTTGTAGGCCGCCAGTGAGCTTTGACCGACTCAACTCGATGGCTGATACCGCGCTGAAATCCCTTAAGAGGGTGAGTAATCCGGATGCGCTGCCGTCGCCATCGACACCGCGGATCGTCAGGACGTCTTGGAAAGTGAGGTCAGGGCGAGGTCATTCCATGTGTTCTGTCGATGCGGGTGACGGTGAAACGTCGCCCAGCACAGCGAGATACGGAGAGTGCCACGGATCGTCTTCAGACAGGCCTTGAGCAGGTCTGAACGGTAGGTTTGCGTTCAAGGTCGATGCAACGATGCGTATTAGCTGCGCGGTGTCCGGGCCGTGCAAGTCGGTGTATTTGCGCACCTCCTCGTCGCTCAGAAGGTCTGTACGTTCGATTCCGTCGATGTTGCTCTCGTTCAGAATTCTGGACCATCGTTCATCCACGGACTCGCCAACAGTGACCGGTACCAGCGGCATGCCGCCACCGCCCCAAGTGCCACACACAACTCGACAACCGCTTGACGCGCCGCGCTGCCTAATCGTCCTGACCAATTGCGGACTGCGCCGCGCGCGAGGGCGAAGTTGACTATTTACCAGCCGCTCGCCGTCGAGCGGCTCAGCTACGAGCAACGGCCAGTGATCAGACATCAGATCAATCCGACAGTCGATTGCACCCTCGGATCGGCGCGAGTCCTCTGCCATCGGACCGACACGCCCGCCGAACCACTCCGCACCTCCGACCCATCGACAGCTCAACCCCCTGATTCTCAGTTTCATGTCGTCATATGACATCGCGACGACATTGAAATTGAGACGACGATCATCCAGTTTGAGAGCTGACAGCCGCGTCATCGTAGCTTCCGGAACTTCGTGTCATCTCACGAATCCCTGACCTGCGGCGACCTGCGCAGTGTCGTCACGCGATGTCATCTGTGGGTTCATGTCTCAAATCCCGTGTCATTTTTTGAGATGATGCACTGTGAAAGCGTTCAGCGGGCTCGCCCGTTCCGCCCATGGCACATGGGCGACCGGCGGCGTTACGTGCGTGACGCAGGCGGCGCGGTCTGTCCTCTTAACCCATGTCAGCGATACCACCTACACGGTCCTCGAGTTGAGTTGCCACTACATTAAGGAAATCGTCAGCGGTGCAACGTGACGGCTGGCACGTACCGGTAACCCGCCGTATTCGATCCGGCCGTATTCGTCGTGCGCGCGCTGACTTCCGAGTGTCGCCCGTGCAGGTAGAGCTACAGCGTCGGGTAAGAGCCGACGGGGCCGGGCCGGGAAGGTCACAGGGTGAAGGCGGCAGGAGCAGCTGTTTGCTGGACCCGCAGCGAGGCTTCTCTTCGTCAGCGAATCTAGTTGATGCGGGAGATGGAGGCGAGGCTGATCTGCTTGCCGATCAGCGCGCCTTTTACCGGGCACGTATCGCGGTGACCGAGGATTTGTGGTGGGGGATCCGACCGCCAACGTATGCCGTCTGCCACTGATACCGCCGGCCGCCTAGCCAGTGCAGCAGAGAGAGAGGCGGCTTGCAGAGGTGAATCGCCTTCTCTGGTGACCGTGTGCGAAACCCCGGATCCGGCAGCGCTCCCTGTGTACCGTCGCGAGCAATGATCAGAACCTGTGGATGGGTTCTCGGCGGGGTGACGTGAGTGGGCGCACCTTCCCGGGAATGATCTGAAAGTCCAGTAGCTCTGATCAGGACCGGCGTTGACGCGCTGGTTCGGGAAGGTACGCCCATGCTCACGGTAGTTCACGATCAGGAATCATCCAACGAAAACGCCACGGCAGGTGGGTCGTTGCTCGACGAGATCGTCCGCGACGGTGCCCGGGCGATGCTCGCGGCGGCGTTGCAGGCCGAGGTCGCCGCCTACATCAACGCCCACGCCGGCGAGGTCGACGAGAGCGGGTATCGGCTGGTGGTGCGCAATGGTTATCACCAGCCTCGGGAAGTCGCCACGGCCGCGGGTGCGGTGCCGGTGCGAGCACCGCGGGTCAACGACCGGCGTGCTGACCCGGAAACTGGTGAGCGTCGCCGGTTCTCGTCGGTGATCTTGCCGGCGTGGGCGCGCAAGTCGCCGCAAGTGGCCGAGTGCTGCCGCTGCTGTACCTGCATGGTTTGTCTAGCAGCGACTTCGGCCCGGCGTTGGAGCAGTTCCTCGGGTCGGCCGCGGGCCTGTCGGCGGCCACGATCACTCGGCTCACCGCGCAGTGGCAAGACGACGCGGCCGCGTTCAACCAACGCTCGTTGGCCGGCTCGGACTATGTGTATGTGTGGGTCGACGGGATCCACCTCAAGGTCCGCCTGGCGGCCGACAAGGTGTGCCTGTTGGTGATGATCGGCGTGCGCGCCGATGGGACCAAGGAACTCGTGGCTCTTGCCGATGGGTTCCGTGAGTCGGCCGAGTCGTGGGCTGATCTGCTGCGCTCGTGCCGGCGGCGCGGGATGACCGCACCGGTGCTGGCGGTCGGCGACGGCGCGCTGGGGTTCTGGAAGGCGTTGCGGGAGGTGTTCCCCGCCACCGCAGAGCAGCGGTGCTGGTTCCACGTCAGCTCCAATGTTCTTGCCGCCCTGCCGAAGTCGGCGCACCCCGGTGCCAAAGCCGCGCTCGCCGAGATCTACAACGCCGAGGATCGCGACCACGCTCTGGCCGCGGTCACGGCGTTCGAGGCCGACTATGGCGCCAAGTGGCCCAAGGCAGTCGCCAAGATCACCGAGCACATCGATGTCTTGCTGGCGTTCTACGACTACCCCGCCGAGCACTGGATACACCTGAGAACCACTAACCCGATCGAGTCCACCTTCGCCACCGTCAGACTTCGGCAGCGAGTCACCAAAGGCCCGGGCTCACGAGCAGCCGGCGTAGCGATGGCATTCAAGCTCATCGAGTCCGCACAAGCCCGCTGGCGCGCCGTCAACGCACCCCACCTCGTCGCTCTCGTCCGCGCCGGAGCCAGATTCGAGAAAGGCAAACTCGTCGAACGACCCGACGAATCAGGAGGTGATCAGCAAGTCGCGTGACACACCGATCCACAGGTCTTGACTATTCCTCACCGTCACCCAATGGTCAGTGTGCCGCGTTGAGGAACAATGTCAGGCTTTCCATGGTAGTATTCGCGAAGACCGGATGCGCCCTGTTCGCTAATTTGGCGAGGGCGACCCAGCCGAAGTTCTGGGATCGCGTGGCCGAAAACGTCGATGGACTGTCGAAGGCACTCAGCCCCTCGCCGGCCGCGCTACCATTCCAAGGCCAATTCCTGGCCGCCACCTTCACCCGCCTTGAGGGGTACTGGTCGGTAACGACGCTGGAGAGGTGCAGCACCTCACGTGGACGGCGGCATTTGACGATCGCTGACTGCTGTCCCACATCGAAGACCAACGAAGGCGCAACCTTCGACAACCGCTACCGCTGGGTATGCCGCTTCGACGTGACATGATCGTGGAAGTCCGCGCCTACCGCCGATTCGGCCATGGTGGCCCCACCATTCTGCGCAACGAGCCCCAGCCAGGCGGACAGCCCACCGCGTAATCGGCGCAGACGGATGCTCTCGATGCGACTGCAGGGAGGCGGTAACTCATGGGAAAGCCTGACCACCTGACCGCCACCCCCAGAAGCCAAGCCAATCATTTCGCAGGGGCCAAAAGCCAGGCCGAAGGTATCGCGCGGTCGCCTGCCGCACAACGTATGCGGAACTTACTGCTGAGCAGCGCGAGCGGCTCAGGTGAGCTCCTTGATGCGTTGGCGTGCGCCATTAACTCTCGGGCGCCGCCGATCGAAGCGTGCCGGAGCTGCGAGCCAGACGAGTTCAGCGGAGTGGGTCGGTGCTGCACTCTAATCGGCGGTGGACGCGGCAACATAATCTATGCGGCGGCGTTCTACAACACGGCGCTGGTCCGCTACGTCGACTATATGGGTCAGCTATCTCGTCGGCGGCGGGCTCTGCCATCCCTCGGACAACACGGGGGCGATCCTCGCCGCGAGCAGGCACGCCGACCTTTCGGGGAAGGGATTTCCTGTTCGCCCTGGCGCTTTTGCCTGGAGTCCAGTCACACGGCTCACAGCAATACGTAA